>Ga0065165_1000152_pt1 | contig 120418 bp, 112 predicted proteins | sample AraplaMF_Cvi_mMF_FD_63813 | JGI IMG/M metagenome (GOLD analysis project Ga0065165, IMG submission 63813) | Arabidopsis root microbial communities from the University of North Carolina, USA - plate scrape MF_Cvi_mMF (version 2) (version 3) | ecosystem: Host-associated > Plants > Roots >... | reverse complement strand
GATGTTAAATACAATGTGAAGGTAACCTCCCTGGATGCGGTTGCCAATGCCGGCAAACTGAAAATCACCAGAACGCCGGGGACATTGAAAGGGAAAATCCTTGCACAGGTGCAGGTGATTGATAATTCGTTCAACTTCTCGGAAAATCTCTTCAATCCAGGAAAAAATCAGCTATTCCTGTCGGATACGACACTGAGTGCCGGCAAACCGGCTGTGGTCGCCTTCAACTCCGAAAAAAGCAATATCAAGTGGACCAATTTTACCATTTCCCAGAAAGACGGTTCGCCCATGAAACTCAAATTCCTGGCTTTCAATGCCACCAGCGCATTGAACGGGTCGAGGTTGTTTCAAGACGAAATACACCTTGCTCCTGAGATTGAATGCCACATTAGAGAAGCCATTCCTTCGGAGTTTAAAGTGAGAATCGGGGATCTGGTTATCAAAAACAACACCATCGATAAAAAATCCGGCGAAACGCCGCTCACATTTCCTTTGGCGGGAAATTGGAGCGTAGAAATCCGGAACTGGGAGCTCGACTTCAAAAAAGGCGGATTTTACTCGACCACAGGCGTTGTCAAAACAGGGAAAGTGGATATCCCCATTAAAGAGTTCAACCTCAGAAGCGACTTTTTAAAATTGAATGTCGAGCCGAAAGAACTGGAACTGGCGGGTGTGGCTAAATTAAACCTGGGCGGAAAGGCCTACTTCGGCTATGACGCGCAAACGGGCTCCGACAAGAAGGGACATTGGTCGATGGTTATCGTGCCGGAAGGTGATTCCCCGGCAGCAAAGTTACCCGCCCGCTCGCTGCCAGGGCTAACCGATGCGCTGGAATTTCAAACTGTGTCCCTGCTTGACAACGGACAGGACATTGTGACCTTCGGCGCTGGCAACAAGTCGTTCCGGTATTTCAATATCATAGATGTACGCCCCACCACCATCGAAACGGGGCCCGACTGGTTTGCTTTCGATTCGGGATTGTCTACCAGCATACCCAATGCGCCCAAGGATGTTTCGATGCGGTTTATCTACTCAAAACCCAAGGGCAGCAATGCGATTAAGCTCAAAACCATGATTCCCGGCCGGTATAAATTTGAGACTAGCGGCTACCTGAATTTTGAGGCACTCAATGTGAAGGACTCCGACGGTGGGTCGAGCAATGGGATCTATTTTGCGGATGGCATCATTGCGATGAAAGGATTTGTTGAAGAACCCGAAAAATTACATATCGACAATGTGCTGCTGATCCATACAGCCAATTCCACCCACATTACCCACAATCGAAACCTGGACCTGAATCTGGAAAAGGATCTCCTTAAACTTAAAGACAACCCGATATATGCAGCCAATGACGACGCAGGTAATAAAACGGACTATACGAAGAATCAGCTAAGTATGACTTTGGAAGGCAAATCCGGGCTATCGGAGCTGTATTGTCATCAACGGGTGGAGGGTAAGCAATGGAAACTCATGACATTTTCCGGTTTGCCCAATGGTTTTGAGATGTGGAAAAAAGAAGAAAAAAACCGCCTTTCATTTACGGCCCATGGCGAAATTATAGCCGATAATCAGAAGATAGGGTTGGACGGCATTCCGGCACCGGGTGGTTTGGGAACGCTCAGCCTTGTATATGATTTCAAAAATAGCCGTCTTACCGGTTCACTGCAAATGCCCCCCTTAGACATTCCCCCCTCGATGACTTTCTCAGGCGGAGTCGGCCAGGTAAGAGTTGATAAAAATGGGTTCTATATTGTCGCTTCCGGAACCCTGGAAAATGTGCCATTGCCCATACCGACAACACTGAAAGCGGGTTTGATGCTAGGCTATTACAACAGCCCGGACCTCAGCGATGCTACCAGCGTTTTGTTTGCCAATAGTCATCGGAAATGCCTCCCCTGCTCATTCAATTCGACTTTTAAGGGCATATATGCAACGGGCGAAATGAATCTTCCGGGGGGAATCGGCAATTTCAATCACGTTTACGGGGTGCCTGGCGCCGAGGCCCAGGTGGGGGTGGATATTTATGCCGATGGCTACGTCTATGGCAATTATGAGAGCGGTGCCCTGTCATTTGGCGCGGGGATGGGTGTTGGGGCGAGGGCGTACGCATATGGAACGCTCCTATCCGTCCGGGCCGGCGGCGAGGTTTATGTAAATGGCGGACTAGACACGCGGCTCACCGCATACACCAGCCCTCCCGGTGCCAGTATGTCTTTGTCGTCCAATATCGGGGCAGGCTTTAAAGCTACCCTGACGGAAGCGTTTTCAGGACTTGCGCTACCGCCATTGCAAGCGGATATGCAGTTGATCGTAACCGGGAGTGCCACAGTTGGGAAGGGAAGTGCGCCCAATGTCAATTTCGATATAACACCCAAATGGACGGCCGGGGGCAACACTTGTACTTCCAATACACCATAATCTACCAGACAATGAAACGATTAGTTAAATACGCCTCGTTGCTGTTCGCGCTATTGGCCATTGAAACAAAAGCCCAGCAAGCACAGGCAACCGCCGGTCCTTATGGTGTCTTTATTCAATTCGAAAAGCTGCTGCATGGACCGCAATATGTCATTGAAAGGCTCCTGGTGGGAAGTAATGCTGCGACACCTGACTGGAAACCCGTTTGCACGACCAGCAAGCCGCCTCAGACTGCCGCTGATCTTACAGCCCGCCTGACGATTTTAACCAGTAAAAACCCCCTGTACGACATTCCGAACGATTCGTTGACAGCATTGCTATATGCACGCTATCGTACATTCTCCTCGGTGGATTCATTGGGAACTTACGCATTCAATCCACAATACCTGGAAGCGCTCGGGCTGGGTTACCTGGATACGGATGTACAGCAGGGAAAGCGCTATGACTACCGCATTCGCCAACTGACAACGACCGGGGCAGCGGTTTATCACAATCCTGCTACCGTAAGCGTGCCTGGTTCGAAGATCGCCGCCACTGTCCAATCATTGAGTTATACAAGTACCGGCACAATGGTCAAAATCAAATACTACCTCAAAAAAGTAAGGCCGGATATCGCCGGCGTGCGGGTGATGCGCGCTTCTTATGGCCAAACGGCTTTCGCCGATTGCCCGGCGGAATGGGCTTTCAGGAAAGGACAAAAGGATTCCTTGTTTTTGGAAATATCAGACTATAACACCCGGCGAAAAATGCTTTACAGCTATGTGGTGTATTTAAAAGATTTTCTGGGCAATGAAAGCGCCCCTTCCGACACGATAACGATTGCAAATTTACGCCCCCGGGAAGACATTCCGGCCATACTGGACATCCACACAACATCGGAAGAAAATTATGACGCCATAGGCATTTCGTGGAAACTGGCTTCCACCATAAACCTCCGCGCTATCGAAATATGGAGAAGCGATCATTTTGATTCGGGCTATCAATTAATTGGAACGGCTTCTGCGTCGGACACCCTTTATTATGACCAGGCGGTAGAGCCTGTGCGCGGATATTACTATCAAATCAAATTAAACGGCGTGTACGACAGATCCGGAGAATCTGTCCGTGTTGCTGGCATGTTGAAGGCTAGTCGCCCGGCTTTGATAAAACCTTCCAATTTGAGCGTTAGTGAAATCAACGACACCCTTTACTTTCGCTGGCAACCGGCGGACTACGATACGCACGGCTATTATTTGTACTACGCAAACAACGAATCCGATTCGCTTACCCAATATTCTGAGATAATACCGGCATCAAATGCCGATTTGAATTACAAGGTGGCACTCAGCAAACTGGCCATTGGCACAGGATATAAATGGGCCGTTGCCGCCATTAACACCAGTTACAACATGGGCCCGATGAGCGATCCCGTTTATTCGGAACCCCGCTACCCCGATGCTGTGGCAACGCCCATCAACCCGGAAATGCTACATCACGAAGGCCACGCATTGCTCGTGTGGGAAGACATGAAAAGTATTGATCCCTATATCATAGCGTATATAGTTGAGCGTAAGACAGGCAATGAAAAAGATTTCAAAGAAGTTTACCGGCAGGCGATCGATGACAAGTCGAGGAACGGATACGAGGATGTTAGTGTAAAAAATGGTGAAATGTACAGTTACCGTATCAGGGCGGTCAGCGTCAGTGGTAAAACAAGCGGATATAGTACTGAGGCGTCCTATTTTAAAGAACTCCCTGCGGTGTTACCGGTGCGTGGGTTGAACGTTATGGCAACAAACAAAGGAGTGCGGATAGCCTGGGATGCCCCTCTGGATACCCCTGAAAAAATAGTGGTATACCGATATACCGAAAAAACGGTTGCCGCCAAGGTCGTCGGCCATGTAACAGGCAAGCAAGCTGAATTTTTGGATAAATATGCCACACCCGGCATCGGCTATTATTACAGCCTTGTAACCGTGGATACCGACAACCGCCAAAGCGAAGCCACTGATCCGGTGGGTGTACAATGGCCATAACCAATCCCACCGTAAAATTCCTGTGAAATGAAGAAGCTAATAAATGGTTCCCAGCGGGTAATGCCGGTTGTCGCGCTTGTCGTGCTATTATTTGTCGCGAAAGGCTTTGCGCAAACTCCGGTTGCAATCAGGTCCTTTGTGGTTGAGTCAAAATCGCATGGTGATATAACACTTTCCATGAATGACCTCAACGCCAATACGGGCATCACCGTACTGATCGAAAAATCGGAGAACGGAGGAGCATACAGCGTCATTGGATCTTTTACTTCGCAACCTTCTCAACCGAACCCGACTTATATCGCCACCGGCCTGAATGCTTCCACGCCTTATTGTTTCAGAGCCCGGGCCAGAAACTCCGCTGGTGTGTACAGCGGGTACTCGCAGGAAGCCTGCGCCACCACCAATGCTTTTCCGGTACCTTCGGAGCTTGCAGCAACTGAAACCGGGTCGAATAGTGTCCGGTTAAATTGGGCAAGCTATGGGGGGAAAGACAGTGGCATACAGGTTGCCATTGAGCGATCGACGGGATCCGGAGCGCCGTTTACACAAATTGGCACCGCTGAGGGAGAGTATGGCACATTTACCGACAATACCGGCCTTTCTCCGGCGACCCAATATTGCTATCGGATCCGAGGCATCTGGAGCGCTGCTGGCTATTCGGGTTATTCCAATACGGCTTGCGCAACCACCCGTCAGGCTGCGCCCGCTGCACCGTCGGGCCTGATTGCACAATCACTCGATCCTACTTTTCAGATCCGGTTGAATTGGATCGACGGTTCCGGCAATGAAACAGGTTTTGCCATCGAACGCGGAACGGATGGGGTCAATTTTAGTCAGATAGCCACGGTAGCTGCCAACGTAACGCAATACAACAACACGGGCCTGTCCGCATCGACACGTTATTTTTATCGTGTAAGGGCATTCAATGAAGTGGGATCATCGGGCTACACCAACGTGGCCGATGCCACGACGAATGCCAATCCACCCGCGGCACCTGGCAACCTGTCGGCTACGACAGTGAGTGAAAGTCAGCTCAACCTGAATTGGACGGATAATTCCGGAAATGAAAGTGGTTTTGAAATTGAACGCTCGCAAGACGGGACTAACTTTTTAAAAATAGCCGATGTTGGGGCCAATGCAACTTCTTACTCAAATAACGGGCTGAGTCCTAATACCCAATATTGGTATCGGATAAGAGCTAGAAACAATGGTGGCAGCTCGGGGCATTCCAATGTAGCTACCGCAACGACCAGAGATGTGAAACCCAATACCCCACAAGGACTTTCAGCCACGCCGGTATCCAATAAACAAATAGACCTGAACTGGACAGACAATGCGGGAAATGAGACCGGTTTTGAAGTAGAACGATCGACGGATGGTACTAATTTCTCCAAAATTGCCGATTTAGGAACCAATATCATAAGCTATCAAAATACCGGTTTATCGACACTAACGCGATACTGGTACAGGGTTCGCGCCAAAAACAGCATTGGGAACTCAGATTATTCCAACATTGCCGAGGCCGCTACATTTGACGTTCCGCCCATTACCCCTTCCAATCTTACAGCGACAACCGCTTCGAGCAGCCAGATTAACCTGGCCTGGAAGGACAATTCATCTAATGAATCTGTCTTCGATATAGAAAGGTCGACAGATGGCGCCAGTTTTTCGAAAATTGGAGAAGCGACAGCTAATTCCAACGCTTTTCAGGACACAGGGCTGACCCCCGCAACACAATATTGGTACCGCGTCCGGTCGAGAAACTCACAGGGAGCCTCAGATCCTACTAATGTGGCTACCGCAACGACCAGGGACGTGCCCCCCAGTAACCCATCCAACCTTGCGGCGTCGGCCATAGACTATTTTTCTGTCAAGCTGGGTTGGTCCGATAATTCGGGCAATGAAAGAAGTTTTGTAATCGAACGATCTACGGACGGAAGCAACTTTGTTTACGTCGATAGCGTGGGTAGAAATGTCACCGCATTTTCGAACAAAGGTTTGAAAGACGAGACAACCTATTACTTCCGGGTCAGGGCCCTGAATGCGATCGGATATTCGGGTTATTCCAATATTGCCGTTGTAACTACACCCAAGGCTCCGTTGCCGGCAAAGCCTGCGAACCTGAAGGTAACTGCGATCGATTTTGACCTGGTCCGGCTGAGCTGGGATGCGGTATCGCCCAATACCAGGACAGTGGTGATCGAACGGTCGGAAAGTCCCGATAAAAACTTTGCCGAAATAGGCCGTACACCATACCCGGGGCGGGTTTTTGACGACCGCAAAATATTGGATGTCGTCGATCACTATTACCGGATCAAGGCTATTAACGACGCGGGCGCATCTCCGTATAGCGACATAGTGAAACTGTCGGCGAATGCGATTATAACCGGCACGGAACCTGCTGCCGACCAGGATCTGGCCTATGCATATGGCCATACATTGTATGTGCGGCTCAGTCGGCCAGGCGTGGGCCGCTTGCTGTTGCACGACATGCGGGGGGTGGTTGTCAGGAATATGAAACTGTCGCAGACGATGGAAATTGACCTGAGAACGATGGAACCCGGGATCTACGTCGTCGTGATTGATGACAACCAAAAGGTAATCAAACGAAAAGTACTTATACATTAAACATCAGCATATTATGCGAATACACATGCACATTTTTCTCGTGATAATGCTTGCCGCTTGCCAGCCCAAAAAGGTTGACCCGGCAGCCATCAATATCGTATGGAAAGCCAAATCCGTGAAGCAAAATGGCGTGGTGGTTTACACGGAGGGAAATGCAGGAAGTACTCAGCCAGGCTACGCCCGGTTTCGGCTCGACCTTACGGCCGGCGATCAGGTCACTTTTATGGATGTCGACGGCCGCAAACTTGTCGGGATCTGGTCACTTTCAACGGACAATAACCGGCTTATCCTTGAAAACCTCTCACCACCGCCCAGCGGGTCTTCCGGGAACATAGAATTTTACTTGACAACGGCTCCAACCCGCGAACAGCTCATGCTCAAACGTACCAACGAAAGCCGCAAAACCGGAAACAGCGTTAATGAATACGAACTGGTGCCGGAGTGAAATGAGCAGCGAGGGGTGAAACTAAAAATGGGCTGCATCTTTTCTGATACAGCCCATTTAAGAGAGATTCGCGCGATCTGTCAAAATTCAATGGAACACTCGTTAATCACCGGTTTTCGGGTGCCCTGGCCAGTCTCGACCAGCTTTACATTATTCATAACGATTTTCCTGTTCTTGACCGTAACCGTATAACTTCCATCCGGATCGAAAGTGAGGCCGTCGACACCCACTTCGACTTCCCCTTTTATTCCACTAATGCTAAAATCTCTTACATTGAATGTACCGCCTTTCTCGGCCTCTTCCTTACTTCCAAAATGCACCTGGATTAGCTTAAAGGGGGTATCTTGCTGGCAGGAAACGGAATACATGCCACCAATTGTAACGATGCTCGTCGTTCCCTTGTAGCTCACCCCGTCAATTTTAAATGTTCCCGTCTTTTCAGATTCTTCCTGGTCGATATCGGTTTCCTCTTTTGAACAGGCGGAGGACAACACCAGCAAAAGGCACAATGCAGCTATCGAACGAATACTGTTTACTGTTTTCATGATCTTCGAAAATTTAGGATAAATGTTGAATTGTTACTCGCTTACCGGCAAACCAAAGCTAGCCACACAACACCCCAAATTGTCAGAATAATCGATGAATGAACGTCCGAAATCGATGAACGTACCGGGAAATTATCTTGCAAAAGTCAAACTTACTCTCGTTGAATCCCGTTCAGGATTTTCAAAACTAACCGCGATGCCTGTTTTTCGCGACAGCTCGTCGACCAGCTTCAACCCTAAACCAGAGAGGCCGTGATTGGTGCTCGCAAGGACCTGTGCGTATTGGTCGGAAGTGAATTCGCTCCCGGTGTTGCCGATGGCCAGGACAATTCCCGTTTCCACCGGCACACACCGGATATCAACTACACCCCCGTCGGGAGAAGATTTAACAGCATTTTGAAGCAGGTTCCTGATAATCGTCTGCAAATAATTCGGGTCTGCTTTAACCCATACAGCGGCGGAAATTTCATTGTTGATCGTAATCTGTTTAGCTTCAATATGGAGCTGAATCAGCTGCACGGCTTGTTCGGTCGCATCTTTTAAATCGACAGATTGAATATCGGTTTTAAACTGGCTCATCTGGCTCTTCGACCAAAGCAGGAGTTCTTCCATGGTCGCCAGAAGCGATCCTGTTGCACTTTGTATCTTGTTACTGAGCTCACTCTTTTGCGCATCGTTTAGCAGTTGCGGGTTACGTTGCTGCAATTGGAGAAATTGATACACCTGATTGATGGGAGAACGCAGGTCATGGCTGATGATACCAAAAAGCTTAGCCTTGGTTTGATTGGCCACTTCCAACTCATTATTGACCCTGGTGAGCTCTTCATTCTTTTTATCCAGCAAGTCGGCCGTACGTTTTTTGTTGCGGTAGTTGATCGTCAGCAAAACAGCGACGAGCGAAATCAGCAGCAATCCAGCGCCCAACCACAAACGTTGGCTTCGCGCATAAGAAAGCTCGGTATTCTGATTATCAATTCTCAATTGCTTTTCCTCGTTTTGAAAACGTGCCTCCATTTCAGCCAGGTTCAGTGAAACCTTGCTGTCTGTCAGAGAATCGGAAAGTGAAACATACTTCTCGTGATAGGCAGCCGCATCTGACGGGCTGCCCGCAAGCATTTCAACGGTTGTCAGCGATTTTAACAATTCCAGGTATTGCTCTTTGTTGTAAAGAGCCGAACCGTGCTCGGACATTTTATAGTACTTCAATGCATTTTTATAATCCTTTAAGCTCTTGTAGTAGTCGCCGTAGGCCAGATTGACGCTGAATGTCATAATCTCCTTATTGTCCTTTTTGGCTTGTGCGTCCGCTTTATCCAGATACATTTTAGCGAGGCTGTATTGTTTGTCCCCCAAAGCAAGTGAGGCCATCGCGAGATTGGAGGAAATCAACTGAGACCAGTTCCCGCTTGTTTTGGCCGCTGCTTCGTGTAGCAGCTTGTAATAGGCAAGTGCCTCGGTTTTATTTTTCAGAAGCTCATAGCATTTGATAAATTTACCGTAAGCATTAATGTCGCTGATCAGCGATAAGCCCAAGGTGGGCTTTGCTTGATTCAGATATTGAAGCGCTTTTTCGGGTTGTTTTAAATACAGGTAAATTTCTGCTACCATCATAAGCCTGAGTCCGTAATCGACTTTTAGCTTAACGATCTTTGTGGTGTCCGCGATCGGTTTGAAAGCCTCAACGCTTTTTAGAAAATAATCGAGGGCGATCCCATAATAGAACTTTTGCTGCTGGTTATACAAGCCCAGATTATAGTAAGCGTCTGCTTTCAGCTTCGGATCTGAAATCGGCTCAATTGCATTCTTAAGTTGCTCAGCCGCCTGATCGGCTTCTTTGGTCAACCCCATGTAATAATTGACGGAAATCAGGTTACCCAGCGGTTTTAAACTTTTGTCGGTCATTCCACCCTTCACGGCAACGGCATATGACTGTTCAAACTGCTCCTTCGCAGATTTGAAGTCCTGCTTGTAATAATATCCAGTTGCAATCGCCTGATGAAACGCATATCTATATTCGTAGTCCTTTTCACCGGCTATTTTCAGGCCTTCCCTGCCTTCCCTGATCAGCAGATCAAGGCTCTCCGGTTTTCCCGAAAAAGTCGCCAGAATGCCTTCACATTTCAGCTTCTTTTCTTCGAGTTGTCTGATGTGTTCATTTTCCCCTGCATAGGTCCGAAGTGAGATAATCAGCGTAAAAAACAGAATGAACAGTTTCATAAGTTTAATGTTCAGGTGAGGGAAAATTCGCTGGGGAACCGTATTACTGATCGGATTTGAGTTTTGATATGACGGGGCGGTAGGTTTTGCCTACCGGAATAATGGTGTTGTTGCAAAGCACTTCCGATTGCTTGAATTCTTTAATATGGCGGATAGCGACACCATAGCTGCGATGCACGCGTATGAAACGGTCCGCAGGCAGCATATCCATAAAGTAGGATAGCGAGGATAGCGTCATATAACTTTTCTCAACGGTAACGATCTTCGTATAGTCCTGCATCGCTTCCAGGTATACGATATCGCGCTGGGCAAGCTTTATGTGCGTGTATCCATCCTTGATCGTGAGTATGTCCTGTTCGAACAATACCTCGTAAGCGCGGGCTTTGTACCTCATCTCCCGGAACTCCCTGATCCGCCTGACCGTCATGGCTAAACGCTCTTCTGTTAAAGGTTTGAGGATGTAGTCCAATGCTGAAAGTTCAAAACCTTCGAGTGCGAATTCAGGGTGCGAGGTGATGAAAACGGCAATAGGTACTATGCTCTTGATTTTGCGGAAGAGATCCAAGCCGTTGGTTTGGGGCATCTCAATATCCAGGAACACCACGTCAGGTATGATATATTTGCTGGCTTCGTAAGCCTCAAGAACGCTGGTGTAGGTCCCGCAATTCTGTAAGAAAGGGAAATCCCTGGTCAATTCTGAAATGGCGAGCAAATCCAGCAGATCGTCGTCAACTGCGATAAAACGGATCGGTGAGGAAGGATCTGGGTTCATTTGAGTGCGATTAAACTCATTTCGGCTTTTCGGACGAAGCGTGCCGTGGTTACATCTCCGTCCGGTTGTTAATGTACAGACATTTTGAGAAAATCAATGGGGGATGTATACATTGTTTACTTTTTTTTCGTGTACGGTTAGCAATAGCTGAATATTGCCGAAACCCGCCGACGATTCGCGTTACTGCCCCACCCGCCTGCCCCTCCTCGACGGGGGTGCTTCACGGCAATAAAGCATCCGAAAATATCGACGCCGTTCATGTTACCCCGCAAAGTGCAGTCAAAAACAACACATCAACGTCTTCGAAATGTTTTAAGGACATCTTAAGATTACTTGTAGTTATTATTTGCTCCCTTCTTTCTTATTTAGCATGAAAGTCCCCATACTTCAACCAATAAGTATCATGCGAATCCTGATCATCGAAGACGAGACTGGTATCCTGAACTTCCTTAGGCAGGGGCTTGCAGAAGAATCTTATTCCGTCGATACGGCGACGAATGGCCTCGATGGGCTTGAAATGGCGCTCGCGGAAGCGTACGATGTGGTGCTGCTCGATTGGATGCTGCCCGGAAAAAGTGGGGTCGAAGTCTGTCGGGAAATCAGAAAGGAAGGCATCAAAACACCGATCATCTTTCTAACCGCCCGCGATACGGTGCAGGACACGGTGTTCGGTTTGCAGGCCGGCGCCAACGATTACATCAAAAAGCCGTTCAGTTTTGAGGAACTTCTGGAACGGATCAAGGTGCAATTGCGACCGCATTCGGGCGATCAGGTTGAATTTCGATTGGGTCCGATTGTAGTCGATACCCAATCCCACCAGGTTTTCAAGGATTCGCAGGAAATTAAGCTGACACAGAAAGAATTTGGCTTACTGGAATTTCTGCTGCGCAACAAAGGAAAGGTTTGTCGCCGGACCCGGATCATCGAAAGTGTTTGGGATATTCATTTCGAGTATAACACCGGTGTGATAGACGTTTACATCAATTCGCTGCGTAAAAAACTGGGACTCACCAAAGAAGAAGACTACATCCAGACCATCCGCGGGGTGGGTTACATTGCAAAGGAAGTATGAATAATGCGCCAATGACCTCCTCCTATCGAAACCGGATCGCCGTTAATTTTACCCTGGGTACAGGGCTATTGGTGGCACTGATTTTTCTGCTGATCTATTACATTGTCAGCGCCACGGTTTTCAACCGTCTGGAAAAAGACCTCGGCTACGAGTTGGAAAAACATTTCTATGAAGTGGGCGTCCGGGAAGGGCAACCCTATTTCGCCGACAAGGCCGAATGGCTGGAACGCGAGCATAGTGAACTGGAAATCAACCCGGTATTTGTTGTACTGACGAACCTTTCGGGAAACGTCATCGATAAATCACCTAACCTGAAAAATGATTCGCTGAAACTCCATTTCTCGACAGTGGATCGTGCCGTTTTCAAAACAACGTTGCAGGGACAGGAGATCGAGCAAGTACAGCTGGCCATTAAGGAAAATAACCGGCCGGCCGGCTATATCGTCGTAGCGATGCCCATCGACGAGTCGGAGAGAGTGCTTTTTAATCTCAAAGTGGTGCTTTTAGTCGCATTCCCCGCCGTGCTGGCAATTCTATTCGTTTTCACCCGGTACACTGCCGGCAGGAGTATACAACCGGTGCTGACGGTAATAGAAACAGCCAGCAAGATCTCTAAAGACAATATGGGGAGCCGCATCCCGGTACCGGCCGTCCGCGACGAACTGCACCTACTGGTCACCACCCTGAACGAGTTGATGACCCGTGTTGAAAATGCCATCGAGCGGGAAAAACGGTTTACTGCCGACGCCTCGCATGAGCTCCGTACGCCACTGGCCGTGATTAAAGGCACGCTGGAAGTACTGATACGAAAGCCTCGATCGGCGGAAGAATACATCTCCAAAATCTCGTTTTGCATCGCAGAAATGGATCGCATTAATCACCTGGTTGATCAACTCCTTCTCCTTACCCGGTTCGAAAGCCAGCAAAAAGCGATGGATATGCGAGCCGTAGATCTTTCCGAACTTACAGGCAACATTCTGGTTCGCTACCAGCAGCAAATCGTCGAAAAAAGGCTCTCCGTCGATTTAGAAACGAACGGAAAGCACTTCGTATATAGTGATCCGTACATGACGGAGATCATGTTAGACAACATTATTTCCAATGCGGTGAAATATTCGACCGGCCCCGCAGGCATTACCATCAGGGTCGTCACTTCTGGTGAAAGAACGCAGTATTCAGTAGCCGACCAGGGAATCGGCATCGACGCCAACGACATCAGCCGCATACGCGATGCCTTCTACCGGTCGGCGCCCCTGTCCCATCCCGAGGTGAAGGGAAGCGGCCTCGGCCTCTCGATCCTCAGCCGCATGTGCGAAATGCTTGGAGTGGATTTCGACATCCATAGCCAGCTAGGCAAAGGCACTCAAGTTACGCTCTCATTTCCAATCTTAAGCGAATCTTAAGAATCCCTTGAGAATCCCTTAAGAAAGGCAGAGATACCTTTGATTCATACAGACAACAATCAGAGTTAATCCTGCTAATCCTCTATGAACTCCACCGGACACGCTGAGAACCTGAGCCGCCATGCCTTTCTGCGTAAGATAGGCTTTGGCGGAACGGCACTTGCCGCATTCTATTTTGGCAATCACCTGCAATCATGTACCAACGACCGCGTCAATCCCGCGCCCACTAATATGACCCTGGACCTGAACGACCCGGTTTACGCGGCGCTGAAATCCAATGGCGGATACGTCGTAAAGGATGGCGTCGTCATCGCCCGAAGCAATACAGGTGCCTACATAGCGGCCACCCGTACGTGCAGCCATGAAGGCCGTAACGAAGTAATCTACCAAACCGACCATTTCTATTGCACAGCACACGGTGCCCAATACGACAACACCGGCAAAGGCCTCAATAGCGAGGGCAGGAAAGGAATAGCCGTTTACACGACCTCCCTTACCGACCAAATCCTGACTATAACCGCCTAAGCCATGCTCAAAACGACATCTGTCCTCTTTTTCAGCCTGATCGCTTCCGTGGCAGTGGCCCAAACAGACCTGATGAAGCAGTTGGAACAAGCCGACGATTCCACCGTACATTATGCGGCAGCGACTTTCAAAGGGACCCGCATTATCAACGGGCATTCCATCGAAACAGTCGGTAAGAACAACATGGACTTCATCATTTCGCACCGCTTCGGCGCGATTAATTCCGGAGCGGGCAATTTTTTCGGTCTGGACGAATCCCAGATCAGGCTCGCGCTGGAATACGGCCTCACCGACCGGCTGATGGTAGGTATCGGCCGCAGCAGCTATCAAAAAACCATCGACGTTTTCGTGAAATACCGTTTGCTTCGCCAGTCAAGCGGCCTGCGCAACGTGCCTGTATCCGTTACGCTTTTCGCCAGCGACGCGCACAATGCCAGCACATCCACGCCCGACCTTCCTTTTTACACCATTACCCAGCGCCAGACCTACACCTTCCAGGCGCTGGTTGCCCGGAAATTCAGTGAAAAGCTCTCGTTGCAACTCACACCGACCATAATGCACCGTAACCTCGCAGAGAAGCTACTGGATGCGAATAATGTGTATGCACTGGGCATCGGCGGGCGCTACAAGCTCACGAAACGAACATCTTTCAATGCAGAGTGTTGGTATACGCCCAAGCGCATCGGAAACACCACCCAGCGGGATCCGCAATACACCAATACGCTCTCCCTGGGCTTCGACATCGAGACCGGCGGACACGTTTTTCAGCTTCACCTGACCAACTCGCGGGGCATGATCGAGAAGCAGTTCCTCGGCCACACGACCGGCAAATGGAGTAGCGGCGATATCTTCTATGGTTTCAACGTCGCCAGGACTTTCAGTTTCGACAAAAGTAAAAACCGGAGCAATAGCAATGGATACTAGGCTTTTCAGGTTGGCATTTCTGCTGATGGCCAGTCAGCTGCTGGCAATCTGCGCCAGCGGGCAGATTTACATGACCAAAACCGGACAAACGAGCTTTTTTTCGGAAACGCCCCTGGAAAATATCTCGGCTGTAAACCAGCAGGTAGCGGTGCTGCTGAATAGCGCCAACGGGGAAATCGCGGTGCGAATACAACATCGGGCATTTACTTTTCCCAACAAGCTCATGCAGGAGCATTACAACGAAAACTACATGGAAACGGAGAAATATCCGGCAGCCAGCTTTACGGGAAAGTTGGTTGAGCATATCGATTACAGCAAGGACGGCATTTACACCGTAAGCGCGGAAGGTTCCCTAGACATCCACGGTGTTAAACAAAAGCGGGTGTTAAAAGGTCAGCTGGTAGTCGACCACGGGCAATGCACACTGAACTGCGAATTCGACGTAAAGCTCTCCGATCACAATATCCAGGTCCCTACCCTGGTGATTGCCAAAATCGCCGAGTCCATTTCAGTCAAAAACAAGTTCGTCCTCACAAGGAAGAAAAACCCGTAGCGATTCAATGCTGAACAAAATCATCGCCTTGTCGGTCAAAAACAAGCTTATAGTAGGGCTGCTCGTCCTTGCGCTGATAGGTTATGGCAGCTATGAGCTTACCCGCCTGCCCATCGACGCCGTGCCCGACATCACCAACAACCAGGTGCAGGTAATCACCATCGCGCCATCTTTCGGTGCGACCGACATCGAAAGACTGGTTACGTTTCCCATTGAACAGGCCAACAACAATATTTCGGGGCTGAAAGAGATACGCAGTTTCTCGCGCTTCGGCCTTTCCCTTGTCACGATCGTTTTTGAGGACGATGTGGACGTCTACTGGGCACGGCAGCAGGTCTCCGAGCGCCTTGCGAAAGTGCAGTCGCAAATCCCCCAAGGCATCGGTACACCGGAGCTTGGGCCCATCAGCACAGGGCTGGGCGAGATTTACCAGTATGTGGTACGCGCCCGGGAAGGTTACCGGCACCGTTACGATGAAACCGAGCTTCGCACGATTCAGGACTGGATCGTCAGAAGGCAACTACTTGGTGTGAAGGGCGTTGCCGAAGTGAGCAGTTTCGGCGGTAAGCTCAAACAATATTCCATCGAGGTAGATCCTGCGAAATTGCTCTCGATGGGATTGAATATCAATGACCTGTTCACCGCTTTACAGGAAAACAACGCCAATACCGGGGGAGCCTACATCGAAAAGGGGCCCTCAGTACTCTACATCCGCAGCGAGGGGCTTGTGGAGAACCTGGAAGATATCGGCAGTATCGCTGTCAAAAGTCTGCCCGACGGACAGCCGGTTTTTATTCGCGACGTTGCCGAGGTGAAGACCGGATTCGCCACCCGTTACGGCGCTATGTGCTACAATGACCAGGGGGAAGTTTCCGGGGCCGTGGTCATGATGCTCAAAGGGGCTAACAGTAGCGAAGTGATCAGCGCAGTAAAGCAACGCGTGGCGCAAATCCAGAAGACGCTTCCCGAGGGGGTGGTGATAGAACCATTTCTGGACCGTACCAAGATGGTCAACAATGCTATCGGGACCGTGGAGAAAAACCTCCTGGAAGGTGCATTGATCGTCGTTTTTGTATTGGTGCTCTTTTTGGGAAATCTCAGAGCAGGCCTGCTGGTAGCATCCGTGATTCCATTGGCCATGCTTTTTGCCGTCATCATGATGAACACCTTCGGCGTCAGCGGCAACCTGATGAGCCTTGGCGCACTGGATTTTGGACTGATTGTCGACGGCGCCGTGATCATTGTTGAAGCGGTGATGCACCAGATCGCCCGGAGTACCCGATTTTCAGGCGCGGACCGGCTCACGCAAACACAAATGGACGAGCAGGTCAACGAGTCGGCCGACCGCATGATGAACAGCGCTGTATTCGGGCAGATGATTATTTTAATCGTATACCTGCCCATATTCACCCTGCAAGGTATAGAAGGGAAAATGTTTAAGCCGATGGCGCAAACCGTCGCATTTGCCTTGCTGGGCGCCTTCCTGCTCTCGATAACCTACATTCCCATGATGAGCGCGGTGTTTCTGAGCAAAAAAGTGAACCACGGGCCTAATTGGTCGGACCGCGTAATGAGCAAAATTACAGCCGGCTACCTGATCGCTCTGAAAAAATTGCTGGGTTTTCCAAGGCTCGTCATGCTATCTGCACTACTCCTTTTCTGCGCAGCAATATTTACGCTTACCAAGCTGGGAGGCGAGTTCATACCCGCATTGGAAGAAGGAGATTTTGCGGTCGACACCCGTGTGCTCACGGGCAGCAGCCTCTCCACCACGATCGCCAATACGACCAAAGCCGCACACATTCTCAAGACCCGATTTCCCGAGGTGGAAAAGGTAGTTACCAAGATCGGCAGCGGCGAGGTGCCTACCGATCCGATGCCCATGGAAGCGAGCGATATGATGGTGATCCTGAAAGACAAAAGTGAATGGACTTCGGCGAGCACGTTCCCGGAGCTTTCGGAGAAAATGGGCCGTGCATTGCAGGAGGTCCCAGGGGTGACGGCCGGGTTTCAATTTCCGGTGCAAATGCGATTCAACGAGCTCATGACAGGTGCACGCCAGGATGTAGTTTGCAAAATATTCGGAGAAAACCTGGATACACTGGCATTGTATGCGGCCAGGCTGGGGAAACTTGTCAATCGGGTCGATGGCGCCCGGAACCTGTACATCGAAGCGGTATCGGGCCTGCCGCAAATCGTGATACGGTACAACCGAAATACGATCGCCCAGTTCGGCCTTACCGTCGGGGCCGTGAACCGCATCGTAAATACCGGACTGGCCGGCCAGAGTACCGGGATGGTTTTCGAGGGAGAAAAGCGCTTTGACCTGGTTGTCCGGCTAAACCCGGCTCAAAAAAGGAACATAGCACAGATCCGCGACCTGCTGGTCCCTACCCCCGGCGGGAATCAGGTCCCGCTTTCGCAGCTGGCCGATATCCGCGTCGTCACCGGCCCCAACCAAATTCAGCGGGAGGATGCCAAGCGCCGCATTGTGGTAGGCTTTAACGTTGCGGGGCGCGATGTGCAGAGCATTGTAAGCGAACTACAAACCAAAGTCGGCCATAACCTGCAACTGCCTGCCGGCTACTACGTCACCTACGGCGGAGCTTTCGAAAATCTGAATGCCGCCAAAGCGCGCCTGATGATCGCCGTTCCCCTGTCGCTCGTGCTGATTTTTGTACTGCTTTATTTCGCATTCAACTCGGTGCGCGACGGCCTGCTGATTTACTCGGCGATCCCACTATCGGCCGTAGGCGGAATTTTCTTGCTTGCCCTGCGTGGAATGCCGTTCAGTATCAGTGCCGGAATCGGCTTTATCGCACTATTCGGGGTGGCGGTACTGAACGGAATTGTACTCGTGGCTGAGTTCAACCGGATTCGCAAAGCCGGTGAAAGCGCTATTCGGAAGGCTATACTCGAAGGGGCCAGCCACCGGCTTCGCCCGGTCCTGATGACCGCGTTTGTCGCCTCCCTGGGCTTTCTGCCGATGGCGGTGAGCAATGGTGCCGGGGCAGAAGTACAACGGCCGCTGGCCACCGTAGTGATCGGCGGTCTGCTGATCGCGACGGCGTTGACATTGTTCGTTTTACCGGTTCTGTATATGGTCTTCGAAAACCGGTTCCATCTCAAAGCAGGGGTAAGTGCCCTGGTGATCTGCGCTTGCTTGCTCGCACCCGGTCAAACCCGGGCCCAGAAGGAGATCGGCCTGGAAACAGCTATCAGCCTGGCACTGAAAGACAATAATCAGTTAAAAAGTGAAAAGTTACGGGCGGAATACCGTCGGGCCCTTGTGAAAACTGCCGTCAGCCTACCGCAAACCACTGTGAGTTTGGAGGCGGGACAGATCAACAGCGCCTACACCGATACGCGGCTTGCATTATCCCAATCGGTACTGCTTCCGGTGGTCTACCGGCGGCAGCGCTCGCTGCTGGAACAGGAGTTTGAGGCAGGCGCCCTGCAAGCGTCGGCCACGGCACTCGATCTGCGGCGTAATGTTACGCAAGAGTTTTATATACTGCTGTACCTCAAACAAAAAGCGCTGCTTCTCGGCTCACTCGATAGCCTGTATACCACCGTCGTTACGCGCGCCGCCGAACGCCTCGCCCGGGGCGAGACCAACGTACTGGAAAAGACGAGCGCCGAAATGCAGCTGGGGCAGATCAGACAGCAACGCAGGCAACTGGACGCCGACTACAAACTGGCGCTGACCACATTCAACTTGCTGCTGAACGGATCCGAACGATACGAACCGCATGGCGGCGCGCTTGTTTTTCCTTCCAGCAGTGCTGCCGACACGGCCAAACTACAATCGCACCCCTTTATGCAGTTGGCCGGCCGGCAGCAGCACATTGCCGCGGCCGCCATTGCTGTTGAGAGAGCACGGCTACTGCCCGAATTGAGCCTGGCCTACAACAACATGAGCATGCGAGGCACCGGCGCCGACAATAAACTGTATAATGGCCAGCAGCGTTTTCACGCCGCACAGATCGGAGTAGGTATTCCTGTTTTCGCAGGCGCACAAAAAGCGCGTATCCGTGCAGCGGAGCTCGCCCGTGAGGCCGCCATGGAGCAATATAAGGTTCACTACCAGCAGTTTACAACCCGCTACATGGCAACACTTACGAATTACCGTCTGTTGCTCGAACGCGTCGACTATTATCGGGATTCCGCCGTGCCCAATGCCGAACTGGTTGTCTTGACGGCCTCCCGCCAGCTTCGTGAAGGTAATATCAACTACCTGGAATGGAGCCAGCTGATCGCTCAGGCCACTTCGATCAGAAGTGAATACCTCGATACGATCGCCAATCTGAACCAAAACGCCATAGAACTGGACTATTTCCTTAGCCAATAGGTGAATGATGAATACTAAATTTCTACTCTATATTACGCTGATTGTCATAGTTGGCTCCTGCACAGCCAAAAAGGCTGACAAGGATTCCGCGACCGAAGCGCCGACACAAGAAAACGTCGCAAAACTGACGGCCGAACAGGTCCGCAATGCGGGGATCGTTGCCGAGTTTCCAAAAGTGACGCCGGTTTCGTCCGTATTACGTCTGAGCGGGAGGATCGATGTGCCGCCACAAAATATGGTGTCGGTCAGCGCGCCGCTGGGCGGATATCTGAAATCAACCAACCTGTTACCGGGGATGCCTGTGCAAAAAGGACAGGTGCTGGCCGTGCTGGAAGACCAGCAGTACATTCAGCTGCAACAGGATTACCTGGCCGGCAGTGCCCGCATGAAGTACCTTCAGACCGAATACGAGCGGCAAAAAAGCCTGAATAGTTCCAAATCTGTGAGCGATAAAACCTACCAGCAGGCGGAAGCCGACTTCCGGGCCCAAGAGGTGACTGTGAGTGCTTTGGCTGAAAAACTCCGGCTTGTGGGGATCAATCCGCACCAGATCAGCACCGACCGGATCTCGCGCAGTATCAATGTTTATTCACCGATCTCCGGTTATGTATCACGGGTCAATGTCAACATCGGCAAATACCTGGCTTCCACCGAGGTACTTTTTGAGCTGATCAACCCATCGGATATTCACCTGGCCCTGAAAGTTTTTGAAAAAGATCTCGATAAGATCCGTAAGGGCCAGCAGGTACTTGCCTATACCAATTCCCGGCCGGATCGCAAACTGGCTTGTGAAGTAATACTGATCGCGAAAGACCTGTCGCCTGAGCGCACCGCCGAAGTCCATTGCCATTTTCAAAAATATGAACCTGACCTTTTGCCGGGCACATTCATGAACGCGGAACTTGCACTGGAATCCCGCCATGCGACCGTCCTGCCCGATGACGCTATCGTTAGTTTTGAAGGAAAAGAATACATATTCATCCCTGGAAAGGAGGGATTTACCATGACGGCCGTTCATACCGGCAATAGCGAAAACGGTGTAACCGAAATCCTGAGTCCCGCCAATCTCAGGGATACGCGTTGCGTCACCAAGGGAGCTTACTCCCTGCTCATGTTCCTCAAAAATAAATCAGATGAATAAACTCCCGAATATCTGTGATTTTCAGGCAGCCTCAGACGCATTCGGTCACGAGCGTGTAAGTGCTCACAGTCCCGTATCAATTTTGAAAAGCCAGGGGGGGGCGGACCGCCGGTCATATCGGGCTGTTGTAACGTCAGCACCGTCCGCATAGATCAAAAGTTGGTTAGGGACATCAAGTAATGACGGCCCAGCCAGCGCAGCCCTTTCTCTTTACATGCTCGCTAGGCTATCTGAAACCAGCCTTCACTGCAAAACCGTTCGCGTCCAACAGACCAGGTCAGCTGCGCGAGCCAGAAGCCTTTTGCAAACCGGCGGGTCGAAATGCTTACCCGCGGGCCATTGGCAGGAGTAAGTGGTATCGTAAGATCATCCTCCGCCGACTGCCTGGTAAAGGTCACTTCGGCTTTTACAAAATACAAAGGCAATACAAATGTGACTTTTTCCTGTTCTGCTTGGTAGGTCATGGTAGTAAGATTTTATATCAGGTTAATCGGCACGATCACAATTCATTGCATTACATACGTCCAGACAGGCTCCGTCAAATGGTTGACCACATCTTCCGCAACGCTGCCTTCGGTGATATGTGCAAGGCCCTTGTGGCCGTGCGTCCCCATGGCGATGATAGAATTGGGAATACGGCGGGCGTATTTAAGAATCCCCTCCTGGACATTAAGTCCCCTGCTCACATGAACCGTATAGTTTTTTAATCCATAAAACAGGGCGTAGTCTTCCAATTTGCGCTCGGCCTGCTCCTCAGATTCCAGGCTAAACGGGAACCCGTTGATGTAGAGCAAGTGAATCACGGCTCCGAACAATGTCTGAAGCGCTTTAATTTGCTCCACCAATCGTTTTTGGTCAAGCTCCATCGTGGTCGGGAAAACGATATTTTTGACCCAATCCAAGTGAAAGGGGCCATGAATGGCCATCACAGGCACCGGAGAAGCCCGGACGACCTTCTCGGTGTGCGAGCCTAGAAAGAACTCTTTCAGCCCCGACGCACCATCCGTACCCATCATTACCAGATCAATCTTTTCCCTTGTAATTACATCGCGGATCACGTCGTTGACATAACCGGTTTCCAGCAGCAACTCAACACGGGCGGCACCGCTGGCCGTTCTGCTTTTCATTTTTCCAAACTCCTTTTCGCTGTATGCGATCCATTCGTCTATCATCGATAAGGGTCCGTTTCCGAAAACCGTCGGGACCTGCATTATTTTCAGGACAAAAACGCGGCCACCCGTAGCAGCAGCCATTTCAACGGCAAACTGAAAGGCATGTTTAGCCGCCGCCGAGAAATCACAGGGAACAAGTATTCGTTTCATAGACTTGGGATTTAACTAAAAAACTACGTATTCACATCGGTTATACGTTGAATCTAAATTAGTTACCCACTGCTGAAATGATCATGACAGGCCGCACCGCAAAACATGATTTTGCTCAGAGCAGATGGGCGTTTTGAGGCCTGGCAACCCAGTGTGATTATCTGGATGAAATCTGGCGGGCGAGCCGGGCAGCAACTGCTTCCCTCTGGCCTGCGGTTAGGTATTTTACACGGGCAATCCTGGACACTTTCACGGGCTTAATGCCACAAAATTCAAGCGTAGCTTTCCTAATCGCTCTGATATCGCTGTTGCGATACTGCCACCAGAGCCAGATAGATGGTGCGTCGGAAGTCGCAATGACGTGCGCCGATTTTTCCCCAAGGTAGCCATCCCAGAAGGGGTCCTTTTCATGATATTTAAACGCAAACCCCGGCAACAGAGCCCGATCTAAAAAGCCTTTGAACAATGCGGGAACCGAGCCCCACCAAACCGGATAGATGATCACCCATTTATCGCACCATAAGATGTTCTGCTGCGCTGCAAGCAAATCATCTTCCAGCTCTTGCACTTGGCTATAACCATGCCACAAGATCGGGTCGAAGCGCATCTGTCCTATATTTTGCCTGCGAACAGGATGCCCCGCCCGCTTCATCGCGGCTTCGATAGCGTCGGCAATTTGACCGTTAAAGCTGTTAATGTCGGGATGAGCCAGTAATAAGTAGATTTTCATTTAAGACTTGAAAGGTAGTGGTATTTAGCTGTTGGCAATTTTCAGGTTTTACACCAGCCGGCGGATGCCGGTTCTCACCTTCGGGAGTGATACTCATCATCATTTTGGCGGTCCTTCGATATGAACTTACGGCAGGTGAGTGACAGGCGGGCCCGCAAACGGGCGCACCTTCTCCCCGTCAGCTTTGCCGTACCGTTTTATACTTGCTGAAAAAGCGCACCTTAAGTAAATCGGCAGTGATCAGGTAAGCGATCAGTATACCAAAAATCCAGGCCGTCTCCCTAAATGCAAGCCGGGTAAAACCCAGTTCGGCCGCCAACGGAGACACAGGCAGCAGCAACGAAACAAACAGTGCGGCCAACGTCAGTGAAAGCAGGGCTTTGGCGGGTTTGCTGCTCAAAAATGGCAGACGTGTCCTTACCACCAACAGAGTTATCAGCTCGGTGATGACCGATTCTACAAACCACCCTGTCCGGAAAGCTGCGCCCGAAAGGTGCAGTTTAAAATACAGGACATAGAAGGTCAAAAAATCAAAAAACGAACTGTGCAGACCAAATACGATCATAAAACGACGGATGAGACCCATGCTCCATTTACCAGCCCTGACTGTCTGCTGCCGATCGACCTCATCCGAAGCGATGGCCAGTGCGGGAAAGTCGGTTATGAAATTGGTAAGTAATATCTGCTTGGGAAGCATCGGAAGAAATGGGAGAAGCAGCGATGCGCCCGCCACGCTGAACATGTTCCCGAAAGTAGCACCTGTCGTAATGAATATGTATTTCATGGAATTGGCAAACGACTTTCTGCCTTCCAGGATTCCGTCCGCCAGCACAGACAAGTCCTTTTCCATTAATACAAAGTCGGCGGCCTGTTTCGCAACATCCACCGCATTGTGGGTTGAGATCCCAGCATCAGCCGCATTGATCGCGGCCACGTCGTTGATACCATCTCCGATATAGGCCGTGACCGCCCCCTGCTCCCGCAAAGCTTTGACCACCCGGACCTTTTGATGCGGCTCGATTTCCGCGTAAACAGCGATGTTCATAGCCCGTTGCCCGAAAGCTTCGGGAGAGAGATTATCCAGCTGTGGGCCGGTCAGGATGCGGTCGTCCGCAATACCCAGCGTTTGGGCGATGTGGCTGGCGGCAAACCTGTTGTCCCCTGTAATGATTTTAACCTCAACACCCAGCTCACGCAGTTTTTGAATCGAGGCAAAACTCGAAGCCTTTAACGGATCTTCCAGCAGCAAATACCCCGCGAAGGACATTTCACGCTCATCAGCCCGGGCGATGCGGTCCAAGGTCGTGTGTTTGATGGCAATGCCCAACACCCGGTAACCTTCCTCGCAATAGGTTCGATACCGGGCCAGCAGGTCCTGCCTGCGGGCGTCGTCTAGCGGCACGTTTACACCCAGCCTGCTTTCAACCTTAGAACATACTTCCAGGATATTTTCCAATGCTCCCTTACTGATCATGAGATTGCCGTCCTCACGAGCCGCTAACACCGTGACGCGCTTTCTGATGAAATCGTAGGGAACCTCGTTGAGACGGCCGTAACCTTGGATATCCAGGGCCAGATCAGCCAGCGCTTCATCGATCGGATTGCTAAACCCTCGCTGCATAACTGCATTGAGGTAAGCATGCAGACGCACCTGCCCGCTGGGATCTCCATCTGCATCCATTGCGCCACAAACCCGGACGCTGCCTTCTGTGATCGTTCCGGTTTTATCCGTGCAAAGCACTGTTACCTCACCCAGATTGAAAATAGAGGAAAGCTTTTTGACAATGACCTTCCGTTCCATCATTCGCGCGGCGGCGTTGGACATGGCAACTGTCATAATAGCCGGTAAAAGTTCGGGGGCCATCCCCACGGCCAACGCCAGCGAGAAAAGCACAGAATCGATCAGCGGTTTACCAAAATAAATATTGACAGCCAGAATGACTAGTGTCAACACCGTCGTAATTTGGAGGAGAAAATAGCCGAAACCGCGGATTCCATGCTCGAATGCAGTTTCCGGCGTCTCCGTCAGGCTTTCCTGCAACTTGCCGAAAACCGTATCCGCACCAACGCGGACAACGAGTGCCCGCCCGGTCCCGCTGATCACATTGGTACCCTGCCAAAGGCAATTGAAACTCTGTGAAAACGCAGCTTGCCCGCCGAGCTGCCCCGCCATCTTTTCTGCCGGAAAGCTCTCTCCCGTCAAGCTGCTTTCATTGACGTGCAGTTCATTGCTGTCGATAATGCGGCAGTCCGCCGGGATCATATCACCGGCTTTCAATAGCACCACATCACCGGGCACGACATCGCCGGCATCCACTATTTGCTCCGTGTTATCCCGGAACACCGTACTTTTTTGCGCGATCAGCTTTTGTAATTTTTCAACCGCTTTTCCTGCTTTGTATTCCTGCCAAAAACTGAGCAGCCCACTCGCCAGGATGATACAGCCGATAATCAAAGTGTCGGAGACCTCGCCAAGGAACGCTGATAAAACAACGGCGACCAGCAGCAGCAACACAAGGGGGCTTTTGAACTGATTGACCAGGATCGAAAACATCTTTGAAAGCCGGCCTCCGGCTTGGGGCATGGCTTTGCGCATGCTCCGCAGTCTTTCGGCAGCCTGCATGCTATTCAGGCCGTCTGTATTCGCATTCAGTACGTCGTACAGTTCCGGGAGGGGCAGCCCACCAAGCGCTGTCTGTGAGATAGGGTCGGCCAACAGCATATGATTACATGGTCATTACAACCCGTCCTTCAATGCGGCCTGCCTTCATCTGGTCAAATATGTTATTGATATCGTCGAGACGGGCGGTGTGAACAGTCGCCTTCACTTTGCCGTCCAGGGCAAAGCCGACGGCTTCCTGCATGTCCTTGCGCGTCCCGACGATCGAGCCGCGGATGGTATGGCGGTTAAGCACAGTTTGAAAAATAGGCAGTTCAAAATTACCCGGAGGCAAGCCGGTCAATGCCATGGTGCCTTTTTTACGAAGCGCCGCTATCCCTTGCTGGAAAGCGATAGGAGAAACAGCGGTGATCAGCACGCCATGCATACCTCCTGTTTCTTTCTTCAAAAAGGTGCCAGGATCGCTCTGCGTTGCATTTACAGTCAGATCGGCGCCGAGGCGTTTCGCCAGTTCCAGCTTGTCGTCGCTCACATCGATGGCCGCCACATGCATGCCCATCGCTTTGGCATATTGTACAGCCAGGTGCCCCAGGCCGCCAATGCCCGAAATTGCCACCCATTCCCCTGCTTTGGTATCGGTTTCTTTTAATCCCTTATAGACGGTCACGCCCGCACACAGGATGGGTGCCATGCCGGTCATATCCGTGTCTGCCGGCAAATGCGCCACGTAACGCGCGTCGGCGATGACATATTCGGCATAGCTGCCATCAACACTGTAACCACCGTTCTGCTGGGCATCACAAAGCGTTTCCCAGCCGGTAATGCAATATTCGCAGCAACCGCAGGCACTGTACAGCCAGGGCACTCCTACAATATCGCCCTCCCGAATGCCGGTTACCTCCGGCCCCACCGCGGCAACATAACCTATTCCTTCATGACCCGGAATGAGTGGTAGCTTCGGCTTCACGGGCCAGTCCCCGTCAGTGGCGTGGAGGTCGGTGTGACAAACACCGCTCGCAGCGATTTTAACTAAAACCTGGTTGGTCCCAGGGCGTCGCACGGCAACTTCTTCGATACGGAGCGGCTTGCCAAACTCGCGAACGACCGCTGCTTTCATGGTTTGAGGTAGCATAATTCTTGGTATTTCGGGTGGAATATGCCTGCAAAATTGGCTCTTAAAAATCCAGGCGATCATGACAGCGGTCAGTTTCGAAAATGACGGTTGTAACACTGTGGCAACACTTAATCTAAAACAGAGGTGTAGAGAAAGCTGCCTGAGGCCTGGCTTTGGGCGGATACAATCCCAATATTCATACGAACGCGCAGAACATCGATGCCAACCAAAGCGGCTCGGTATAAGCCAGGTAGATCTTTGATTAATAACGGAATAACAACGGACCCAGTAGAAGAGTCCGTCCGCCTTACCTAGCATTGTAGGTGTAAAGCAAGTGATTCTGTCTCCCTATTTTTTTATGCTTTGTACCCCTAAGCAAATATAATCGTGAAAATGTACATAGTCAGGTTCACTAAAAGTACCATAGCGTACAATCCGTTTGTCCGGCCCTTATTGAGCGATAGCATCACTGTGAACACGGAGAGACCAAGCAAAACCATTGATTTGGAATCCAAACCAAGTACAAGCGGTAAATCCATCAGGGTACAAACTACCACCACTGTCGGTATACTCAGCCCAATGCTGGCAAGTGCTGAACCCAATGCAAGATTAATGCTCGTTTGGTACTGATTACGCCTGGCAGCACGGATAGCCGCTATACCTTCCGGCAATAGAATTACGGCTGCGATGGCCACACCGACAAGTGCTGTCGGCAAGCCCGCGGCGACAATCCCGTCTTCAATTACCGGTGATATGGCCTTCGCCAGAAGAATAACAGCTCCAAGGCAGATAAATAAGAATGCAAGGCTGACAAATGCCTCCGGTTTACCCACGATTTTTTCTTCCCCGGATACTTCCGCCAGGAAATATTTCCGGTGTCTGACGGTTTGTGTGAATATGAAGGAAGCATAGATGACTAGACAGGAAATGCCGGTGGCTATAAGTTGTGGTACTGTGTATGATGGGCCGGTGATGCTGGTGGTAAAATTAGGTAAGACCAATGTTAGTACCAGGATCGACACCAAACTGACCAAAGCGATTGTGACACTTTTAGTTTCGAAATTTTGCTCCTTGTATTTTGTCGCGCCGACGAGCATACTGATACCTAAAATCCCGTTCAATATGAGCATAACAGCAGCAAAAAGTGTATCTCTTGCGTAAGTTTCCGTACCTGCCCCACCAGTTAACATCAGCGACACAATAATGGATGCCTCAAGTAACGTTACTGCCACAGCTAAAATAATAGTACCGTAAGGCTCCCCCACTTTATGTGCCACGACCTCTGCATGATGGACTGCCGACAGAACACCGGCAATCAAAGCACTGATAGCAAGGAGATTTATGAACATATTGCTACCTATTGGTAAGAAAAAAAATAAGCACCAAGAAGCGAAGGGTGCCAAGTATGTCCATTGAAATATTTTTTTCATACGCTATGATAGCAAAACACTTATTACTTGCCGGAAATTTTAGGATAGAAATGTCCTCTCGATTTTAATTACCTAAAATATATATGATTAGACAGTTTAAGCAATTTTGCTCTCAAAACAAAGACAACACCCAATACGACCCAACGGTTGATGGATGTTCCGGCCAGGGCAGTTGCGGACAATATTATTCGTTCAAGGGACATCTCCCGCGGTTCCGCATAGACCAAAATTCGGATGGTTTTGTAAGCCCAATGCTTGCTAGACCATCCGAATTTTGCCATTCGCCATTAATTGGATTACATCATACGAAAGTCAGATCTTCAATTCTAACGGCGAAAAAATTACTGTTTTACTCGGTGAAGTTAAACAGGCCGTTAACGGGGTCGAAGGGGCGGTGCGCAACGTCGAAGGCGCGGTGCATTCAACCAACACCCAGGGCAAATTTGACCAACTGATCGGGGCGATTTCTAACTTGACAGCATGAGTCTTTAACTAGTTAGGGAAATGTTTATATCTACTTTTCCCTAACTAATATCGATGTCCCTCCTCCACAATTTTGCACATGTAAAATGTCGGGCGCGGGCATTGTTATTCTCAATTCCGGGCATGCTCCACAGAGAACGAAAGGGCAAAGTGAAGGTTCGACCGGAGCGGTTGGACGGGGAATGAATTCTCTATCGTTAAAGAAATATTTTGAAGCAGGGCAGCATGACATTCTTCCAAACCCGTCGACTATTACTCCATCCGGGCGTATCACGGTTATCAGGGATCTACCTTTCATGGATGTATCTGGAACAGTCGTTTTTCCATCTGTATCCTTGCAAGCGGTGATTCGCCACTCACCGACGATAGGCTGAATTTTTCCCAATGGGATTGGACTATCCTTTTTGCACTGAACAAAGGCAATCAGTACCAGAATGACAAGGGACAGTCTTTTCATAACTATTTGATTTTAATCCAAAGCTGATGGTAGACAGCATTTAAAGATAGAGAGTTATCTACTTTACCCGAGCGAACATAGTATAACGTCCATCACACTCAATTGCCAATGTATTAGGATCAGAGTTCGGTGTCGTTATCTTCATTTCAATGCAGGGATAGCAAGAAACAAGGCGACAATCCATTGGTTCTATCGGTGCAGAAGGTTTCGGAACAAATTCCTTGCCGTTAAAAAAATACTTTGATGGAGGGCAGCAGCCTTGGCTATTTCTGTCGTCGACAATAACCCCATCTGGCCGAATGATGCGCACCAAGGATTCTTCCTTGGAACTAGAAACTAGCGAATCCCCGACGCTGTATGCCGTCATCTTCCATACTCCGATGATCGAGGCAATTTCCGGCAGCGGATCATCTTTCCTACATTGACCAAATATTAGCAGGATTAAAAAAAATGGAAATACCTTATTCATAATTTGCTGATTTTCTATGGCTAAGATCCAAAATTAGATTCGATCGTTGTAACCGAACTAACATTTATTTACCGCGTCTTATGAATCGTTTCTGCTTGTAAGATTAAATAAAAGATATTATTTTTAGGAGACTCAAATATTATTTTTAGACTAGTATAAATTCATAAAAAAAACCATCCTGATCGACCTGCCTATCCACGTTAAAAAGTTCTTTATGATCGAGTAACCGTTAAGAAAAAAAAAGTTACGCGTAAAAAGTCCGGCTACACGGCGTTTTGTCCGGCAAATGCGAATAATGTCCGATCCCCGCGTAAAAAGTCCGGGCAGTAAACACACAAAAAGCCTCAATGCTGCACGTATGGAGGCTTTTTTATTTTGAAATACCTCGATTTTACGTCCTTTCCAGCCGCCATTTAAAGCCCTAATTTTCGCCCCATGTTTGGAAATTTGGAAAGTATCGGCGTCAAATGTGGGCCAGTCGCGACCGGCTGGCTCACTCACTTATACCTGATCGGTTGCGACAGCGCCGCCTACGACGTGTACCCCACAATGGATATTGCGGATCAGGCACTCTCTACGGGAAATCCTCTATGGCTCGCCGGGTCGAAGCCGGGCGGCGTTCCGCTCGTCACCGAGATAAAGCTGCGGGCGAAAACCGCCACTTTCTCGGAAGGGTTACAATCCAGCCCCGCAGGCGCTTCGTATAGCCCGCAGATCTCGGTGCCCATCCCGAGCATTGCTTCGGAAATCGTCGAATGGGTTTACCGGAACCAGAACCGCAGGTTTATCGCCATTTTCCGCGACACAGCGGGCTTTTGTTACATGGCTGGCACAAAGAGTAACGGGCTACGGCTTTCGTGGGCGAGATCCGTTTCTTCAACCAACGCACAGCAGCTGTCTGTTTCCGGCTCCAACTGGCACCCCGCACTATGGATCGGAAGTGTCGATCCGGAAGCGCTTTTCCCATCAAAAGAGTTCGATTACAGTTTCGACATAAGTTTCTCTTAAACAATCTCACACTATGCCTTGGAATCCCCCCACCGCCGAAATCGAGGGTATTATCGACGGAAATCTCAAAAGTTCCCCTCCCGCTCCACCTCAGTCTAACACCGCCGCCGTGGTTCGCGCCATGCTTAAAAGCATGTGGGGAGCAATCGCGACGGGCGTATCTGCTGCCGTTGCAAGCGTCGACGCGGCCACAGCCGGAATGATCTCACGAAGCCTTAGCGTAAGCATGGAAATCAATGTGCGCGGCGATGTTGGGAACGACACCCGTTCCGGTATCGACAACGGCACCACCGCGACCGGAGCAGTAAAAACATTTACGCGTGTTGCCGAATTGGCTTCCGGCAAATGCCAATCACTAAACGTCCTGATCAATAGCGGAAATGTAATCGTAGATACCGACGTCTCATTCACCGTACCGGAAATCTTTGTACACGTAAAATCCGGGGCAACGCTCACGGTTAAAAAGCGCACAATCATCGACAGTAATAGTATTGTGGTCGGCGAAGGTAACTACCGTATCATTTTTGCATGTAACAATGCAAACGTGAGAGTAAACGGAACAGTGGTCGTAGAAGGCGGTACTGGTTCCACCGGTGCGGGGAATCAGTTTGACTATTTATGGAGGCAGGGAGCCTTTACCATTACCACCCCCGCATTTATGAAAGCCGGGTTCCGCTTCCAAGCGTTGAATTTCTTTATTGAAAACGCTACGGTTACGGTCGGCGATAATGCATACTTCGCAAATTATGGGGGCGCAGGGCTCAATACCAATGAAGGAGCGCCGTCGAGATTGGCAATTTACAGTCGCACATCCACAAACTCGACTTTTACGCTCGGTACTGGCGCGACCGAGTCCACGCTGGTCGGCGATCGCAACATTTTTAGAACCTTCACCCCTACCAGCAACACCGATGCAAGGGTTTCCGAAGGCGAGATCCTAGCCGATAGCAATTTCCTGTATCAAAAGCGGGGCGGGATAATCAAAAAAATCGCCTGGACAACTTTCTAATTTTTCACACCATGCCAAACCTCCAAACCATCGCGATCAGCCCGTCACCGGGCTATCCCGACGTAGTTCGCAAAATCGCCGTAGTTGGCCGAAACGAAGACTACCAGAACGAATCGGTGACGCTAATCTGCATGATCGAACACTTCGATCAAAACGGCTACCGGCTAAACTCATTCCGCGCGATCGAGCGAGAGCCGTTCCTGCTCATGGCAGACAACACCAGCAAAGTAAACCCCGAAACCGGGGCGCTCGTTTTCCCTGACGAATCCGGCAACTATCCGGAAGGATCTGTCGGCCAATACGACTGGCTGAAAGCTGCCGTCGAAAACGGGGCAAATCCGTTTACCATCGCGACCGGTGCCGTCATGGAAGCCGACGCGTTAAAGCGCTTTAATTAAATGACGCAGTACCCCGACATACGCCTTCGCAAAAGCCCCGACAAGTTCAACTGGTGGGAGGTCGTGGAAGACTGCGCGGTCGAATCAAAACTACCCGGCATGGTGATCCGTGCCGGGTACCGCACCGATTTCGCCACCATCCCCCGCCTGCTCTGGCCACTAATGCCGCCACATGGAAGAATGGCAAACGCGGCTATCGCGCACGACTACGCATACGACAACCGCCTCGGAGAAGCCGAATTCGGCGAAAAGCAGGCGCGGCTCCGCGCCGATGTCGAGTTCGCCCTGCGGTGCCTCGAAGACGGCGTACCCGACTGGCAAATGTCGATCGCCTACATTTTCGTACGGGTTTTCGGTCGAAAATGGTGGCGTAATTGATTGATTGGTTGAATACACCTTACAGCCCGGAGGCCATGCGACCGGGAGTCGCCACTCCGAAGTGCGACTTCCGGGCTGTTTATTAAACTACTTTAACGACCTCACACTATGTGCAATACGCTGATAGGACTACAACACAAATGCCAGGGCGCTAACTTGGGCGGCGCTCGCAGGCTCTACATGATCTACGCCAGAGATCTGGATCGCGAATTTCTCACTTATGAGCTGGCCATGCAGTACGGCAGCTTTTCGGGTGGCATTCCATTGAAGCCCGGTAAGGGGATCGTCGAAATCGAAGCATGGTTCGACTCTACCAAATTCGACAGCGAAATGAAGATCGGCGCAGGCTTTACGCATGCACTCGAATTCAAGCATTTGGGCTACGAAGACGACGTGGTGCGGCTTATGGCGATCCTGAAAGATTACCCGGTAAATGTGATCGTCGAAGGAAACGACGGGCAAAAATATTGGCTCGGACAGAAGCACGTGCCGCTGCTTTTCGACGTAAAAGCCGTGCTCCCCGAAAAAGGCACCGGTCGCAAGGAAGTCACTTTTACGGCCAAACAGGACGGGCTTAGTATCCCCCCGATCCCTCTCGGAGAGATCTTTTTCGAGTGGTTACCGGATTGGTCTTTTCAGGAATATCTCGACGTTGTAAACTGCGAATTCGACGTGAGTTTCACATTTGACTTTGATTAGTAATGACTTGACGGAACTATTTATGATAATTTATCTCTTAATTGAGTTTGCAAGTCCATCTTTTTATAAAAGTCAGTTTCACTCATAAATCTAAAAAACAAATCGTGCAATTCACCTTCTCTTGGATCAGGTGGTGGGACTCGAAACCTTTTATGCACTCGATTAATATCGCAAAGTAAAATCGTATACTCTCCTTTCCGAGTAAGACCTATAAAAACATTAACTCGATTCTCAAAATGATCGTCAAAGTTATCAAAATGTGGATGATAAATTAGAAACGCCTCCGACTTGCTCGGATATCGCTTAAAACCTGATCGAGCGAATACATCGGAGCTCCCTTTTGTCTCATTACAATCGGCACATGCAACGCAAAGGTTATTGGGAACAGCAATAAATTGCTTATATCTGGACTTAGGGGCGATATGCTCAATGTGGCTATTTGATGCAGATCTCAATGAAATATTTGTGCGACAATAGCAACAAAGTCCTTTTTGAGCGATACGATAAAAATCTCTAATTGAGATTCTGATATCTTCAATATCATCATCGCCCCAATTTGTATGACTCATATCAGCTATCTCGAACTTTTGCTTCAATCTATCTTTGAAGAGCTTGTCAAAAACGTAGATACTGTTAATTTCTGGCATATGTATTATAAGATTCTCGAATTAATTCAATAATATCCACCAAAGGATCTTCGCGACTCAATTTAGAAAACACAACATCAAGAACTTGATAATTGTGTAAATCTTCCTCGTCAAATCTTTTATTTCGTGCAACCTTCGTAAACACACTATATGCGATTCGACTAAGATATTCATTCCGATACCCTGGCGTCTTAAAAACATTGACCAATTGGAAATCAATGGAATTGTTAATTACATAATTAGCATTAACAGTCTCGGCAGTTTCGATATCAATCAAGTAACAGTTGTGGGAATCAAGCTTTGATACGATCTGTGGAGAATGAGTTGCAATTATAAAATGACAGCCTGTAAAATGAGAAAAAACTTGGATTAATAGCTGAATATATTTCTCTTGCCATTCAGGATGAAGGCTAAGTTCCGGCTCGTCAATACATACAACTGACCCATTTTGAATTTGGCTCACTATTCCTAAAATTCCAAGAATAATACTTTGCTGTCCAGAGCTGGAGTCTACAATTGAAAGATGCGATTGAAAAGCTTCTCCCCTAGAAAACTCTACGTTGCGTAATCTAAAATAGCCGCAGTTTAATAGAAAAATTATATCTGACAGTTGGAACCTATTCTGTAAATTGACCCCGCCATCATGAAAGGTAACCGAAACTTTATTTCCATAAACTGGGTACTTCCCAGATTCAATTCCAGTCAGATAATATTTCAATCTATCTATTTTTTCATAATCCAACTTTCCTTTGTCCGTGACAAAAAACTGGCTATTCAAAGATCTACCGGACGTATGGCCATATCCAACGCGAAAAAGCTCTTCGTTGCGATCTTCTAAATCCTCACGAATTCGTTTGACGTTTGAAAAACCAAATGTTACAGAAAGGGCACCAGAATATCCTAAGTAGGTGAGAGCCATCGATACTTTCTCCCAATGAGCAAAATAGTTGTCATTCAAGCTTTCCATGAGTTTGGACACAATCTTGGACATATACCCAACCCCTACATTTAAAGTTGATACATCTCTAACACCCAAATAAGTATATCCGGCAGTAGGACGGCCTCGCCCTGGGACTGGAAATTTATCAAATGGACTCGTCGAAATTGCAATAATTTTCGTCGGATGAGAATCAGCACTTATGCCATGGTAGTCGCTTTCGGCGAATCTGCCATCAAAAATATCGAACAGGTCTGATTGCGACTTTTTATTAAAGCCACTCACAATAGCTTTCAACAATCTACTCTTACCCGTCCCATTTTTACCTACGACAATCGAATAAACGTTCTGGGAGCTATTCACTTCATTGGGGTTAGCTAGTCGATATACTCGACCGTCAAATCGAATGTAATGTATCATACAAGTTCAAATTCATCAACATCATGAGGGTTGCACGGCTAGTTCGGAACGTGTCCTTTCGAAACTAAAAATACCAAAAGAAATTCGCAGGACACAAAAATTAACAAAGTATGTCTTTAAAACTTCAGGCGTTGGGTGGAGCTTGGTTTATGCAGTATGAGGACGCGGCAAGGCTTCAGAACATCATCTTACCCCGAATTGAAGCAGGGAATGCCCTTATACCATCGTATTCTTGGACTGATGATTCGACCAGAGAAAAACAGTGATTTGCGGGTCTTGATCCAATTGACTTAGCGTTGACATCGGCACTTCGTTACGGGACTGATGGTGTTGCTATTTTTAACCTCAATGGCACCATGAGCAGATTTGGGATTTGTGAGAGCGGAGGCAATGAGTTTTTAGCACGCATCATCGAGCGCGCAAACATTCAACCAGAAGTAAAGGCGTTAGTTATTTCTACTCATACCCCGGGCGGCACAGTCGATAGTACGGAGTTGCTTGCAAATACGATTCGTGATTCTCGTAAAAAGGTTGTCGGCTACGTGAATGGCCTGTGTGCCAGCGCCGGTGTCTTCGCATTGAGCCAAGCCGATGAAATGGTCATGGAAAATTCCGTTTCCGCAGAGATCGGCAGTATCGGCGTGCTCATGGTTTATGTGAACCAAAAAAAGGCGATGGAAAACGAGGGCTACGAGGTCGAAATTTTTCGCGCTGACGGCTCGGAAGACAAGGCGCGACTGGAATGCCTACGAGCCGCTAAACGAAAAGCTTCGCGCGGAAATCCAGCAGGATCTCAACGACGCCCGCAAAGCATTTGTCGGCTACGTTCGAAGGGGACGGGCGGGACGGCTTAAATCCGACGAAGTATTCAGCGCCAAAATGTACAAAGGCAAACAGGCGCTATCGCTCGGACTCGTCGACCGGCTGGGAACGCTCGCCGACGCGATCAAGGCGGCAAAAAAATCGTAATTCATTCTTAACCACTGTACACATGAGCAAAACTTTTGCCGGGGCTATCGCCTCATTTTTCGGGCGCTCCGGAATTGCGATTTCAGAAAAACTCTCGACCGAAGAGTTTAACCAGTTCGCCGAAGACGCGGCAGAACTTGACGCCAAACTCAACGCGGCGGCCGCTGCCGACCCCGCCACCGCGCAGCTGGCCGCAGATCTCAAAGCAGCAAACGACAAAGTCGCCGAGCTGACCGGGCAACTAACCGAAGCCGGGACGCTGCAAACCAAACTTAACGAGCAGATCGCCACATTAACTGGAGAGCGCGACAAGTACAAAGCGCAGCATGAAAGAGCTGCCGAAGCCGGAACCGGCAAGCCCAACGAAGACGCAAACAGTCGGGGCAAATCGGATATGGCTTCGTACAACGCTCACGCGCTGGAAGTCTACAATAGGGCTAACGGCAAGTAGCAAACGTTAGGCCGCGCCGGGCGCACCAGCCCGGCAGGCCTGCGCGGCGCGGCTTAAACCCTTTTTGTATTTCTTTTTTCCACTATACCTACACTTTGGCTATGCCTGCAATTGATTTTAACAATTTTCATGAAGAGCTAATGCGCACCACCCAGGGCGGCGGCGCAATCATTCAAGAATCGATTAAGTACGGCGCGGAAACGCTCCGTCGCGATTTCACCGTCGTACAGAGCCGCGATAAAACCCCGCTGCTTCCTTCGCCTGAAAACTGCATGGCGCGGTGTTTACAATGCGGCAGGATCTGGCGCGGCATCGCTTACAGACGGTTTCCTGACCAAGTTTATTGCCGAATCGCAGGTCGGTGGCGACATCGCATCCGGCCACATTTTCGACGGTACCGCCCTGACCGACGCGAACGCTTACGCACAGTTTAACGGCGTGGCCGAGCTGTTGGCATCCACTGACGAAAACCTGCTCCATCAAGAGCTGGGCGTCTACTGCTCTCGCGTTGCGTATGACAAGTACCGTCGTAACCGTTAGGCGAAGTTCCCGACCCACGTCGGCCCGGCTGACCACCCCGACACGCTCGACGACTATTCAAACATGAAATTCGTCGTTGATCCGGGTCTGAATGGTTCCGATGCGATCACGATCACCCCGCCACAAAACCTTTTGTTTGTGTGCAACGAAAACCCGGAGGCATTTACGTTCAACATTGTGAATGCAATTAAGAGCTGCCAGATCACTATCCGCGCGTCGCTCGACTTCGACTTCGCCACTGGCGACTGGCTTTTCAGAAACGACCAGTCCCCCCCCCTCCGATTGGCTACCGGGTACAAAATCCGGTAGCCCGCTTCAATCCTGTATCCATTCAAACACACTTATTTTCTTTATGAAAAGCCTCTTAAAATTCGGTTTTATTGCTTCCGTGGTCAGTTTGGCCGCGTCAATCACACACGCCACCGGCAACGCGATCGCCGGTTTCGCCGCCTTCATGGACGAAGCCCTGCTCTTTAAAAGGGAATGGCTAAAAATCCTCGAAGGCCGTATCCGCGCCAATAAGGGGAAATACCACTCTAATTTGCACTGGCTGATTTCCGTATTTTCTTCCCCACCCTACGGCTCCGGTGGCGAATGGATGTTCGATATTGAGAAGCTAATGCTGGAAGAGCCAGACCGGTATTTTTTCGCACAGGTTACCACAAAAGACAATCAAGTTTTCTTGCCCGGCAATTACGTCGACAACCTCAAAAAGAAGCTCACCAAGCTGGAATTCAATGTCGAAGTAAACGGAATGCGCCTGACCTAGATCCCGAAAGGCTTTTACGCAATGCTCTCGGAGAGACACGAGGACATCGATTTCGAAAACTTTTATTCTCCCTATCAGGAGCTGGTTACTGTGGTCGACTTTAATGCCCACTTTACCAGCTGCACTGTTTGGCAGGATCGCGGCCAGCCGCAGCATTGCGTGCGTAATGTGTTCGTGAAGGAACCCGACCCCGATATGTCGATGTCGCAGACGCTGGCCACCGAGCTGGTCGAGCAGCTGTCTGGCCACTACAAGAAGACCCTGTATCTAACAGGGGATAGGAACGGATTGAATGCCAGCGCCGGTGCTAAAAAGAAATCAGACGGCACCTGGATAACTTTATTTGATGAGTTTGCCGAGATATTAATCAGGGCAGGCTGGGACGTGGTACTATGCCCGCTTACCTACAACCCTTTGAAGGATGAGATCCATAAGCTCATGGAAGGGATACTAAGCGAGACAAGGGAAGACGGTATGCACATGCGCTTCCATCCCGTCGAAGCGAAGAGCACGATCGTATCGATGCAGCGGGCACCGCTGACTGCGGACTACAAGAAGGACAAGAAGAGCGAGCAATCGAGCGACGACCAAGAGAGAGCCACGCACCTATCGGACACCGTCGACTACTACGCGGCGTGGCGGTGCCTCGCGGGTATCAGTCCGGTCGACGGCGACTTCGACATCGAGTTCAAGTAGCCCGGACGGCGACCGCCACCGCGAGCGGGGGCGCACAGGGGGTGCGGGGGGATCGACCGGGGGCACCCGGGGGGTGGCATTAGTATCCCCCCGCACCCCTCACAGCTATTCGAATTTTTGAAAAATGGAAATTTCCAAAAAGATAAAGGGCGGGCTCGATCGAGAGGTTTTCCATACATCTTTCATCAATTCATTTTTTAAATACCTGATTTTCGGGCATTTGCGCTGACTTCCTTCTCAAAAAAGGTGCAACTTTTGAAAAATCACACAACTAACTGATAGTCAGTACATTTCAAACACGAATCAGATTAAAAGCGGTACTTGTAAAGAATCACTTGCGGCCACCTTTTCTGAATCCTTCTGTCGACTTTTTCATGCATGGTGACATAACACAGGTATGCAACGACTTTTAGGCAAATTTTGTCCTGAATTTGATATATCTTGTTATTCTACAAATACAACATCTAATGGAAGTTCACCACAAAACGCTTTACCCGGTGGCACGCATCACACCCCAAGGCACAAGATTCCTTGGCACCTGCTTCGTGCTAGATAAGCCGGGTCATTTTGCAACTGCTTTGCACGTTACAGATCAACTCGATCAAGGTTTGATAATTGTTATTCCCGGATTAGACGGATACGATGACTATCAAAGAGGTTTGAAGGAGACCTACTCATATGTTTCGGTTGAAATTATCGCAGCCGACCCGGTCAGGGACTTATGTGTGCTAAAAGCGACAAATGACACCGATATTGTGACAAACATTAAATGCGCGGGAACCGACAGTGTATCAGTACGCGAGGAAATAGCGATAATAGGTTTTCCACATTTGACAGATAATAGGATCATCCTTACATACCAAGAAACTATTGTTGGAGCAAAGACCATGTTGACGGCTGCCAACATTGACGTTAAGCATATCATCGCCAACCTACAAACCTCGCCGGGTCAATCGGGAAGTCCGGTATTTAGAAAATCAAACGCAGACCTTATTGGAATTGTCGCAGGCGCTTATAACTCTCCACAGGGAAGTTTCTCTATGGGTAACATCAATCCTGGAGCCCTTAATCAAACGACGATGGTAGTTTCCGCGGAATATCTGTCAAAAATGTATTAAAATGGAAGAGTTAGACAACATTTTAACGCTAGGAGACGCCGATCTTATTTCCGTGCTCCCTGAATATCAACAAGAACTGGTGAAAACAATTCTTCATAACAGCAACAACGATTATATCGAAGCAAGCAACCAGTGGCTTAATGCATCAATACCCAACGTCGCAAAATTTGGGGGACAAGGTGATCGCTATGCATTTCGAGAGGCGGTTCAATTAGAACTTGAAAAGTATCTTTGTGGAGACCCCGCTTATAAAAAAGAACGAGCTGAGCTGACCAAGCTAGGCAGTAATGCCAAAACATTTGTCATTTCGTCCATAACTGCTGCAATATCGCAGGCATTGGGTGGTGCGGCTCCAATACTCGCGCCTGTGATAGTTCTGTTGCTAATAAATATGGGGAAAATATCTGTAAATGCATGGTGCGCAATGAGAATGAAGGCAAAGGCGGATTCGTAGCACTTAACAGATTCCCCATCATTTTCCTATGCGTTTATCTAAGGAGGGAAACCAATCCCGCCTTGAAGTTCTATGACGCCAGAGCTGCTTCGCTAATCTTAAATGCAGCTATTACCGCCCGCTCGTCGCTCCGGACATACCGGTCGAGTTCTGCGGCCGAGATCCTACCCATCATTTTCAGAATGGACTCGTGGGAAAGTCCTAGCTAATTAAGACAGTAGTCGCAAAATGTAGTGCAGCTATGTTTCCTTCGCTGATCAGTATCCAGTCGAACGCCTGCCATCGAGTATTTTGAGTCCTTTTGTATGATTTTGATGCCACCTTAATTGCCTCCGAATCGCACAAACACCCATTATGGAGCTTAAAACCCCTATTACCTATTACGGTGGCAAACAAAAAATGGCTTGCCACATCCTGCCGCTTATCCCGGAGCACTTTACATACGTCGAGCCGTTTTTCGGTGGCGGTGCCATATTCTTTGCCAAGCCGCCCAGCCCTACGGAAGTTGTCAACGACATTAACCACCGGCTGGTAAACTTTTATAAAGTCCTAAAATACGATTTTGAAGAGATCGAGCGCCGCGTCGACGAAACATTCCATTCGAGGGAACAGTACCGCGAATCTGGTGCCGCCTATTATTCGCAAGCCGATCAGATAACCGACCCGGTGGGTTGCGCCTGGGCTGTATGGATGCAGGCAAATATGAGCTTTGCGTCAAAGATTGGGGCGGGCTTCGGATATGATCGCAAAGGCAAAACACCCAACCGGCTGGCAGGGCTAAAAAGCCGGTTCACACAAGACTACCAGCGGCGTTTAAAGCGGGTAACGATCGAGAACTACGACGCCCTGAAAGTGATACGCACCTACGATTCACCCGACACTTTTTTCTATCTCGACCCGCCATACGTAAGTTCTGATCAAGACCACTACGAAGGCTATTCGATGGATGATTTCCGGCAGCTGCTCGACACTTGCGCTACAATGCAAGGCAAGTTTCTACTAAGCAGTTACCCTGAGCTGCTGCTGCTCGAATACCGGGAAAAATTGGGCTAGAAATCGCAGGATTTCGAAAAGTGGCTGACCGTTGATAAACAGAAAGCGAGCAGAAGAAAGGTAGAATGCTTGACTTGGAATTACTAAGTCCTTAATATAGCAATATGAATGAAGGTCAAACGGAGATATTACATTACGCGGCGGGCGCGTCACAGGGGATCACATGGTACAAGCTACACCGCAAGTATTTTGGCACACCTGAGTTCGACCATATTTTTGATGATTTTGACAGTCACATTCAAGGTTTAGTATCGAAAGGCTACCTTACATTGACGAAAGATTCAAGTGGGGGCGACATTTATCATATTACTAACGAAGGTGTAAAAATCGTTAGTAATAAATAAAAAGAGGGATGTCGATGTCCCCCTTTTTTATGAAGCAAGTGCGGCGCTAATTTTGAAGGCTGCGATTACCGCGCGTTCGTCGCTCCGGACGTATCGGTCGAGTTCTGCCGCCGAGATCCTGCCCATCATTGTGAGGGTCGACTCCCGAGGAGGCCCTACTTGTAAATGCATCTTTCTCAATATCCTAAAACATAGCTAGCATGGACTATTTAAAAGAAATAGAGGCAATTATACTATATCTTGAGGAGCATTTACCATCGGCGGCAGAACAACTAAAAGATAGATACTATCATTCATTTACGAGTAGTGAGCTATTGATGAGTTGTGTAAATTTTCTTTTGCAAATACATCCTGGGGTAAATCTCGAAACCAAAACCAAGATTCTGGAATTGAGAGACTTTTGCAACAGTATTGGACTTTTCCCAGGGCAATCAATTCGCATTTGAAAAATACGTAGCTTTAATAGCAATGACCGTCCGCAAAACCTGGTATTTATAGCGAGTCCTCACCACGAATTCGAAGCAATTCCTTTTAAGTAATGGCTTTAACAGGTTCTTCCGTCGGTTCAGGAAACTTGTCCAAAGCATCTTCATCCAGAAACATCCCTAAATCACGAAGATACCTGTCGGTCGTGTTTATGTCTTTATGGCGACATTGTACCTGCACAAGCTTAATATCCTTGGTCGCTAAATACAAAGCGATCACTCCTGTATGCTTCCACCCATAGAGATCGTAAGCCTGATCTGTCAATTCCGCGAGCTTTAAAACCTTACGGTTATGCATATACATATAATTTCCGCCCAGCGGATCAGGCGAAGATCATACTTCGTAATCAGCTTTTCCAATGGCGCGGGTATTCTCACATGCTCCGTAAGGTTGTTTTTCGCTATTTCTGCGGGTACAACGATCGTCTTTTTCAAGATGTGTGCACTATTAACTGGCACCTAATTGGCATCGAGTCATTTTCGGGCAACAAAAAAACGTCTGTAACCCTCTGAGTTACAGACGTTTAAATCCTGTGGAGATGGAGGGAGTCGAACCCTCGTCCAGAACAGGGAAAACCTGCGCCTTCTACATGCTTATCCGTGATTCGGTTTTCGAGCCTGACAAGGTTCCCGGCGGACCTGCGTCATAGCCTTAGATGCTAGGGTCTCGTTGGTTTTACGCATCAATATACCAACCAGCGCTGCGGTTCGACACCTCTGAACCCACCCGGCAGCACGTTAGGTGGAGAGATGATGGCATTTGGTTAATCCTCCGGATTAAGCAGCCATGGCGTAAGTAGATTCGCCAGTTATTGTTTGAGAATATTATTTACGGGAGGTACTCTCAACTCCCGACATGCTTACACACAAGCCCTCAGCCCGCTGTCAAAACCGGTCACCCCCATTTGGTAGTGCAGCCTCGGACAAAGCCAAAGTTTGATTGCAGATAGATTTACAATTTTAAAATACAGAAAGTTCGGTGGTGCGGGCGAAAATTTGATAAAATTAAAATTCCCAACGGTAGCTTAGCACGGGAATTAGGCCCAACTGTCTCTGTCTCAAAATCTTCTGCTGAAAAGCATCGTAGTAACTGAACGCCTCATTTTTTGTTCCCGAAACGTTCTGCAAATCCAGCGCCAGAGTGGTACTGTACGATCCGCGGCTCCTTTTGAGGTAAATGCGCAGGTCCGGACGAAAGTAATCCTTCAATTTTAATGCAAACGGGTCGCCGATCGCGTATACAGTTTGCTGGCCGGTTTTGGAGGCTTCGAGGTTTATCGGCGTCTCGCGGAAACCACCGAGCCAGAGAATTTTGGTATTAATACCCCAAATGCGCGTGCCGGATTTGAACTCCTTTCCGCCGGTGAAACTGAATGTATGCCGACCGTCGAAACGACCATTGTGGCGTTCTCCGTCGCTATCCACGTAGGTGGCGCGGTACACCGAGCCGGAAACCATCAAGTAAAAATCGCGGCTCAGCAGTTTCCGGTAGGTAGCTTCTAGCCCGTAGTTGCGCCCCTTGCCGATGTTGGCGAGCGGCTCTCCTACACGCGTTTCGATCAGGTTCAATGCGGAAAATCCGTTGCTGTTCGCCGGCACGTCGAAATGTTCCTGCCAGTATGCTTCTATTTTCAGACTGTTATTTTGATGAAAATCAAGCTGATAGCTAGCCACAAAATGGTGCACTTTGGCGGGTGCCAGATTGGGATTACCCGCAACGTTGGTCGTCGCAAAACTTGCCGCGTAGAGCTGAGCGAGCGGCAGCTGGCTTTGAAGGCCGTACGAAATGCCCAGCTTTTGGTTCGCTGTCGCCTGCCAGCGCAATGCGGCGCGCGGTTCCAGCGTGCGGTGCGTACGAGCGTCCGGGTGGTCAAGTTTGCTTAACGTAGCGGCGAGTCCGATTTCCGCGGTGATATTTTTGCCAACCGTCACGGTCCATTCGGCGAAGGGCTGGAACAGGCGTGATTTCATTTCCTGATACTCGTACAATGGCGCCAGACGGTCGTATTGGAATGTGAGGTAGGCGCCCACTTTAAACCTCCCGCCGCGTGCGAGGCGGTAGTTCAGGATCATATTGGCGGTGACTTTGCTTTTGGTCAATGAGTCGTCCTCGATCGGGTAGGCATATTCGGGGGTGTTTACCTCTCCTTGGTAGAATGCCCGTGAAGTTTGCAGACCTGAGGCCACCAATGCGGTATTCAGTAAGGTACGACTGCCGATGGAAAGCGCATGCGTTACGCCCGCAGCGCCCATTTTGTTTTTGTAAATGATATTATGCAAATCTTTATAAAACTCCCATTTGGTGGAGTCGGGTTCGGCCTTGAATGTGTTGCTGCTAATGCCGCCCAGGCCGAAAACCATAAAGTTCCCAGCCTTCTTTGTGGGTAAATTGAAGTTAAACGAAAGATCCTGGAAACGAATGTCCTCGCCTCCGAAATTAACGCCCATCGCACCCAGCAAACCGGTGAACGAATAGCGGTAATTGACGAGGTACGAAGCTTTCGAACGCTTCGAAAATGGTCCCTCGGCGGCAATGTCGAGCCCTATCAGTCCCGCCTGCGCCGTAAATTCGCGGCGCTCGTCGTTGCCTTTGCGCAGGCGCATATCCATCACGCCCGCAACCGCATTGCCGTATTGCGCCGGGAACGCGCCGTTCAAAAAATAGGACGTTCCCATCAGTTGCGTGCTCAGAATATTCACGCCGCCTCCTGCGGATGTCGGCCTGTCGCTAAACGTCCCCGCATTCGACAAATGGTTCGGATTCACAATCTCCACGCCTTCCAGGCGCCATTGCATGCTGTTAGGTGAGTTGCCGCGCACTACCAGCCCGTTGGCCTGATCGTTGGCAGCGGCTACTCCGGCGAAGGAGGTCGCCACGCGGGCGGGATCCAGGTAGGTGGCCGCATAGCGCAGGGTCTGCTCGACGGTAATAGCCTGCACACTGTTGAATGCCGGCGGCCTGCTCCCCGATACGGTCGCTTCCTGTAACTGTCGCCCCGTGGCACTGAGCCGCACTTCCTGCACGTTTTCCTTCCCCGATTCGAGCAATATCTCCTGGATCACGAGAGTCTGGTAACCTACAAACGATATGGTGAGGATATGCCGTCCTACCTTTACTCCCTCAAAACGGAACTGCCCTGCTTCGTCGGTTATACTACCGTTATCATCGAGCTGCACGGTCGCTCGTGCCAACGGAAGGCCGGTGTCGGCGTCCTTCACGCTCCCGCGTACGACAGACGTAAATTCCTGGGCAAACACCAAATTGACGGAAAGAAGGAGCAGTAAAATAGTACGGATCATAGGGGTAAGTTGATATTCAAAACTATCAGTTACAAAAATAAAGCGAATCGTTGCACCGGGTATTTTTATTTTTCAATTTTAATTCTACATTTGTAGAGTAACATATATTCTTGTAGAACAAAGCACGCTCATCATGTCACTCACCAAAGCCGAAGAACAACTCATGGAGTACCTATGGCAAAAGGAAAAGGTTTTTATGAAAGACCTCATCGAATGCTTCCCTGATCCGAAACCGGCCACGACGACGGTTGCTACGCTGCTTAAAAGAATGCAGGACAAAGGTTTTGTAGCCTACACCCTTTATGGCAACTCCCGCGAGTACTATCCGCTGGTTGAGAAGAAGGATTATTTCTCCAAGCAAATGAGTGGCATGATCAAAAATTTCTTCAACGACTCCGTGGCGCAGTTCGGTTCGTTTTTCGCGCGCGACACGAGTATGAGCACGCAGGAGCTCGAAGAATTGAGAAACATCATCGACGAAGAAATCAAACGCAAGCAAAATGGTTAGCTATCTCATCAAATCCATCATTTGCTCCGGGCTCTTGTTCGCGGTGTATCATTTCATTCTGGAAAGGGAGAAAATGCTGCGCTTCAACCGGTTTTACCTGCTGGGAGCGATGGTATTTTCGCTGCTCGTTCCGCTGGTGACCATTGAAATCCCTTCGCAAACTGCCAGGCAGGCATTTGCGGATAACCCGGTAAGCCAAAGCATTGTAAACACCGCAGCGGATAATGCGGGGCAGGAAGTTACTGCGCAAGAGAGCACCGCGCCGCCCGCTTACCTTCCATCGCTGCTTTACGGGTTGGTTGCCGCTGCATTACTTCTGCGAACGGGTTTCCAAACTCTGGTTATTTTCAGATCAAAGTCGGGCCGGCAGGTTGTCCCTTTTGAAACCGCGCGACTCGTGCTCACGCCGGGCGACATTCCTGTTTATAGCTTTTTCCATTTCATTTTCATACCACAAAAAGCATTTAATAACCAGTCTATTCCAAAAGAAATCCTCACGCACGAGCTCGCCCATGCAAGACAAATGCATTCGCTGGATATCCTCTTCACGGAATTGCTGATCGCATTATGGTGGTTCAACCCGCTGCTGCTTCTCTACCGCCGCGCGATCCGGCTGAACCACGAGTATCTCGCCGACGACGCCGTTCTGGCCGGCCCGACTGGCGTAAAAGAATACCAGCTTATGCTACTCGATTCCCTTCTCGCTCAGCGCACCACTGTTCTTGCCAGTTCTTTCAATCATCCTGTCACCAAAAAACGATTAGCCATGATGACCACGAACATTAACCGCCACATTCAGTTTGCCAAAAAGGCGTTTGTTGCATTGCTGCTGCCCGTGCTTGCATTGGTGCTGGCGGAGAAGACCTATTCGCAGCAACCTGCTTCCAAAACTACACCTGGTACTGAAAGGAAAGTGGATAATGCGCCTGTTTCAGGCAATGGGACTGTTTCGGAAGAAGAAATGAAGGATTTCTTTGCAACAATCGAGCAGCACACCAAATATGTCAAGAATAAAAAGGGACGCACCGACCCTGTCGTAACAATGAGCGCCGAACTGGAAAATCAGCTTTACGCAGTTTATGAACGTATGACGGATGCGCAAAAAGCGCAGGTAGAGGCCAAAGAAATCAGGGTGTTCAGACTGAGCATGCCCGTCAAACAGGCACCTACGCCAGAAGTCTTTGAAAATTGGAAACGCCCGGATGTATTTGGGATATGGTTGAACGACAAGCATGTTTCCAATTCTGAATTAAACAAATACGCACATTCAGACATCGCAGAGTATGATCTAAGCAAACTTTACGGTGCGGCGCTGAAAGGCAGAAGCTATAAATATCAGCTCAACATCATGACCAACGATTATTTCGATAAAACTTACGAGGAGCGCGTCAAGAATCGTGTCCTGATCATGCGCCGCGGCTGGTTCACCCCGAAAGAAGCGCCGAAAAAGGAAAAATAATAGGCTTTCCCATGGGGGAAACTTAGCACTGGGTTGTCAGAGATAAAACGAACACTCAATTTAACTGACAACAATTATGAAAAAACTGGCTTCTTTTCTGGCCCTTCTGCTATTTGTGGCGACGGCCTGCGACAGCGAAAAAGTAGTGGACGAAACCAAGCTGCCGGTCAATGCACAGGATTATATCGAAGCCCATTTCCCCAATGCTCGGATCACGCAGGTGGTACGCGACCGCGACGACCTGGAAACCAGCTATGACGTGATCCTGGATAATCAGGTTAAACTCGAATTTGATAAAAAAGGCGATTGTTACAGCATCGAAAGCCGCCACACGGAAAAGTTGCCGGATACGGTGATCCCGCTAAAAGTGCTCGAATATGTGCATGAGCATTATCCCGATGCATTTATTACAGATTGGGAAAAGGACAAAACCGATCAGGAGGTGCGGCTATCGAACAACAAAGAACTGGTATTCAACCTGGCGGGTACTTTCCTTCGCATAGATGACTAGATAGATGTTTATTGAATTGAAAAAGCAGGGCGGATTTGCCCTGCTTTTTTTATGTTCCCACAGCGCTATTTGTCGTACTTTTGCCGCTTGCAGCATTGACTACCTACTATGAAAGTGGAAGATATAGAATCGTTTTTCAAGGATTTACAGGACCGCATTTGCACGGCCATCGCAACGACGGATGGTGGCGCACAATTTCATGAAGACCTATGGCAGCACCATTCCGGTGGTGGTGGCCGCACCCGACTGATCCAGAATGGCGCGGTGATCGAAAAGGGCGGGGTTAATTTTTCGAGCGTAAGAGGCGAGGTACACCCCAGGCTGCGTGCGCAGATGAACCTGCCCGAAGATGCAAGTCCGCAGTTCACCGCCACAGGCGTGTCCATCGTAATGCATCCGCATAACCCGCACGTGCCTATCATACACATGAACGTGCGCTATTTCGAACTCGATAATGGCACCTGCTGGTTCGGTGGCGGTATCGACCTCACACCGCATTATGTGGTCGCGGAAGATGCCCGCGCATTTCACCAGACCTTGAAAACCGCCTGCGATAAACATCACGCTGCATTTTACCCCAAGTTCAAAGCTTGGGCCGACGACTATTTCTTCATCCAGCACCGCAACGAAACGCGGGGCATAGGTGGCATTTTCTTCGATTACCTCAAACCCAACGAGCCGGGTAACGGCCAGGGCTTGTCCAAAACACAGCTTTTTGAGTTTGTTAAAGAAGTAGGTGAAAACTTCGCCCCCATTTACACTGCATTAATGCGGAAATATGCGGACAAGCCATTTACCGAAGAACAAAAACAGTGGCAGTACCTGCGCCGCGGGCGTTACGTGGAGTTCAACCTGGTGTGGGACCGTGGTACGAAGTTCGGGCTGGAAACCAATGGCCGTACGGAATCGATCCTGATGAGTTTGCCGCCTCAGGCCAACTGGGAATACAATTTCATACCGGAGCCGGGAACTGCGGAAGCGGAAACCTTAGACTGGCTCCGCAAGGGCGTGGCCTGGTAATTCCCAGGCTACCTCTTTGCGATAATACAAATGACCGTTTTCGACCGTCAGAGGGGAATCGAAGTTATTGGTATAGAGCTGGCCGGTACCCAATCCCTGCGGTAGCGGATTATTAAATGACGCGGTGTATTGCGCAATGGCATTAAGGCCAATGTTGGATTCCAATGCGGAGGTGATCCACCAGCCGATGTGCAGCCGGTTTGCGATTTCGATCCATTCGCTGGTGGCCGTGAAGCCGCCGAGCAGCGTAGGTTTGAGGATAACAAAAGGTGGCGCCAGCTTTTTGAGCAGCGCAAACTTGTCGCGGTAGTTGGGAACGCCGATCAGCTCTTCGTCCAACGCAACCGGCACCGGCGACGACGCGCAGAGGTCGGCCATCAGTTCGTGCTGGCCCGCTTTCACAGGTTGCTCGATCGAATGTAGGTCGAATTCACTCAGTCTTTCAAGTCGCTCTTGGGCATTCTCCGCTGTAAATGCCCCGTTCGCATCGACGCGCAGCGTAATCGTTTTTTTATCAAATCGTTGGCGAACAGCTTCCAGAATCCGGCATTCCTGCTCGAAATCAATCGCGCCCACTTTCATTTTAAGCGTAGTGAAACCTTGCGAGAGCTTCTCCTCCACCTGCGTGAGCATGTTTTCGTAAGAGCCCATCCAGATCAGTCCGTTCATCAGAATGCCCTCGCCGTTTCCCGAAAAGCCATTCTTGAATAACATCCGCTGCCCGCCGTTCATCATGTCCAGCAGGGCCATTTCAATACCCGCACGAATGGATGGCAGGTTTTCGGGAATCAGCTGTTCGAGGATAATGCCCAGGTTGAATGGAAATACATCCAGGTCGAGCTCATTGAAAATGCTGCATACGTCCGCAAGCTGCGCCTCAAAATCCGGGATGTCGTCGACACTCAGACCGGGTAACGGTCCGCATTCGCCATAACCGGCCACCCCGGGTTTTTCAGAGTCGGTAACAATGACGATCCAGGATGTCTTTTGTGTAAGTACCCCGCGAGAGGTGCCCGCTTCCTTGCGAAAATGAAGCGTATGTGGCTTATACACAATTTTTAACGGCATGATTTTGCGGTGTCAGATTTTAAAAGGGGCACAATATTAGACAAAATTTACGTAATTATGCACCAGGATGAAAGAGCTGCCCTGGATAAAAAATGCGCTGCTGCCCCTCTCGTGGATCTACGGCGCCGTCACAGATGTACGTAACTTCCTGTTCGACAAGGGCATTCTGCGCTCCGAAAAAGTACTACAAAAAGTCATCGTGGTAGGCAATCTTACTGTCGGCGGAACAGGTAAAACGCCAGTCATTGAATACCTTGCGCGGCGCTTTGCTCCGAAAGTCCCCACTGCCATATTAAGCCGCGGGTACGGTAGGCTAACCAAAGGTTTCAACCTCGCAGACAGCTCCTCTTCCGCTGATACAATCGGCGATGAGCCATTTCAATTTTACAGCAAATTTCAAAATAAGGTGGTTGTGGCTGTTTGTGAAAAACGGGTCGAGGGCGCAGAAAGGATCCTTAACTTTTATCCCAAAAACAAACTGCTGCTGCTCGACGACGCATTTCAGCACCGTGCCATTCAACGGGACGTCAATATCCTGCTCAACGACTACAACCGGCCCTTTTACAAGGACCACCCCTTCCCTGCCGGACGGCTGCGCGAACGGCGGCATGGTGCACGGCGCGCTGATGCCGTGATCGTCACCAAATGCCCCGCAAACCTTCCGGTTTCGGAAAAAGAAAATATTGTGGAACATATCCGCCGCTATACCCGCGCCGGTGTGCCGGTTTTCTTTGCTACCACCCGCTACGATGTCCCACAGGCGTACGAAGGCGGGCTCGTTGAGTTAAAGAATGTTAAAATGGCGGCCGGAATCGCAAATCCGCAGCCATTCGCCGCATATTTGACCACCCGGTTCAGCGTTACAGACCAAAAGGTTTTTCCGGATCATCACAATTACACGCCAAGTGACGTCGAAGACCTGATTAAGAACCTAAAAAACGATACTTTTGTGGTCACGACTGAAAAGGATATGGTCAAATTAAAACCGTTGGTTGTTGCTAAAGGCTGTGCAGCACGCTTTGCGTACATTCCGGTTTCCGTGGATTTCGGGGACGACGAACAGGCTTTCGCACAATGGGTCACATCACAGACCACCGACCGGTTTTAACAACGGCAGAACGAGTTTCCCTCTATGAGAATTGTTTTATATAGCTTCCTGTGTGTTTTATGCAGCTTCATCCTAACCATCCCGACAGCCAGCGGCCAGGTGAAGCTTCCGGGCAATATCCGGATGCCGAGCGGTGGCGGAGGAGGTGGCGGTTCGCGCGGGGGCGGAGGACAATCCATTCTCGACGATAGTACCAAGAACGTCTACGGCCCGCATTCGACCTTGCATTTTTACGAACACGACATTCTTAATAACCGAGATTCGGTCCGGTACCGCGTGGATACGGGTATGACCAATTTCCACCGGTGGATGCCGATGGACAAGGCCTGGGGCAAGCTAGTCGACCTTGGTAACAACGTGACGGCCACACGCAGCCTGTTTTTCCAGCCTCGCGAGGACATCGGCACGCAGTTGGGCCTTCGTGTGTACGACGCCTATGCGATCAAGCAGGAAGACGTGGCTTATGTGGATACCAAGTCGCAGCATACCGAGCTGGATTTTATGTCGGGGCCCAAAAAGACCTCGCTCGGGACGTTCGCCTACACCCAGAACGTGCATTCACGGTTCAACTTCGGGATACGGGCCACACGCCTGACTTCCAACAAGATATACGGATTTGCCAATTCCATTTCCTCTGCGGCATTGCTCGGCAAGAACTGGACTTTTCTGGCGCATACCAGTTTCTTTTCCAAAAACAAAAAGTACCTCATCCTCGCGCATTACCGGCATTTGAACATGAAAGTGGCGGAACAAGGCGGTGTGATACCGAATGTGGACGAGGCGGGTGTGGTCGACAAATATTCTTATGATGGTGCAGCCAAAATCAGCGATAATGCCAACTCCTGGGAGCGGCGCCATGTTTTCCATGTGTACCAGCAGTACCGGCTGCTCAATGGATTCCAGGTTTTCCAACAGGCCGATTTTCAGAGCACTATCGACCATTATACCGACCTGCAAATAGACCGGGGACTTGAAAAAGGGATTTACCCCGACGTTAAATTCAGTACCGAGCAAACCCGTCAGGATATTTACTACAAACTGCTGGATAACAAAGTCGGGATCAAAGGTTTTTACGAAGGCTTCAACTACCGCGCCTATGTGCGGCAACGGTTTTACGGAATGCGCGGCGGGGCGCAGTCGAAGAACGAAACGGGCGATCCCTATGCTACTTACCGCACGGGACTTAAATTTGACAACATTATCGGCGCGTGGCTGGGTTACTATCTGAAAGATTCGGTGCAGTACCTGACGGCCGAGGCCGATCTTAACCTCGCCAAAAACGTGGAATACCGCTTGAAAGGCGAGCTGAACACCCGCTGGGGAAAAGCCGGATTCCAGAGCATTCAAACCGCGCCCGACCTGCTGGTACAGCGCTATCTGAACAACCATTTCGACTGGCGTAACAACTTTGATCCTACCAAGGTCCAGACGATCTTCGCATCGCTCGTATTGAAGACGAAGAAGATCGAGTTCGTACCCGAAGCGCAGATACATCAGATCAACGACTACATTTATTACGATACAGCTGCGGTCCCCCGGCAGCTTAATGCGGGTTTCAGGTTGCTGCGCCTGGGTTTCAATTCGGGCATTCACCTCAACCGCTGGAATTTCACGACCATGGGTTACCTCACGCTGAACGATAATAAGGACGTGATGCGCATTCCTACGTTCTTCGCGAGCGGCGAGGTCACCTTTGATTTTGTGTATGCCAAAGTGCTTTTCATCCAGCTCGGCCTCGCGGCGCGTTACCGCTCGTCTTATATGGCCGATGCGTACATGCCTATCACACAACAATTTCATTTACAAGACAGTACACGACTCGCCGGCAATGCGGTGGTCGACGGATTTGCCAATGTACGGATCAAACGGGTAAGGTTATTCTTTAAAATGTCTTATCTTAACCAGGGCGGCAACTTCGGCCTTTTTCCAAAAGGGTATTACGTAACCCCCAATTACCTGGGTCTTGCAAGGTCATTTTCATTCGGGATCAATTGGCCGATGTTCGACTAGCTGAACAAACTTTTGACCAATATGGCTACATCACTTACAACGCTCGGGCTGGAACTTCCAACCGATCCCCGCTGGACCGACATTGCTTCTATGCAGATCGGCGATGTTTTGATAGATCACGCCTATTGTGAGCAAAAAGCTGCTTCCAGCTGCATTTCGCTCATCGTGCATTATCCCGACAAAGCCTTAATGGTTGAAACCCTCACGCCGATTGTGGCGGAAGAATGGGGACATTTCCAAAGGGTTTTAAAGGAGTTGAAGAAAAGAAATATCCCGCTAGGCCGGCAACGCAAAGATGAATACGTGAATCAGCTCATGCAGCTGGTTACCAAAGGAGATGCCAACAAGATGTTCCTCGACAGGCTGCTCATTTGCGGATTGATCGAGGCACGGAGCTGCGAACGTTTCAAGCTGCTTTCGGAAAACCTGGAAGACGAATCGCTGCAAAAGTTCTACCGCGAACTGATGATCTCCGAAGCCGGGCATTACCGTACTTTTCTTGAACTCGCCGAAACTTATGTACCGGCCGAGAAGGTAAGGGCGCGCTGGAAAGAACTTCTGCACGCCGAAGCCGAGATCATGCTATCGCTGTCACCTCGCGGCGACCGCATTCACTGACACTACATCCGCATTCCCGATGCCATCATTCCTGAACCTCGTCGCCAAACGGATCCTGGCCAACCATACTACGCTCGACCACGTGCAAATAGTGGTTCCGACGCGGCGGGCCGCGTTTTTCCTCATGCAGGAGCTTGCAAGTGAAACCAGCGAGGCGATGATGAGCCCCGGCATTATGGCTATCGACGACTTTGTGGAAAGCATTTGCAGCCTGGAAATCGAGGACCCGGTACACCTGCTCTTCGATTTGTACGAAACTTTCCGGGAAATAGATCCGGATGTGCAGTTCGACCGCTTTATGGGCTGGGCGTCGGTGTTGCTGAGTGATCTCGACAAAATTGACCAGTACCTCGTCAAAACAGATTTCCTGTTTGAATACCTCTCGGAGGCCCACGCGCTCGCGCGCTGGCAGGAAAGCCTGCCGGAAGGCAAGTCGTTGCAAGGAGAGGGCGGTTCTAAACAATACTTCTCTCTTTTCGAGAATATTAACAAGGTATACCGGTCGTTCAGGCAACGGCTGACCGCCAAAGGCAAGGCGTACCGCGGAATGGCCTACCGCGATCTGGCCGAGGACATTGGCAACCTCACGGAAGCACGCCCGGAAGACGAACGGATCTATTTTGTGGGTTTCAACGCATTCACCACCTCGGAACGGACTATCGTTAGTGCATTAATCAAGGCTAAAAAGGCCGAGGTATTGTGGGATTCGGACCGCTACTATATGTCGGAAAATACTGTGGTAGAAGCCGGCAAGAGCCTCCGAGAATACCAGCGGAGCAAGGAGTTTGGTGAATGGAACTGGACCGGCGATGACCTGCTTTCAACCGAAAAACACATTACCATTTACGGCGTGCCCAATGCGACCCTGCAAACGAAAGTCGCGGGGGAGCTTTACCAGCAGATGAAGCGCTTCGATCCGGACGACGCTCCTATCCCGACCGCCATTGTCCTCGCCGACGAAAACCTGCTCCTGCCGATGCTCTATTCACTGGACCAGGATGTCCGTGACCTGAACGTTACGATGGGCCTTTCCATGCGCAATTCGCTGCTTTACACATTGGTGGACGGTATTTTTGAGTTACAGCAAAATGTGGTAGAGTTCCGGACCAAGGGTGGTAAAATGATCCGTATCCCGAAATTCGGGCACAAATCCATCGATAAAATCCTGAACCACCCCTTCATACGGCATTACGAGCACGTAGCGCTCACGCCGCTCGAAGATGGGCAGACGATCATCCAGCGAACGCTCCGCGAGATCACCGAAACCAACCAGGTGTTCCTGAGCTCGGAAGAACTGGTCCGGTTGGGAGATAGTCATCCATTATTCCGGATCCTCTTTACGCATTGGCAAAAAAACAATGCACAGCAGGTGATCCGCTCGTTTTACCAGCTCATTGAGCTCTTGCGGGAGGTTTACAAGGATTATAAGAATGCGCTGGAAACCGAATACCTCTATCTTTTTTACACACTACTCAAACAATTCGAGCAGACGATCGAAGAACGGGCAGAGCTGATCACGTTACGGACGCTCAAATCATTCATGTTTGAGCTGATCCGGCAAACGCGCATTCCTTTCAGCGGCGAGCCGATCAGCAACCTGCAAATCATGGGGATGCTCGAAACCCGCGCACTGGACTTCGAGCGGATCATTATCTTGTCCGTCAACGAAGGCATTATCCCCCAGGCAAAACGGCAGAACTCGCTGATACCTTTCGACGCGGCACAGGCCGTGGGACTACCGACGCACCAGCATCAGGAAGCCGTGATGTCTTACCATTTCTACCGGTTGCTGCAACGCGCTTCGGAAGTACATATTCTATACACGAGCACCAACGACGCACCCGGCGGAGGCGAAAAAAGCCGGTTTTTAAGGCAAATCGAATACGAACTCGCAGAATACAACCCGCTGCTTCGCATTGAAAACAAGACCGTCGTTTTCGAAGCGCAGCAGCAGCAGGAACTCGAAGAAGTTGTGCATAAGGACGACGCGCTGATAGCCGCCATCCGCGCATACCTCGACGGCAAGGGCATTTATCCTACGCACCTGAATGAGTTTATCCGCTGCTCCATGCAGTTTTATCTCAAACACATCGCCGGGGTAAAAGAGAAAGAAGAAGTGGAAGAAGAGCTCGGTATGGACAAGATCGGCACCTGGTTGCACGCATCCCTCGAACGCCTCGACCATGAATTTTTCCTGCTCGACAACGACCCGTCGGAAGAGCAGATCGCGACCGTGCTCCGTGAGGAATTCGACCGGCTTTTTAAAGGCTACGTAACCGATTTGGGCCTCAACCGAATTTACTACCAGATCGGTGAGCAGCAGATTCTGACCTTCCTTCGCCATCACATGGCACAAAAGCCCCGGAGGAAAATCCTCGCGGCCGAGCAACCGCTGCACACACGCATACAACTCGTGCTGCAAGGCGCGTACACGCCCGTGCGCGTAGGTGGGAAGATCGACCGCATTGAGCTTGCGGAAGACGGCACATTGTATGTAATGGACTACAAAACCGGCAGCGTGGAACTGACGGGCAAACAAAAACTCGCCGATCCGGTAGGCCGCGAAGAAGTGATCCGCGTCGATCCCGACCGCAAAATGGGTTACGTGCGCCAGCTCTGGATTTATGAATATCTGATGTACTGTCGGATGAAAGAAGAAAACGGCCTGAAATTGCGTGGTACGACCTACAATTTCGGCGAGTACGCCGTCAAATCGGGCTTCTATTCATTCCGTGACCCGAAAAACCTCATTGCCAATCCGCTGGAAATTACCGAGCAGCTGGCGCCGCAGGAATTCATCGAAAAATCGGAGGTGATATTGTCGGATATCCTTAATGTGATGCTCGATCCTGACGCCCCATTCCGAAAAACCGACGACCTCACGACCTGCAAATTTTGCGACTTCACCGGCATTTGCGGGCGGTAGTTTGCCGCTTGAAAAATACCCGCAGGGCCTTACAACCATTGCCGGAACAAAGCGATCTTTTTAAAAAAAATCGTTTACGGTATGATCGTTGTAGCAAAGTTGACCCTCTTCATTGTCTGGCTAATGGCCTTTGTCGTCACCTGCCTCGTCGTAGGCATTACGTTCCCGGTGATTGTCCTGTTCGACAAGTTTCAAATGCACTTCAAAGAAGTATCCTTATAATACCAAATCGAAATGCCTCTCAAAAAATAAAGGCGGGTGAGTGATCTCATCCGCCTTTTTGCTGCATGGTAAATGCCGTTATTTCTTTTTGAATTCCAGGTAAACTTCTTCGTTCGGAGCACCGCTGCTCGCCTCCGACGATTTCAGGGTAATGTTGATTTGCGACACCCCGCTCCCATTCACGATCCGGCTGCCGAGACCGCTCAGCCGAACGCTCAGGGCTTCGCCCGTGCTTTGGGTCACATTTACTTTCTCATTCACCTCGAAGTTATCCTGCGCTGTGGTTTTCACCGCTACCAGCGGATAGTCCTGTGTGAGCGTGATGGTCGTACCCGATACTGTTACTTTCGTCGCTTTCGTGTATTTGATGTTCAACTGGTTTTTCGCTTCGGTGGTGATGTCCCATTTATAATTGCTGGTAATCCCTCCCTCCACGGTGGTGGTTTCATAAACTCCTACAAAGCTTGTTGCATAATCCGTTTCCGGTTCAGGGTCTTTCTTGTCGTCCTTGCAAGCGCCCATTAGTAGTACCAGACAGCAAAAAATCAGCTTTTTCATACTTCAATTTTAAGAGTAAACAATTTTCAAATATAAACACGCATCCTAAATTTCCTACTATAACGGCAATGCCCCGGGATACGCATATCGGGGCAATTATTTATTCATTTCAAAACGGCAGCTTTCCCAGGTCGACATTACCGCCGGAAATAATGATACCCACCTTTTTACCTTCAAAAACGGCCCTGTTTTTCAAAACAGCGGCAGTAGACACCGCCCCGGAAGGTTCCACCACGATTTTCATCCGTTCCCACAAATACCGCATTGCCTGGACGATCTCCTCATCGGAAACCGTCAAAATATCCGTCACTTCTGCCTTGATGATCGGGAAAGTTTTGTCGCCCAGGTAGGTGAGCAAGCCATCCGCGATGGTATTCACGTAGGGCGCCTTTTCGATCTTGTCGCTTCTGAAAGACAGTACGGCATCCGCCGCGCCTTCGGGCTCCCCTGCGTATACCTTCGTGTGCGGGGAAAAGTATTTGGCCGACAGCGCGGTCCCACTCAAAAGGCCCCCTCCTCCCACCGGCGCGACGATCGCATCCAGCGTTACGGCTACATCTTCGATCAGCTCTTTGGCGGCGGTAGCCTGCCCCGTGATCACCTCGTAGTTATTGAATGGGTGTATAAAAGTGGCACCCGTCCGCTCGACGATCTCATCGACCGTCCGCTGCCGGTCTTCGGGTGTGTTTTTACAAAAAGTAATGGTTGCTCCGTAACCTTCGACGGCGGCGATCTTTACTTTCGGTGAATTGTCGGGCATTACGATGTAACACTTTGCCCCTACTTTCTGGGCCGAGAACGCCATCGCCTGCGCGTGGTTGCCCGACGAATGCGTAATGACGCCGTTGGCCAGCTGCTCGGCCGACAGCGACAGCACGGCGTTCAGCCCGCCCCTGGCTTTGAATGCACCGATCTTTTGCAGGTTCTCGCATTTGAAATACAACGCTGCGCCCGACAGCTCATTCAGGAATTGGGAAGTGAAAACAGGCGTGTGATGAATATAAGGTTTGATGAGCGCGTGCGCCGCCTCAATGCTTGCTCTGGTAGGTACAGTTCCTGTCATATCGGTGTATATTATGAAAATTGTTCCCGCAATAAAAAGAAAAAGGGCCCGTCTTGCTACCGACGGGCCCTCATCTGAAAAATTTCTCAGTTTACCTTATTTACCAGCGTTTGGTGTGTAAAGGTTGAAGAACTGATCCAATTTCGGCGTAATGATGATTTCCGTACGACGGTTCAGGCTGCGGTTAGGCGCTGAATCGTTAGCCACTTTGGGGAGATATTCTCCACGGCCACCGGCGATCATACGAACAGGCTCAACACCGTATTTCTTTTGCAGCGTACGTGCAACAGCCGTTGCGCGCAGTACTGAAAGATCCCAGTTATCCGCTACTTTATCAGTTGAGATAGGTACATTATCCGTGTGACCTTCGATCAGGATTTCGATTTCTTTGTAGTCGTTCAGGATTTTCGCCACTTTGCCCAACACGTTATCCGCTGCGGAGTTGATAACAGAGCTTCCCGAACGGAAAAGCATCTTGTCGGAAAGTGAAACGTAAACCACACCTTTTTTCACTTCGATCTGAACATCCTCATCGCTTACATCAGCCAATGAACGTTTCAGGTTCAGTACCAGCGCCATGTTCAAAGAATCTTTGTGCTGGATGCTTTTGTTCAGGTCGCGGATCTGGGCACCTTGCTGGTCCATCATCGCGAGTGACTTCTTGATGCTTTCCGAACCTTCTTTCGAGATTACCGAAAGGTCGGACATACGGTCAAGAAGGTTGTTGTTGTTCTTTTTAAGGAATTCAACCTGTTCTTCCAGCTCTTTCATTTTTGCATTCTTGCTGGTCAGTTCGTCATTTTTTGCCTTCAAATCATTATTCAAGCTAGCAGTTCTGCTGTCACAATCATTCAGGTCGGCTCTTGCTTTGTCCAGTTGGATTTGGATCTCATTGGCTTGCTTCTGTGCGGAAAGCAATTTTTTCTTGCTGGCACATGAGCCCAGTACAAAGAGCATAGCAACGGCTAAAAGCGTTTGTTTCATAATCGTCTAGGGTTGTTAAAAATAGATAAACACTGTTAAGTAAAACATTTGGTAACTACACTGATCGCTATCAATAATCGAGCCACAGACATTAAAAGTCGCCGCCCGGGGTGCTTTCAAAACGCAAAAGTACAAAAAAAGGGAAGAATGTCGTAGCGACACTTTCCCTTTTTCTGTTGAATATTAACAAGTTTTAGTACCGGATGTTCCAGTAAGGATTTCTGTGCGACTTCATGCTGTCGTTGATGTAGGATTTCAGCATCTTATCGTAGTCCGCTGTCGTAATCTTCTTGCCCTTTATTTTCTTGGGCAGCTTTGCTTCGTCATTCAGCGGTTTTTTCTCCACTTTAACGGCCGTAAACACCACCTCCCCATCGTTTACATTCAGCTCCATGATCAGTCCCGGCAAGCCGAAGTAACGCTCCGGACCGGCGTTAAATGCAAGGTCGTTAGCAAACCACGCGGTCAGTTTGGCATTACGGACGGTATCTTCCGCCTCTGCCATCATACACAAGTAGCCATTGATCTCCTTAATTTTGTTCAATACTTTCCAGGAGGGAGCTTTCAGCGAATCATCAATAACGAGCGTTTTGCCGGCAAACTCCTCAATCTCCGTTTTACGTTCGGTATCCAGGTTACGATAGACCATAAACTCGCTCATACGGCCACGCCATCCGCCATCTGCTTCGGGCTCCATATCGTTGTATTTGCTTTCGGCAGCGGTCGCGAACAGTTGGCCTTTGGTTTTATACCCCTGATCCCAGTTCTTAACAGTATTCTTGATCCGGCTCCGCTCTTCTTCCGAAAGAAATGTAAGCCTGTCGTAGATCTTCGACCAGAAATGTTCCTTTTCATACGTAACTACCACACCTTCCTGCTGCGCAAATGCCGGCAAGCCGCTCAGCAGTAAACATATCATCCAAAGCTTTTTCATATATCCTTTATAAGTTTCGATCACTGTTAATTAAAATCCTCCTCCCTTGCGGCGCACCGAATGTGACATCCCGCGCATGTTATACGCGAAGCTCAGCATAAAGTAACGCGCGAGCGTGCGCACCTGCTCCTGCGAGACGAAGTTCTGGTAAGCCGACTGTGAAATCCCCCGGTTCTTATTGAAAAGGTCAAATGCTGAGAGACGGATTTCACCCTTTTTACTTTTCAACATGGTTTTGTAGATCGAAAGGTTCAGGATCGGCATATCCTGGTTAAACCCGAAGCGATCGTTCACGTAACGGTTGTAGTTGAAACGGCTGTTGAAGTAAATGTCCTTGGGCAGTTTGATATTCATTTCGGCACCATAGAACGAGTTCACGATTTTCTGATTTTGCGCACTGCTGAGCGAGTAACGCGTGTCGGAAACGTTCCAGTTGGCATTCGCGTAGATCGTGAATTTGTCACTTGGCGTCAAATCGAGCCGCAAGCCACCATTGTAACCATTGCTCTTCGTATCATTCAACTCGCCGTTGATAAACGTAAGGTTCTTGCCATTGTTATAGCCGACATTTAAACTCAGGTTACTTTTCGTTTTCACGATCGGGAAACCATAATGTCCGTAGATATTAAAATTACGGCCACCGCTGATGTTGGTAGGCTGGGTCCGCGTCACCAGGTTCTCGTCAATGGTCTGGCTGTAAATGATCTGGTCCTTGTATTTGTTGAAATAGGCTCCAAAGAACATTTGCGTAAACTTCGTCGCATTGAAATGGTTATACCCGATATTGAATGAGTGGCTCTTCGTCGGCGATAGATTGGGATTACCCATTGTGATGTAAAGCGGGTTGCTGTTGTCGACGATCGGCTGCAAATCGCGAATATTAGGCTCCTGCACTGCAAAATTATAGCCGCCATACAGGTAGCGGTTGTTTTTCAGGTTGTAGTTCAATGAAACATTCGGCACCCAGTTGGTAAACCGGCGGTCGACCTGCGTGCGGGTAGGATCGTCCTGGTTCACAGCAAACTTCCCGTCCATATGAATCTGCTGCAAGCCGATACCCCCGAGGAGGTTCAATCCATTGTAGGAATAGCGAAGCGACGTTCCCCCGCGATGGAAAGTGGTATTGTTGGTGTAATAGCGGCTCAGATTCAGGTTTCTTACCGGACCGCCTTCGTTGTTGTCGAATACATCCCGATCGACCTCGTCGCTTTTCAGACTGAAATTATAGAACGTTTCCAGCACAAATTTCTTGGACAATGGTTCGGTAAACAACGCACTACTTTTCAATTGGTTACGTAAACTTTTGGTATGATTGGTCTGATTGATGTTCAACACACTGTCGGGTTCGGTCTGTGAAGAACGGAAAAACTGATTCGTCGATCTTTGTCGCACATCTCCCTCCGAATTGTTGACATTATAGCCAGCGCTTAATGCAAAGTTCCGGCCCTTCTTCTTGAATTTAAGCCTGTAAATGGCAGTATTGGCAATGGCGAACGAGTTAAAATCCGAAAAGTTGGTAATGTCGCTCATGTTCGAAAGCTGCGTCGAATCCTGCACGCCACGGAAAAACTCCTGATGGCTTCGGTAATCGGCTGTTCCGTTACCGAACCGGAAGTTGGACAGTACCACGAGTGTGTTGTTAGAGTCCAGTGATTTCTCAAAACGAACGCTTCCGCGGTGATTCTGGTTTGAATTCAACCGGCCGTTCGTATCCAGCTTGGTAAATGCCGAGTTCGTAAGAAAATTGGTCTGCCGTGAAGTAGCGTCCAGGTCCTGCGTATTCTTATTATAGTAGTAGCTGGTGTTGAACTTCGTTTTCTTGGTATCGAAGTTATAGTTTGCCCCGCCGGCCCAGTTTTTATTAAAACCACGGTTCTGCGCACCGCTACCGGCCTGAATGGTAAGGCTCTCGTCGTCACCGCCAAAGGAAATGTAACGCATTCCGCCATTAAACCCGAAATCGCCGTCGTCGCCCCAGTTGAACGACTGACTTCCTTTGAAGTCCTGGTAATCGTCCCACGACATGCCGCCCTGGTTGGTGTTATTACCCAGCCCGATAAAAGAGAACTGGTTCTTTTCATTAAAACGGTTGTAATTCACTTTCCCTTCCAACCGCTTTTCAGTACCGACCCCGGCAGCGACCTTGCCAAAACCGCCTTTCTTGTGGCTGTCTTTCAATTGTAGGTTCAATGTCTTTTCATGCTTGCCGTCGTCCACGCCGGTTAGCCGCGCCTGCTCTGTTTTCTCATTAAATACCTGCACTTTTGAAATGGCTTCCGCCGGAAGGTTCTTGGTGGCGGCCTTCGTATCATCGCCGAAAAACCGCTTACCGTCTACCGTTACACGTTTGACGGTTTCTCCTTGCGCCTTAATGCTCCCGTCCTGGTCTACCTGCATACCGGGCAAGCGCCTTATAAGATCCTCAACGTTTGCACCGGGGGGCACTTTGAAGGCTTTCGGGTCATATTCTATTGTATCGCCGCGGATACTCAGCGGAGCCCGGAACGCTTTTACCACTACCTCATACAGATTCTGGTCCATAAAGGTCATTTTAATATTTCCCATGTCAGTCACATCGCCATCGTTGGGATTCACAGTGTTTTGGTAAGGCAAATAACCTACATAGGTGATTTTCAACAGGTAATTACCTCTTTTCAACCCTTTGAATTCAAATGTGCCTTGCTTGGTAGTCCGTCCGAAATTGACGAGCGTGGAATCTTTGGGGGTAAGCAACATGACGGTGGCTTCCGGGAGGCCAGCTCCCGCGGTGTCGGCGACGACGCCTTTTAACGTAAATCGCCCTCCGGTCTGCGCGTGCGCAGCGAGCATGGGAAGGCATAACCATAACAGAAGTAGGATTTTTTTCAAGGCTAGTTTTTGGTGGTTATGTGAGTAGAGGTTGTAACTGAGGTATTACATTTTTGCAATTATAGAGAATGCAAATCAAGTTTACAACTAAAAACATAGTTAAAACATGATTTTACACCGAAACGAGAATTATTTAACTTTTATTAAGAACAACAACTGTGAAAGTACTCTTTTTGGTATATATAAGTTACTTTTATTCGATAATTTTTTTGTTAAATTATTCACGGCTGGATTTCATTGACCATATTTGCCCTCTAGTTGTTATTGTTTTAGTGTTGAAATGAAAAGTATCGGAGTATTATCAGACACGCACGGCTACCTGGATGAACGCGTTTTCGATCATTTTGCCAATTGTGACGAAATATGGCATGCAGGCGATATCGGCTCGACGGAGATCGTGAGCCAGTTACAGGCGTTTAAGCCTACCCGTATTGTTTTTGGAAATATCGATACCCCTCAGGTGCGTGCGGTCACCGATGAAAACCTGCATTTTGAAGTGGAAGGCTTCCGCGTGTGGATCACGCACATCGGCGGAGCGCCTCCACGCTATAACCCCCAGGTAATGCCGACGTTGAAGTCGAATACGCCCGACATTTTTGTCTGCGGCCACTCCCACATTCTCCGGGTAATCCGCGACAAGTCTTTGAATAATATGCTGTATATCAACCCCGGTGCTGCGGGACGCGAAGGATTTCACAAGTTTCGCACGCTGCTCCGTTTCAACCTGCATGAAGGGCTGATCAGCCAGATGGAGGCGATTGAACTGGGGAAACGAGGGGTGCTGGTGTAGTCAGGAACCGTCAGCAGTGGTCAGGAAGGGTCAGGAAGAGTCATGAGTAGTCATGAGTAGTCAAGAGTAGTCAATAAGTTAAAAGATTAAGAGTCCTCCAATCAAAATTGACAACACTTGACAATACCTGACAATACCTGACAATTAATGACAATACCTGACAATTAATGACAATACCTGACAGCATCGCGGCGGTCGGCGGTCGGCGGTCGGCGGTCAAAACGTCACCTTAACTACCTTCGTTTCGCTCCCACGCAGCAATTCCGCTTCCACGGTCTGCCCCTTTTCGTGTTTCCCGAGGATTTCCATGTAATCGTAAATGGTACCGATCGGCTCGCCGCCCAGTTTGGTAATGATGTCCCCGGCCAATATTCCCGCCTTTTCAGCCGGGCGTGCTTTGGATACGCCGTCGATCTTCAACCCTTTACCGGTATAGCTGTAATCCGGCATCACGCCGAGCGTCACCTTGAAATTACTGGTAGTGTTTCCGGAATGCGGGTTACCTGCGGTGAGGAACTCCGGTTCGGCGGTTTCTTTGTCCAGCGCCTCCAGCAACTCCGAAATCAATGTGAGTATGCCGGCTTCGCCTTCATAATTAATCTTATCGGAATCGTCGGATATTTTGTGGTAATCGCCGTGGCCTCCGGTGAAGAACTGCACCACCGGGATGTTTTTCAGATAGAATGAAGTATGGTCCGACGCCCCTACTCCCGACGAATCCACCGTGTATTTCAGGTTCTGACGTTTGGCCAGGTCCGGGATCAGTTTGCCCCAAACCTTACTCGTGCCCCAGCCCGATACGATAATGCCCTTCTGCGCATCGAGCCTGCCGATCATGTCCATATTGATCATGGCCGAGACGGTATTCAGCGGAAGTGTCGGCTTTTCGACATAATGCTTGGATCCCAGCAGCCCCAGCTCCTCCCCTGAAAATGTGATAAACAAATAGTTATGCTTTTCTTTCACATTGTTCCCGGCGAAATACCGCGCCAACTCCAGTACACCGGCTGTGCCCGACGCATTGTCGTCGGCCCCGTTGTGGATTTTGTTCTTACTATCCGGCGAAAGTGAGCTCCCCTGGAAACCCTTGCCCAAATGGTCGTAATGGGCACCAATCACAATGGTTTTAGCAGCACCGTTGTCCAGAAAACCGACCACATTACGGCCGGTCAGGTCGTGGGCCTCGCCATCGATGCCCATTGAAACTTCAAATGGCTGGAAATACCCTTTCGTTCCGGCGGGCTTCAAACCGATTTCCCTGAAAGCCGCAGCTATGTAATTGGCCGCACGCACTTCGCCCAGACTGGCGGTCCCGCGCCCTTCGAGGTCGTCGGAAGCAAGGTATTCAATATGCTTGCGGATTGGCGCAGTGGGAAACCGCTGGGCGACAGATATGGTTGCTACCAGCGCTAATATGGTTAAAAGGAGGTATCGCATTGGGTTGTTTATTACGTTGTTGACCACCGACCGCTGACGGCCGACCGCCGACGGCATTTGGTTTTATGGCGTTTTTTTGACCATGGACCGCAGACCATATTTCTATCGCTGCCTCGGCGGTCGGCCGTCCATGGTCGGCGGTCGACGCGCAGTGTCTATGGTCAGGCGCGCAGCGCCCTAAAGCACTTCCTGAATATCCGTCAAAAATTTCCTTACGCGCATGAGGCGCTGAATCAGCAGTTGAGCCTCTTCCTTGCGGCGCAGCTGCTCGCGCGTGCCCTTGATCGTGCGCCCCTGCTTGTCGCGCTGGTGCATGATCTTGCGGATAATCTCGATGTCGCGCTCGGTGTAACGCCTGCGGTTACGCGAGTCACGTTTGGGATTGAGTTGCGGGAATTTCTTTTCCCAGAAGCGTAAGGCGGAAGGCTCGCAGCCTACCATTTCAGCAACCTCGTTGGTATCGTAGTATAATTTGGTATTGGGTTCCATAGGTTCAAAGCGGTTATTACAAAGATAATCGTACCCGCTGTTAAACCCGGTTTTCCGATAAATTTTTGATTTTTTCGAGGGCAGTCTCCGCAAACTCCTCCGAGGAAGCATAATAATCCTTTCCATCCGGCAACACCGAAAAATCGCCTATTTCCAGTTCCAGGAGCGTCTTATCCCCTTCTTCCGCCAGCCGGTAGCGGTAGCCGATGTCATAGTGTGAAGGCGGTTGCTCCCATTTTGATACGTACAACGATAAAATGAGCAGCTTGTTCGGCTCGTACCCGATGACGGTGAGCCGCGTCATGCCCGACCAATCGATCACTTTTCCGTGTTCGAGATAGTAGTCTTCGAAGTCGTTCGGCAGATCGTCCCACTGCCGGATATATTTGGGGGCTATCAAGACTTCCCACACCTTCGCCACAGGTGCTTCAATGATAATTTTCTTGCTGACGGTAAGCTCCTGTGCCATAAAACGATATTTAGCGTTCTTTTCTCGGTTAGTAAAAAACTATGCCGTATCGGAAGTACTGACCTTGACTTATTGTGAAGGAAAAACACTTTTTGCTATCTTTCCCGCTGACACGGTTTGACCAATTTCAGTGTCAAAGTATTCAATAACGAACAAACAACTTATCAATTCTCATCGGAATGGGACAAGAACAAGGCCCGGGCCGCGTCACTCGTGAATCCAAATTAGACAGCATTCAGGTTTTGAGGGGCATTGCTGCATTGTATGTCACGATTTATCATTTAAAAGACGTGATCCCAGGTGGCGCTCCTTTCCGAAATGAAATTAACTTCATTGCGGGATCCGGCCCGGCAGGGGTAAGCCTCTTTTTCGTGATCAGCGGTTTCATCATGGTGTACATCACCCGCAATACCGTGCCGTCGGGAAGGAGCATTTTCCGCTTCACCGCCAAAAGACTGATCCGCATCTGGCCCGCGTACGCAATCATCACACTGGCGTATTGCTTGCTGCACAGCCGCATGTCGCCCAATCCCGAATGGCCGTCCGAACTTCTGCGGAGCCTCCTCTTCATTCCGCTATCCACCACACCCGCGCCATTTTACGGCTATGCCACGCTCAATGTGGGATGGAGTCTCAATTATGAGATCTATTTCTATCTTTTGATCGCCATTTCGATGCTTTTTTCGCGGCTCCGCTGGTACGCGTTCTTCCTGATGATCGCGGTTACCCTGGTGGGCATTCCGACCTATTACGGAGCTTTTACGCTTAAAGCGGATAAAATGCAGGATTTGGGCGCTCCATACCTCAATATGATCACCAACCCGATCATCTGGAACTTTGTATGTGGGGTATTCCTCGGGTTGGCCTATTACCACGACGCCCTGCATGAGCGGATCCGCGCATTTCTTTCCATCAAAATGGTAGCGCCCACCCTGCTCTGCCTGGCCATATGGCAATTTCTTTCCGGCTTCCTGGGTGGGTTCGGGCCGCTCGAATGGGGCCTCGGATCTACCCTCGTTTTTGCGGCGTTTGTATTCCATTACCAGGAACGCATTCAGAAGTTCCCGTCGTGGCTGGTCCGTTTAGGGGATATGTCGTTCTCGATTTACCTCCTGCACGTCCCTATCGTCGTCGGGCTGGGTTTCTTGTTCCGTAAGCTGGGTTTTCCGGTTTACGGCGAAGGCACGGCGATGTTCCTGTTATCACTGGCGCTTACGCTCATCGGCTCGCATCTTTCCTACGAATTCATTGAAGTAAAACTCACCTCCTACCTCAGCAAATGGCTTCGCGAAAGCAAGAAGCGTCCCGTAAAAGAACACGCCGACAGTTAGGCTTAACGGAGTCTTACATCTTCCACGGTTTTATAGCCGTTGTTGGTGATCTGCCGCGGGTTCTGTGACCAAAGCCGTTTCATGAAACCGGCATAACGTCCCACTACATACTCCTCCGGATAACTGAGGTGGTGCCCTTCCAGGTTTTCAAAGTTCAGTTCAAGTGGGATCTTGAACTTTTTCAACTGATCCGAAGCGACTTTTGCGCCCACCATTCCCGGATAAGTCGGGCACGAAAGGAAGGTACCACCATAATACGGCAGCACGTTATCCCCTATCCGCTGGAAAAAAACCGTCGGCATGGCATTCGAAGCATTCATATATTCACTTCTGAATATCCCGTAACCCATCTGCGTGAGCAGCGCCCGCACGCGGAAGGGGCTGTCCTCTGCCTGGGGATCGAGGCGGCCTAATGCCTTGGTAATACCCGGCGCCAGCGCTTCAAAATCGGCTTCATTCATATAGACCAATGCAGTAACCGTAATAGCCCCGGCGCTGCTGCCTGCCAGCATGATCTGTCGCGTGTCAATGCCAAACTCCTCCGCACGATCCACGAAGTAATGGATCGCCGCATAGGTGTCCTGTACCGCGCGGTACACGGCGCGTACCGCATCCTGACCACTGCCCCCGCAGGCGAAAGTTTCGCTCGCTCCATTGAAGCCCAGGCGGTAGTTGATCGAAGCCGCCGCATAACCTCGCTGTGCGAGTCCACGAGCCATCCCCATTTCGTTGTCCAAATCCCCAAAAATGAATGCACCTTCATGCACCATCAACACAAAAGGCCGGTATTGCAGCGTGTCGTTATTGGGAGCGACGAACTTGAATTTCAATGATGTGGCCTTTCCGCGGTAATCGGTCGCGGTGTCAAAAACGCCTTCGCTTGTTTTGAGATTGATGTCGGTAAAAATCTTGTCCGCGCCGAAGCGGGCAGTATTGGCGAGAGAAGAATCGGGATTCTTGGCAGGGATCGTGTCGACAATCACGGTATCGGGTTTGTTAGGTACCGTCGTGTCATTCCCGCCATCTATCGGTCCCGGATCCGAGGCCGGGTAACGGCAGCTTGCAATCGTCCCGATCAATATAACCAGACCATACGTCCAGTAAAGTTGTTTCAACATTTGTAGGGCTAATAAATTCTGAAACGGTTCGTGGTAACAGAAAGACGGCCGGGCAATGAATACCGGCCGTCTTTGTGCCATCCGGGCAATCCGTACACGAAAATACGCTGTTTTCGCTTCAAATGTGTCCACTCCCGGCGCGATCGACTCAATTATTTATGTTTTTTCTGATCGTACTCGAATCCTTACTGGTGTCCTGTTCTGTCTGGTGGTAGAAATACCCCTCGGTTTTGTTCTTTTTGGCTACACCCTCTTTTTCCGTGTTGCCCGCCTGCATGCGCTTCCCGCACGAGATCACGAACAGGAACAGGACGATCCCGGTGATGATACCAATGGTTGTGCTCTTTTTCATGATTGATACCCGTTTAGTTTGTTGGTTTCAAAAAGACGGGTCATTTACAAAAAAGATACCAGCACCGGCCGGCGATTAAAACGCTGCAATGCTCCTGGTACGGTTTTTACAAGGTACCGGCTGTCACCCACTATATGAAATCATGGATATCATCATTTTTCTCAAAGCAATCGGCAACCTTCTTTTCGCAGCGATACTCCTGCTGGCGGTCGCATTTTCGTCCGCGTTTTCGGTATTGACGTACATGTTCCGCGGAACCCGGCCATCGGTAGCCGGGATCAAAAGCTTTGTCAGGAAAAAACATACATCGCGCTAGCGCCTACGACAACAGGTTTTGCCGGAGCAGGAACTCAAGCTGGCCATTGACATCGATCAGCTTTTCAATCAGCTCCTTGTTTTCCTCCCGCAGGTGGAAGATTTCGTAGGCATTTTTGATGATAATGCGGAGCTGCTGCTCGTCCCAGGGCTTGTTGAGGTAATAATAGATATGTCCCTTATTCACAGCGTCGATCACCGCAGTAATATCGGTATAGCCTGTGAGGAGGATACGTACCGGGTCGGAGTAATCCTTTAACACTTCGATCAGAAAGTCCACACCCGTCATTTCCGGCATGCGCTGATCGGTGATGATCACATGCACGACGTTGTGTTTCAAAAGTTCGAGACCTTCCCTTCCCGAAGTCGCAATTAATATGTTGAAGTCTCGTCTGAAAGCGGCCTTGAATGAGTTGAGGTTGTTGATTTCATCATCTACATACAGTACGCTTATTTTTCCTTTTTCCATTCTGAATACTTGGTGCTTGGCGGGACAAGAGGCTGATCTGCCCCGAACTAATTGATAATATTATAATATTAATTCTATATTCGCATCAACAGCCACAGCACTTTCGACAAATTTTTTACACGATGCATAGGTGCAAGCTTCTGCTAATAAGGGAATTTTACGGACTTGCGTCCAAATATTTTGTCCCCCATTGAACCAGAGGTTAGTTTTACAAAAATAAATTCAGCAATTTGTGTAATTATTGAAGCGAGTAAAAATGCGTGAATATACGAGATTCAGGGTATGCGATAGCCGGTCCGGTGAATTTAATACGAAGATCGGCACAATTTTGTGATTTGTTAAATCCGGCCACGGCCCATTGAAGGACAGGCTTCACAATTATTCTAAAATGCACCATAACACAGAAATCAACTATATCTACAAACCGGTTTTCATCTCCAAAGAGCGCCACGCAGATAAAACAAGTTTCCTCTCCTTCATTGAAGATTATCGCGGCAAAACCATCCTGGATTTGTTTGCTTCCCAGAAACAAGAACTCATTCGGATCCGACATCCCAAAAAACGACTCAGCGCCGCGGAAACAGAACAAAAGTACCGCGAATGGGCCGATGGCAAAGATATCGACACCGAGGGTGTATGGGTATACTATCCTTGGTCGGAACGGCTTTTGCACCTGGTCGACGAAGCCGAATTCATTGAACTCCGGACGAGCCGTAACCAATACAAGATCACGCCCGATGAGCAGGTACACCTTTCCAAACGCTCAATCGGCATTATCGGGCTATCCGTGGGCCATTCCGTCGCCCTCAGCATTGCAACCGAACGGGCGTGCGGCAAACTAAAACTGGCTGATTTTGATACGATTGAGCTCAGTAACCTCAACCGTATACGCACAGGGCTCCACAACATCGGCGTCAACAAATGCATTGTGACGGCACGCGAGATTGCGGAGATCGACCCTTTCCTGGATATCGAATGCTTTCCCGACGGCATTACCAAGGAAAACCTGGATGGTTTCCTGCTCGAAGGCGGAAAACTCGATATCCTCGTCGACGAATGTGATGATATTGCGCTGAAAATAAGCGCACGTATCCGAGCGGCGCAGCTCAGCATTCCGGTGGTGATGGAAACCAGCGACCGGGGCATGCTCGACGTCGAACGGTTCGACACCGAACCTGAGCGGCCTATCTTCCATGGCTATTTACAAGGGCTCCCGCTGGACAAATTCGAACATATTTCCGAAGAAGACAGGCTTCCGCTCGTACTACGGATCGTGAATGCGATCAACGGCTCCAAAAGAGGGAAAGTATCGCTCGTCGAAATCGGACAGAGCATTGGTACCTGGCCGCAGCTGGCCAGTGCGGTGACGCTCGGAGGCGGGGTAGTGACGGATGTATGCAGGCGCATCCTGCTCAACCAGTTTCATGAATCGGGCAGGTATTACATTGACCTCGAAGAACTCGTGGGCGATAAATCTGAGAAACCTCCGGGTGCTTTCAGACATAACCCGCATGCCCCTTTCGACTTCACCGAAGCTGTTCGTATAGCTGATTCGTTACCTCAAAAACAGACCGAAACTATTCCCGAAACCTTGCTGGCCGACATTGTAAATGCCGCCTGCCAGGCTCCTTCAACGGGGAACGACCAGCCCTGGAAATGGCTTTACCACCACGGAAGACTGTTCCTTTTCCACGACCGTTTCCGTTCCTTCTCTTTCGGTGATTTCGACCAGATCGCTTCCAACATTTCTTTCGGAGCTTCCTACGAAAATATATTGTTAAAGGCCCACGAGGCCGGCCTCGGCGTAAAAGCCGAAACTTTCCCGCTGGGCGAAGATTCGCCGCTCATCGCAGCAATCGATTTTCAACGCGGTGATTCAAATGGTGCCGAGCCTGTGTTTGCCCCCGAGGCCGTCGGGGTGATCTATGAACGTTGCACAAACCGCAACCCGTCGACAGCGGTGGAAATTTCAGAAGCTGTTTTTCAGCAATTGAAAGACGCCGCCGAAAGCGTTAGCGGGGCGAAATTCCATTATTTTTCTGAGAAGCAGGACATGATGGCCATCGGCGAGATTATCGGCGAATGCGACCGTGTGCGCCTGCTTAACCCCGAAGGGCACTACGATTTCGTGAATCGCGAAATGAAGTGGTCGCCCACCGAAGCGGAATTATCCAGAGATGGGATTGACGTACGCACGCTCGGGCTCAATAATGCGCAGATAGCCGCGCTTTCGATTATCCGCGACCGTGAAATTTCCCAGACGTTAAAAGGCGTGCAAGGAGGCGGCGCATTGGTGGACGCCGCGCTCAGATCCGTCAGTACAGCCTCTGCATTGGGCATGATCACCATGCCGAAGTACAGTTATAAGGATTTTTTCCTGGGCGGAATGGCCATGCAGCGGCTCTGGCTTCAGGCCGAACAATTGCAATTTGCGATCCATCCATTAATTTCCCCGTTTTATTTGTTTCCGCGCATTACAAAGGGCAACAATGCAGGCCTGGACGAAGCCGAAGCAGCCAGATTACATACTTTAAGAAAGAGATTCATGGAACTTGTCCCGTTTGGAGAGGATATGGCGGAGGTGTTCTTGTTTAAGATTGCAAAAGCGGAAAAGCCCGGGATCAAAAGTTACCGATTGCCGTTAAACGAAACACTATTTATTGTAAACCCATAACAGTACATGGTAGCACATATAAAAGCATACCGTGCACCGGATGATGTGGAAACGAGCCTGAGATATGTCGAAGGTCACCGCAAGGTACTCGAAGCATACGGCGTGAAGCAAGTGACATCGGCCAACCACACCTGGTTGGAGGACCCGAATACTTATGTGATCATCGTGCAATCGGAAGATGGCAAGGACATTTATGGAGGTACCCGGGTGCAGGTCCGCTCGGAAAACCTCAAAATGCCGATGGAGGATGCGATCGCTAAGATCGACAAGAGCATTTACGGTTATGTCGACAAGATCGGCGACTATAACGTGGCGGAATTTTGCGGGCTTTTCAACTCAAAGGAGGTAGCCGGTTACGGCATCGGTAGCGTATACCTGGGGAGAACAGCCATGGCCATCGCATCGAAGGTCGGGATTCAGTACCTGATGGGCCTTTGCTCGCCCATCACCCTGGTTATCAGCCAGCGGATCGGGTTCGAGGTATTGACAGACCTGGGCAACAACGGGACATTTTACTATCCCAAAGAAGGATTGATCGCGACGTCGCTGATCGCCAGGGACCTGATTAACCTGCCTTTTGCGACGGATGAGGAACGTGAAAAGATATTCAGCCTGAGGGCAAACCCTACGCAAACGGTTGTTGAAACCGGTCGTCGCGGGGACTTAACCATAGTTTACGATATCAATAAATGGATGTAAAGTTCTACCGCAGGATTATTGGCCCCCTTCTGTTGTTCATGAGCCTGCTTGCCCACGCTCATGCGGGGGAAGTTGTGTTCAAGGGTGGCGACGTGACGATCGGGAGGCAGGTGGAAATACTGGAAGATACTTCGGCCGCATTGACGATCGACGACGTAAAAGCCCACGGAAAATTTACGCTCAGCTTCGAGGATACGCCCAACTTCGGCGTGAGCGCTTCCGCTTTTTGGGTACGCCTGAATATCAAAAACGACAGCGACGAAGACAATTTGTTTCTTGAACTCGCCTATCCCCGCATTGAATCGGTGACATTGTATTCAACCGAACGAGGCAAAGCCAAAGAGGAAACCATTTCCTGGAACGAGGCCTTCGACAAGCGGCATGTCAAACACCAGAATATCGTTTTTAAACTCGATATACCGCGGCAAACGGCCCAAACCTATTACTTGCGGATCCACGGCAGCGAACAGATTGTGGTTCCGCTCATCGTCCGTAGTGAGATGGGCTTTTTCCAGTTTGCCCTCACCAACGAAATCATATCCGGTATTCACATCGGCGTACTCTTCGTGATGATGCTCTACAACTTCTTCGTGTACTTCTCGATCCGCGAAAAGAGCTATTTGTATTACGTTTTGTATATCCTGTTCATCGGGCTTACCCAAACGACCATTACGGGATACACGTTTAAATTCCTCTGGCCCGAGACGCCGGCGTTCAACGAATATTCGATCATCCTGTTCCCGGCGCTGGCTGGAAGCTTTGCATTGATGTTCTTCCAGAACTTCCTGCATATCCGCGAGCGGTCCGCGACCAATTACCGGATCATCATCGCGATCATCGTCACTTATGGCGTAGCGGTGATATTCAACCTGCTGGGGCTGAATATGGTCAGCTACCGCATTATCGATCTGCTAGCACCTTCGGCCGCGCTTTTTGCGCTCGTGGTTGCACTGATGCTATCCCTCGAAGGTTACCGTCCGGCGAAATTCTTCCTGGTAGCATGGTCGATATTCCTGATCGGGATCGTACTTTATTCGCTGCGAAACCTTAACATCCTGCCCTACAACAGCTTTACCAACTACACGATGCAGGCCGGCACGGCCATCGAGGTGATATTGCTATCGTTCGCCCTGGCCGACAAGATCAACATTTTCAAGAAGGAGAAGGAAATATCCCAGGCACAGGCGCTACGGATTTCGATGGAAAACGAGAAAATCATCCTCGAACAGAACGCCTTCCTCGAAAAGAGCGTCAACGAACGCACTGCCGAGTTGCAGTTTGCCAACACTGAGCTTAATCTGACACTCACCAAGCTCAAAGACGCGCAAACACAGCTGATCGACTCCGAAAAAATGGCATCGCTCGGTCAGCTCACCGCCGGTATTGCGCACGAAATCAACAACCCGATCAACTTCGTCAGCTCCAATATCCGTCCGCTGCGGAGAGACATCGACGATGTCCTGGAAATACTCGACTCTTACGATGGTATCAGGGAGATCGATTCCATGGAAGGACTTCAGGGAAAAGTGAAGGAAATCGAACGCCTCAAGGAGGACCTCGACCTGGACTACCTCAAGACCGAGCTGGGCACCTTGCTGAAAGGGATGGAGGACGGCGCCCACCGGACCGTCGAAATCGTGAAAGGTTTGAAAATATTCTCCCGCGTAGACGAAACTGACCTCAATCTGGTGAATGTCAATGAGGGAATCGAGTCCACACTCATTATCCTCAATTACCAGATGGGGAATTCGATCACGCTGGTGAAAGAACTGGGCAATATCCCGAGCATCGAATGCTATGCAGGCAAGCTCAATCAGGTGTTTATGAATATCCTGACCAACTCGATCTACGCGCTGCAAAAGGAAAAGCAAGAAGGCAAAACCCCGACTATCTGGGTAAAATCATGGCTGAAAGACCCTGAGACGGTGGCAATATCGATGCGCGACAACGGCCCGGGTATGACGCCGGAGGTCCGTGCCAAGATTTTCGAGCCGTTCTTCACCACCAAGCAGGTGGGCGACGGTACCGGGTTGGGACTTTCAATTGTCTTTAAAATTATCGAAGTTCACAGCGGTAACATCCAAGTAAATACCGAAGTTGGACAAGGAACAGAATTTTTGATCACACTGCCAGTTAAAAGAAAAGCACGCCCAATCCCTGATTTTCAATGAGCGAAAAAGCCATCACCATTCTGTACATTGACGACGAGGAGCACAACCTGCATTCGTTCAAGGCTTCGTTCCGCAAGCAGTACGATATCACGATTACCTCCTCGGTAGTGGAAGCGGAGCAAATGCTGGACGAAAAGGATTTCTGCATTATTCTGGCCGACCAACGAATGCCAGGGCTGACGGGCGTACAATTCTTTGAAAAGATCAGGACTAAGTTCCCGAAACCGATACGTATCCTCATTACCGGGCATACCGATATCGGCGCGGCGATTGACGCGATCAACAAAGGGGAAGTGTTCAGGTTTATCGACAAGCCCTGGGATTACAAATATGTCGAAAATGCGATTTCTAATGCATACGACATTTACAAAACCCGCGAGGACCTGAAACAGCGGAACATCGAACTGCAAAAGGCTAACGAGGAGCTCGACAAGTTTGTGTACAGCGCCTCACACGACCTGCGTGCGCCACTCATGTCGGTACTCGGCATTGTGAACCTGGCATTGCTGGAAGAGGACGTTAAGTCACAAAATGAATATTTGGAACTGATCCGACAGTCGGTGAAGAAACTGGATACTTTCATCATCAACATCATCGATTATTACAAAAATGCGCGCGGCGTACCTGTCGTGACGGACATCAGCTTCGAAGAGCTGGTTACCGAGGTGCAGGCCACGATCCAGTACCTGCCCGAATACGGCAACCTGAAAATGACGACGGATATTCAACAGGACGGCATATTCCATTCGGATGTGATGAAGCTGCGGATCATTTTCAATAACCTCATCAATAATGCCATCAAATTTCAGGATAAGAACAAATCCAACCCATTCGTTCATCTGACCGTAAAATCCACCGATTCCGACGCGCAAATCATCGTGGAAGACAACGGAACGGGCATTAAGGAGTCGGACCAGGATAAAATTTTCAAAATGTTTTACCGCGCAGGCGCTACCAACAGTGGCTCAGGGATAGGACTTTACATCGTACATGAGGCGATAGCGAAACTGGGAGGGGAAATCAGCGTAACTTCAAAAATCGGACAGGGTAGTATTTTTGAAATCAACATTCCTTCTATTAACAAATAACCCGACATGGAGCCACTGCTTAACTTCTTTTTGATAGATGACAGCGCATTCGACCTGTTTATCTACGAAAAGTTACTGATCAAAAGCGGGATTACAAATTCAGTCAAAACCTTCAACTCGGCGCGCGACGCCCTCAAACACCTCATTACCCAGGCCGAAAGACTGCCGGATACCATCATTCTGCTCGATCTCCAGATGCCCGACATGAACGGCTTCGAGTTTATCGATGAATTCGATCAGCTGCCGGAAGCACTTCGGCAAAAAATCAGGATTTTCATGCTCTCTTCGACCATCGATACGCGCGACATCGAGAAAGCCAAAGCCAGCCAGCATATTATCGACCTGCTGCCGAAACCATTGGAGATCCCCTTTCTGAAAAAGAAGCTGGCAATCTAGAATCCTTGTAGTATAATTTTTTTAGGACATTAAATTAAGTGGACAGGGCAACCCGCATCCTTATCCGCCATTGCCGTCGTGTGTGACCCTAAAAGGCCTCCTGCGCACATCTTGGAAGAACAAAACGTCAAACAGCCCTCCTACACATTGATTGTCAAGCCGATAAGCTGACTTACAAAATCCAACACACCTCCACAAATTGTCCTATAATGTAACAATCGGTACGACCGTTGCCTGAAACGATGCGTCGGAGGAAAGCTATTTCCCAAACCATACTATAAGCTTTCGAATCAACAATATGATTTTTCAAATATTAAAAGATTTTATGAAGGGTTGGGTACGTTCTTATTGCATACTGTCCGACAACCAGTGCAAACTTTAACACAATGTTTAATGAAAACTGATAGCAAAACCCTGGCCGAGATTTTGAAATTGCACGCACAGTACGTTAAAGAGGTTGAGTTCAGTGGCATCAAGCCCCTATCCATGGAGATTTACAAAACTAACTCCCACAATTTTGTACGCTGGATCCAGGACGAATTTCATCCCGGAAAAAAATTACGCAAAGAGGCTCTGTCCTGAATAGCAAACAAGCACTCATTATACTCAACGTTTTATGACTGAGGCTGCCGGTGAATGGGAACACCGGCAGCTCTTTTTTTATAGCGCGTTCTTTGTTAAGTTTGGGTAGACAATGGGTTACCTAGCCCTACTAGCTTAAAGAATATGATTTTCACGATTTTCAACCTGCTGAAAGGACGTTTCTCCAAAGACGCGATCGAAGAAGCCAAGTCCAACGAAAAAGCGATGACCCGCCAGGAAGCATTGCAGCAAATGCGGAACATCGCCAGCCGTCGGTCAGGGAACGGTAGCTCAACCAAGAAAAACTAGCAGCCCTGCCCGTAGTAGGCGTCCTTGCCGTGTTTCCTGAAATAATGCTTGTCGCACAGGCTTTGCTTGATCGCCGCCGCGGATGGATTGATCTGCAACGTCAGGTAAGCCATTTTCGCGATCTCTTCCAGTACAATTGAATTGTAAATAGCCTTGGCCGGGTCTTTTCCCCAGGTAAATGGCCCATGGCAAGCTACCAGCACCATTTCCACTTCTTCATAGCTTAGTTTTTCCTTGCCAAAAAGGTCGAGGATCTGGTTACCAGTTTCGTGCTCGTAATCGCGCTGGATCATTTCGTCGGACATGACTTCCGTCACCGGAACAGAACACGTTAAATGGTCGGCGTGTGTGGTTCCGAGGTTTGGGATGGGCCGGATCGCTTGCGCCCACGCCACCGCGTACGTAGAATGAGTATGACACACGCCCCCGATTGTAGGGAAACTTTTATAAAGCAATGTGTGTGTTTTGGTATCGGAAGATGGCCGCATATTTCCCTCCACCAGCACATTATCCAGGTCTACAATGACAATGTCTTCTACTTTCAACCGGTGGTATGGCACGCCGCTGGGCTTGATCGCCACCACGCCCTCGCCCCGGTCGATACCGCTTACATTACCAAACGTCACGATCGCCAGTTCCTCCCGCGGGATTTCCATATTGGCTTCGTAAACCTGTTCTTTGAGATATTGATATTTCGACATTTCGGATTATCTGTAATAAGCTTCACTCCACCGCAACTCGTTTTTCAGCTGGCGCAGCGTGGTATTTTTATCAATCACAACCAGTTCAACTCCAACCATTTCGGCGAAGGATTCAATATGTTCCGTCGTAAGATTCTGGCTGAATGCGGTGTGGTGTGCGCCGCCAGCGTAAATCCAGGCCGCGCAGCCCGTCTGCATGTCGGGTTGCGGTTTCCAGAGCACACGCGCCACCGGCAGTTTCGGCAATTGCTCGGTTGCTTCAACGGCCTCCACTTCATTCACGAGCAGACGGAAACGGTTACCCATGTCCACGAGCGAAACATTCAGTGCAGGCCCGGCAGGCGCATTGAACACAAGCCGAACGGGGTCCTCCTTACCTCCTATGCCCAATGCATGCACCTCCACGGAAGGTTTGCCTTTTGCGATACTGGGGCAGATTTCGAGCATATGCGAGCCCAGTACCAGGTTATTATTGGGATTGAAATGATAGGTGTAATCCTCCATAAACGAGTTACCGCCCGGAAGGCCACTGGCCATTACTTTCAAAGCACGCACCATCGCGGACGTCTTCCAGTCGCCCTCGCCGGCATAACCATAACCCGCCGCCATCATGCGCTGTGAGCCTATGCCCGGCAGCTGTTTCATGCCGTGCAGGTCTTCGAACGTATTGGTATAGCCTTTGAAATTTCCGTCTCTGAGAAAGTATTTCAAACCCAGCTCTATTTTCGCGGCGTCGCGCAAAGCCTGGTGGCGCTGCCCGCCGTTTTCCAGGCCGGGAGCGAGTTGGTAAGCGTCGGCATACTCCTCAGTCAATGCCGAAATTTCCGCATCCGACACCTGGTTGATCACCGCTACCAGATCGCCCACCGCATAAGTATTGACTGAAAATCCGAAAGTCATCTCAGCGGCGACCTTATCGCCGTCGGTAACCGCCACTTCGCGCATATTGTCCCCGAAACGAACGAATTTTGCCCCTTTCAGGTCGTGACGGCCAGCTGCTACCCTCGCCCATTGGCCAAGGCCTTCCAGCACATGCTCCTGCTGCCAGTGCCCCACGATCACCTTGCGGTTCAGTCGCATGCGCGTCATCATAAATCCGAATTCGCGGTCGCCGTGCGCCGACTGGTTCAGGTTCATAAAATCCATGTCGATCTCGCCCCAGGGAATATCACGGTTATATTGGGTATGCAAATGCAGTAATGGCTTTTGCAGGATCTGCAACCCGCGGATCCACATTTTGGCAGGAGAAAAAGTATGCATCCAGGCTACGATACCAATGCAATGGGCAGCGCTGTTGGCTTCCTGGATGATGTTGTAGATTTCATCCGGCGATTTGACGACCGGCTTAAAAATCACCCGCACAGGTACCTGCGGGGCTTGGTCGAGGTAACGGGCGATGATCTGTGAGTGTTCATCGACCTGGCGGAGTGTTTCCTCGCCGTACAAATGCTGACTTCCGGTGATAAACCAGATTTCAAACTGTTTTAAATCAAGCATCAGGTGAGTTGTAAATATCCTTTTTGTAAAAATTCGTTTTCAATATAAGCCCCGGCTTGCAGGTACTTCTGGTAAAGCTGCTGATACACCGCCGACTGCGCCTCCCGCGGCTGATACACGGCATCAAAACCCGAGCTCATCGCTTCTTGTGCATCCTGCAAATTGGCATGCACGCCCGCAGCCACCGACGCGAACATCGCCGCGCCCAATGCACAAGCCTGTTCGGAAGCCGCTACTTTAATAGGCATATTGAGCACATCGGCCAGCGTTTGCATCACGAATGCAGACTTCTTCGCCACCCCGCCAATCGCAATGACCTGGTGAATAGGCACGCCTTCACTCCGGAACCGTTCGACGATGGCCTTGGAACCATATGCGGTAGCCTCCACCAGTGCTTTAAATATGCGTGCGCTGTCGCTGGCGAGGTTCAGGCCGAGCAAACCGCCTTTGAGCGTGTGTTTCGCATCGGGTGTGCGCCTGCCGTTCAGCCAGTCGATGGCGATAATGTCTTTTTCGGTTACGGGTAATTTCGCTGCCTGTTCTGCCAGGTGCGGGATCAGTTGTTTGGAAAGCCGGGATGCCTCTTCTTCGCCCAGCAATGTTCGCACCGGCTCCGTGATAAGCTTGGAAAACCATGCATAAATATCCCCGAAAGCCGATTGCCCGGCCTCCATACCCAGCATACCGGGCACAATGGAGCCGTCGACCTGCCCGCAAATGCCTTTGATCAGCAAATGCCCCACCTCTTCATTGGGTGCCACGAGCATATCGCAGGTGGAAGTACCGATCACTTTACATAGTGAATACGGCTCTATCAGCGCGCCTACCGCGCCCATATGCGCGTCGAAAGCGCCCACACCTATGGCTACATCCGCGGGAAGGCCCAATTTTACAGCCCATTCTTGGGAAATGGTGCCCATTGGCTGGTCGGAGGTGGCAGTATCGGCGAAAAGCCGGTCGCGCAGGCCGTCAAGCAAAGGATCGAGTTCGTGGAAGAATGCATTGGATGGAAGACCATCAAAATCCTGGTGCCAGAGCGCCTTATGCCCAGCAGCACAGCGGGAACGTTTCAAGAGAAGCGGATCGGTAATGCCGGTCAGCTCGGCCGAAATCCAGTCGCAATGCTCCACCCAGGAGAATGCATGCTCGCGTACGGCCTCGTCCACGCGCAGGGTCCGCAGGATTTTAGCCCAAAACCATTCGGAAGAATAGATTCCGCCTACATATTTGGTAAAATCAATATCATAACTGTGCGCCAGCCGGTTGATCTCCTCTGCCTCCGCATTGGCGGTATGGTCTTTCCAGAGGATGAACATCCCATTGGGGTTTTCGGCAAACTCCGGAAGCAACGCCAGTGGTGTGCCGTTCCTGTCTACCGCCACAGGCGTGGAGCCTGTCGTGTCCACGGAAATTCCCCGCACATTTTGCCTTACAGTCGGCGAAGCCTGGTCGAGCGCACTGCGGACGGCGTTTTCCAGACTTTCGAGATAGTCGAGCGGATGCTGCCGGAACTGCGAAACGCCCGCATCGCAATAGCTGCCTTGCTTCCACCGGGGATACTCCTGTACGGCTGTTCCCACCTGCTCTCCTGTGTCCGCATTCACTACCAATGCCCTCACAGAGTCGGTACCGAAATCAATACCAATGACGTAATTCTCCTTCATAAATATCGGTTTAGGATGTTCGCAGACCAATTTGATGTATTTATTTAACTAATCACCTAACAAATATAAATAAATTTGTTTTTAGTGTAGTATTGACACAATTTAAATTTTAGGCGAGCGAAGCGAGCTGGCGCGAAGGTCTGCCTTCGTGTCTACTATTCGCAGGCCTCCGGCCGGTCAATACCGCAAGAACGAAGTTGCCGTACCAACCGGCCAGAGGCCTGCTAATGATGTGCACAAATCAAGAGATTTGCACCAGCGGATTCCGTATAAATGCCGCCAGGCATGTAATACTGGTAGCAACATATTGTCGCCACCTCGCCGTCAAATGCCCTTGGGCATGTAACAACCGCGCATTTGCGACATTTGCGTCCACGATTTTCGTCGTTACATCCCTAACGGGATTTCCGATAATGCTTGCATCAACTTCCTACCAAATATTACATCGCTACGCGATTTGAGAGGTCAGGCGAAGAACCACCTTCGTGCCCACCATTCGCAGGCCTCCGGCCGGTCAATACCGCAAGAAAGAAGTTGCCGTACCGACCGGCCAGAGGCCTGCGAATATTATGTACAAATCAAGAGATTTGCACCAGCGCGCAAGCGCGCGCTCAATTGCTCTTCATCGAATCCGGCATAAAATTCCAGAATGAGTGGAATTTCGTCTTGTACCGCTCGGCGTCCAGCTTGTAAAGGGTAGCTTTTTTCGTAGCACTATTATTGTTCTTCTGGCCGGTGTCGATAAGCAGACCGGTGGAGAGCAGCTTCCGGCTGAAATTCCGACGATCGATCGGGATGTTGTAGATGGCTTCGTAGAGCTTCTGCAATTGCGGGATCGTGAAACGCTCGGGCAGCAATTCAAAGCCGATCGGATGCAAGGCCGCATTATATTTGAGGTGCTCGATAGCCCTCCCTACCATTTTTTCGTGGTCAAAAATCAGTTTCGGGCGGGCATCGAGGGTGATCCAGGAGGCATTATGGCTTTTCACGGCTTCCGAATCGTGGTCGTCGATTTTAATCAACGCAAAAAACACAACAGAAACCGTGCGCTCACCCGGGTCGCGATCCGCTTTCCCGAAAGTTTCCAACTGCTCCACATAAACATCTTTGAGGCCAGTCAGATTGTACAGAATCCGAACCGCCCCGTCGGCGAGGTCTTCCTCTGCATTCAAAAAGCCACCCATCAGCGACCATTTTCCTTTCTCAGGTTCGAAATTCCTTTTGATCAACAGCAGCTTGATATCCTTTCCGTCAAATCCGAAAATAATACAGTCGATGGCTACGAGGATGCGGGAGGCCTGGGGATAGTTATTCATCTAATACCGTGTCGTAGAAGTATTGTCATTCAAGGCACTAACTCAACTACTAGTTACAAAATATTTTCACGGGGAATCCCGGAAAATGTTAAGTTTATGTTAAGAAAGTAAAAAAAAGTACGAGAATACTTAATCTGTTTAAAGAGTTAAGTCACAAATTTAAGTACGAATTTTGTACCGCTTCTCAGCGAAAATAATCAGATTATTAAAAGGCTATCTTCATGATGAACAACTTTTACGCTACCTGTTCCGATGAAAATATCCTTGCGCTGATCAGTGAGCAGGACGATGAGCTGGCCTTTGCGGAACTTTACGACCGTTACTTCAAAACTCTGTTCAATTACGCTTACTCCAAGGTCAACGACCGGTTCACGGCGCAGGAAATCGTCCAGGAGCTTTTTGTAAGCTTATGGCAGCAGCGTCGCCAAAACCAGGTCCAATGCGGCCGGTCATTCCTGTTTACGATGGCCAAGCGGCTGATCATATCTTTCTACCGGAAAGAATACACCCGCCAGCACCATTACGGCCAGTGGGAAATCCACCGCAGCGAAACCTCCGAGTTCGCCGACCAGCCTACCCTCGCCTCCGACCTGCAAAATCGCTACGAGGAAGGCCTGCATTTACTTTCTCCGAAATGCCACGAAGTTTTTACGCTGAGCCGCCAGGGCTTTTCCAATAAACAGATCGGCGAACAGCTCAACATCTCCGAAAAAACGGTAGAGCAGCACATTACCAAGGCATTACGCATCCTCAAAGAGCATTTGAAGGAGCATATGATCTGTGCGCTGATCGTTTTTACTTCTTTTTAAAAAAATTTTCGAAAACGACTAAGGGTTCCCTTTCCGGCGCGCGACTTCTGGGTTGACAACATCCCCGATCTCATGAAGCCAAACGGTATTCCGCCCGCATTACTCGAAAAATACCTGTCCGGTGCGTGCTCCGATGCAGAGAAAGAAATCGTAGAAGCCTGGTATGCATCGCTGCAAGGCGAGCCGCGTTATCTCGACCATTTGCCCGATGCGGAACAGGACGAAATACGGCAGAAGACTTTCGGGAATATCCGGCGAGAACTGAATATCGGGGAAGAAGAACCTGCACAAACCTCCCCGTGGCGCGCGCTTCCATGGCGCCTCGTGACGGGCATCGCAGCGTCCGTTGCCATTGTATTGGGTGTATATCTGGCCGTCAACCTTCGAACGGTCCAACTCCCTGAGGTTACGGTAAAAGGCGTAAGAGATACAACCGAGCTCCCCGTGACGACATTCGAGAATACGGGTAACCAAATCGTCCGGCACGAACTCCCTGATGGCAGCGTGGTGACCATGCATCCGAACGCCGTGATCGAATACCGCGCAGGTTTTGCCAACGACAAGCGGTTTGTAGCGTTTTCGGGAGAAGGATTTTTTGATGTAAAAAAAGACAAAACACGCCCATTCAATATCAAAAGCGGCGATATGGTCATTCGCGTGCTCGGAACGAGCTTTAACGTGAAGGCAGTCAAAAACCAGAAAAAATTCCAGGTGGATGTCGTGACGGGCAGCGTACAGGTAACCGCCCAGGGTGAATCGTTCGACAAGCAGGAGGTCATTCTCAAACCACAACAGCAGGCATTGTTCGAACTGGATTCCAAACGGCTTATTTCCAAAACCATCCCCGTGCAGGCGAAAAAGGAAATTTACGAGCCGCTGACCATTGTATTCGAGGAAACGCCATTGAACAAGGTAATCGAACAGCTCGAAAAGCGCTTCAATGTATCGATCTCCCTGGCAAACCCCGGCCTCGCCAAATGCGGCCTGACAGCCAATTTCGAGTCGCAGGCGTTCTCCAACATTCTCGAAATCCTGTGCACTTCGCTCGAAGTAACTTACACAATTTCAGACAACAATATCACCATCAACGGCGAACCATGTGAATAATCCTTAATACCACCCATCTGCTTATGAACCCATCCGTACCACCGTAAAAAGGGCCGGAAGTGTACCACCACTACCCGGCCCGAAATGCCATCCTTTTTCTTCGTACCACCGTTTCAAAAGGATGTTTTATCCAATAGTGCCTAACCATCAGACAATCAAAATTATGCAAAAAACAGTACGTAACAAGCCGGTCGACTGGCGAAAAATTATGCGCATTGGACTGCTTCAATGGATTCTTGCCGTCTCGCTTGCAGCCGGCAGCTATGCGAAGGAAACTGCGGCCCAGTCTGTGCTGAGCAAGGACATGACGCTCACACTCCGCAATGTTTCGCTCAAACAGGCCCTGAATGAGATCCAGGCCCGTGCCAATACCCGCTTTGTTTACAGCAGCCGGGTTTCCGTGAAGGAAAACGTAACCATCGACGTGAAGAACCAGAAGCTTTCCAGGATCCTGGACCAGTTGCTGGCGCCTCGCGGAATCAATTACAAGGTGATTAACAACCAGATCGTCCTTGCCAAGACGCGCGTGAGCCGGGAGGAATCGGTGATCCCCGACTTGGAAGAGAAACTGCTTCAATATGTCCTGCCGACCGAAATCCAGGTGCGCGGAACCGTGAGTTCGTCCGACGGACAGGGTACGCTACCGGGGGTGAGCATCGTCGTGAAGGGTACCTCGCAGGGTACCACGACCGACGGAAACGGAAAGTTTGAAATCACCGTGCCGAATGTGGAATCGGCATTGGTTTTCAGCTTTGTGGGTTATGTTTCCCAGGAAATCGTGGTGGGCAACCGCACAGAAATCAACCTGACTTTGCAGGCGGATAACAAGGCATTGTCGGAACTGGTAGTAGTAGGTTACGGCACGCAGAAACGCGTAAACCTGACCGGGGCGGTGTCGCAGGTACAATCCAAAGACCTCGAAAACAGGCCTTTGAACAACATGTCGCAGATCCTGCAAGGCATGGTACCCAACCTCAACATTACATTCAGCACCGGGCAGCCGGGTAAGGGCGGCTCGCTGAACGTTCGCGGGGAAACTTCCGTAAACGGCGGCTCACCACTCGTGCTCATCGATGGTATCCCGGGCGATATCAACCGCATTAACCCCGGCGACGTGGAGTCGGTATCCGTACTGAAAGACGCCGCGGCATCAGCCATTTACGGTGCACGGGGTGCTTTCGGGGTGATTTTGGTTACTACTAAAACTGCTAAAAACGGCAAGACTACCGTTTCTTACAGCAACAACTTCGGCTGGTCGAAACCGACGATCAACACCGATTTCATGACCAATGGTTATGATTACGTGAAGATTAATGACGAAGCCTTCATCCGCGCGACCGGCAACAGTTATACCCGCTATTCGGAGGAAGATTACAAGGAAATCGAAGCGCGTCGTTACGACAAAACCGAAAACCCGGCACGTCCCTGGGTAGTGGTGAAGAATGTGAACGGAAAAGACATTTACAACTACTACGGTAACTACGACTGGTGGAACACGATTTTCAATATGAGCCAGCCGTCGCGCCAGCATAACCTGAACCTCTCGGGCGGTACCGACAAAATCAATTACTTCCTCTCGGGTTCGGTGTTTGAAAAGGACGGTATCATGCGCATTAACACGGATAAATTTACTTCCTACACATTGCGCAGCAAGATCAACGCCCAGCTTACGCCCTGGCTGAAAGTGAGCAACAACACCCAGTATTTCGATTCCAAATACAAATACCCGGGCCTGGAAGGCGGTGCCAACTCCAACTTCGTGGCCATCACCGTACACGCGCTGCCTATCTATGCGCCGCGCAACCCGGACGGCACCCCTACCTACAACACGTTGAAAAACAACTACTCTATTGGTGACGGTTTGTTTGCCAACCTTTTGAAAGGCGTAGCGGGCGGGGAGCAGAAAGTACACGAGCTGACGACCATCAACACGGTTCAGATGGATTTAGCCAAAAACTGGAACGTCACTGCGAACCACTCCTACTCGTTCTACATTGCCGACGACTGGTACCGTTCGGCCGTAGCCACCTACTCGATCCAGCCGGGTGTTATGACGACAGTTCCCAACTACAATACGGACCAGTTCAAGAAAACCCTGTGGTTTGATCCGCAGAATGTGGTGAACGTGTTTTCATCCTACAACCATACTTTCGGCAAGCATTTTTTCAGCGCGACGGCGGGTATCAACTACGAGTCGCGGAAACACCAGGTATTGGCCGGCTCACGCAAGAACCTCCTTTCGGAAAGCCTCAACGACCTGAACCTCGGAACGGGCGAACAGCTTTCGGGCGGCGGTGCTTACCAGTATGAGTTGTTTGGCGCATTTTTCCGGGCTAACTACGATTATCAGGGCAAATACCTGCTCGAAGTGAATGGCCGCTATGACGGCACCTCGCGTTTCGGCGAAGGCAAGCGTTACGGATTCTTCCCTTCGGTGTCGGCGGGCTGGCGCCTGAGCGAGGAGAACTTCTTCGAACCGGCCCGCAATGTGGTGAACAACCTGAAAATCCGTGCTTCCTATGGTACATTGGGTAACCAGCTGCCTCCGAACTTCAACAACAACCCGAGCTCGGCAAGCTTCTATCCTTACGTTCCGATGATGCCTACGGCGCAGTCGAGCTGGATCACCAATGGCCAGAAACTGCAATATGTGAGCAGCCCTTCCCCTATTTCCGCGGGGTTGACCTGGGAATCAGCCACGACATCGAACATAGGTCTCGACGCGACATTGCTGAAAAACCGCCTGAACCTTTCATTCGACGGTTATATCCGTAAAACCACTGACATGCTTATTCCGGGACAGGTCCTTCCTTCGGTATATGGAGCAACGGTCCCTACCCAGAATGCGGGAGACCTCCAAACCAAAGGTTTTGAACTCTCGATCGCCTGGGCGGACATGGTCAAACTGGCTGGCAAACCGCTCAGCTACAATGTGTCCTTCATCGTTTCCGATTCAAAATCGAAAATCACGAAATACGATAACCCGAACAAAGTGCTTTCGAGCCCATACGTAGGCCAGACGATCGGTGAAATGTGGGGGTACTCGATCGACGGGATGTTCCAGAGCAACGAAGAGGCACAGGCTTTCAAGATTGACCAGTCGTTCGTGAACAAGCAACGCCTGAGCGCACCCGGCGAATGGGCCAAGCTCCAAGCCGGTGACCTGCGTTTCGTGGATCTGAACGGTGACGGCAAGATCAACAACGGGTCCAACACGCTCGCCGATCCGGGCGACTTGAAAATTGTTGGTAACAACCGCGTACGTTTCCGCTACGGTATCAACCTGGGCGCTTCGTGGAATGGCTTCGATATCTCGGCATTGGCACAAGGAATTCTCCGTAGAAACTGGTATCCGGGCAACAATGCGGACAAATTTTGGGGCCCCTATTCACGTCCGTACTACTCGTTTATTCCAAAAGACTTCGGAAACGATATCTGGACACCTGAAAACCCCAATGCCTATTTCCCGGTGCTGCGCGGCTATACGGCGCTTAACGACGGCGGCGACCTCCGCTCCACCAACGACCGCTACATCCAGAACGTGGGTTACCTGCGCCTGAAAAACGTCGTAATCGGCTACACGGTACCGGAGCGTATCAGCAAGCTGGTGCGCATTCCGAGAGCGCGGATTTACATCAGCGGCGAAAACCTGCTGACCTACACCCCGCTCCGCTCGAAATATATAGACCCCGAGCAGTTCGACGGCGACGGAACCAATGGACGCACCTACCCATTGTCGAAAACCATTTCAGCCGGTCTCAACCTCACATTCTAAAAGGCATTCATACCGATGAAAAAAATACTTAGCATTATCGCCATTTCACTCGGCCTAGTGGCTTGTGACCTGGATCAGCTCCCGCAGGACGCGATCTCGCCGGAGACTTTCTTTAATACCGAAAACGACCTTTTGCTTTACACCAACTCATTTTATAATGCATTGCCTACGGCGGAGGACGTGTACAATGAGGACGTCGACAACGTTATCAAAACCAGCTTGCGCGACGAGTTACAGGGGACACGTGTAGTACCTACGAGCGGCGGCGGATGGGCCTGGGGAAACTTACGGAACATCAACTATTTCCTCGCAAACTCCGGCAAATGTCCCGACAAGAAAGCCGTTGCCAAATACAATGGTCTGGCCCGCTTCTTCCGTGCCTATTTCTATTTCGGGATGGTCAAACGTTTCGGTGATGTACCCTGGTACTCGACGACCATCGAGCTCGAAGACCAGGCGTTGCTCACAAAGGCCCGCGATCCGCGCACGCTCGTGATGGATTCGGTGATGGCCGATATCGATTACGCGATCGCCAACCTCGACGCCAGCCGCCAGGTAACAACCGTGACCAAATACACGGCGTTGGCATTGAAATCGCGCATCGGATTGTATGAAGGCACTTTCCGGAAATATCATCCAGAATTTAACCTGCCTAATGCCGACAAATTCCTCGACGCCTGTATTTCCGCTTCGGAAGACCTGATGAAAAACAGCGGCTATTCCATTTACAAAGCCACACCGGCAACGGCGTACATGAAGCTGTTCTCGTCGGACAATGCGATCCCCGACGAAGTGATCCTCGCCCGCGATTTCAGCGACGAGTTACAGGTTTACCACAACCTGAACTACTACACGATGACAGCTTCATACGGTCGCCCGGGGCTCGAAAAGAAACTCGTGAACAGCTACCTCATGGCGGATGGCACCCGTTTCACCGACAAGAAGGGTTACGAAACCATACAGTTTTTTGATGAAGTTCAAAACCGCGATCCACGCCTCACGCAGACGATCCGCACCCCGGGCTACACGCGCATCGGCGAGAATACACCGCTCGTGCCTGAATTCGGGGCTACTGTGACGGGTTACCAGCTGATCAAATTCGTGTCGGCGCCGAAATGGGATACTTTCTCGAAAGATATTACCGACATGCCGATCTTCCGCTATGCCGAGGTGTTGCTGAACTATGCCGAAGCCAAAGCCGAAAAAGGCACATTGACCCAAGCTGATCTCGACATTTCCACCAAGCTCACCCGCGACCGCGTGGGAATGCCTAATATCAATTTGGAACAGGCCAATGCCAACCCGGACCCTTACCAGGCCGAACAATACACGCAAATCAGCGGTAAAAATCTGGGGGTAATCCTCGAAATCCGTCGCGAGCGTCGCATTGAGCTAGTCATGGAGAATTTCTTCCGTTGGGACGACATTATCCGCTGGAAAGAAGGCCAGGCCCTGACCAAACAATACAAAGGGATGTACTTCCCGGGTGCCGGCCAGTATGACCTCGATAAGAGCGGGACTATCGACGTGGTCATTTACGAAGGCACTAAGCCGGACATCAAAGGCGCACAGCTGCTGAAACTGGGCAGCGATATCGTGCTCGAAAACGGCGCCAAGGGCGGTAACATCGTGATCAACGGCCATATCACCAAGAAATTCATAGAAAACCGTGATTACCTTTACCCGATCCCCAAGCAGGAGCGCCTGTTGAACACCAACCTGACGCAAAACCCTAACTGGGAGTAAACCATTATCGACTGTTCCTAACCTTTAACTTTATGCTTTCAGACAGAAGGTCGTTTCTTGAAAAAATGTCCCGGATCGGGGCGCTGAGCTTGTTGCCGATGGCGGCGGAAGCGGCACCCGCAGCTGTGGAAGAGAAAAACCATTTCGTGGCCGGCCCCTATTTACAGAATATGGGTGCGAACGAGGTCACGATCATGTGGATCACCCATAAAAATTGTTTCAGTTGGGTCGAGTACGGTGCAGGCACTTACACGAGCAAGCGCGAATTCGGCTACAACAACGGGCTCATCGAGGCGAACAACCGGATCAACAAGATCACATTGACCAACCTGGCCCCGGGAACCGAGCACAAATACAAAATAGTTTCAACCGAAGTACTAGGCTACAAGGGTTCGAAAGTGGAATTTGGAGAAACGATCGCCAGCCCTCTGTACGGCTTCAAAACCTGGGGACAAAATGAGGATGAGTTCAAAATGGTGGTGTTCAACGACATCCACGACCGCCCGCAGATTATCCCGCAGCTATTGTACCGCCACGGCTACACCGGTAATACCAAAGATTACGATTTCGTGGTTTTCAACGGCGACTGCTTCGACTGGGTTACCGAGGAGCAGCAGATGGTCGATCACCTGATCAAACCGTCGGTGGACATTTTCGCGACGGAGTTCCCCTTCCTGCTCACGCAAGGCAACCACGAATGCCGGGGCAGTTTCTCGCGGCACATTCCCGAGTACTATGCCTATCCCGACAACAAATATTACTTCTCATTCACCCGCGGGCCGGTACATTTCATCGTACTGGATTCGGGCGAGGACAAAACCGATGATAGCGTAGAGTACGGCGGCTTATCGGCATTCGACCGCTACCGTGAGGCGCAGAAGAAATGGCTGGAAAAGGAAATCGAATCACCTGAGTTTAAAAAGGCGGACTTCCGCGTGCTGCTGATCCACATTTCGCCCTACCACTCGGGTGACTGGCATGGCACGATGCACTGCCGCGCGCTTTTCGGACCGGTTTTAAACAAAGCCAAAATCGACCTCCAAATCTCCGGGCACACGCACAGGTACATGACGCACGAGCCCGATGCCGACCATAACTGGCCGATCGTGATCGGGGGCGGGCCGCTGGAAGGCAAAAGGACGCTCATCAAACTCCACGCCACACGTAAGCAACTGGACCTGAAAATGATCCGCGACGACGGCGAACTGGTGGGTAAGTTCCTCATCCCGAAGAAAAACAAGTAATGCATCTCAGGGCAGCAGATCAACCGGTTTGCTGCCCTGTATTTTTTAGTCATGTGGTTACTTAAAATATTACCTTAACATTAAATAATCGCCGCCGCGCACACCGGATTTTTGCCAACAAAGAAAAATGGTACATTTGCTTTTAACGTAACCCATTTTTCGTGGAACAGGATTCGGTACTTTGGCAGAAGTTCAGGGAAGGCGACCCGCTTGCCTTTGAGCAACTCCTGCGCAATTACTACCGCCCGTTATTCGATTACGGAAGGCGTTTCGTGAGCGACCGCGATGTGCTGAAAGATCTCGTGCATGATCTTTTCCTCTACCTATGGGAACGCAGGGAATCGCTCGGCAAGACCGACCAGATCAAGCCCTACCTGCTTACGAGCCTCCGCAACCGCATTTTCAGGAATAGTAACCGCCTGGAAGCCCGTCCGGAAATTTTCCTGGCATTGGAACATACTCCCGAAGATTTTCACGAAACAGCCAACTCCATCGAAAGCGAACTGATCCTGACCGAGTTCGCTGCGGAGAAACATTCGCGCATCCAGCATATTATCCAGTCGCTCACCCCGCGTCAGCAGGAAATCATCCACTTGAAATTCTACCAGGATCTTCCCAACGACCGCATTGCAGAAATCCTCAATATTTCACGCCCGGCCACGGCTAACCTCCTGTACGAGAGCCTGAAAATGTTCCGTCAGAAGTGGCTTCTGCTCGCCGGCCTGCTCCTGCTATTCCTCGTGCGGGACTATTGATCTAAAAATTTTTAAAATTTTTCATGATTCTTCCATGATCCTGGCGATCGCGGCGGATTATACTTTTAGAACACATTCCCGATAAGCCGATGCATCCATTTTACCACTACAACCTGGAAGACTTTCTGACTGACGACGATTTCAGGGGATGGGTAAAAAACGGCCAGCCACGCAACGACTTTTTCTGGGCCAAGCTCCGCTCGGAGTACCCCGAAAAAGCACTGCTGATGGACCAGGCGGCCGAGCTGATCCTCACCTGGGAAAAACACCCCAGCGACCTTACCCACGAGGAGCTCGACCATGAGGTGAACCGGATCCTGAACGACTCGGTTGTGCGCACGATGGCCTCCCGGAAAGCAAATGTCGTTCGGCTACGGTGGTGGTATGCCGCCGCAGCAGTGCTCGTTCTGGTAGGAATAGGCTGGCTGGTTTCCGGTGAACAGGCATTCCCCAAAAGCCAGTACACGTATAAGCGCTACGTGGCGGTATCTCCCGTTCCGCTGAAAGAAGTCATCAACAAGGGCAAAACGCCGATGAAGGTAAGCTTGCCTGACGGCAGTGAAATACGGCTCATGCCCAATGCGGCTGCCAGTTACGCCCCGGTTTTTGTTCAAAACCATAAAAGAGAGGTATTTCTCTCGGGAGAGGCGTTTTTCGAAGTGCAAAAAGACAAAGCCAATCCATTTTTTGTATATGCCAATGACCTCGTCACGCGGGTAGTAGGTACAAGTTTTACTATCAAATCTTCTTCGGAACGCGTGGAGGTGATCGTCCGCACGGGGAAAGTGGCGGTTATGCAAGCCAAAGACTTGAACGAGGATAAGTCAGGCATCGAAATGCTTCTAACGCCTAATCAGCAGGTGGTATTTACGCCCGAACAGCCGCTGCTCGCACGCAGCATCACCGAAAACCCGGTAGCCATCGCACGCCCGATCGTAAAACCGGATTTTACATTTGATAATCAGCCGGTTGGGGAGGCATTCAAAATGTTGCAGGAAACTTACGGAATACCCATTTTATACGATTCCACGAGACTCGAAAACTGCTACCTGCGCGTGGCACTGCGCGACGAGCCATTCTTTGACAAGTTAGGAATAATCTGCTCTACGATCGAAGCAAGCTACCAGGTAACCGACGGACAGGTCGTTATCACGGGGCAAGGCTGCGAATAAACCCAATTTTCCTTTCAACCAAAACAACCCTTCTACCTTATGGCAAAATCTTGACCCAGATTCATTAAAAAGCCGGCAATGATTGCAGCATTACCGGCCTGATTCTCCCGGTTCATTTCAACAGAAGGACAGTTCCGCCAAAATCGGAGCACGGGAGGGCTTTGTCCAGAATTCATCAAAACCATTCGAATTTATGAAAAAAAGTAGTCGACCACTAACGTACCTGGTGACTGTGATGAAAATTGCATGCATACCATTTATACTGACCCTGCTGTTCAGCAGCCTGTCGCTCGCCAGTAACGGCCTTGCGCAGGAGCTGCTGCAACGCAACGTAACCCTGAAAGCCGAGCGCCAGGAGCTGCGCCAGGTGCTTACCAACCTCGAAAAATCCACGGGCGTACGCTTCTCGTATGTTCCCTCGCTCGTGCGGAACCAGAAAGTAAGCGTTACGGCCGAAAACCAGCGGCTCTCGGTCGTCCTCGACCAGCTGCTCTCGCCGCTTAACATCCGCTATTCGGTTTCCAAAGAATACATAATCCTCAACCGCAAGCCCACCAAAACGGCTGGTTCGAACGACACCAGCTTGCTCGAAATCTCCGAAGACGATGATATCGTCGATCGCGTGGTGCGCGGGAAAGTTATCGCCTCCGACACCAAGGAGCCACTGCCGGGCGTAAGCGTGGTGGTAAAAGGCACCCAGCGCGGTACTTCCACGGAAGTGAATGGAACATTTGAAATAGAAGTGCCCAACGGTGATGCCCAGCTGATTTTCAGTTTTGTAGGCTACCTCGCGCAGGAAGTGAACGTAGGAAATCAGTCAGAACTGGATGTGACGCTCCTTTCGGATACGAAGTCGTTGCAGGAAGTGGTGGTCATCGGTTACGGCACGGTTAAGAAGGCCGATTTGTCTGCTTCGGTGGCGACGGTACCGGATATGGAACAGATCAAAAACCGGCCGGTACTCAACGTGGGCAGCATGATCCAGGGTAAAGTAGCGGGTGTAACGGCGATCAGCAACGGCGGTCACCCCAACCAGACGCCCAATATCACCATTCGCGGGACAGGTTCACGCGGGGGCGAAAGTGTACTGTACGTGGTCGATGGCGTACCCAATGCACCTTACAACCCGGCTGATATCGAATCCATTACCGTTTTGAAAGATGCGGCCTCGGCAGCTATTTACGGTGCATTCTCCGGTTCGGCGGGGGTTATCCTCATTACCACGCGCCAGGCTGCGCAGGGCAAACCAAGCATTGAGTACAGCGGTTTTATGGGGATGAAACAGGCCTGGAAACTACCGCAATCGCTTACCGCGGCCGATGAAGCCAAAGTCTCCAACCTGGCATATACCAATGCAGGCCTCGCCCCGCTCGACGGCTGGGACGCCACCAAAAACCCGTATGCACAAGTGACCCGCACCGACTGGATCGACGAAATCTTCCGCACGGGCCTCATTCAACGCCATAATATCAGTTTCAATGCCGGTACCGATAAGTTCTCGACCCTTTTGCAAGGCCGCTACGAACGCGACGAAGGCACGCTCATCAACACTTACGCGCAGAATTTGTCAGTACGCTTCAATGCGATGTACAAGTTCACGGATAAGATTAAACTTCGCCAGGAGCTTTTTTATAACAACAATGACAACCGCGGAACTGAAACGACGAGCGGTTATAGTGGAACCGTGCTTTCGGCGATCTACATGCCTCGCTCAGCCGTGGCTTATTATGACGATGGCACATTCGGCGGTGTAGGCCCCCGCGACTCGCAATACCTGGGTATCCACGGTGATGCGATCAGCCCCGTCGGTACATTGCTTCGCAACAGACCTTACAATAAGAGTAACGATATGCAGTCGGTTACCGAGCTTGGCTATTCCGACATTATTCCGGGCCTGAGCTTCCTTACCCGTTTCAGCTACCGCCAGAACAGCTCGCTAAGGAAGAATTTTGAACCCAAAAGAACAGAGCCGGGTAAGCCGAACAACCAGAATACCCTCTCCTACTCTACCGACCGCGGCTATCATTGGATTTGGGAAAATACAGCCAACTATTCCCGCGTATTTGGCCGTCACAATGTAGGTGCGATGGCTTCCATGACTGCGCAGGAAAATGGAAATCGCAATTTCAACATTGCAGCAAGGGGCTTTGAAAATGAAGCCGACTGGGCACAGTTCTTCGTCAATGCGTCCATTTTCGACCAAAACAGGCCAGGCGACGACGAATGGAAAGACCGTAATGCTTCCTATGTAGGTCGTTTGTCATACAGCTGGGCCGACCGCTATTTCGTGACCGCCAGCTATCGTTACGATATCGCAGGACGTCTTGCAGAAGGTTTCCGGGCCAAAGGTTACCCGGGTTTCACAGGTGCCTGGAAGCTTAGCTCTGAGCCATTCTTTAATGTAAAAGGCCTCGACCTGCTGAAACTCCGCGCCAGCTGGGGACGCATTGGTAATATCGGTTCCATCGGAAGGTATTATGGTTACCCTAACCTGACACCTAACAATACTTATCAGGTTGGTAATGGGGCACCCATCAGCAATGGTTTGTATGTTAATGCAAGGTTCAACCCCGAATTGTCGTGGGAAACTTCACAGCAGACGGACTTCGGCGTGGATATAAGTCTATTGAAAGAAAAATTGACCATTACTGCCGATTACTTTAACAAACTGACTTACGACCTGATTAAACAGCAGGATACCGAATGGACGAACACCAACGGTTACGGCGCACCTTTCATCAATCAGGGCAAGATCCGGAATACTGGTTTTGAATTTGCCGCCAACTGGCGCGACCAGGTAGGCGAGTTCAGCTATGAGATCGGTGGTAACTTCGCTACGCTCAAAAACCGCGTCGACTACATCGATGAAAACCCAAACTCGGTATGGACACACGGTGATGCTTGGAGAAGCATTCTGGTGCCGTTCCGCTCTACGGTTGGTCAGCCTTACTACTCTTACTGGCTGATCAAAAACGCGGGAATTTTCCAATCCGACGAGGCCGCTGCGGCTTATGTGGGGCCAAAGGGAGATCGCATCCAACCTAATGCAAAAGCCGGTGACCTGAAATTCGTCGATGAAAACGGCGATGGCAAGATCGACGACTCCGACCGCGTATACATGGGCAATGCATTTCCGAAAATCACCTACGGCATTACGGCGAATGCGAACTGGAAAAACTTCGATTTCAGCATTTTCTTCCAGGGTGTAGGTGGCGTGAAACTGTTCAACGCATTCAAGCAATCGACATTGAACGGTGCCGAGCAGGGCTACAACCGTTGGGACAAAATCCTGGACGCATGGTCGGAAACCAATACTGGCTCCGATATTCCGAAGATCCGCGCCAACGATCCAAACAAGAACTTCTCGACCAACTCCGACTGGTATCTTGAAAACGGCAATTACCTGCGCCTGAAAAACCTGATTATTGGCTATACATTTAAAAGCAAGCCGGGCAAGCCTAGCCTGCGCGTGTACCTGAGCGGCGACAACCTGCTGACATTTACTAAATATTCGGGTATGGACCCTGAAATCGGTAGTCAGCTCATCGATGGCCGCTACACTGCGCCAGGCCTCGACGGCGGCCAGTACCCGGTAGCACGCGTATATTCAGCCGGTGTGAAGCTCAAATTCTAATACCCAATTCGACCAAACAAAGACTTTGACTCATGAAACATATCATTAAAAATGCGGGTCTTGCCATTGTAATGGCCGTGAGTGCATCCGCATGTACCGAAAGTTGGGTGGATACCAAACCCAACGGCTCCCCCACCACCGCATTCTTCTGGAAAAGCGATGAAGATCTGAACAAGGCCGTGGCTGCGATGTACGCACCGATGGGCTACGAAAATACCTGGGGCCGCAACCTCTTCTGGATGCAGAACGCCTCCGACGACATCGTGACGGGCCGGGTCCGTGCAGAAAGTGATAACATCAAAAACTTCAACATTACCGGTCGCGAAGGTTCCATCTCCAACTGCTGGAACGACGTGTACTGGATGTTGAACAAGGCCAATCAGGTGATCCAGGGCATTTCCACGGCGACTGGCGTATCCGATGCCGTGAAAAACCGTGCACTGGGCGAGGCCTATTTCATCCGTGGGTTTGCACATTTCTGGCTGGCCTATTCGTGGGGCCACAAAGACCTGGGCGTGCCTTTCGACGGACCTGAGAATGCAGAGTTCGGCAAGCGCATTCCGCCGCAGCTTCCTTCGGTAACCGACAACTATGCGCAGATCATCAGCGATTTACAAAAAGCCGCCGACCTGCTTCCATTGTTCCAGACTTACGGTGCAGGCGACCAGGGTCGTGCACACAAGGCAGCTGCATGGGGATATATGGTGAAAACCTATGCTTACTGGGCGCAATATGATGCTTCCAAATGGACGTTAATCCCAGAACTGGCTGATAAAATCAAGAATGAAGGTGCCCGTGCGCTCATTTCCGGCAAGGGCAGCCCGGCGGCTAATTACCAGGCTGTGTTCACCATTGAAAACAACTGGACGAGCGAATACATCTGGTCTGTGAACTCGGGTATCCAGGGCGGCTCGATCTTCCCGGGTGTGGCATTAGAAAACAAAGGCTGGGGGATTTTCAATGGCTGGGGCTATTTCCAACCTACCGAAGAACTTTATGAAGAATATGAGGCCAAAGACCCACGCCGCGAGGTAACTATCCTGAAATTCGGCGATAAATTCACCTACTTCGGAAAAGAGCGTTCCTACTTCTCGACCAACAGCCTTTCGGGCTTCCAGATTCGCAAATACATGGAGCCTTACAGCTACGGAACCAACGAAAATGCAGGCAGCAACACGATGATCAACCAAAACGGTGACGGGCCTTCAACACGCCTGAATCTGCCGCTGATGCGCTATGCGGAGATACTGCTCTTCAAAGCGGAGGCATTGATCAAACAAGGTAAAAATGCGGAGGCCGCCGCGCCATTGAACGAAATCCGCGCCCGCGTAGGACTCGCTCCGATTGCAACGCCGACATTGGCAGACCTCAAACACGAACGGCGCGTAGAGCTTGCCTGCGAATGGACCGACCGCCTGGCCGATCTGAAACGCTGGGGCGATTACGACAAGATCAACATGCCGCTCCACGGGCGCATCCACGACAATAAGACCGATCCGGCTTCGCCCTACAAAATCCAGGTAATCTGGCCGGCCCGCAGTTTCGATCCGGGCAAGCACATGGCCTGGCCGATGAACCCGGATGAAATTTCACGCAGCAACGGTGCCTATAAGCAGACGCCGGGTTGGTAATGCATCTGCAATGCGAATTTTCATCATGAGTTAACATTAATCGCATATTTTTGGCTTCACAACAGGAGACCCTTCGGGGTCTTTTGTTTTATAGTTAATTAATCATCTCTATACCCAATGAAAAAAATTGCCCTTTACCTACTGGCATTCGTCTCGCTCGCAAGCGCGTCGTATGCGCAGAAAACCGCAACTATTAATGTAGCTTCGTACAACCTCCGCTACAACACCCCCAACGACGGTGTGAATGCCTGGCCCAACCGCAAGGAGAACGTGAAAGGCCTCATCCGTTTCCACGAATTCGACATTTTCGGTGTGCAGGAAGCACTGGTAGGCCAGCTGAAAGATGTTGCCGAACTGCCTGAGTTTGCCTACTATGGCAAAGGCCGCGACGATGGCAAAGAAGGAGGAGAGCACTCCGCTATTTTCTACAAAAAAGACCGTTTCAAACTGCTCAAATCGGGTGATTTCTGGCTGAGTGAAACACCCGATAAACCAGGCCTCGGCTGGGATGCCAAATGCTGCAACCGCATTTGCTCATGGGCGCAGTTCGAGGATGTGAATACCAAAAAGAAATTCTATTTCTTCAACGTGCATTTCGATCACCAAGGCGTTGAGGCGCGTCGGCAATCGGGGCATTTGATGGTGAAAAAGATCAAGGAAATCGCAGGAAACAACACCGCGATCCTGACCGGCGACTTCAACTCGTCACCGGACACCGAGCAGATCAAAACGATCGCCGGCGTGCTCAACGACACCCACGACGTCACCAAACAAGCTCCCTACGGCCCGGAAGGCACCTTCAACAGCTTCAAATTCGACGCGGAAATGAAGACCCGGATCGATTACATTTTTGTGAGCAAGAATGTGGATGTACTCAAATACGGTGTGCTGACTGACTCCAAAGAGCAGCGCTACCCGTCGGATCACCAGCCGGTGTTGGTGAAGATGGAGATTAAGTAAAACAGACTTCGACTTTCGAACTTCGGCAGCCTGCTTTTGGGGACTAGGTTTACGCCTGATCACCAAAAGTCGGCTGCTGTTATTCTTTGTCAAACTTTGGCAGGCCGTGGGTTTTTACGATGTGCTCTAGCGATTCTATCTTTTCCTTGAAATAACCCTTATCAAGAAGCTCGTCAAGGCTTTTGTCGGCTTTTTTCAGCTTAGGCCGAAATGGGCCGGAAAGTTTCTTTTCCATAATTACGATTTGCTTTTTCTACTCAACAAAAATGCACTGTAGTTGGTGTCAACAGAGAAAGTTTGCCAATCACCATCTAAAAAACCATAAACCTCAAAGTCGCGCCTGATAGTTTCCAAATTGTTGGAAATCATGATTCTATATAGTCTTGTCCTTCCCGGAGTACTACCCGCAGCACCAATCAATGCGTTTGGAAAAAGATTGGTAAAAAGGTAAACCGTTGATGCAACGGTCGCTAATACTTTTGCACTATCTCCATTATTGGTGACGACACGATCATCCATTTCTCCAGTAACTTCATTTTGATCCCCGAATCCGAGGTTAAAAAGGTTAGTTATGCCAGTCTGACTATACATCACAACTTTCTTCACATCGCCTTTGGGCCCTTGGCTTACAAACTCGTAAACCAAGGCTGTATCGCCAGGTGTTATTTCATATTGATCATAGTGCATGTGTAATGCAAAGATAAATGCTAAATTGAGGACATCTTTCCCTAGCATCTATCCTGTGATAAGTCCTACAAACCGTCTGATCATTTGTGCATTAGCAAGCTTCGCATTCATGTCGACGCAGAGCGTCAAAATCAAAATCGTTGCCCCAAAAGCCTGGAATGATAGGAAGGCGCTTTTGCTGACGCGGGAGAAAGGCTTCGCGGCGGTGGTGCATTCCATCAAGCTGGGGTTCGATACAACACACCTGATGATGGATGCGGATTTATTGCCGGACTTATATCAGTTTCAGGTTTCGCAGAAAAAAGGGGCATTGACATTCTTCTTTGACCCGGGTACTGAAATACGGCTGGATACTTCCAATCTTTCCAAATCGGCGGTCACTCATTCGAAAAGCAATGAAGAATGGAAGGAGTATCAAACGCTCGTGCAAGCGACCGAGCCCGAAAAGCTTTGGGACGCAACGGCTGATTTTATTACAAACCATCCCAAATCTTACGTCAGTTTATATCTGTTGAAAGTCAATTGGTTTGCACTCAAAAACAGAAATCTGTTTGAAAAGCTGGACCGCTCGCTGGCGCATCACCGGAACTATCGGTTTTTAAAAGAACGGAACATTGGGATCGTCAAAAGCGCGCCGTCCGTGCAACGGAAATAAAAGGCGAAAAGCGGCTATTCTTTGCCGAAAACATCGGTCCCGCCCCCCAAACTCGCAGTCCACCTGGGCTTTCCGCGCCAGCCATTACCCGAAAACCATATTGCCTGCCGAGTAAATGTCGCTGACCACGGCAACTTCGAACCAGAGCGTATCAGTTGACCACATTCTTGTACATTAAAAAAGGGTTACTTTTCTCTTTATATCAATTGATTAGCATTCGCATTAGGTGTTAATAGTTTGCGTTCAAATCATATTTCCGGACAAATGGAGATCTCCGCAAGCATCAAAAACAGTTTGAACAGGCATTCCGTGACGGTCGCTACCAACGGCTCGGAAAAGCAATTGCAGATCGCACCACGGGAAACGGGTTACGGCTCGTCAGTCAACGGCGGGGAAATGCTGCTGTTGGCCCTCGTTACCTGCTACTGCAACGACATTTACCGCGAAGCTGCCAAGCGCAATATCCATGTTGAAAGCGTGGAAGTTACGTCGTTCGCAAATTTTGGCAGTCCCGGGGAGCCGGGGAGCAATTTTCGGTACGAGGTGCGGGTTACATCAAATGCTCCGAAAGCAGAGATCGAAGAACTGGTCAGGCACACGGATCAGGTCGCGGAGATTCATAATACCTTACGGCAAGGTGTTAAGGTAGATTTGATTTATTCCCATAACGTCTAAAAACAATGCGGACACGCCCCCTCAGACTATTAAGCTGCCAACTTGCTTTACTTGCAGCCCTTTGCGGTTGCAGCAAAAATCCCGGCAGTCCTGCGGAAAAGTTGGCCAAGATCAGGGAAATCAATCAAAAAGAGATCATTGCAAAAAAAGCGGTCATCGCCATCACCGGTGCGACCATTATCGACGGGACCGGCGGAGCTCCGATCGAGAATGGCTGCGTGGTTGTAACGGATGGCATGATCAGCGCCGTGGGCAAAAAAACAGATATTGCAATACCTGGAAATGCGCAAATTGTAGATGCCAGCGGCCTCACATTACTGCCCGGCTTTATCGATTCGCATTTCCATTTGGACGGAGTCCACGGCCTTCCGGCACAGTTTCTTCAAAATGGCGTAACGTCGCTGCGCGATCCCGGCGCGTGGATCGAAGCCTATGATGAAGAAAGAAAAAGCGGCAAACGCATCCCGCGTCTTTTTTTGGCCGGGCCCCATTTGGACATGTTTCCACCCGCCTACCCGCGCGACGCGTACGTGGTCAGGGACGCAGGCGAGGCTGTACGCGAGGTCAACCGCCTGGCCGACGAGGGAGCTTCTGTGATCAAAGTCTATTTCCGGCTGCCGCCGGCTATCATTCGCGAGGTCTGCCGAGCCGCTCATGCAAGGGGCATTCCGGTAACCGGCCACCTTGAAACCACGGAAGCCCGCGAAGCCATTGAGGCCGGGCTTGACGGGGTCGAGCATATCACCTCGTTCGGTCTGACGCTCGTATCGCAAAGAGAAGGTGAAAAATACCGCCAAATGGTACTGGCCGACAACAATGCGCGGAAGCAAGGGAGGTACGACGTTTGGAAAAGCATTAACCCGGATAGTCCCCTCATTGATTCGCTAGGTGCATTCCTGAAAAACAAAGGTACGTTCGTCAGTCCGACGCTCGGCGCGTTCGAATATCAGGCTACGACAGGCCAGCCATTAGATACTGCCCGTTTGGAAGGGTTTATCAAGATGAAAAAGATCACAGGCCAATTGCATCGTGCGGGCACGAGGATTGTAGTCGGGTCGCATTCGATGATCCCCTACGCCGAAACCGGGTGGGCATTCCAACGGGAAATGGAGCTACTGGTGGCGAGTGGGCTCCGTCCGGCTGAGGTAATTACGGCCGCAACACTGCAAAATGCCCGTTTTTTCCGCATTGACGGTCGGTTAGGGAGCATTGAGAGAGGAAAACAGGCCGACCTCATCCTGATCAAAGGCGACCCTTTGAAGAACATATCCGTCACCCGGAACGTTAAGAGGGTTATGCTCAATGGGATTTGGGTTAAATAAGCAGGAATCGCTACATTGCTTTGAAACTACATCACTATGAAAAATCTCCTTCTGATCGTCCTGAGCGCATTGATGTTCTGGACAGGTAACCAGGCCTTCGCTCAGGCCGAGGAAGAAAAACTCGACCTTCCGGGTGACAACCTCAATCTTTATGCGGTTTTAAAACTTTTCCAGGAATCGGAAACGCTCGAAGGTTTTGAGCGGAAACTCAATGAAGAAGATTCAGAGATCAACAACCTTGACCTCGACGGTGACAATCAGACAGATTACATCCGCGTGGAGGACAATGTGGAAGGTAACCTTCACACGATCAGCCTGAAAGTGGCAGTCAGCGAGAGAGAGGATCAGGATGTGGCGGCATTTTATGTCGAAAAAAAGGACGACGGCGAGATATGGATACAGCTCGTAGGTGATGAGGATCTTTATGGTAAGGATTACATCATCGAACCCAATTCGCAGTCAGGAACGGTCGCCGAAACGCCAAATCCCGGGTATAGCGGCATCAGGGAGGTTCAGCCAGCTACGGTTCAGCAGAATGTCGTTTATGTATCCAGTTGGCCAGTCATTCAGTTTATTTTTGTGCCAAGATACGTGATCTGGCGGTCGCCGTGGCGGTGGCATTACTACCCCTCCTACTGGCGTCCTTGGAGACCGCGGTACTGGCATTATTACTACGGCTACCATTACCACTGGCATTACTATTACAACGGACATTTTCGTCGCTGGCCCAGCTACCGCAATCCGGGTTGGCATACGCATTACTATGGCGGTAATTTACGTTCACGCTCGGTGATTGTGCATACGCGCTACACGCGGGGCGACTACCACGCTACCTACTCGCGACCATCTTCTGCAAGGGAGGGGTCTGCATTATTTGTAAAAAGATATCCCAAAGCCCCCACCACGCGGGAAAGGCTTCCAAACTTTGATAAGACAGGCCGCCCCGTGATTACCCGCCCATCCACCGGCCGGCCGGGCACCACCCGACCAGGAAACGGTGGCACTACGCGCCCTTCCATTGAAAGGCCCGGAAGCGGCAACCGCCCAGGTACAAGCAGACCAGGTACCGGTCGCCCCGAAGTGACGCGCCCGGGTACATCCCGGCCTTCTAACCCTAGTCAAGGTGTATCGAGGCCGGACATCGAGCGGCCGACACGTCCAGGCGACCCGGATGTGTCCCGACCTACACCCACGCCACGGCCCGAGGTAACGCGCCCCACACCGTCGCCCAGGCCGGAAGTTACGCGGCCTGCCCCAACACCTCGCCCTGAAACATCGCGGCCGAGTATCGAACGGCCAACACGGCAAACACCAAGCGCGAGGCCTGTACCGACGCCTCGCCAGGAAACGCCACGCACCTCCCCGACGCCATCGGGTCGCCAGCAGAGTTCACCGCGTTCGTCAAGAGAGACAGAGCGGCCTTAGCCTCGGGATAAATATGATTAGTTAAAGATCCGCCAGATACTTCTGTCCGCCCAGATAACGCATCTGGCGGACGATCTGGTTGGTACGCTTGTTCACATACGCAGACGGATTTTGGATCGAAAACCGTATAGGGTTCGGTAGTACCGCCGCGATACGCGCAGCCTCGTAGCGGGTGAGGCGCTTGGCCGACTTGTTATAGTAGCGCAGCGAAGCCGCTTCTACCCCAAAAGTCATTTTACCCATTTCAGCTACATTCAAATACACTTCCAGAATACGTTCCTTGCTCCACAGCACTTCGATGAGGACAGTGAAATAAGCTTCAAGCCCCTTGCGAACAAAACTCCGGCCATGCCAGAGGAATACATTCTTGGCTACCTGCTGCGAGATGGTGCTGGCACCGCGGGCCCGCTTGCGGTCCTCGGTCATTGCATTATAGATCTGATCAAAATCAAAGCCCCAGTGGTTGGGAAAGTTCTGATCTTCGGAAGCCACTACTGCCAGGGCTACTTCTTTGGAAATATTCTCGTACGGCTCCCAGTCGTGATAAATCTCCGTATCCTCGTCTGCCCTGAATGCGTCGATCTTCCGGGAGATCATGTAGGGCGTTACCCAAATGGGCAAAAACCTCAGGATAATCACCCAAACCACTGAAAGCACGAGGAAAGCAAGGAAGACTTTGAGCGCAATAAATTGCAGACGGCGGAGCATAAAACTTTTTTACTTCTACAAACAGAAACCAAGTAACAAAAACAGCGTACAAAGAACAGAAACTAATCAGGTTTAGGCAAAGAAATATGCGCCTTAATCGCCAAATTTTTAAACACGCTGTATATGAATGAGGATTTACTGAGTTTTATCTGGCGCTTCCAGTATTTCGAAAAGAAAGCGCTGGCCACCGACGAGCATTTGCCGCTTTCCATTATCCGCCCTGGCCAAAGGAACACCGACGCCGGACCGGATTTCTCCGAGGCCCGCGTTACGATCAATGGGGTGCTTTGGGTAGGAAGCATCGAAATTCATGTAAAAGCCTCCGACTGGTACCTCCACGAGCACCATCTGAACGGCGCCTACGACTGCGTGATTCTCCATGTGGTGTGGGAGAACGATCAGCCGGCCATGCGACGCGATGGCACAATGGTCCCGGCGTTGTCGTTGAATGGCCTGGTAAAAGCCTCCGTTATTGAAAGGTACCGCTGCCTGCTCGACGAGAGAGATAGTGTGCCCTGTAATCGCCAGTTCGGAGATGTGGAGCAGATCCGCAAATACGCCATGCTGGATAGAGTACTACTGGAAAGGCTGGAACGTAAAGCACTGGAAATTCAGAACCTGCTCGAAGCGAACCACCAGGACTGGGAGCAAACGGCGTATCAGTGGCTTGGACGGCATTTCGGGTTTAAGCTCAATGACGCTCCATTTCAGCGGCTCACCGGTATTGTGCCCTGGAAAATCATTCGCAAACATACCGACCGCCTTATTCAGGTCGAAGCGTTGCTATTTGGCTGCTCCGGGCTGATTTCGGAAAATTCGGAGGAAATATATGTGCGCCAGCTTCAACAGGAATTCCGCTTTCTCGGTGCCAAATACAGGTTACTGGATAAAACGATGCAGGCACATGAGTGGAAATATGCCCGGCTCCGTCCGGCAGGATTTCCCACTGTCCGGCTGGCACAGTTCGCCCGGCTATTGTGCAACACCGGCAGTATTCTGAACCGGCTTATTGTTTCTGAGCATTTCGATGAAACAAGGGAGCTGTTCAGGATCGAGCAATCTGCTTACTGGCGCGAGCATTACTTATTAGGAAAAAAAGCGAGGGCTCAGGTGCCCGTGCTGGGTACCGATGCCGCTCATTTGCTGATCGTCAATGCGGCCGTGCCCCTGCTCGTCGCCTATTCGAAGCACAGGCAGCAACCGGAACTACTCGACAAGGCCATTTATTGGCTTTCGGAAATACCTGCGGAAGACAACCGGATCACACGCGAGTGGGCATCCCTGGGTATGCGCGTGAAAACAGCAGCAGATTCGCAGGCATTGATCGAATGGTTTAACAACTATTGCACGCCGAAACAATGCCTGGAATGCATGGTTGGCGCAGCACTCGTAAGGGATGCCTAGGCGTGGGCGCCTGGCCGGGGGCGCTCAGCCAGGGGCGCTCAGCCAGGGGCGCTCAGCCTTTAACCAGGTTTACACCCGTCAAAAGAAATACCGTTCCTACCAAAAACGGAACGATCGACTCCCATTTGGAAACTGTGAGGCCCAGTACGGGTTTGTCTGACAAAAATGCGACGCATGCGAATAGCAGTACCGCAATACCCAGAATAGTGAGCAAAGAGCCGAAAAAACGTTTGAACTGAGCGTTTTCCATGAAATGTGTCTATGAGGAGATTAAAAAGTTCGCAAAAATATCAAATATGCGCCTGCATTGGTGAGGTTGGTATAAAAAATGTGCCTTACACGCGGGTGAGGCCCATTTTTTCGCCTTCCGCAATCATGAATGCGAAAGCAGGTTCGTACTCATTGGGCACAATACCTTCCAGGATCGCCTCGCGCACCGCTTCTTTGATAACTCCTACCTCCTTCGCCGGCTTCAACCCGAACGCCTCCATGATCATCTCCCCGGTAATCACCGGTTGAAAATTGCGGAGCTTATCGCGTTCTTCAAGGTCTTTGAGTTTTTGTTCCACCAGGTCGAAATTACTGATGAAACGCCGCACTTTTTCCGGGTTTTTGGAAGTAATATCGGCCCGGCACAGGTTCATCAGCGCCTCAATATCCTCCCCGGCTTCAACCAGCAACCGCCGCATCGCGGAATCGGTAATTTCTTCTTTGGACAGCACAATTGGGCGTAAATGCAACCTGACGAGCTTTTTCACAAACCGCATTTTCTCATTCAACGGCAGTTTCATGCGCCGGAAAATCACCGGTACCATCCGCGCACCCACTTCCTCGTGGTTGTGAAACGACCAGCCGTGGCGCTTGTCGAACTTCTTGGTAGCTGGCTTGGCAATATCGTGCAGGATAGCCGCCCAGCGCAGCCAGAGGTCGTCGGAGACCTGGCAGACGTTGTCGAGCACCTGTAAAGTATGGTAAAAGTTATCCTTATGTCCTTTGCCTTCGATATGCTCCACGCCCTGCAACTCCACCAATTCAGGGAAAATAATGGCTAGCAGCCCGGCATGGTAAAGAAGTTTGAAACCGTATGAAGGAGTTTTGGAAAGAATGATCTTGTTCAGCTCATCGGAAATCCGTTCCATCGATACAATGCTGATACGCTCCTTCATTTTGACGATCGCATCGAAAGTATCGGGCTCGATATCGAAGTTCAGCTGGCTCGCAAACCGGATCGCGCGCATCATGCGCAAAGGATCATCTGAGAAAGTAATTTCGGGATCGAGCGGGGTACGGATAATCTTTTTACGGAGGTCGCTCATACCCTCGAACGGGTCTACCAGCTCGCCGAATGTGCCTGCATTGAGGCTGATCCCCATGGCATTAATGGTGAAATCACGGCGATTCTGGTCGTCGGCCAGTGTACCGTCCTCTACCGCCGGCTTGCGGGATTCGGAGCGGTAGGATTCTTTCCGGGCGCCTACAAATTCAATTTCGAGATCACCCTGGCGGATTTGCGCCGTTCCAAAATTCTTGAAAACGCTCACAAACACATCCGGCCCAAGTCTGCTGGCCACCATTTCGGCGAGCTCAATGCCGCTGCCGATGGAAACAATGTCGATGTCCTTGCTATTCCTTTTGAGTATCAGGTCCCTGACGAATCCACCAATTATATATGCTTCCACACCCAGCTCCTTCGCGGCGCCGGCAACTTTTTCCAGAACGGGGTATGGTGTCAACTGCTCTTTAAAATTCATGCCGCAAAGGTAGGGAATTCTTGATTGGCATGAAGAAGGAAGTAGTATTAGCCAAGCACTCACCCGTGGATAATTCGAGGCAGCTCGCCGATCAATGTTCTTGCCCAAAAAAGCCAAAAAGCTTATATTTGTTTAAGATCAAAGCGAAAAATAGCTGTGGTAATCTTAACAAAAAAGCAGATAGGCGAATCATTGCTGACCGACTACAACTTCCGAAAACAAGCTTTTCAGGAAAAGTTGGAGAGTCTGGAACAGAAATACCAAACTGATTTGCAATCATTTGAGACTCAACTTGAAAATTCCTCTGTCGAAAACTTCGAAGCCTGGGACGATCTGGTCGAATGGAGAGCATACGACCAGTTTCTATCAGAAATAGAAACTCAAATTACCGACATCAGGAATGGCGATTTTCAAATGGCTGAATAGCGATGACAACCTTATTAAAACCTATAAAATCAACGACTTTCGCAGGTCGCAGAAGTTTCAATATTTAAACCTCGAATTGATTTTCAGAGATTTTTCAGTTCTGTATATTAAGGAATTCCGGGAACCATCACGCAGAAAATACTCCTTCCACTGGCAGAAAAAATCGGGAGAACTTATTGCCCGCTGGGACAATGCGCCTCACTTCCCTAACCTACCTAACTTCCCCCACCACAAGCATCTTTCAGATTCCTCGATCGAAGAAAGTTATGACATACCACTTGACGATGTACTTCAATACATCGCAGACAGAATTTATTGATCTCCACTATTCACCATAAAAAACGCTGTCCGAGGAAACCGATCGAACAACTCATCCTTCAACTCCTTGCTGAGCGCAAGCGATTCCACGGCGCTGGCCATGCATTGCAGCCAGGCGACCGCATCGTCTTCGGTGATGGTGTGGGGCATGTGGCGGGCACGCATCATGGGGTGGCCGTATACTTCGGAGTAGAGCTGCGGACCACCGAGGAATTGGGTAAGAAAAAGACGCTGTTTTTCTTTGATAAGGTCCTTATCGGTTTTGAAAAGGCGCGAAATAAGCTCGTGGTTGAACACGAGATCGTAAAATTTATCGGTGAGTTGCCGGAGCGCGGCATCGCCGCCAATGCGCTCGTATAATGTCTGATGTTCCATAAAAATAACTGGCGGAAAGCTGCTGGCCGCCGGAGAGTAAACTCCCAACGAGCCTCAACAGGTTCCCGCCGCGATTATGACAGTTATCAGTTCTCGAAACGCAAATGCTTTACGGACTCGCCCGAGCGGGCGAGTTCTGTCAATGCTTCGATTCCAATATCCAAATGCTGTTTTACATAGCTCGCCGTCACTTTTTTATCGCTTTCCTCGGTTTTTACGCCCTCGGGCACTAACGGATTATCCGAAACGAGCAGCAATGCGCCATGTGGAATGGAATTTGCGAAACCTACGATGAATATGGTCGCGGTTTCCATGTCAATAGCCATGGCACGGACCGCCTGCAGGTATTCTTTGAAGCTGGCGTCGTGCTCCCAAATGCGGCGGTTGGTGGTGTAAACGGTGCCGGTCCAGTAGTCAAGCTTGTGTTTTTTAATAGCGGCCGAAACGGTGCTTTGCAAACGGAACGACGGCAATGCAGGAATTTCGGGCGGCATATAGTCGTCGCTCGTACCTTCGCCACGGATAGCGGCGATCGGCAGAATGAGGTCCCCTACCTGCGTTTTCTTCAATCCACCACATTTACCCAAAAACAGTACAGCTTTGGGATTTATGGCTGATAATAAATCCATTACGGTAGCGGCCATCGGGCTACCCATCCCGAAATTAATGATGGTAATGTCCTTCGCGGTCGCGGTTTGCATGGCGCGGCCCTGACCCCGTACTTCCACCCCGAACTTCTCGGCAAACATGGTCACATAGTTTCCGAAGTTGGTCAGGAGAATGTAGCTCCCAAACTCCTCCACAGGCGTACCCGTATAGCGCGGCAGCCAGTTTTCGACGATCTGTTCTTTGGTGGTCATGAATTCAGCAGGTTTGTTGGCGGGACAGCCCGGGGTTCGTTATCTTCGTTCATGGAATCATTGAACCTTCCCGGTTTTGCCCATAAAGTTAAACAGGTAAACGGGAAACCGCATATTTTCGACATTATCCGCAGGAAATTCGTCACGCTCACACCCGAGGAATGGGTGCGCCAACATTTCATCCATTTGCTCATTACGCATTATGGTTATCCCAAATCGTTGTTCGCGGTAGAGACTGGTTTACAATACAATACGCTTTCCAAACGCACCGATATCATGGTACTTTCCAACAATGCGCTACCGTTCCTCCTCGTCGAATGCAAAGCGCCGTTCGTGAGCGTAAACGACGCTACATTCGCGCAGATCAGCCGCTATAATTTCACATTACAACCTCAATACCTGGCAGTTACCAACGGCATGGCGCATTATTGCTTCCAGGCCTTGAACGGGCAGATCCACTTCATGGACGATTTCCCCCAATACCGCGATTTCAATCCATAACCACAAAAAAGAACCTGCCTAAAAAGACAGGTTCTTTTAACATTCAGGTCATACAAACGCAGAGCGGCTGATACCAGGCAACCGCCTGCAGGTAATTATTTTGCAGCAACCAACTTCACATCGATAGAGAAGTCGTCGTGGATCATTTTATCGCCCAGGTTATCGAAGAATGACTTCGAGTTGTATTTGATGTCGTATTTCGAACGGTCAACAACCAGTTTACCAGTAGCTTCTGCACCAGCAGCGGTAGTTTTCACAGTTACAGGGAAAGTAACAGGTTTGGTAATGCCTTTGATAGTCAGGTCACCAGTCACATCGTAAACGCCGGTTGCTTTTGGAGTAGCTTTTGTCACTACGAAAGTAGCAGTAGGGTGTTTTTCAACGCCGAAGAAATCGTCTGATTTCAAGTGACCGATCAGTTTGCCGTTGTATTCTTTGTCGGTAAGGTCAGTACAAGTGATGCTGTTCAGGTCGGCAACGAATTTACCGCCAGTCAGTTTAGCCCCGTCCAAAACGATTGTTCCTTCTTTCAAAGTGATTTTACCTGTGTGCTCGCCGGTAACTTTTTTACCCAACCAGGTCAACTCGCTTTTAGCAGGATTCACTTTCAGGTTAGTAGCTTTTTTACCATTGTCTGCTGAAACAGAAGAAGATACAAACAATGCTACTGCAAGAGATGCGACAAAAAATTTAACTGATTTCATTGTAGTTTTGATTAAAAATTAAATTGATTTATTGATTTGTGTTAATTGTGTTTTAAGCTTGATTTTCATTTTCCCGCAGCTTATCGAGCAATGCACTGATCTGCTCGGCCTCTTCTTCGGAAATAATATTGAACCGGTTTTCCCAATCCTCGATAAACGGATCGAGCATTTTAAGCAACGCGAGACCTTCCTCGGTAATCACGACATCCACAGCGCGGCGGTCGCTTTCACAGGACGTCCGCTTCGCGAGGTTCTTAGCCAGCAGCTTGTCCACGAGCCTGGATGTGTTGGAACTCTTGTCAAGCATGCGCTCGGTAATATCGCTCACCTTGATCGGATTGCCCTGCTGTCCCCTCAGAATCCTTAGCACATTGTACTGCTGCGGCGTGATGTCGTATTCTTTGAACGACTCAAGCTGCTTATATTCGAGCCACTTGGTGGTATACATCAAGTTTAATGCCAACTTTTGGAAGGGGCTCCGAAATTTTTTCTGCTTTATATCAGTTTCAATAGACATAACTAATCGCGTTAAATGCAATAATGATGTATATACATTTAATGTAGAAACATCTATTGATAAAGAAATAGTTCATTGAGGCGGAAAATATTAAAAAAAAATTTCACCGGCCCGACAAAATCAATAATAACCATCTGACTATAAACATTTTAAATCTCGCCCAAATAACAACAATTAATGACCATAACTTGACCACACCTGACAGTCAATGCCCATCATCCGACCACACTCCGACCATTGATAACCACCTGACATGATCGACCTAGAAAAACCGCTGATCCTCGCCTCCAACTCGCCCAGAAGAAAACAATTACTCCACGATGCAGGCTTCGCATTCACTGTCGAAGTGCTCCCAACCGATGAAACTTACCCTACCGACCTTCCCGCGGAAGAAGTAGCCGGCTACATTTCGCGGGAAAAGGCCGAGCAGTTCCGCCGTATCCGCCCCGATTCACTTGTGCTGACTGCCGACACGCTGGTCATCGCTGAACACCACATTTTAGGCAAGCCGACTGACGCCGCCGACGCATTCCGGATGATCAAAATCCTCTCAGGCAGAAGCCATAAGGTCGTGACGGCGGTGAGTTTGTTATCGGACGACATCATTGAAACCGCATCCGACCTGGCAGAAGTTTACTTCCGTGACTTGGAAGATTGGGAAATCAACCACTATATTGAGCAATACAAACCCTTCGATAAGGCCGGCTCCTATGGCATTCAGGAATGGATCGGGATGGTCGGGATAGAGAAAATCGAAGGGTCGTTCTACACGATCATGGGCTTGCCGGTCCAAGTCGTTTACCGGTTGTTGAAACCGCATTTTCAATAATGCCCCGCTATGTTTGCAGACAAGTCAGCCAGTATCCCGAAAGTTTGCTATGAGATATTCGTCCGTTCTTTCTGCGACTCCAATGGAGACGGCATCGGCGATTTGAACGGCATTATCTCCAAACTGGATTACCTGGCCGACCTCGGCATCGAGGCGATCTGGCTCACGCCCATTCACCCTTCGCCAAGCTATCATAAATACGACGTCACCGATTACTACGCAATCGAACCCGAATACGGGACGATGGCCGACTTCAAGCGCCTGCTAGCGAGTGCGCATGAGCGCGGGATCGCCATTTACCTCGACCTGATTATCAACCATACCAGTACCCTGCATCCGTGGTTCATGGAGGCTCGTAAAAGCAAGGACAATCCCTATCGACAATTTTACTGGTGGATGACCGAAGACCAGATCGACCGTCTGGGGATTTCCGAGCGGGAAACTTCCGATGATTCACAGGTGGTATACCCGTGGCATGAAAACCCCGGCGACGACGAAAAATATTATGGCCTGTTTTACAAAGGCATGCCCGATCTCAATTTCCATTCGGAGGCATTACGAGAAGAAATGGCCAAAATTGTCCGTTTCTGGCTGAATGATGTCGGTGTCGACGGCTTCCGCCTCGATGCGGCGCGGCACATTTACCCTGCCTGGGACAGTGAGGAAAGCGTTACTTTCTGGGAGTTTTTTTCCAAAATCGTCGGCGAGGCCAAGCCAAGCACATTTACGGTGGGCGAGGTATGGGCCGATACCGAGGAAGTGGCCCCCTATTTCCGCAACCTGAATGCCACCTTCCATTTCGATCTCAGCTTTGCGCTCCAGCGTATGCTCATAGCCGGGCGCGATGAGCGGCTTATCGAGAAGTTGCAGGCCAGTTTCAAACTTTTTCAGCGATACAATCCGCTGTTTGTGAATGCAATCATGCTCACCAATCACGACCAGGAGCGGATCGGCAGCGTCGTGAACGGCAGTATTGAAAAGATTAAACTCGCGGCCAGCATTTTGCTTACCCTTCCGGGGCAGCCGTATCTGTATTATGGCGAAGAAATCGGGATGCTGGGCAAGAAACCTGATCCGTATATCCGTGAGCCATTCCTCTGGACGACCGATCCCGATGATCCCCAACTTACCAGCTGGATCGAGCCGGAGTTTACTACCCTGACAACAGTGCCCCCCCTCTCGGAACAGACGGGCGATCCTGTTTCTGTTTTCAATCATTACAAAAACCTCATACACCTGCGCAAGACCGAGCCCGCGCTGCGCCAGATATTGGCCCCTCATATCCAACCAATGCAACTCGGCGACGACCGGTTGCTCGGCTATTTTCTCCCGCATGCCAGCTGCCCGCTCGTGATCATGCATAATCTTGGAGATGCCGAGCTCGCATTTCAAATCCCGGAGGATCAATCATTGTTTACGGAAGTCCTGTTCTCCACTGATCCATCGCACGAAACCAGATTGGGAACAAACCTGTTATCCCGGCATTCGAGCATTATACTTGCTCCCGCGCGTGACGCGCAACGTGCCGCAAAGCAGTAGGTAAGCCCCATACCGGTTCTTTATTGCTAAAATCGATGTCGGCACTGCTAATGCATTCCCTATGAAATCCGGTATTATTTCCACCTGTCTGATCGTCCTTCTGACCTGTACTGCTATGGCGCAAAAGTCCTACCCTACCATGGGCAAAATTGTTTATGAAGATCCCGCATTTGAAAAATTGCTATCCAAAGACGCTAAAATTGAGGTCTTGGCATCGGGATTCGACTGGTCGGAAGGACCGGTTTGGGTGAAGGAGGGCGGTTATCTGCTGTTTTCGGATGTGCCCAAAAACAAGGTTTACAAGTGGGATGAAAAAGAAGGACTTTCGGTATTCCTGGAACCGTCCGGCTACACCGGCCGGGGCGTTTACAGTGATGAACCGGGCAGTAACGGCCTCATTATTGACAACAAAGGGCGCCTAGTTTCCTGCGAGCATGGCGACCGCCGCATCTCCGCGATGCCGCTGAACGTAGGTGGAAAAATTACACTGGCCGACAACTTCGAAGGCAAACGCTTCAACAGCCCCAATGATGTGGTACAGCACAGCAATGGCGATTACTACTTCACTGATCCGCCATACGGCCTGATGAAAAAACACGAAGACCCCACACGCGAGATCCCGCAGTTTGGCGTATACCGGATTCATAAAGACGGCAAGGTGACAATGCAGGTAAGCGACCTCAGCCGCCCGAACGGCCTGGCGTTCTCCCCGGATGGCAAAACATTATATGTGGCGCAATCCGATCCCGAAAAGTCGATCTGGATGGCCTATCCGTTAGATGCCAACGGCAATGCGGGCAAAGGTAAACTCATTTACGATGCTACACCCATGGGCAAACGCGGCATGGCCGGCCTGCCCGACGGCCTGAAAATTGACAAAGACGGTAACCTGTGGTCCTCCGGGCCCGGCGGAATGCTGATTATCAGCCCTGCCGGAAAGTTGCTCGGCCGCATTGAAATGGGTGAGCTGACCTCCAATTGCGCCTGGGGCAACGACGGTACCACCTTATATATGACCGTCGACGGTTACGTTTGCCGCATCAAAACCAATACAAAGGGCGCGGGCTGGTAATCAGTTTTTCTTACGATACTCGCGAAGCGTATTGTCGACGTCGCGTTTTACGTTCGCCCAATCGGATTTACCGTTACGGTAAATGTTGGTGTAGGCCTTATAAAGCGCCAGGCGATCGTCGCTGATTTTGTCGAGCTCCATAGCCATTACCTGTCGGGACGACGACTTCGCATTCTTATATTCGTTGAGCAGGTTGTTGTATCGGTTTTCGAGGTTATCCAATTCATACAAAACTACTTCCGCCAGTTTATCCATATCGGCGTATTGATTGAGCAACCGCTGGTTGTAATCGGCATTGCCGCTTGCCGGTGGTGTTACGGTTCCCGCATTATTTCCATTGTCGGCGACCCGGTCATAATCCTTCCGGTAGGTCCCGTTGGAGGTTTCGGTACTCCTGCCATTGTCCGGCTCACGTGAAGAGCGGTCCGTCGAAGACGTAGATGAAGAAGACGAAATGCCGTGCCGCTGGTCGTAGCGGCGCTGCAATGCGGCTGAACAAGAGAAGGCCAGCGCGGCAAATACTGCCATTACAGACCATATGTAAAGTTTTTTCACCGATAATTCTGTTAAAAGTTATGCCTCAGACAGAAGCTGAGACGGGGATTAAAGTAAAAGAATTTGGGAATAAATTCAAGGCTGGCGCCACTGCCTGCACAAAATGGGCACATAGCCCCTGCTCACCCATTTACTCAAAATCGAGGGCCCTGTTTTGTTTCCAGACCATTTTCTTTCTAATATTGGGGCCTCATTCAGGTTCGCCGTTCCAAACAAACTAACACACCAGTGACCCAAATCAAGCAGAACAAGATCTTCAATCCCAAAGATATCATTGCCTATTTTCTTGTCGCGGGTACCGGTGCCTTGATCCAGTTAGTTTCCAGTAGTCTTATTCAGGATTGGTTCAACATCTCTTGGAGCGATTCCATTGTTCCTTCTTACATTATCGGGTTTTTCTGGGGTTTTACACTCACCAAACTCTTCGCTTTCGACGCACGCAAAAGCAACCAGACACGTCGCGAAATGGTGAAATTCCTCATGGTATCGGGCGTTTCGCTGTTCATTACCTGGGCATTCACCATCGGTTCTTCGAAATTGCTCGTCGATTACTTCGGTATGGAGGTCTACAAAGTGAAGTTTTCCTTCGCTAAAAAGGAAGTGAACGTGACCGAAATGGTTTGCTACGTGATCGGGATGGGTTTCAGTTTTGTGAGCAATTACATTCTGCACAAAACCTTTACTTTCAAAAGCACCGGCTTTTACAACCGCCTGAAAGTCCTGATCCGCTGATCGCTACAATCTTTCCACGATCATAGCAGAAGCCCCTCCCCCGCCGTTACAAATGGCGGCGAGACCGTATTTACCATTATTTTTGATCAACACAGACAGTAATGTGGTAATGATGCGCGCGCCCGACGCGCCCAACGGATGCCCGAGTGATACTGCTCCTCCGAAGACATTTACTTTCTCAACATCGAGGTTCAATGCTTGGATATAAGCCAATGCTACCACCGCAAATGCCTCGTTTACTTCGAAATAGTCGATATCCGAGATTTTCAGGCCGGCTTTTTTCAATACTTTTTCGGTTGCCAGCACAGGCGTGGTCGTAAACCAGGCAGGCTCCTGCTCCGCGTCGGCGTAAGCCACTATGCGGGCAATGGGTTTGAGATTCTGCGCATTCACGGTGCTGCTTCCCGCCAGTACTAGTGCCGCCCCACCGTCGTTGATCGTCGAAGCATTGGCAGCAGTTACCGTCCCGTCTTTGGAAAACACCGGCTTTAAAGCAGGAATTTTATCGAATTTGACGCGCTTATACTCTTCGTCCTCACTTACAATAGTTGCCTCGCCTTTTGCGGATAAGATTTCAACCGGCACGATTTCATCCGCGAACGACCCATTAGCAGTGGCCTCCGCCGAGCGCTGGTAGGAACGGATCGCGAATGCATCCTGCGCTTCCCGGGAAATGTTGTATTTCAATGCAGTTCTGTCGCCACAAACACCCATTCCGATCTGATCGTACACGTCGGTCAGCCCGTCTTTCAGGAGCCCGTCGATAATTTCACCATGACCGTAACCATAGCCATTCCGGCCTTTGGGTAAATAATAAGGGATTTGAGACATATTCTCCATTCCACCGGCCACCACAATGCTCGCATCACCCAGCTGAATAGCCTGCGCACCGAACACCGTCGCTTTCATGCCGGAAGCGCATACTTTGTTCACAGTCGTGCAGATCACCGAAACCGGTAGTCCGGCGTAAATAGCAGCCTGCCGGGCCGGCGCCTGCCCGAGATTGGCGGAAACCACATTGCCCATCGCTACCTCATCGACCAAAGTCGGCTCGATTCCGGCCTTCGCCAATGCCCCCTGAATGGCGGTGGCGCCGAGTTTCGCGGCATGAACAGATGAAAGACTACCGCCAAAGCTACCGATCGGCGTGCGGGAGGCGGAGAGTATAAAAACGTCAGTTTGCATGATGAAATTCGAATGACCCGGATTGTAATGTAAGGTGGCCAGCGAAGGCAAGTTACAAATAATGGTTCAATCGAAATGCCGTTAGGCATGTAATATTGGTAGCAAAAGCCCCCGGTGCAAAGCACCACAAATGCCGTAGGCATGCGACAACAAAGCATCTGCGTTGTTACATCCCTGACGGGATTTTACTTTTCCAGACAACTTTTTTCTACCAACATTACATCGCTACGCGATTCCCGCCTCAAATTCAATCATTCAATCATTCCCGGTCCACGACGGCTCATTACAATTCCTCCGAACTCTCCGGAAGGTGATCGTACTCGCCCTTCCAGGCATAATAGCCGAAGATCACCAGCCCGGTGCAAATAGGGATGAAAATCAGGATGATGATCGCCCATTGCAGGGTTGTGTTCGTACGGGCGATGCCTTCCGCTGCCGCCCCGATTTTGTCGGCCGCCTGCATGAAAAGAAATATGATAATAACCGGACCGAGTGCGATCCAGAGGAGACCTAATATTTTCTTTAAACCACTCATTTTCTATTGGTTATTTAAATGTCAAATGCTGTTATCCGATACTTAATCCATCACATTGTCATCACGGCGGTTGTCAATGTAAACTGCCCCGATGATAAATGACAATGCAGCTATGCCGATGGGGTACCAAAGCCCGGAAAGCGGCGTAGAACCCTGAAACGAGGCGATGAGCGTAGCAATAAATGGTACCAACCCGCCGAAAACACCATTCCCGATGTGGTAAGGCAGCGACATGGATGTGTACCGGATCTGTGTCGGGAAAAGCTCCACGAGGAATGCCGCAATGGGGCCATACACCATTGTTACGAGCACCACCTGGAAGAATACCAGCAAGATGATGACGATATAAGAACTCTGCGACAAGGTCACGTCCTTGATCAACGTCTCCACGGCGGGCACCTCGGCCAACACGTCTTCCGTGATCACCTCAACCTTCGATTCCTTGAAAGTCATACCGTTTGTCAGCGTTTTGGTAACGGTAGTCGTGATCAGGGAGTCGGCTTTGCCCGGCACCAGCCCGCGCTCCACAACCGGCTCGGATTGGCTCAAGAGCATGGTTTTCTGCATTTCCTTCACATTCGTGGCATCGAGGAAATACTGGTAAATGGGACGGTAGCAAATCACACCCAGCAGCATACCGGTGAGCATGATCCATTTGCGTCCCACTTTATCACTCCACGAACCGAAAATCACAAAAAACGGCGTCGCGAACACGATCGCCCACAGCAGGATATACCGGGATTCGTTGAAGTCGAGCTTGCAGGTGTTTTCCAAAAAAGATTGCGCATAGAACTGCCCGGTGTACCACACTACCCCCTGCCCCATGGTAGCACCAAATAATGCGACAAGGACCATCTTAAAATTCGCTTTCTTCTGAAAACTTTCTTTCAAAGGGTTAGCGGAGACTTTTCCTTCGGCTTTCAGTTTCGAGAAAACCGGGGACTCGTGCATCTTCATCCGGATGTAGATCGATACCACCACGAGCAGGATCGACACCAAAAAAGGAATACGCCAGCCCCAGTCGGCGAAGTTTTTGGCACCGAGGATATTTTTGGTCAGCACGATCACGCCCAGGGAAAGAAATAGCCCCAGTGTAGCGGTGGTTTGGATCCAGCTCGTAAAAAAGCCGCGTCTGCCCACAGGCGCATGCTCGGCCACATATGTAGCCGCGCCGCCGTACTCGCCCCCGAGTGCGAGCCCCTGTACGAGGCGGAGGATCAGCACGAGGATAGGCGCGGCATAACCGATGCTCGAATAGGAAGGAATAAGGCCAATGAGAAACGTGGAACCGCCCATCAGTACGAGTGTCAGAAGGAACGTGTATTTACGTCCAATTAAGTCGCCCAAGCGACCAAACACTAATGCGCCAAAGGGGCGTACAATAAATCCTGCGGCGAAGATCGCCAGCGTGTTGATCAGTGCGGAGGCACCGGCGTCGCTCGGAAAAAGCTGTTGGCCGATGATGACCGCCAGGCTGCCGAAAATGTAGAAGTCATACCACTCAATTAAAGTACCTAATGAAGAAGCAGCGATTACCTGTGTAATGCTTTGGGTAACATTGGATTCGGTTGAACGCATGGGTTTAGGAAAGGTGAGGAATTAAACAATTTAGGTGAATAAGGCACAACCTTGATTTCAATACTCATAACCCATGCATAAAAAAGAGGCCGTCTCAAATCACTTTGGGGCGGTCCTTTGTTTTTAACTTGGTATAGAAAGTTGGGTTTGTGGAGTTGGTAAAAGTTAGGGGTGAAGTTGATCATAACGGGCTGCTGAC
>Ga0065165_1000151_pt1 | contig 120917 bp, 85 predicted proteins | sample AraplaMF_Cvi_mMF_FD_63813 | JGI IMG/M metagenome (GOLD analysis project Ga0065165, IMG submission 63813) | Arabidopsis root microbial communities from the University of North Carolina, USA - plate scrape MF_Cvi_mMF (version 2) (version 3) | ecosystem: Host-associated > Plants > Roots >... | reverse complement strand
AGACGGCCAGTCATCCACGCCAAATGCTCTCCCACGGGCTACAGATCCCAGAGGGCGGACGGGCTGTGGACAACTGCCCAAACAAACCTGTGTGGACTCTCAAAACGAAAGATACAAGGGCGGGGGTGAGGGCCAGCGGCCTCTGCAGTCCACTACACCGCGCTGATGCGATAGGCACAGCGCCGCGCGCCGGCCAGCAGATGCTCGGTACGCTCGACGCTGAGACCGGGCCCGAGGCAGCGCTGGAACAAGGCCAGCTCCGATCGGCAGAACCCCTGGCAACTCTGCGCCGCCGCGCAGATCGGACAGTGGTCCTCCACCAACAGCCAGTCCTTGCCGGCGCGCTCGGCCCGCGCCATGTAGCCCTCCTCGGCCCGCAGCCGGGCGAGCTCTCGCACCCGGTCCCCGGTCGTGCGGCAGCGGTCCATCGCCGCGCGATAACGCAACTCGCTGTCGCGCTCGCGGGCACCGATCAACTGATCGAGCCCCGCCTCGCCGAACACCGCGCGCGCCTGCTGGATCAACTGCACCGTCAGATCCGCATGCCGATCGGGGAAGCGCCCATGCCCCGCCGCGGTCAGCGACCACAGCTTGCGCGGCCGCCCGGCTTCGCTGCGCGCCTCGTCCCGGGCCTCGACCAGCCCCTGCTCCCCCAGCCGCGCCAGCAGCTTGTGCGCGCCCATCGGCGTGATCGCGACGGCGGCGGCCAGCGCCGCGGCCGGCTGCGGGCCGCGGCTCTTGAGCTCGAACAGCAGCCGGTCCTCGTTGCCCTGGCTCATGAATGACGCCTCGCGAAGCGGATGAAGCCGATGGCCGCGAGCAGGCAGGTCGTCCCGCCCAGCAGCATGATCCAGCGCGCCGACAACATGCCCAGCGCCCCGCCGATCAACGCGATCATCGTATTGGACAGGCAGAACACCGTGGTCAGCAGCCCCATCACGCGGCCCTGGCCGTGCGCCGCGAAACGCTCGGACATCCACGCCGGCATCAGCGCGTTGTAGAACGACAGCGGCACGCCCAGCAGCGGGATCAGCGCCAGTCCCAGCCACGACGGCGAGACGCTCAGCGCGAGCAGCCCGATGGCCGCGACCACCGCGAAACGCGCCGCGCGATGCAACGGCGTCGGTCCCGAGCCGATGCGCGCGGCGAAGAGGCTGGCAGCCGTCATCGCCGCGCACTGCACCGCGGTGACCAGCGCGATGCCGCGGCTGCCCAGGCCCGCCTGCTGCAGCATCCACAGCGGCGCGAATTCATACAGCGCATTCACCCCCAGCGTGTAGGCCAGCTGCAGCAGGGCGAGATGACGCAGCACCGGATCCTGGAACACCAACCCCAGCGATTGCTGACGCCGCATCGCCGCGAGCAGGCCGCCCTCGGGCTTGAGCGCCGGGCGGTCGTCCGGCAGGCCGAAGCCCAGCAGCACCAGGCACGGCAGCATCACCACGGCCGCCACGACGAAGGGGACCGCCTCGCCCCAGGGCAGCGTGAGGCCGCCGAGCAGCGGGCCGACCAGCCAGCCGATGTACAGGCTCGCGTTGAGCCAGGCGAAGCTGCGCGTGCGCTCCAGCTGCGGATGCCAGTCGGCCAGCAGCGCGCGCACGACGGCGACATTGCCCTCGGTGAGACCGGTCGCGAACCGCGAGAGCACGAACAGCGGATAGTCGCGCGACGCCAGCGCGAACGCGCTCAGCCCGTAGCCGACCAGGGTCGCGGTGATGGTGATGCTCAGCAGGCGGCGGCGGCCGTAGCGGTCCGACATCGGTCCGATCACCAGGCTGCCGATCAGGATGCCGGCCGGGTTGACCGCCAGCGCAACCCCCATCAGCAGCTCGGGCCGCAGCCCGAGGAAGTGCGTGAAGTCGTCGACCGGGCCGCCGACGAAGATCGGCGCCAGGATCGGATACGGGAGCGCGACGCCGGCGGTGCTCATCAGCGCGAGTGCGCAGACCGCCCAGAGCAGCAGATGCGGATGGCGCAACGGCGCCGGCGGGGCGGAGGAAGCGGTGGACGACAGCACGGCGCTCATTGTGCGGCCCCTTCGCGGCGCAGGCACAAGGCATAGCCGGGCCAGCCGCGATGGCGCCATTCCTCGCGCGCGGCATCGGCCACCTTGATGCGGTGGTCGTTCATCGACGCATGCAGCCCGGGCAGTTCGCGGGCCCAGTCGTCCTCGGACGCGCTGCCCGCATGCACCAGCGCCCAGGCCGGCGCGGGCCTCAGGTCCGACAGGTAGGCGCCCAGCCAAGCCCGCCAGACCGTGCGCAAGACCTGGCCCTCGTCGACCGCCAATCCGCGCGACGCGGCCGCCTCCAGCAGCACCCGCAGCGCGTGGGTGCCGGTCACCAGATGCAGCGCGGTGAACTGGTGCCGCGACAGGTAGACGGCCAGCGAGGCTTCGGCCAGGTCGTCGAGCGTCAGCCGCGGGCGCTGCACGTAGGCCTCGAAGGCGGGCAGCGCCGCCGCTTCACGCATGCGTGCCGTGATCAGCGTGCCGGGCATCGCCGGCAGCGCCAAAGCAGCATCGGCGCGCACGGCGTCGATGACATCGCGCAGCCGCTCCTGCCCGGCACCCGACCGCACGGGTGCCACTGGCGCGCCGAACGGACCCTTGAGAGTGGCCGTCGTCTTCAGCGCCGCGTCGAGCTCGCCCCGATGGCCCGACTGCAAGGCATAGGCGAGCCGGATCGCGACATGGAAGACCTGTGCCTCCGGGACGGCGAGCACGCGACGCAATCCCTCCTCCACCGACGGCGGCTCGGCGCCCGCCTCGTCGGCGGGCCGCGACAGCGGCGCCCAGTGATCGATCTGCCGTTGCAGCGCCTCGCGCGGCGCGTCCAGCCGGGCCAGCGCGCCCAGGGCCATCGGCAGGTGGTTGAACAGCGGCATCGCGTCGCTGCCGTACATCGGCCCGAACCGCAGCGACTGGTCCAGCGCTTCGTGCAGGCCGGCGGGCCAGGGCGGCCCCTTGAGCTCCAGCGTGTTGCCGTCGGGATCGGACAGGTACAGCGAGGGTCCCTCGCCCTCCGCGCCGTAGCGGGAGCCATAGGCGTCGACGGGGACGCCCTCGGAGAGCAACCAGCGGCGCAACGCGGGCTCGTCGAGCGCGTCGACGCGCAGGCAGAAGTGGTCGACGTTGCGCCCTTCGGTGCCGGGGCCTGCGCCCCCGGCGCGCCCGAGCGGGCCGTCCAGCGGCACCAGGTCGATCAATTGCGCGCCGGCGCGCAGTTGCACGAGCCCGATCTCGTCCTGCCGCCGTTCGATGCCGCAGCCCAGCAGGTCCACGTAGAAATGCAACGAGGCCCGCAGGTCGCGCACGCGCAGCACGAGATGGTCGAGTCCCTGGATCCTGATCATGGCGAGCTCCTTCTGCTTGCGTTGTTGTCGTGTCGAATGGCGCAGCGATCACGGCATCGAACCCCGCATCGGGCCCCGCCTCGAACGCCGTGACGCCATGATCGCCGTGCCCGTCAAATAAATAAACTTTTTGTTTATTAACACTCTCCTCGTGAGGGAGACCCGACAATCGCGCCATGGCCTTCCGACCCCTTCCCCTCCCCGATCCGGTCCCCGGCCGGCTGTGGCTGCAGTCGATGCCCGGTCGCCGCGAGTCCTGGGGCGCCTTCCTGGACGAAGCGCGCCTGAACCAGCTCAACCTGGTCGTGTGCCTCAACCCGCTCGAGGAGGTGGCCGAGCTGTCGCCGGCGTATCACAAGGCAGTCGCCGAGGGCCGGCTGCCCTGGCGCTGGATGCACGTCCCGATGCGGGACTTCGGGCTCGCGTCGGACGTCGCGGCCTTCCGGCAAGGCGTCGAGCAGATCGCCAACGGCCTGCGGCTGGGCGACCGCGCGCTGCTGCACTGCGCCGCCGGCATGGGCCGCACCGGCACGATGGCCGCCTGCGTGCTGAAGCGGCTCGGCGTGCCGGCCGCGCAGGCGCTGGAGGCCGTCAGCGCGGCCGGCTCCAACCCGCAATCGGCCCTGCAGTCCGGATGGATCCATCAGTTCTGAGCATCGTTTATGCGGACGCCTGGCGCGTCGTCGTGGACAAGCCGTCGGGCCTGCTGTCGGTGCCGGGACGCGGCGAACACAAGCAGGACTGTGCCTGCGCTCGCGCGCAGGCACGCTTCGCCGATGCGCTGACCGTCCATCGCCTGGACCAGGCGACATCCGGCCTCCTGGTCTTCGCCCGCGGCGATGCGATGCAACGCGCGCTGAGCGAGGCCTTCGCCGCGCGGCTCGTGGACAAGCGGTATGAAGCGGTGGTGGACGGCCTCGTCGAGCGCGATGCCTTCGAGATCGACCTGCCGCTGATCGTCGACTGGCCCAACCGGCCGCGGCAGATGATCGACCATGAACGCGGCAAGCCCAGCCTGACGCGGGTGCGGGTGCTGCGGCGCGACGCCGCCGCCGGGACCACCCGCGTCGAGCTGGAGCCGGTGACCGGGCGCTCGCACCAGTTGCGCGTGCACCTGCTGGCCGCGGGCCATCCGATCCTCGGCGACGCGCTGTATGCGCCACCCGAGGTCCTGGCACGCGCCCCGCGCCTGCTGCTGCACGCCCGCGACCTCAGCCTGCCGGCGGTGCTCGACGCGCCGCCGCTGACCCTGCATTCGCCGCCCGGTTTCTGAACGGGCAACCGACCATCCGATCAAGGAGCACCGCTCATGTCCTCGACTTCGACCACGTCATCGACCTCGACCACGCCGTCGACCCCGAACGCTTCGAGTCCGTCGTCCCTCACGATCATCACCGGCAGCTCGCGCGGCTTGGGCGAGGCGCTGGCGCGCCGGTCGCTCGAGGCGGGCCACCTGGTGATCGGCATCGCACGCGGTCGCAGCGAGACGCTGGAGCGCCTCGCCCACGAACGCAGCCTGCCGCTGCAGCAGTGGCAGGCCGATCTCTCGAATCCGCTGTCGATCGCGCAGCACCTGGCCGACTGGCTGCGCACGCAGCCTGGCGACTGGACCTCGGCCACGCTGATCAACAACGCCGGCGTCGTCACGACGCCCGGCCCCATCGACGGTGAATCGCTGGAGACGCTGTCGGCCGGCCTGCGCGTGGGCCTCGAAGCCACGGTGCTGCTGAGCGCGGCCTTCCTCGATGCCACCCGCCACTGGCCCGCCGACCGCAAGGTGCTGAACATCTCTTCCGGCCTGGGCCGCCGCGCCATGGCCGGCAGCGCGCTGTACTGCGCCGCCAAGGCCGGCATGGACAACCTCAGCCGCGCGATGGCGCTGGACGAGGAACACAAGGCGACGAAAGGCGAGCGCGCGGCCCGCGTGGTCTCGCTGGCGCCCGGCATCATCGATACCGACATGCAGGCGCAACTGCGCGGCGGCGATGCGTCGAAGTTCCCGGATCGCGACCGCTTCGCGGCGTTCAAGGCCGAGGGACAGCTCGTCAGCGCGGACGAGACCGCCAGGCAGGTGCTGAAGTTCCTCGCCAGGAACGACTTCGGCCAGCAGGTGCTGGCCGATGTGCGGGACGCCTGAGCGGCGCGCCCAGGCGGCATGCCTGAGCGAGGGTTCAGCCCACCAGGTTGGCCAGCGTCAGCAGCAGCAGCAGCATCATCCAGAGCACGACGGAGCGCCACACCAGGCCGACCACGCTCTGCAGGTGGCCCAGCTGCGGCGACACGCCCCCGGTGGAGCCCTCGGCGCGCGTCGCATCCATGTCGCCACCGGACTCGAAGGTCTTGCTGCGGTCCGGCGTGACACCCGGCGCGGCACTGCCGCCCAGCTGCACGCCGACCGCGCCAGCGGCAGAAGCCAGGATGATGCCTTCGTTGTCATGCGCCCAGAGCGCCGAGTCACGGCGCCAGGAGTTCACCGCCTCCTCGAAGTTGCCCACGATCGCGAAGCCCGTGGCCGTCAGGCGCGCGGGGATGTGGTCGATCATGCCGAACAGCTTGCGCGACAGTTCCATCAGCCGCTCGTTGGTCGGCGCATCGAGCGTGCGACTCTTGAAGGCCCAGTAGCGGCCCGCGAATTCGGCCATCCGGTACAGCACCGCGCCGGCCGGCCCCAGACCCAGCGTCGAGAACAGCACGAACCAGAAGAAGACACCGAAGACATGCCGGTGCGCCGCCAGCAGCGAGTGCTCCAGCACATGTCTCAGCAGCTCGGTGCGCGGAAGCTCGCTCGCGTCCAGGTGACGCCATTCGGCCAGCAGGCGGCGGGCCTCGAGCTCGTCGCCGCGCTCCAGCGCGTCACGGATGTCGGTGAAGTAGTGGCTGAACTGCCGGAAGCCCAGCGTCAGGTAGAGCACCAGCACGTCCATCGCCAGCGACAGCAGCAGGCTGTAGGGCCGCACGAGCGCATAGATCGCCCCGACGAGCAGCGCCGGACCGACGACGGTGATCGTCCACACGACGGCCGCATGATGCGACCGCCCCGCGTCGAAGTTGCGCCCGGTCCAGCGCACCCAGGCGATCATGCCCTGGTGGACCGGATTCCCGTGCGGCAGAGGCTTGAGCTGCTCGCACACCAGCGCCAGCAAGACCGCGAAGAAGTTCATGGCCCGGGATGATAGCGGCCCGCCACACCCTCGTAAGGGCGATCGGGACCCTGTTCCGCCGGGCGGGCGTCAGACCTGCAGGAAGCGGTAGAGATTGCGCAACATCGCGGCGGTCGCCCCCCAGATGAAGAACTCCTTGGACTGGCCCGGCGCCAGCGAGGCGTCGGGGTCCGCGTTCGACACCGCAAGACCTGGCCCCGTCCACGGCATCGACAGGAACTGGCGGCGTCCCTTCAGCGGTCCGTCCTCGCCACCGGGGACGTCGTTCCCCGCTTCATACTCGAAGGTATGGCGCTGGTGGTGCGCCGGATCCATCAGGAACTCCAGGGGCACCTCGAAGGCCTCGGCCACCTCGAACGCGTCCAGCCGCAGCGAGAACCCCGGCCGGATGAGCGCCACCACCGGCGTGACCTCGTAGGCCGTCACGGTGCGGTAGACCGGCAGTTGGCCGATCAGGTCGACGAAGCCTTCGTCGAGGCCGATCTCCTCTTCGGCCTCGCGCAGCGCGGTGCGCTCGGGCGACCCGTCCTCCGGTTCCGCCCGTCCGCCGGGGAAGCTGATCTGTCCGGCGTGATCCCGCAGGTGGGCGGTACGCTGCGTCAGCAGCACATGCAGCCCCTCGGCACGCTGCACCAGCGCGATGAGCACCGCGGCCTGCGTCGTCGTGCGGCCGGGGAAGAGCCCACCGTCGCCGGGGAGCTCAGGGTCGAAGGCGACCGGATGCAGGAATCGCTCGCGCAGCCATTCCGGGGTCAGCCGCTCGCGCGGGACGGCCGGCAGGTGGGCGTCGGTGCCCGTCACGGGAATGGCGCGCGGATCCTGGATGGCCGGCCGGCTGGCGGCACGATGGGGACTGGCGTTGGGCGTCGACATGCGGCTGGCGTGTCCGGTGGACCGGACCTGTTCTTGGGCGCCCAGGGCGCGATGCCCCGATTGGACGCCAGAAACGACAAAGCCGCTCCGGGCAGGGCCTTGGAGCGGCTTTGAGGGGGCTTGCGCCGAGGATCAGTCGGCCGACTTGAAGGCCAGCTTTTCCTTGATGCGCGCCGACTTGCCCGAACGCTCACGCAGGTAGTACAGCTTCGCGCGACGGACGTCGCCGCGGCGCTTCACTTCGATCGAGGCGATCAGCGGGCTGTACAGCTGGAACGTGCGCTCCACGCCTTCGCCGCTCGAGATCTTGCGGACGATGAAGTTGGAGTTCAGGCCGCGGTTGCGGCGGGCGATGACCACGCCTTCGTAGGCCTGCACGCGCTTGCGGGTGCCTTCGACGACGTTCACGTTGACGATCACCGTGTCGCCAGGGGCGAACGCGGGGATGGTCTTGTTCAGGCGAGCAATTTCTTCTTGCTCGAGGGTCTGGATCAGATTCACGAGGATCTCCTGGTGATCATTGCCGGCGCGAATCAGGATGATTCCAGGACTGGCCGCCATCGAATTGACTTCATCGGCGCCGCCCGCGTGGGGATTCAACCAACGACACCGTGGACCGGAGTCCCGTGCCGCCCTTGCCCCATCAGCCCGGTAGAGGATCGGAAAAACCGCAGATTATAGGGAGCAGCCAGAATGACGTCAAACGACGTCGATCCGGCCCGGTCGATCGCCGACCTACGCCGACCGCGCACCCTGCCCCCGCGCCAGCGCGGCCAGGAACTTCTCGTCCTTCTTGTCGAGCCGGCCCTCGCGCCGCGCGGCTTCGATCAACTCGGGGCGGCGCTGCCAGGTCAGGGCCAAGGACTGCTCGCGGCGCCAGCGGGCGATCTCGGCATGATGGCCGGACAGCAGCACCGGTGGTACCGGCAACGGCCCCTCGGGCGTCTCCAGCACCTCGGGGCGGCTGAAGTGGGGGCAGTCCAGCAAGCCGTCGGAGAAGCTGTCCTGCTGGTGCGAGGCGGCGTCGTTCAGCACGCCCTCCTGCAGGCGGGCGACTGCGTCGAGCATCGCGATCGCCGGCAGTTCGCCGCCGGACAGCACGAAGTCGCCGAGGCTGATCTCCATCGTGACGTGCCTGTCCAGCACGCGCTGGTCGATGCCCTCATAACGGCCGCACAGCAGGATCGCGCCCTCCCCTTGCGCCAGCTCCCGGGCCAGGGCCTGGTCGAGCTTGCGCCCGGTCGGGCTGAAATGGATCACGGCCGGGGCGCCCGGGTGCGTCGTCGCGCGATCGGCCTTCACGGCGGCCAGGGCGCGCTCCAGCGGCGCGGCCAGCATCACCATGCCGGGACCGCCGCCGAACGGCCGGTCGTCGACGCGGCGATAGTTGTCCTCGGCATGGTCGCGCAGTTGCCACAAGCGCACGTCCACCTGCCCGCTCTCGTAGGCGCGACGCGTCACGCCCACCCGCAGGAAGGGGTCGAACAATTCAGGGAACAGCGTGAGAACGTCGAAGCGCATGGGCTCGGGCCCGACGGCTTCAGTAGTCGAGGTCCCAGTCGACCGGGATGACCTTCGCGGCCTTGTCGACGGTGCCGACATAGGCGTTCACGAACGGGATGAGGATCTCCTCGTCCGGCTTGACCGGCGCGGTCCGCCCCGCGGGCAGGATGCGCAGCACGCAATGCGGGCCAGTGTCGATCAGGTCGATCACCTGGCCCAGCGTCGAGCCGTCCTTGTTGACGACCGACATGCCGATCAGGTCGACCCAGTAGAACTCGTCGTCGTCCGTCTCGGGGAACGCGCTGCGCGAGACGAAGATGCGGGCGCCCTTGAGCGCTTCGGCGCCGTTGCGGTCCGCCACGCCCTCGACCTGGGCGACGATGCCGTCCGCATGGTCGCGGACGGCAAGAATCTTGAGCACGGGCGGCACGACATGCGGCTTGCCCGGCAAGGCCTTCTCGCTCGGTTTCATGAACCAGCGGCGGGAGGCGAAGAGCGCCTGGGCATCGGCGGAGTGGCTGAGGATCTTCAGCCAGCCCTTGATGCCCCAGGCGTCCAGCACCCGCCCGACTTCGATCGCGTCCTCCGGAAAGGCCGGGGAACTCTCGATCACGTCATCGGGCGAGGACTTCATCTGCTTGAATCCGGAGATCAGGCAGCGACGGCGGCGGCCGGAGCCACAGCCTTCTTGGACACCTCGACCAGGCGGGCGACGGCCGGGGACAGCTGGGCGCCGACGCCGGTCCAGTAGGCCACGCGGTCCTGCGCCAGGCGCAGGGTTTCGGCGTTGCCCGAGGCGACCGGGTTGTAGAAGCCGACGCGCTCGATGAAGCGGCCGTCACGGCGGTTGCGGCTGTCGGTCACGACGATGTTGTAGAACGGACGCTTCTTGGAGCCACCGCGGGAGAGTCGAATCACGACCATGATCTATCCTTCAGGTTTTGAGCGTTCCACCGCACCAGGGAGACACACAGGGGCAAGCAGACAATTGAATCGACCGGAACCGGCGGGGAGCGCGTGTGTCGCGCGTCAAATCCCCACCCGTGGTCGACAGCTGGCCCTGTAGATACGCCCCCGGTCCGCCCATCGCCCGAGCGCTCCGGATCAGGGAGCTTCGAAGCGTGACAGCCACACCCAGGGGCCAGCGCCAAAACCCGGCATTATAAACTCGCGTTCGACGCTTTGTCCTCCTCCCCCAATGACGACAACCACCAGCAGTACTCCCCCTCTCCTGATCCGCCCCAGCCTGGAGGGCGACATCGCCGCAATCCAGCAGATCTACGAGCACGCGGTGCTGCACGGCACCGGCACCTTCGAGACCGACGTCCCGGACCGCGCCGAGATGGCCCGCCGGCGCACCGAGGTGCTCAGCCGCAGCCTGCCCTACCTCGTCGCCGAGCGTGACGGGCAGGTGTTGGGTTACGCGTACGCCAACTATTTCCGCCCGCGGCTGGCCTACCGCTACTTCGTCGAGGACTCGATCTACCTCTCGCCGCCGGCCCAGGGCCAGGGCATCGGCCGCTTGCTGCTGGCCGAGCTGATCGCCCGCTGCGAGGCGGCCGGCGCGCGCCAGATGGTCGCCGTCATCGGCGATTCGCAGAACCTCGGTTCGATCGGCGTGCATCGCAGTCACGGCTTCGAGGACGTCGGCGTCATGAAGGCGGCCGGCTGGAAGTTCGGCAAGTGGCTGGACGTCGTGCTGATGCAACGCCAGCTGGGCCAGGGCGACACGAGTTCGCCCACCGGCGCCACGCCCGCGGCCGCGCCGGCCTCGCCCGCGGCGGCGCCTGCCGCATGAGCGCCGTCGCTCCGGGCGCCGGCGGCGCGGTGGACCGCAAGTCCAAGACCGTCGCCACCTGGCTGAGCTTCGCGCTCGGCAGCCTCGGGGCGCATCGGTTCTACCTGCATGGATTCGCCGACCGGCTCGGTTGGCTGCATCCTCTGCCGACACTGCTCGGGCTGTACGGCGTGCACCGCATGGACACGCTGGGCCAGGACGACGTCCTCGCCTGGTTCCTGATCCCGCTGCTCGGACTGATGATCGCCCAGAGCATGTTGGCGGGCATCGTCTACGGCCTGATGCCGGACGAACGCTGGGCAGAACGCTTCAATCCGGGACAGGCAGTGCGCAAGACGGGCTGGCTGCCGATCCTCGGCGTCATCGCCTGCCTGATGGTCGGCGGCGCCTGCCTGATGGCGACGATCGCCTTCTCGGCGCAGCGCTATTTTGAATCGCAGGTCGAGGCGGCTCGAGAGATCAGCCAGTAGTCGCGGGAACACCACCTACTTCCACCGCCGCTGGCCCTCACCCCCACCCTCTCCCGCAAGCGGGAGAGGGAGTAAGAGAAGGCGGCGCCATCTGGTCAGCTCGGTGGATTCCCGCACCCACACCCACACCCACACCCACTCCCACTCCCACTTGCGGGAACGGGGGCAAGGCGAGCTTGCATTGCGGGCGGAGCCAGTCGAACTCCCTCTCCCGCTTGCGGGAGAGGGTGGGGGTGAGGGCCAGCGGCCTCAGAACAGCGTGAAGCTGATCCAGTAGAACAGCCCGCCGATGAAGGCCGAGGCGGGGATCGTGAAGATCCAGGCCCAGACGATGTTCCCGGCGACGCCCCAGCGCACGGAAGAGGCGCGCTGCGTCGAGCCCACGCCAACGATGGCGCCGGTGATCGTGTGCGTCGTGGAGACAGGGATCCCCAGCGAGGTCGCCAGGAACAGCGTGATCGCGCCGCCGGTTTCCGCGCAGAAGCCGCCAACCGGCTTGAGCTTGGTGATCTTCTGCCCCATCGTGCGGACGATGCGCCAGCCGCCGAACATGGTGCCCAGGCCGATGGCCAGGTAGCAGACGACGATGACCCAGGTCGGCGGCGAGTGTTCGCCGGCGCCGGCGTAGCCGGAGGCGATCAACAGCATCCAGATGAGGCCGATGGTCTTCTGCGCGTCGTTGCCGCCGTGCCCCAGGCTGTACAGGCCGGCCGAGACCAGCTGCAGCCGCCGGAACCAGTTGTCCACCCGCAGCGGCGAGCTGCGCCGGAACAGCCAGGCCACGGCCACCATCAGCAGCGAGCCTAGCAGGAAACCCAGCAGCGGCGACACGAAGATGAACAGCACCGTCTTGCCGATGCCGCTCATGATCAGGCCCTTGGTGCCCGCCTTGGCAATGGCCGCGCCGACCAGGCCGCCGATCAGCGCGTGCGACGAGCTCGACGGGATGCCGTAGAACCAGGTGATCACGTTCCACGCGATCGCGCCGATCAGCGCGCCGAAGATCACGTGGTGGTCGACGATGGTGGCGTCGATCGATCCCTTGCCGATCGTGGCGGCCACCTTCAGTTCGAAGAACAGCACCGCGATCACGTTGAAGAAGGCCGCGAACAGCACGGCCTGCTGCGGCTTGAGCACACCGGTCGACACGACCGTCGCGATCGAGTTCGCCGCGTCGTGGAAGCCGTTCATGAAGTCGAAGGCCACGGCCAGCACCACGAGCATGGCCACGACCCAGAAGGCCACGTGCATCGTTCCCATGGGAGACGCTCCGCGACCGGTCAGGAGTTCTCGAGGACGATGCCCTCGATCAGGTTGGCGACGTCCTCGCAGCGGTCGGAGATCGATTCCAACTGCTCGTAGATCGCCTTGAGCTTGATCAGCTCGCGCACGTCCTCCTGTTCGCGGAACAGCTTGGACATCGCGGCGCGCATCACGCGGTCGGCATCGGACTCGAGCTTGTCGATCTCCTCGCAGGCCTTGATGGCGGCTTCGGCGGTCTGCGGCTGGTTGAGCTTGGGCAGCAGCGTCACGGCGTGCTTGACCCGTTCGCAGCACTTGGCCGACAGCTCGCCCAGGCGCAACACCTCCTCGGGGATGGAGCGCACGTCGTAAAGCTGCATGGTCTCGCTGGAATCCTGCAGCAGGTCCAGGATGTCGTCCATCGCGTTGATCAGGCCGTGGATCTGCTCGCGGTCGATCGGGGTGATGAAGGTGCGATGCAGCAGCCGGTTCACCTCGGCGGTGACGCGGTCGGCGTGGTGCTCGGCCTTGTCGACCTCGGCGGCGTACTTCTCGCGCAGCGTCAGGTCGTTGTAGTTCTGGATCATGAGCATGAAGGCGCGCGCGCCTTCGACGATCTGCGTGCCGTGCTCATTGAACAGTTCAAAAAAATTGCCCTCGCGGGGCAGCAGCTTGCCGAAAAACATGGGGAGGCTCCGGGCCGTGCGATCCGCGCCGGATCGTCACAAATGATTCATTTCCGTGTCACGGAAAACCCGTGAGTGTAGCCGCCCATGGCCCGCTGGAGCCACGCGCCACCCGTTTTGCCGCCCGGCGAATCCGGACTCAGCCGCGGAAGATGAAGTAGACGGCCCCCATCAGGCACAGGCCGGCCCAGATGTAATCCGTCTTGAACGGCTGGTTCATGAAGAACATCGAGAACGGCACGAACACCGCCAGCGTGATCACTTCCTGCGTGATCTTGAGCTGGGCCAGCGTGAAGCCGCCCTGGTAGCCGATGCGGTTGGCCGGCACCTGCAACAGGTACTCGAACAGCGCGATGCCCCAGCTGATCAGCGCCGCGACGTACCAGGGGCGCGCCGCCAGGTCCTTCAGGTGGCCGTACCACGCAAAGGTCATGAACACGTTGGACAGCGTCAGCAGGACGATCGTCTGCCAGCCGGCGGCGGTTGCGAACATGGGCAAGCTCCCGGAAACGTTGAGGTGGCGTGGGCGACCCCGGGCAAGGGGTCAGGTGAGGCGCAGCGGCGCATCCTCGCGCTGGACCCGCTGACCGGCGACCGACGGCAGATGGCTCGCCAGGACACCCAGGCCGGGTGCTTCAAGCGTCGGGTCCAGTTCCAGCAACGGGCGCAGCACGAAGGCGCGCTGGTGCAGCCGCGGATGCGGGACGAGGAGCCGGTCCAGGTCGACCGTCTGCCCGCCATAGAGCAGCAGGTCGAGGTCCAGCGTGCGCGGCGCGTTGACGAACGGACGCTCGCGCCCGTGACGCAGCTCGATGGCCTGAAGCGCGGCGAGCAAGGTCAGCGGCGGCAGCACCGTCTTCACGCGGGCGACCGCGTTCAGGTAATCCGGCCCCTCGCAGTCGACCGGCGCGCTGCGCCAGGCGCCGGAGACGGCCTCGAGGGTCAGGTCCGGCACATCGGCGAGGTCGGCCAGCGCCGCCTCCAGCGTGCGCCGCAGGTCGCCGAGGTTGGCACCCAGGCCGACGTAGGCCGTGATCATTCGTCGCCGGAAGAGGCCGCCGGGGCGTCGGACGACTCGCCGGCGCCGGCCGACTTCGGCTTGCGGCGGCGGCGACGCTTCTTGGCCGGGTTGGGCGCACCGCCCTCCCCGTCCATCGCCTCCGGATCGATGGGCAGCCCGGCGGCCGATTCGCCGGCCACCGGCACGGCCGGCCGGTCGCCCGCCGCCACCGAGCCGCGCGGCACCGAGTGCACGCGTCCGCCGCCCGCCTTGGGCTTGCTGCGCGGGCCGCCCTGGCGCTGCGTCTCGCGCGCCTGGTCCAGCAGCGCGCGGCGGTCGTCCTCGCTGCCGAGCGCGAAGTCTTCCCACCAGTCGGCCAGCGCCGGATCGATCTCGCCCGCCTCGGCGCGCAGCGCCAGGAAGTCGAAGCCGGCCCGGTAGCGCGGCTGCTCGATCAGCCGGTAGGGACCGCTGCCGGTGCGGCGCTCGAAGCGCGGTTGCATCATCCAGATCTCGCGCATGTCCGCGGCCAGCTTGCCGCGCCCGGAGATGTCGCCCACGCGCGCGTCGAAGGCATCGTCGATCGCCTGCTGCAGCGCGGGCACCGGGCCCTCGCCGCCGTCGATCAGGCGCTGCCAGCGCTGCTGCACCTCGCCCCACAGCATGCAGGCGAGCATGAAGCTCGGCGCCACCGAGCGGCCCTCGTGCACGCGCTTGTCGGTGTCCTCCAGCGCCAGGCGGACGAACTTGCCGTGCACGTTGTCCGGCAGCCCGCCGTCCTTGTCGAGCACCGCATCCAGGATCGGGAACACGCCGCGCGCCAGGCCCTGCTTGCGCAGTTCCTCGATGCTCGCCAGCGCATGGCCGGTCTGCAGCAGCTTGATCATCTCGTCGAACATCCGCGACAGCGGCACGTTGGCCAGCAGCGGCGCCATCGCGGCGATCGGGGCGCGGGTCTTGGGCTCGATCGTGAAGCCCAGCTTCGCGGCGAAGCGCACCGCGCGCAGGATGCGCACCGGGTCCTCGCGGTAGCGGGTCTCGGGATCGCCGATCATCCGCAGCACCTTCTTGCGGGCGTCGGCCAGGCCGCCGTGGTAATCGACCACCAGCTCGCGCTCCGGGTTGTAGTACATCGCGTTGACGGTGAAGTCGCGCCGCGCGGCATCCTCGATCTGCGGACCCCAGACGTTGTCGCGCAGCACGCGGCCGGACGCGTCGACGACATGCGACTTGCCCTCCAGCGCGCCCTTGGACGTCTTCTCGTTGCCCTGCACCTGCTCGGCATCGTCTTCCTTGAGCAGCGCGCGGAAGGTCGAGACCTCGATCACCTCGTGCTCGCGGCCGCGGCCGTAGACCACGTGGACGATGCGGAAGCGCCGGCCGATGATGAAGGCGCGCCGGAACTGGTTCTTGACCTGCTCGGGCGTGGCGTCGGTGGCGACGTCGAAGTCCTTGGGCCGGCGGCCCAGCAGCAGGTCGCGCACGGCGCCGCCGACGATGTAGGCCTCGTAGCCGGCATCGGTCAGGCCCTTGACGACCTTGACGCCGCGCTCATCGAGCAGCGCCGGATCGATGCGGTGCTCCTCCGCGCCCACCTCCACGCGCTTGCCCAGCGGCGTGGCGGTGCTCTCGGTCTTGCCCAACAGTTTGTTGATGAATTTCTTGATCATTCGAACAGCTTCAATATCGGCCAGCCGCGCTCCTGCGCCAGCGCCTCGAGGGCCGAGGTGGGGTTGGTCGCCACCGGATGACTGACCCGCTCCAACAGCGGCAGGTCGTTCATCGAGTCGCTGTAGAAGTGCACGCGCTCGAAGTCCTCCCAGCGCCGCCCCTGCGACGCCAGCCACTCGTTCACGCGCACGATCTTGCCCGCCTGGAAGGACGGGGTGCCTTGCACGCGCCCGGTGAACGACCCGGTCGCATCGCGCTCCAGCTGCACCGCGATCAGGTGCTCGACACCGAAGGCCTTGGCGATCGGCGCGGTCACGAATTCATTGGTCGCGGTCACCACGGCCACCAGGTCCCCGGCGTCCAGGTGGCGCTGCACGAGCGCGCGCGCATTGTCGCGCAACATCGGCGCGACGATCCGTGCCATGAATTCGGCACGGGCCGCCTCGGCCTCGGCCAGCGGGCGGGCGCGCCAGACCGAGGTCGCGAATTCGACATAGGCATCGAGGTCGAGGTCGCCGCGCTGGTAGTCGGCGTAGAACCCGTCGTTGCGCGCCGCCCAGGCCGCGCCGTCGGCCCAGCCGATGTCCACCATGTAGGCGCCGAAGGCATGGTCCGAGTCCTGCGGGATCAGCGTGCCGTCGAGGTCGAACAGGGTCAGGTCCACGTCGAAGTCCTTGGAAGATCGTGAAGAGGGGGAGTCGGAGCCGCCGCCGGGAACATCCGCCTCAGGCGGGCGCCCCCTGGTCGGCGAGCATCTGGCGCAGCAGCGGCACAGTCACCGCCCGCTTGCTGGCCATCGCGAATTCGTCCAGCCCGTCCAGCAGCGTCATCAGGTGCTTGAGGTCGCGGGCGTAACGGGTGAGCAGGTAGTCGATGACGTCGTCGGTCAGCGCGATGCCGCGGCGGTCGGCCTCGCGGCGGAGCACGGCGCGGACCTCGGACTCGGACAGCGGCTGCAGCGCGAAGGTCGGCCCCCAGCCCAACCGGGTGCGCAGGTCTTCGCGCAACGTCAGGTCCACCGGCGGCGCGGTGCCGGTCGACACCACCGCCAGGCCCAGCGTCGCCGCCTCGACGAAGAGGGCGAAGGCCGCATGCTGCTGGCCCGGGTCGAAGCGCTGCGCATCGTCCAGCAGCAGCAGGCTTGGATGGGTCGGCAGTTCCCAGGGGAGCGGCGTGTCGGCGTCGTACCAGCCGACCTGCGCGCCGGCCTGCTGCCAATGCCGGGCCAGCGCCCGCAGCAGGTGCGTCTTGCCGCTGCCCGGCGGCCCCCACAGGAAGACCGGCGGCGAGCCCGCGCCCAGCCCCAGCACATGCGTGAGGGCCGCGGTGTTGGCGCCGGCGAGGAGCGTGTCAAAGGTGTAGTCGGGCTCGGGACCGAGCGACAGCGGGATCTGCTTCAAACCACTTCAGCGTTGGATGGTGGAGAGCAGCGGCGCGAAGCGGGTGCTCCCTCAAGAAGGGGGAGATTCTAAGCGTCGCCCGAAGCGTTCCCCCCGCCGGGCTCCCTCAATGGCGGGTGGCCGGTCCGCCGCCGGCGTCGCGCAACTGCTGCAGGCACTGCTCCAGCTCGGCCCGCTCCGCCCGGTCGTCGGGCAGCAGCGCGACCAGCTTGCGCTGCACCGCCAGCAGGCGCGGCAGGTCCTGCTGGTCCAAGTGGATCTGCTTGAGGTTGCGCAGCATGCGCGCCAGGATCTGGCGCGACGAGGCCGTGCCGAGGAAGGCGTCCAGCGACATCGGCTCCTGCGGCATCAGCCCGGCGCGCTCGCGCCAGGGGCTGAGGAACTCGTCGAGTTCGCCGCGCCCCAGCGAGCGTCCGCTGAATGGATCCAGGACCACCTCGCCCTGCGGCAGCCGCAGCTTCATCAGGAAGTGCCCCGGGAAGCTGACGCCCTTCACCCGCAGCCCGACGTGGGAGGCGAGTTCCATGTAGATGATCGCCAGCGAGATCGGGATGCCGCGCCGCGTCGCGAGCACCTGGTGCAGGTAGCTGTTGCCGACCGCGTAGTAGTCGTTGACGTTGCCCTGGAAGCCGAGCTCGCCATGGAAGTACTGGTTCAACATCCGCAGCCGGTGGCTGGGCGGCGCGTCGGCCGGCAGGCGATGCCGCAGGCGTTCGCCGAGCCGGTCCAGCTCGGCCATCACCTGCTGCACGTCCAGCCGGGGCACCTCGTCCAGCGCGATCGCGGTCGCGGCTTCGGCCAGGTTCAGCGTGTCGTCGTCGGCAACCAGCGTCGAGAAATAATCCAGCGCCGACGGCACCGTCCACTGCAAGGGCGAACTCATGCGCCAGAGTCTACGCCCGGCATCAGGCCCGACGCGCAAACTGGCGCAGCTTCACGCCCAACAGCAGCAGCACGCCGAAATACAGCAGCGCCGACGCCCCCAGGCTCAAGGCCATCCAGCCGGCGCGCGTGAACTCGAACTGCAAGCCCTTGCCGCCCACCCACGCGAAGTGGCCGGCCAGCCACCACTGCAGGGCCCCCATCGCGGCGCTCGCGATCACGACCCGCAGAAGGAACAGCGCCCAGCCGGCCTCCGGCGTGTAGGTGCCGAGCTTGCGCAGGCCGCGCAGCAGCAGCGCCGCGTTCACGACGGCGCCCAGGCCGATCGACAGCGACAGGCCCGCGACGCCGACCTTCAGCCCGAAGACGAAGATCAGGTTGAACACCTGCGTCAGGACCAGCACGCCGACGGCGATGCGCACCGGGGTGCGCATGTCCTGCCGCGCGTAGAAGCCCGGCGCGAGCACCTTGATCGACACCAGCCCCATCAGCCCCAGGCCGTAGCCCATCACGGCGCGCGCGGTGTGGGCGACGTCCGCCGCCTGGAAGGCGCCGCGCTGGTACAGCACGGCCACCAGCGGCTCGGCGAACACCAGCAGCGCGACCGCGCAGGGCAGCGCCAGCAGCAGGGTCAGGCGCAGGCCCCAGTCGAGCAGGCCCGAATACCTCTCCGTCTCGCCCTTGGCGGTGCTGGCCGCCAGCTGCGGCGTCAGCACCACGCCCAGCGCGACGCCGAGCAAGGCGATCGGGAACTCCATCAGCCGGTCCGCGTAGGTCAGCCAGGAGGCGGCGCCCTCGCCCACCGCGATCGCGATCTGCGTGTTGATCAGCAGCGAGAGCTGCGCCACGCCGACGCCCAGCAGCGCCGGCCCCATCTTGCGCAACACCTGGCGCACGCCCTCGTCGGCCGCCGCGCGGCGCAGCCCCGACAAGCCCAGGGCAAAGCGCGGCATCAGGCCGATCCGCGTCAGCGCCGGCACCTGCAGCGCCAGCTGCAGCAGGCCGCCCACCATGACGCCCACCGCCAATGAATAGATCGGCGCGTAGCCGTGGCGCTCCAGGACCGGGGTCAGCCCGTAGCCGCAGGCCAGCGAGGCCAGGTTCAGCAGGACCGGCGTCACCGCCGGCACGATGAAGCGCTTCCAGGTGTTGAGGATGCCCGCCGACAGCGCCACCAGCGACATGAAGCCGATGTACGGGAACATCCAGCGCGTCATGACGACGGCGGCCTCGTGCGCATCGCGGGACAGTCCCGCCCCCAGCGCCCAGACCAGCACCGGCGCGCCGATCACGCCGACCACGCAGGTCACCAGCAGCGCCCACAGCAGCACCGTCGCGACGGCGTCGATCAGATGGCGCGTGGCCTCGTCGCCGTCCTTGGCGCGGGCCGCGGCCAGCGAGGGCACGAAGGCCTGAGAGAACGCGCCCTCGGCGAACAGCCGGCGCAGCATGTTGGGGATGCGGAACGCCACGTTGTAGGCGTCGGTCATCGCATTGGCGCCGAACAGCCCGGCCACCATCTGCTCGCGGACCAGCCCGGTGATGCGCGACAGCAGCGTGAAGACCGAGACGACGGAGGCGGTGCGGAGCAGGTTCATGCGGGAACGGCGCGGAGGCAGGGCGAAGGCGCTGCATTATGGGTTCCCGCAGCGGGCGCAATGGCTCGGATTTGGTTTTTCAATTCCTGGCTGCTATACTCGCCGTCTTTGCACCAACTGGACCCATAAGACAATGGCAAGCTCTTCCAAAGCCAAGAAGAAAACCGTGCGTCTGGCCTCGGGCCGCAAGCGCGCACGTCAAGACGTCAAGCTGAACGCCGCCAACTCGGCGCTGCGTTCGAAGTTCCGCACGGTCATCAAGAACGTGCAAAAGGCGATCGTCACGGGTGACAAGGCCAAGGCCGCCGACCTGTTCAAGACCGCTCAGCCCGTCATCGACTCCGTCGCCGACAAGGGCATCTTCCACAAGAACAAGGCTGCTCGCCACAAGAGCCGCCTGTCCGCCAAGATCAAGGCGCTGGCCGCCTGATAGCAAATCCAGCTCTGGTGCAACGAAAAGCCCGCCTCGGCGGGCTTTTTCGTTCCCGCCACGGCTCCGAGGCTTCGCTTTGGGCGCCCCGCGTCGTTGCGAATCCTCGCCATAGCCGGGCTATGGCTCCGGTTCGCGCCTAGCGGTGCATCCCAAATCGACACCTCGGCGCCGCGTCGGACAGCCGTTGGCCAGCAGCTGCTCAGAGCGGCATCGGGGTCGTGATCTGTCCGACCACCTCGCGCACGTGGAGCCAGTCCACGACATTGCGCGCCACCCACTCCCCGTCGTCCAGCGGCAGGTCATGCCCGGCATGCTTGTGCAGCCGCAGCGGCGCGCCCCATGCGCGGCTGATGGCCTGCGAACAACGCCAATCCACCAGCGAATCGCCCTGGCTGCACAGCAGCAGCATCGGCGGCTCGGGCTTGGCGAGGCTCGCGCGGTAACGCGCCGCCGCCAGCAGCTGGCGCAGTGCATTGCGCCGCCGCACCGGATGCCTGCGCTGGATCGACACCCAGTCATCGAGCACCTGGTCCGGCTGACGCTGCAGCCGCGTCGTCATCTGCAGCACCTTGGCCTCGCGGCGTCGCAGGCTCAGCCGCGTCAGGCTCAGCAGCAGCAGGGACCAGTAGTTCGAAGGCCTCAGCCGCCGGAAGAAGGCGCTGAACGGCCGCAGGCTGGTGTTGATGAGCACCACGCCCTCGAGTTCGTCCGGATGCCGCGCCGCCCATTCGCTCGCGACCATCGCACCCAGCGACATCGCCAGCACCTGGTACGGCGGCGGCACGCCGCGACGGCGGAGCTCCGCGCGGCATTCCTCCATCATCGCGTCGACATGGGTGGGACTGTTCTGGCGATGCTTGTCGCCGTTGCCGGGCAGGTCGAGCAACTCCAGCCGCGCGCCCGGCTGCTGCACCCGCAGCGCCCGCTGCAGTCGCGCGGGGAAGTCGCCCCAATGGCCGCTCTCGCGGGTCAGCCCGCGCAGCAGCACCCAGGTGTGAACGCTCATCGGGCGCTCCTCCGATACCAGCGAATCAACGCCTGCTCCCCGTGATCGATTCTTGTATCCGGCCCCGGCAGCCACCGGAACGCGCCCTGTGTCGCGCGTGTCATGAAGTCCATCCAGGCCATGTGCCGTCGCAACACGCGCTGCTGCCGATGTTCGATCAGCGGGTTGAACATGCCGTGCCGGGAGAGTAGCTGGCGCGGGTTTTTCTTCACCCACAGCCATGACCCCATTTCGAGCGTCATCGGCAGGAAGATCCCCTGATCGAGGGAGAGGGACTCGTCGTACAGGTGGTCCCACAGGTCGCCGTGGGTCAGGTAGTGCCGGCTCTGCGGCTCCATCACGTAGGGATGCGGGGCCAGGCATTGATCGAGCACCTCGCACAGCGCGTGGATCTCGGCGAGATGCCGCATCGGCCGGCGCGTGCGCGCGTACGGGAACCAGATGCGATCGCGCAGGCCGAAGCCGCTGTGGAAGTCGATGGACACGGCGATCGGCCGCCCCAGCAGTTCCTCGCGGACGAAGCGGCACAAGGCGTCGCTCTCGAGCTGCAGCGGCGCGCCGGCCTTCCCGCGGTAGTACGGCAGCCGCGAGGACAGGCGATGCCCACCGAGCAGGAAGGGCGCGCCATGTTCGGCCTCGACCGGCGCGTTGCGCATCAGGTCCACGCCCCGCGGATTCGCGCGGGACCCCGCCAGCACGCCGCCCGGGTTCACGACTGGCAGGAAGACCAGCCGCAGCGACTCGAGCTGCTGATGGAGGCTCAGGTCCCAGCGCAGGCGGCCCACCAGGCTGCCGAGGTAGGCCAGCACGACCTGCGCGCCGATGCGCTCGAGCCCGTGCACGCCGCCGATGAAGCCGAGCGCCGGCACCGAGGGGTCCGGATTGCCCAGGGTGACGCCGACGACGGGCAGTTCCCCCTGCGCGGTCGGCACCTTCGCCAGTTCGCGGGCCTGCAGGAAGGATCCGCCCTGGTCGACCAGACGCAGCAGCTGCTGCATTTCCGGCAGGACGGTCGCGGATCGAAGCGCCGCGTCGGCGGTGGAGACGGCCATGTCCGGGGGCCCGAAGGGCGGGTCGCGGCAAACCGCCCAGGTTACCCGCGGGGCCCGGGCTCGGCGATGGCCCGATCGGGCCCCGGCCGCTCAGGTTTGGCCGCTCCGGCCTGGTCGCTCCGGCCTGGTCGCTCAGGCCTGGCCGGACTCGCGCCCGTCGGGCAGCAGGCAGGCATCGACGACCTTGAGCTTGTTGTCGCGGGCGAAGTTCATGACGAAGTCCCAGGCCATCGGCTCCACGGACTTCAGCGCCTCGCTGACGATGACGCACTTGATGCCGTCGATGACGCGGGGGACGCAGTACGGCGAGTAGCCCAGGTAGGCGTCGCGGCCGCTGCGGGTGCCGCCGGGACGGAAGCAGGACATCGCGCCGGCCAGACGTTCGGCCCAGTCGCTCGGGCGGAAGGTGCGGCCATCCGTGGTGATCCCCTGGATGAACACTTCTCGCGGCTTGGGCTGCTCAGTCATTGGCTACTCGTCGACGTCCCCGCCCGCGGCGGTTGCGACACTCCTCTGACGAAGTTCAACCGCGGCAGGCAAAACCGCTATTGTGCCCTGGATGTGTTGCGCCGCAGCACGCGTGGACTTCGGTTCGCCCACTGGTCAGCGTGGCTTGTGTCGCTGTCCAGGAGGAATCTCCTCGCGCCTCGGGGTCGACCCGTAGAATCGTCCGCTCTCCCCGGCCCCGTGCCCGATGCCCGGTGTCGGCCCCCGACCTTCCTCCCCCTGTCTTGGAGACTTGATGAACGCCCCGGACTCCTCGTTCGCCGCCCCGACCGAACCCCACGTGATGCACACCTACGGCCGCCTGCCGATCGCCCTGTCGCACGGCGAAGGCGCCTGGGTCTGGGATACGGCCGGCCGACGATACCTGGACGGCCTCGGCGGGATCGCCGTCAACACGCTCGGACACAACCATCCGAGGCTGGTGGCGGCGCTGCGGGACCAGGTGGGCAAGCTCATCCACACGAGCAACTACTACCACGTCCCGCTGCAGGAGCAGCTCGCGGCCAAGCTCTGCGCGCTGTCGGGGCTGACGAACGCCTTCTTCTGCAATTCCGGCCTGGAAGCCAACGAAGCCGCGCTCAAGATCGCCCGCAAGTACGGCCATGACCGCGGCAACGACAACCCCGAGGTCATCGTGTTCGAGAAGGCCTTCCACGGCCGTTCGATCGCGACGCTGTCGGCGACCGGCAATCCGAAGGTGCAGGCGGGCTTCGGCCCGCTGGTGCCGGGTTTTGTCCGCGTGCCGCTGAACGACATCGAGGCGATCCGCAAGGCCATTGCCGAGCATCCGGGCGTGACCGCGATCTTCCTGGAGACCATCCAAGGCGAAGGCGGCATCCATCCGGCGCGCATCGATTTCCTGAAGGACCTGCGCAAGCTGTGCGACGAGCACGACCTGCTGCTGATGCTGGACGAGGTGCAGTGCGGCATCGGCCGCACCGGCAAGTGGTTCGCGCACCAGTGGGCCGGCATCGTGCCGGACGTGATGCCGCTGGCCAAGGGCCTGGGCTCGGGCGTGCCGATCGGCGCGGTGGTCTGCGGCCCCAAGGCGGCCAAGGTCTTCGGCCCGGGCAACCACGGCACGACCTTCGGCGGCAATCCGCTGGCGATGCGCGCGGGCGTCGAGACGCTGGCGGTGATGGAGGAGGACGGCCTGCTGGCCAACGCCGCCGCCGTCGGCGCCGAGCTGAAGGCGGCGATCGAGCGCGGGCTGGCCGGCGAGTCCGGCCTGGTCGAGGTGCGCGGCCAGGGGCTGATGCTGGGCATCGAGCTGGACCGCCCCTGCGGCGTGCTGCTGACGCAGGCGATGGAGGCCGGCCTGCTGCTGAGCGTGACCGCCGACCGGGTCGTCCGCCTGGTGCCGCCGCTGATCCTCACGAGCGAGGAAGCCGCCGAGATCGCGGCGCGCCTCGTGCCGCTGGTGAAGGCCTTCCTGGCCTCCCCTGCCCCATGAAGCCGGGGAACAGCCTGATGCGTCATTACCTGCAGTTCAAGGACCTGCGCGCGGAGGAGTACGCGCACCTGTTCGAACGGGCGTCGATGATCAAGCGGCGCTTCAAGAACTACGAGAAGTACCAGCCGCTGCAGGACCGCACGCTGGCGATGATCTTCGAGAAGGCCTCGACGCGCACCCGCGTGAGCTTCGAGGCGGGCATGTACCAGATGGGCGGCTCGGTGGTGCACCTGACCACCGGCGACAGCCAACTGGGCCGCGCCGAGCCGATCGAGGACAGCGCGCGCGTGATCAGCCGCATGGTCGACATCGTGATGATCCGCACCTACGAGCAGACCAAGCTGGAGCGCTTCGCGGCGCACTCGCGGGTGCCGGTGATCAACGGCCTGACCAACGAGTACCACCCGTGCCAGATCCTGGCGGACCTGTTCACCTTCATCGAGCAGCGCGGCATGGACCGACGCGGCGCGATCGACATGGACTGCCTGAAGGGGCGCGTGGTGGCGTGGGTCGGCGACGGCAACAACATGGCCAACACCTGGCTGCAGGCGGCGGAGATCCTCGGCTTCACGGTGCACGTCAGCACGCCTAGCGGCTACGAGATCGACCCGGCGGTGGCGGGCATCAAGGACACCGGCTGCTACAAGGTCTTCGCGGACCCGAAGGAAGCCTGCCGCGGCGCGGACCTGGTGACGACGGACGTCTGGACCAGCATGGGCTACGAGGCCGAGAACGAGGCGCGACGCGCGGCCTTCGCGGACTGGTGCGTGGACCGGGACATGATGGCGCAGGCCAAGCCGGATGCGCTGTTCATGCACTGCCTGCCGGCGCACCGCGGCGAGGAGGTCGCGGCCGACGTGATCGACGGCCCGCAGTCGGTCGTCTGGGACGAGGCCGAGAACCGCATGCATGTGCAGAAGGCGCTGATGGAGTACCTGCTGCTTGGACGGATCGGCTGAGCGCCCTGCCCCGCCGCTGAACGACAAGGCCCGCCACGTGCGGGCCTTTTTTCATCGGCATGTCCCAGGAACCGTCACATCACGAAGCCCTTGCTCAAGGCGAAGCGCTGGCCTGGCGTCATCATGATCATGTCCAGCACCGGGAAGAAGCGCGTCAGCAGTTGGGATGAGTGCTGTCGCATGCCCTCGTCCCCGTCGATCAATTCGAAACGGGACAACTCGAACACCTCGCCATCGAAGTAGCAGGTGAAGTAGCGCCGAATGCGATTGGCGTTGGCGACCAGCAGGTCGAAAACCACGCGGCCGACCACGCCCTGCTTCTGCAGGTCCTCCTGAATCGTGTCCATTTCGTCCAGCGGTGCCGAAGGCCCCAGCGCCAGGACACACGCAGCGAATCGCTCGGGATCCGGCGAAGGACAGACGATGTAGTGCTTCATTTCTTTCCTTTCAAGAGTCGGAGACAGCTGTCATCGATCAACGACAGCACTTGATTCACAAGGGAGACGGCGGCGATCCGGTCAGGTAGCACGACGGTCTCTTCCAACAGGCCATCCATGTGGAAGAGCCGATGTCGTGCGCTGTGCCAGAGCTGATAACAGCGCCCCAGTACCAGTCGCTGCACCAGGGACGCGTCGGCGCCGTAGATCTCACGAAGCTCAAACCCGCCCCCGCCTGCACGATCGAAATAGTCGCCAAGTCGATGCCGGGCGGTCGGCCGGAAGCCGCATTCCCGATCGAGCACCTGGAAGCAAAATCCTTCAAGCGCACGCAGCGCGGGAAACGCTACCGCTGAGTAGTCCTGTAACGGCAAGTCGATCTTGCAGAGCGCGATCGCCGAGGTCAGCTGCACCAGGACTGCCGGCGCCAGCATGTGATCGGCCGTCGGCGCCTGGGCCGCCAGCAAGCCCTTGATCTCGGCGACGCTCACCGGCAGTCGATAGATCTCCACCTGCTGGGCCAGGATGTAGTCGAGCGGCATCACGGCACGGAGGAAGTCCAGCGCCCTCACCACCAGGTCCCCGTGCACACCGTCGATCTGCATCGTGCGATTCGGCATCACCAGATCAGCCAAGGAAGTCGAAGCAGCCATTCATGCGCTCCCGTCACACAACGAGCTGCGCATTCTTCGCGTCGAGGCTGTCGGGCGCCATTGCCCATCCAAGTCAATGTTCGCTCGTTCAAGTGATGGTCTGACGACAACGCATCCATCGCCTCCGGCCATCCCTGCGTGACGGCAGGCGGACGGCTACTTCGGCGCCACGATCGCCTTCAGCCCTTCCTCGTACGAGCCGGCCGGGTAATGCTTCTGCAGCGTCTTCCAGACGACGCCGGCGCGGGCGTTGCGCTCCAGCGCGTCGACCAGCACCTCGCGGTCCTTCGCCGGCAGGTGCCGCGACAGGTAGATCCCGCTGTCGGTCCAGTTCAGCTCCGACATCGGCTCCAGCCGCAGCCGGTCCAGCAGCGGACGGGTCTTCGAGTCCTGCAGCAGCGTGCCCGCGAGGATGGACGGCGCCATCACCGTCACGTCCGCCAGGTGGCGCTCCAGCGTGCGCACCACCGCCGCCGCGTCGGCCTCCACCACCAGCCGGCGCTGCGCCTTCAGCGTCCTCAGCAGCTGCTGGTAAGGCTCGCCGTAGTCGAAGCCGCGCACCACCGCCACGCGCAGTTCGCGCCGCTCGCCGAGCTCGGCCAGGCTCTCGACCGGCGCGCGGTCCGACGACAGCGAGATCAGCATCGCCCGCGCCTTCATCATCGGAATGAAATCCCCGTGCAGGTCCCGCTGCGTCGTGCGCGTCGCCGGCACCAGCGCGTCCGCGCCACCGGCGGCGTACATCGCCTCGACCCGCGCCCGCGGCACGACGGCGAACTCGAACTGGCAGCCGGTCTCCGCCGACACCTTGCGCAGCAGGTCCGGATAGACGCCGGCGACCTCGCCGCCCGAGGTCACCACGCTCATGCCGATCGGCGCCACCGGGACCCGGATCGGCCGCGAGCAATCCGCCCAGGCGCTCGCCGACGCCAGCAGCGCGCCCGCCCAGACGACCGCCGACACCCACCCGCGCCAACGCGCCGGCGGATCCAGCCATCCGCATGCCAACGTGTTCATCTCTTTTCCGCTCCCATGCCGGAACTGCCCAGGCCGGCGCCGCAACCGCCGCGCCGCCAGGAGGCGTCCCCTGTCGCAGGCCAGATTAGCAAAGCCCCGCGCGGCCACAACGCGTTTAACCCGCGAGCCCCCCCCTCCGATCGCCCATCCGGAGGGGGTGTCCCCTGCGCTTCGGGGGGCTTGCGCGACCCGCGTCCCCTTGCGAAGCTTCATGTCAGCCGCGCGTGGCATGCTTGAGTTCCTCATGAAGACCGCTCTGATCTCCGACCTGCACGCCAACCGCCAGGCCTTCGAGGCCGTCCTCGACCACGCCCGGCGGGAGGGCGCGCGGCATTTCGCGCTGCTGGGCGACTACGTCGGCTACGGCAGCGACCCCGGCTGGGTCGTCGACCAGGTCCGCGCGCTGCGGGCCGAGGGTGCGATCGTCGTCGCCGGCAACCACGACCTCGGCGTCACCGAAGGCCCCCGTCCGACGATGAACGACGACGCGCGCGCCGCGATCGCCTGGACGCGCGCGCGGCTCAGCGACGACCAGTTCGCCTTCCTGGCCTCGCTGCCGATGTCGGAGGAGGAGGACGACTGCCTGTACGTGCACGCCAACGCCTTCGACCCGGCCGGCTTCGCCTACGTGCAGGGCCGGCTGGAGGCGATGCGCAGCCTGCACGCGACCGACTGCCGCTACACCTTCTGCGGCCACATGCACGAACCGATGCTGTACCACCTCTCCGGCACCGGCAAGGCGGGCGACTTCAAGCCCCAGCCCGGCGTGCCGATCCCGCTGCTGCCCAACCGCCAGTGGCTGGTGATTCCCGGCGCCTGCGGCCAGCCCCGCGACGGCAATCCCGCCGCCGCCTACGCGCTGTTCGACCACGACAGCGAGGAGCTCAGCTTCCAGCGCGTGCCCTACGACGTCGAAGCCGCCGCCGCCGCGCTGCGCGCCGCGCCCGGCCTGCCGGCCGGCCTGGCGGACCGCCTCGCGCAGCGCCTGGTCGCCGGCCGATGACTGCCGCGTCCGCCGGCCCTCACCCCCACCCTCTCCCGCAAGCGGGAGAGGGAGTGAGAATGCACCGAGCCGACCTGGAGACCGCTGCGCCCTTCTTGCTCCCTCTCCCGCTTGCGGGAGAGGGTGGGGGTGAGGGCCAGCGGCGGTAGAAGTACCTTCCATCGATGAACGACGCCCACCCGACGCCCGCGCCCGCTTCAATGCCTGTCCCGATCACCTCGCCGCTGCAACCCGGCCAGGTGCTGGACGGGTTCGTCCTGGAGGCGCGGCTGCACCAGGGCGGCATGGCCAACCTCTGGCAGGTGCGGCGGCTGGATCCGCCGCCGGCCCTGTCCGGCCAGACCGCCGCGGCCGAGGACTTCCCGCTGATCATGAAGGTCCCCCGCATCAAGGGCGGCGAGGACCCGGCCAGCATCGTCGGCTTCGAGGTCGAGCAGATGATCATGCCGGCGCTGAAGGGCCCGCACGTGCCGCGTTTCGTCGCGCGCGGCGACTGGCGCCGGCAGGCCTACATCGTCATGGAGCGCATCGAGGGCGAGAGCCTGCGCCCGCGCCTGGACCAGGCGCCGCTGCCGCTGGTGGAGGTCGTGGAGATCGGCATCCAGGTCGCGCACGCGCTGACCGACCTGCATCGCCAGCACCTGGTCCACCTCGACATCAAGCCCAGCAACATCCTGCTGCGCCCGGACGGCACGGTGGTGCTGGTGGACTTCGGCCTGTCGCGGCACGACTTCCTGCCTGACCTGCTGGAGGAGGAGTTCTCGCTGCCGATGGGCACCGGCCCGTACATGTCGCCGGAGCAGGTCCAGTTCGTCCGCAACGATCCGCGCAGCGACCTCTTCGCGCTGGGCGTGATGCTCTACCACCTGTCCACCGGCGAGCGCCCCTTCGGCCAGCCGACCTCGGTGCGGCAACTGCGGCGCCGGCTCTACGTCGACCCGATCCCGCCGCGCGCGATCCGGCCCGAGCTGCCGCCCTGGTTCCAGGAGATCGTGCTGCACTGCCTGGAGGTCCGCGCGGAGCGCCGCTACCAGAGCGCGGCGCAGCTCGCGCTGGACCTGCAGCGGCCGGACGCGGTGCCGCTGACAGCCCGCGCGCACAAGCTGCAGCGCAGCGGCATGGTGCGGCGCTTCAAGCGCTGGTTCCTGGCCATGGGCGAGGAACCCCATGCGCCGGCCTCGGTCGGCGCGCAGGTCGCGCGCAGTCCGGTGATCATGGCCGCGGTCGACGTGACCGGCGCGACGCCCACGTTGCTCGACGAGCTGCGCGAGGTGGTGCGCCGCCTCATGCAGACCGAACCCGGCGCGCGCCTGGCCTGCGTCGGGGTGATGAAGACCAACCGCATCGGCATGGACGAGCTCACCGACGCGCAGGGCCGCAGCCACCACGTGCAGCAGCTGATCGCGCTGAAGAACTGGGCGCATCCGATGACGCGGGAGCTGGCCCTGGAGGACGGCCGCCTGACCTTCCACGTGCTGGAGGCGCCCGACGCCGCCGACGCCCTGATCGAGTTCGCCGCCAGGACCGGCGTCGACCACGTCGTGATGGGCGCGCGCGCCAGCTCGATGATGCGGCGCTACCTGGGCAGCGTGTCGGCCCAGGTGGTCTCGCAGTGCGCCTGCACCGTCACCGTCGTGCGCGAGCCCGCGCTGCCCGACGATGCGCCGGCCGCCGACAGCACGCTGATCAGCCCGTCGGCCTCGAACTGAACGCCCGCCCGAGGCCCCATGTCCGCCTTCGCCGACAACCCCTGCACCCGATGCGGCGCCTGCTGCGCGAGTTTCCGCGTCGACTTCGCGCGCGATGAACTCCTGAGCGAAGGCGGCACGGTGCCCGACGGGCTGGCGGTCGAGGTCACGGAGTCGACCTGCCGCATGCGCGGCACCGACCATGCGAGGCCGCGCTGCGCGGCGCTGCAGGGCCGTGTCGGAGAACAGGCCGGCTGCGGCATCTACGAATGGCGCCCGTCGCCGTGCCGCGAGTTCGGCTTGCGCGCGCCGCTGGGCATCGGCGACGAGGCCTGCGCGCGCGCCCGCGCCCGCCACGGCTTGCCGCCACTGGCGCTCCAGTAGCGCCCTAGCCCGCGACAAGCGCGACAATCGCGGCGAGCGCGGCAACTGCGAATCAGCGGAGGATCCTGGCGGGCTGCATCTTCGCCTTCAGGCTTTCGAGCTTGGCCGCATAGAGCCGGCGCTGCGGCACGGTGACGCTGTATTCCTCGGCCTTGGCCAGCTCGGTCCGCACGACATCCCAATTGCCCAGCCCCACGTTGGCCAGCGCCATCCAGAAATGGAACTCGTGGTAGTAGGCCGACCGGTCGATCTCCTGGGCGAACAGGTCGCGCGCCTTGGCGTACTCGCCGGCCTTCATCGCGGCCACGCCGAGATCGAAGAACTTGAACGGCGGATAAGGCTGGATCTGGGCGAGCTGGGCCTCGAGCTTCTCCGCCTCGGCGAACTGCCCCTGGAAGCGCAGCGCCTGCGCCAGGTTGCCCATCGCCTGGACGTTGGCCGGCTCGCGGGCCAGCACGGCGCGGAAGGCGCGCTCGGCCAGCGCGGTGTCGCCGTGGCGGCGGTAGATCACGCCCAGCGTGTTGAGCGCGGTCAGCTGCCGCGGGTTGTGCAGCCACGCCGCGCGAGCCCACCAGTAGGCGCGGCCGATCTGCGCCTGCGCCATCAGTTCCGCGGCGCGGTTGTTCATGTACATCGCGACGATGGCGCGCTCGTCCACCGGCATCGCGCGCTGGCGCGCGATCTGCGCGCCGGGCAAAAAGTCCACCACCAGCGAGGGCTCGTCGTTGCTGATCACGCGGAAGTCCGTCTTGCGCCGGCCCAGCGCGATGTTGACGTGGGTGGAGACGACCTGCAGGTCGCCGACGCGGCTCCATTGCTCCTCGTCGTAGATCTGGCGGAAGACGAACGGCAGCCCCAGCTCGCGGGCGAAGGCCGCCGTCATCATCGCCAGCGACAGGCAGTTCCCGGCCTTGGCGTCGAAGGCCTCGGCGGCGGTGCGGGTGGTCTCGGCGTCGTACTCCAGCTTCAGTTCATTGCGGTTGTACAGCGCATCCAGCAGCATGTGCCGCATGTCCCGCGCATCCAGCATCAGCGTGGTGCCGCCACCCGCGTTGGGAATCCGGCTGCGGATGAACTCACGCATTTTCGGCGTCAACGTCATGACCTGCGCGGGGTCGATGACATCGGCGGACGGCGGGAAGAGTTCGTCGTGGATCAGCGACGCGGCCGCGTCCGGCGGCAGCGCCTCCTCCACCGTGGCGCAGCCGGTCGTCATCACGACCGACAGCAGCACCGCGCCGCGGACCAGCGCCTGGCAGGCGCGGGACCGCAGCCCCGGCCCGCGCCGTGGAAGGACAGCCGGGAACTCCCGCACTGCCTGGATCGCCTGGAACGTTCCCATGACCGTCTCCGATGCGACCTCGAACGGGCCGCTGGGTCATGCTACTCCGGCGCGCCGCGCGCGTCCCTCCGTGCGACGGAGGGGGTGATCCCGGGCTTGAAAGCCGCCCGGCGATGGTCCAGAGGGGCGCCGGGCGCGCCGCGTACCGCCCGTCGCGACGAGGATCAGCGGCGTTCGACGACGAACACCGCGACGCTGCGCGCGGGCACACGCACACGACCCTGCGCGCCGTCCAGGCGGGCCTCGTCGCGCACGCGCCCATCCGCGGCGCCCGGAGCGCGCTGCACCGGATGCAGACGCCAGTCGAAGCCGGCTTCGGCCGGCAAGGTCAGCGCGGCGGACCCGGCGGTGGCATTGACGACGAACAGCACGCGCTCGAAGACGGCGTCCGCGCGCCCCGCCCCGTCCAGGCGCCCGACGATCACGCCGGCCTGCTGGTCCGGCCCGGTGTTGTGGAAGGCCAGCCGGCGCCGGATCTCGTCGGGATCGGCCAGGCGGAACAGCGGCGTGCTCGCGCGGATGCGCAGCAGGTCCAGGAAGACCCGCCGCGCCCAGTCGATCCGCGCCGGGCCGGGCTTGATCGCGGCGTCGGCCAGCAGCGGACGCAGCAGCGCGTCGTCGGGATTGCCCTCGCCGGCCGGTGGCAGGCCGGCGCCGAAGCCGTTGTCGCGACCGCTCCAGTCCAGCCGGTTGAACCAGTCGCCCGAGTCGTAGCTGTTGCGGTCCATCGACTTGGACCGCAGCAGCTCGCCGCCGGCGTGGAAGTAGGCGATGCCCTGGCTGAGCGCATTGATGCCGAGCGCCACCGCCTGCGTGCGGGCGCGGTCCTCGGCGTCCGTCGCGCGCGGCAGCTTCAGCACGAGCGCGTCGAACAGCGTCTGGTTGTCGTGGTTCTCGACGTAGTTGACGACCTCCGCCGGCACCGACGCGTAGCCGGCCGGCTGGTCGCCGTAGGGCAGGCGCTCACCGGTCACGCGCCGGCCGTCGGCGCTCTCCAGCTCGAAGCCGCGCAGCGTGCCCGCCATCGCCAGCTTGAGCAGGTCGCCCTGGCGCAGCAGCTCCTCCCGGCGGGCGGTGTCATCCGCCGGCGCGGGCACGATGAAACCGGGCCGGCGCGCCGAGGTCGCCGCGTCGTCACCCGCCGCGCCGCCGCGCACCGCGTCGCGGCCGCGGTCGCTGAAGGTGCCGATCGCCGTGCCGTTCAGCGACAGCTGCGAAGCCTGCACGAAACGCGCGCCGTTGGCGACCTCGCCGAAGTTCCAGCCTTCGCCGATCAGTTGCACCTCGCGGCCGAGCTCGCGCCGGAGCCGCGCCTGGAGCGCCTCCATCACCGCGCGCGGCTGGTGGCCCATCAGGTCGAAGCGGAAGGAGGCGATCTTGTATTCGCGCGCCCACAGCAGCACTGAGTCGATGAGCAGCTTGCCCATCATGCGGTGCTCGGTGGCGGTGTTGTCGCAGCAGGTGGAGGTCTCGACCTTCCCCGTCGCGTCCAGCCGCTGGTAGTAGCCCGGCACGATGCGGTCCAGCACCGAGTGCGGCCGCTGCCCCGAGGCGCTCGTGTGGTTGTAGACCACGTCCATGCCGACGCGCAGGCCCGCCGCATGCAGGCCCATCACCATCGCGCGCAGCTCGCGCACCCGGACCGCGCCGTCGTTGGCGTCGCTGGCGAAGCTGCCCTCGGGCGCGCTGTAGTGGAACGGATCGTAGCCCCAGTTGAAGCAGTCGGCATCGGCCGCGGCCATCACGGCGCGGCGTTGGGCGTCGCTGTCGGGCGCGGCGCGCGGGACGCGCGGCACCCGGCAGCCCCGTTCCGGCACGGTGGCGAGGTCGAAGACCGGCAGCAGGTGCACGTCGGTCATGCCGGCGTCGGCCAGCGCCCGCAGGTGCCGCATGCCGGCGGACCCCGGCTGCGTGAAGGCCAGGTACTTGCCGCGCATCGCGGCGGGCACGCTGCGGTCGTCGCGGGAGAAGTCGCGCACGTGCAGCTCGTAGACCACCATGTCGGTCGGCGTCTTCACCCGGTCGGGGATGCGGCTGGCCGACCAGCCGCGCGGCTGCAAGCGGGACTCGGACAGATTGGCGACATAGCTGCGCGCGGAGTCCGCCGACAGGCTCACCGAGTAGGGATCGGTCACGAGGTGGCGCACCCGGCCGACGCCGGGGACGAAGACCTCGACCAGATAGCGGTAGTACGCGCCGGAGCGCACGGCGGGCGCGTCGACGGACCAGACCCCGGTGCGATCGTCGCGGCGCATCGGCAGGCGCTCGCGGGCGGCGCTGTCGGGACCGGCATAGGCGCAGAGCTCGACGCGGTCAGCCGTCGGCGCCCAGAGCTTGAAGACGGCGCCGGCTGTCGTCACGGTGACGCCGAGCGCGGCCTCGTCCTCGGCGGGCGCGTAGATCGCATCGAGCGCGCGCGCCTGCTGCGCCGCGCTCCAGCGCAGCACCCGCCCCTGCGCGTCCTCGAGGGCGAACAGGGACTGGCCGCGATGCAACGTCGCGACATCGCCGCCGACATCGCCGCCGCCGTCCACTGCGAACTCCGCGCCGGCGCCGAGGTAGGCGCCCTGCGCGGCGACCTCGGCGCTCAACGGCTCACGCGAGACATCCACGCGTCGCAGCGTGACGCTGCGGTCGGCGCCGGTCACCCGGCCATCGTCCACCGCCAGCGCGCCCCGCGCCGAGTGGTGCCAGCGCAGCACTTCACCGTCCCCGACCGCCAGGCCGGGCCAGCGCAGCCGGCTTGCGTCGAGCCACACCGGCTGCGGCCCGCCCGCCGGCGCGGCGAGCGTGGGCGACTGCGGCGCCAGCGGCGTCACCGGCCCGGCGTCGCAGGCGGCGAGCGACGACTGCCCGAGATCCGGGGGCTGCGCGACCGCCAGCGCCACCGGCAGCACCGCGAGTACGCCCATCAGCCAGGCCGCCCGCCGCGGCACGAACCCCGCGACGCCGCAGCGGGAAGAAGTCGAGCGGATGCCCATCGGATCTCCATCGGACTGTTGTTCTGGGGCCACCTCGACTCCGTCGACTGGCGGCGTTTTCCAAATGGTAGCAAAACTACATATCCAGGCGATCAGGACTTCCATTCATGCGCCATTCCTTCTATGCTGCGCCGCGAACACTCCTGGGCAGCCCATGGAAGGCGCTGCGCGGATCGTTGAACAAGATGTACTTTTGCTACAAACAAGAAGATCCGGAGACCACGAGATGATGCGTCGCCCCTTCGCCCGCGCTGCCACGGCGGCGGTAGCGCTGGTCGCCGGCCTGTCGGCCAGCCTGACCGCTTCGCCGGCCCTGGCGGCGCCCACCGGCGCGCCCGCCGTGGCGCCGGCGGACCTGTCGCCGGTGAAGGAGATCCGCACGCGCAGCGCGCTGCCGGAAGGCTGGCAGCACGGCGCGTTCATCGAAATCTTCGTGCGCGGCTTCCAGGACAGCGACGGCGACGGCATCGGCGACCTGCGCGGCGTCACCCGGCGGCTGGACTACCTGCAGGCGCTGGGCGTCAAGGGCATCTGGCTGATGCCGATCACCGCGAGCGCCGACCGCGACCACGGCTATGCGACGACCGACTACCGCGCGATCGAGCCGCAGTACGGCACGCTGGCCGACTTCGACGAGCTGATCCGCGAGGCGCATCGGCGCGGCCTCGGCGTGGTCATGGACTACGTGATCAACCACGGCGCCCGCGAGCATCCGCTGTTCCGCGCGGCCGCCGCCGACCCCGCGAGCCCGTGGCGCGACTGGTTCGTGTGGACCACGCAGCCGCTGGGCGCGCTGAAGGACTGGGACATCTGGGGCAAGACGCCCTGGTACCTGCCCGGCGAGGAGGTGCCCGATTTGCCCGAGGGCGCGAGCGCGCCGCCCAAGCCGGCGTCGACGGCCCAGGCGCCGGCCGGATCGCCGCGCTACTTCGCGGTGTTCGGCCCGCACATGCCGGACTACGACATGCGCAATCCGGCGGTGGTGAAGTACCACGAGGACAACCTGCGTTTCTGGCTCAACCGCGGCCTGGACGGCTACCGCCTCGACGCGGTGCCGCACCTGATCGAGAACAGCGCGAAGGACTGGAACGACCAGCCCGAGAGCCGCGCGCTGACCGGCGCGTTCACGCGGCTGATCAAGCGCTACCCGCATCGTTTCGTCGTCTGCGAGGCGACCGCCGAACCCCAGGTCTACACCCGCGACGACATCTGCGGCAGCGCCTTCGCGTTCGGGCTGGAGCGCGCGGTCATCGACGCGGCCAAGGGCGGCGACGGCGCGATCGAGGCCACCGCCAAGGTCGCGCGCTTCTTCGCCGAGGCCCCGCTGGCCATGGCCACGATGCTCAGCAACCACGACATCTTCGCCGGCAGGCGCGCCTGGGACCAGTTCGACGGCGACGAGGCGCGCTACAAGCTCGCCGCCGCGACCTACCTGCTGCTGCCGGGCACGCCCTTCATCTACTACGGCGAGGAGATCGGCCAGGCCGGCGTCTCCGGCCTGCCGGGCGACGCGCCGCTGCGCGCGCCGATGAGCTGGACGGCGCGGGCCGACGGTTTCTCCACCGGCACGCCGTTCCGGCCGGTCTCGCCCAACATCGCGACGCACAACGCGCAGGCGCAGGCGGCGGATCCGGGCTCGCTGCTGAACTTCTACAAGGCGATGCTCGCGCTGCGCAACAGCCAGCCCGCGATCGCGCGCGGCAGCTACGAGGCGCCGCTCGCGCGGGGCCAGGTGCTGAGCTTCCAGCGGGCCTGGCGCGGCGAGCGCGTGCTGGTCGTCATCAACTATGGCCGGGACGGCGTCGACCTGGAACTCCCGGGCCTGCCGGCGAAGGCGCGGCTGCGCCCGCTGCTGCGGCACGCCGGCGTCCCCGCCCCTGCCGCGGCCGCCCCCGATGCCCTCCGCGCCGATGCGCGGGGTCAGGTCTCGCTGACCGTGGCGCCGCTGTCGGTGCAGGTCTTCCGTCTTCGCTGAAGGGCGAGCAGGATGTCGGCCCAGACACGCCCCTTCGCCTCCCCCCTCTTCCTCGCCTTGAGTCTTCTCGTCATGACGCACACCCCCGCTGCCGCCGCGCCGGCCACGCCCGCCGCCTCCATCGCCCCGGCGACGCTGACCCACGTCGAGCCGCCGGACTGGTGGGTCGGCATGAAGTCGCCCGAACTGCAGCTGATGCTGCACGGCGCCGGCATCGGCGCGCTGCAGGCCGAGCTCGAGCCGGCGGCCGGCGTGACGCTGGTGGGCACCCGCCGCGGCGACAGCCCGAACTACCTGTTCGTCGACCTGCGCATCGAGCCCACCGCGAAGGCCGGCACGCTGACGCTGCGCCTCAAGCGCGGCGAGCAGGTGGTCGTCGAGCACCGCTACGTCCTGCACGAACGGGCACCAGGTTCGGCGCAGCGCGAGAGCTTCGGACCGAAGGACGCGATCTACCTGGTGGTGCCGGACCGCTTCGCCAACGGCGACCCGTCCAACGACACCGTCGCGGGCCTGGCCGAAGGCCTCGATCGCAGCAACCCGGGCGGCCGCCACGGCGGCGACCTGGCGGGCATGACGGCGCACCTCGACTACATCGCGTCGATGGGCTTCACGATGCTGTGGCCGACGCCGCTGTCGGAGAACGACAGCGCGCAGTGGAGCTACCACGGCTATGCCGCGACCGACTTCTACAAGATCGACCCGCGCTTCGGCAGCAATGCCGACTACGTGCGGCTCGGCATGGAGGCCAAGCGCCACGGCATCGGCCTGATCCAGGACATCGTGCTGAACCACATCGGCGTGCACCACTGGTGGATGGCGGACCTGCCGACGGCGGACTGGGTCAACGCCTGGCCCCAGTACACGGAGACGCACCACGCGCGCATGTCGCTGCAGGACCCGTACGCCGCGCCCAGCGACCGCAAGCGCTTCAGCGACGGCTGGTTCAGCCCGGGCATGCCCGACCTCAACCAGCGCCAGCCGCTGATGGCGACCTACCTGACGCAGATGAGCCTGTGGTGGATCGAGACGGCCGGCCTGGCGGGCGTGCGCACGGACACCTACAGCTACTCGGACAAGGACTTCCTGGCCGCGTGGTCGAAGCGGCTGAAGGACGAGTATCCGAAGCTCAACATCGTCGGCGAGGAATGGAGCCCGCATCCGGCGGTGGTGTCGTACTGGCAGGCGGGCAAGCGCAACCACGACGGCTACGTGTCCTCGCTGCCCAGCCTGATGGACTTCCCGCTGCAGGAGGCGCTGCTGGCCGGCCTGAACCAGCAGGACGCGCACGACGGCGGCTTCTTCAAGCTCTACGAGGCGCTCGCGCACGATTTCGTCTATCCCGATCCGGCGAAGCTGGTGCTGTTCGAGGGCAACCATGACACGCCGCGCGTCTACAGCGTGCTGCACGAGGACCTCGAGCTGACGAAGATGGCTTGGGCCTACCTGTCCTTCGTGCGCCGGATCCCGCAGTTCTTCTACGGCTCGGAGATCCTGATGACCAGCCCGCGGCATCGCGACGACAGCGCGGTGCGGGCGGACTTCCCCGGCGGCTGGGCGGGCGACGCGGTGAACGCGTTCACCGGCGCGGGCCTGGGTGAGCGGCAGGCCGGCGCGCAGGCGTGGCTGAAGCGGCTGCTGAACTGGCGCAAGTCGGAGACGCTGGTGCACGACGGCGCGCTGATGCAGTACGCGCCGCTGGCCGAGAGCTACGTGCTGTTCCGTTACGACGCAGCCAAGGGCCTGGGCGGCAAGCGCCTGATGCTGGTGTTGAGCAAGGCCAAGGAGGCGCGCGAGCTGGACCTGTCGCGCTTCCCGGAGATGCTGCGCGAGGGCGACACGGCGGTCGACGTCCTGACCGGCGAGCGAAAGACACTCGGCCGGACGCTGACGCTGCCGGCGCGGTCGGTGACGTTGCTGTCGATCGACTGAGCTCAGTCGCGTTCGCTCACGAGGGCGCCCGCCACCAGGCCGACGGCCAGCGCGAGATAGACGATGCCGAGCCGGCGCGGCGTGAGTCTCGCCTCGAAGCCTGGCGTCAGGCGCTTGGGCACGAGGACGTAGTCGGTGACGATGGCGGCGCCCGTGAGGGTGATCGCGTCGGTGGCGGCGTTGAGCGGCGTCGGCCGACGGTGCCAGCCGCGCATCAGCGCATAGATCCCGCCCCAGAACAGCGCGGAGGCGACGTGGGTCGCCACCCCCACGCCCGTATGCCGGAGATTGACGGCGTCCGATGCCAGCGCTTCCTCGCCCCATAACCAGTGGCTGGGCGCGTTGAGTCCGGCGACGGCGCGGTGGCCGCCCGCGCGGCTGCCCCAGGCCACGGCGGCGGCGGACAGCAGGCCGGAGGCGAGGCCGGTGATCAGCGATTCGCGGATGAGGTCGACGGTGCGCAGGCTGCGCGGCGAGAAGCGGGTCATGAAGGTCTCCGATCGGATGCATCGGCCGGACTGCCGATGGACTGACCCGAGGACGGGCAAGGTGGGCTCCCGCATCGCGTGCGCTCCCCGGGTGCGCGCGGATCCGCGGCAGGCGCAGAATCTGCCGCAAACCGCCTCGCTCCGGAGTCGCCCATGCCGCTCGTGACGCCCGCCTCCCTCTTGTCGTCGCTCCTGCGTCGGCGGTCTCGCCAGCTGCCGCTCATCGCGACGCTGGTGCTGCTGACGGGGAATCCGGCTTCGGCCGTCGCCGCCGACTACACCGGCCCGATCTTCGACGCCCACCTGCATTACAACGAGGAAGCCTGGAACGGCCGGGAAGGCCCTCACTCGCCGGCGGACGTGCTCGCGCGCATGAAGCGTGGCGGCGTGAAGGCGATCCTCTCCAACTCGAGGCCCAACGACGGCACGCGCACGCTGGCGCAGTTGCCCGAGACCCGCGCGGCCGGCGTCACCGTCGTGCCCTTCATCCGGCTCTACCGCAACCGCGCCGACTACGACAACTGGTTCCGCGACGAGAGCATCTACACGATGGTGCAGGACGAACTCGCGCGCGGCACGGCCTCGGGACCGTATCGCGGGATCGGCGAGTTCCACCTGTACGACAGCACCAACGCGCGCGGCCCGGTCGCGCGCAAGCTGATGGCGCTGGCCGAACAGAAGTCGCTCGTCGTGCTCGCGCACGTGGACGACGAGGCGGTCGAGCTGCTGATGGACGCGACACCGAGCAAAGGCCAGGCCGCCCGCCTGATCTGGGCGCACACGGGCATCAACGGCGCACCGGTCGAGCGCGTGGATGCGCTGCTCGCGAAGTACCCGCGCCTGATGGGCGAGCTGTCCTACCGCCCCGGCCTCACCTGCGACGACGGCAGGCTCTGCCCCGAGTGGCGTGCGCTGATCCTGAAGTACCCGGATCGCTTCCTCGTCGGCTCCGACACCTGGGTCAACCAGCGCTGGCAGTACTACGAGGCGACGATGAGCGCCTATCGGACCTGGCTGGGCGACCTGCCCGCCCCGACGGCCCGCGGGATTGCCTGGGGGAACGGCGCCCGGCTGTTCGGGCTCGGCGATTGAGGCGCGTCATACGTAGCAGCTGCACCCCATCGCACCCCAGAACGCCTGCGCCGCTGTCGCATCGCGCGCCGCGCTGGCGACCGCCGTGTGATCGTGGCCGTGCACACCGCAGCCGCTCGCGCAGGCACACTGCGCGGCGTATTGGTAGCGGCGCTCGGCGTCGCTCATCGACGCCCTTGCCGCGGATGTCGCCGACTTGCGCGCCTGGTACCCGCCATAGCTGCGCACCGGCGACCAGTCGGGCATCGCGGGCGGCAGTGCCGGCGCCAGCGCGGCATAGGCCCCGCTGCCGTGCACCGGCTTGCCGGCGACCACGGTGAGCACCGAGGTGATGTCCTGGATCTGGTCCTCGGGCACGGTCAGGAAGTCGCGGTCCAGCACCGCCAGGTCGCCGAACGCACCCGGCTTGAGCACGCCCTTCTTCCCCGTCTCGCGCGAGAACCACGCGCCGTCCGCCGTCATCAGCCGCAGCGCGGCGACGCGGTCCAGCCGGCGCTCTTCCGGATACAGCACGGTGCCGCCGATCGTGCGTCCCGACACCAGCCAGTACAGCGCCTGCCAGGGGTTGTAGCTGTTCACGCGCGTCGCGTCGGTGCCCAGCGACACGGGAACGCCCATCTCCAGCATCCGCTTGACCGGCGGCGTCTCCGCCGTCGCCTTCAGGCCGTAGCGGCGGATGAAGTATTCGCCCTGCATCGACATGCGGTTCTGCACCGCGATGCCGCCGCCCAGGCGCTTGATGCGTTCGAGGTTCTGCGGCGTGACCGTCTCGCAGTGGTCGAAGAACCAGCCGAGCTTGTCGATCGGATGGTCGCGATGGACCTTCTCGAACACGTCCAGGCTGCGCGACACCGTCTCGTTGTAGGTCGCATGCATGCGCCAGGGCCAGCCGTTGCCGGCCAGGAAGCGCACCACGCCCTCGAGGTCGCTTTCCATCGCCGCCGGCATCTCGGGCCGCGGCACGAGGAAGTCCTCGAAGTCCGCCGCGCTGAAGGCCAGCATCTCGCCCGCGCCGTTGAGCCTGTAGAAATCGCTGCCGTCGCCGGGCTTGCCCGAGCGCGCCCAGCGCTGGAAATCCGCCAACTCCTGCTTGGCCTTCTGCGGGAACAGGTTGTAGGCGATGCGCACCGTGAGCCGGTTCTCCTTGGCGAGCTTGTCGATGATGGCGTAGTCGTCGGGGTAGTTCTGGAAGCCGCCGCCCGCGTCGCCGACCGAGGTCACGCCGAGCCGGTTCTCCTCGCGCATGAAGTGCAGCGTCGAGTTGAGCTGCTGCTCGGGATCGAGCTTGGGACCGAGGTTCAGCGTGTTGTAGAGGATGAAGGCGTTGGGCTCGGCCAGCAGCAGCCCGGTGGGCTCGCCGTGCGCATCACGTTCGATGATGGCGCCGGCGGGCTGCGGCGTGTCCTTCGTGTAGCCGACCGCGCGCAGCGCCGCGCGGTTGAGGAAGGCCATGTTGTAGAGGTTGAGCACGAACACCGGCGTGTCCGGCGCGGCGGCGTTGAGCTCGGCCAGCGTGGGCATGCGCTTCTCGTCGAACTGGAACTCGTTCCAGCCGCCGACCACCCGCACCCACTGCGGCGCCGGCGTGCGCGCGGCCTGCTCCTTGAGCATCTGCAGCGCCGCGCCCAGCGAACGCACGCCGTCCCAGCGCAGTTCCATGTTGAAGTTGAGCCCGCCGCGGATGATGTGCATGTGGGAGTCGGTCAGCCCCGGGATCACGCGGCGCTTCTCGACGTCGACGACCCGCGTCTTCGCGCCGGCGAGCTTGAGGATCTCCGCGTCGGCGCCCACGGCCAGCACGACGCCGTCGCGCACCGCGATCGCGGTTGCCTCGGGTCGGGCCGGATCCATCGTCGTGATGCGGCCGTTGCGCAGGATCAGTTCAGGCGCGCCGCCCTGCCCCGTCTGCGCGAGCACCGGCCCCGCCATCACGCTGATCCCGAGAGCGGCGGCCGCCTCCATGAAATCGCGGCGGTTGCCTTGCGGCGCGTCCTCGCGGCCGGTACGGATCAGGTCGGTGAACATGGCGGGTCCTCGGGAAGTGGAACCCGTCGATTCTTCGCTCGCTTATCGGGCGTGACCTCTCCCAAAGTAGGCACCCCAATGGGGGAGTCGACTCCTACGTCGAGGTGATTGCGACAGCCGCCGCGAGCCAAATACGCTGGGCGTAAAGGAATCAATCATGAACCCACCCGAGGAATTGCAGCGTCTGAAGGCCTTGCACGAGAGGTACGGCATCCCTTTCCTTGAAGGGACGCGGGTCTATCCATCCAAGCTCATCGCTCGATCAGGTCAACCCGTGGTTGAACCAGACTGGACGGCCATTGCGGCGGAGGTCATGGAGGAGCACCGCGACGTTCTGCGCGCCCTCGCCAAACGTTGACCCATGCTTGACGCCCGACATGTCGTGGGGTTCCACGAAACCATTCTGCTGAATGAAGGAGGACTGCCCGGATGGCGGGGGCCGGGATTGCTGGAGGGCGCGCTGTCACGCGTCACCTACCGGATCCAGTTCACGGCCATGGATGACATATTCGAGAGATTGCCGCCATGTACGCCGTGGCCATTGCTCGAGGTCATGCCTTCAACGACGGCAACAAGCGGACAGCGCTTGTATGCGCCCTGGCCCACCTCAATGCCGAGGGTATCAAGTTGCAGAGGAGCTGCCAGCTCGAAGACGTGATGGTCGACGTCGCCCAAGGGCGCCTGGACGAGAAGGATCTTGCGCGCGTGTTCCTCACGCTGCATCGCGCCAATCGCCAAGCACAGGCGGAGTAGATGGCGACGGTGCGTCATCCCGACGCGTCCGCCGCTGTCTTCTCCGCGTGGCGACCGTCAAGGCCGATCGCGCTTCGGCACCCGCGTCTCGACTGCCTTCACCTGGTAGGCCGGCTCGAAGCGGCAGGTCTGGCCCAGCGTCTCCTTGGCCTTCTCGCAGCCGGCGGCGATGGATTCGGGCGTCGGCTTCTTCCCCTGCGTGGCCCAGCTCGTGAGCGCCGTCATCAGCGCCGCGTAGGTCGGATCGCTCAGGTAGCTGTGGTCCCGGTCACCGGTGAAGGTCTGCACCAGCGCGTCGCCGCGCCCCGCCGCCGCCATCGTGCGGCCAAAGCTCTCCTGCAGCTCGACCATCGCCGTCGGGTCGTGGATCGCATGCACCGTCAGCACCGGCACGGGGATCCTGCCGCCCAGATCGGCGTCGGCGGACAAGGTCGCCACCGCCTTCGCGTCCGCCCGGTAGCGCAGCACGCTGGCGTTCAGCGCCGCGTCGTCGGTCGAGCCCGCATACACGGCCCCCATGTTGCCGAACGGGCTCGCGCCACCGGTGCGCTTCTGCGCGATGTCCTGGAAGTGCCAGGTCGCCCAGTTCAGGTGGGACTGGATGCTGCGCTCCGGGATGTGGATCACATCGACGATGGTCTTGATCTTCGCCGCCTGCGCCGCCGACCGCTCCGCCGCCGGCTTGTTCAGGCCCAGGCAGTCGTCGACACGTTTGGCGAGGTCCGCCTGCTTCATCGGCGAATCCGCCGGCAGTCCGATGTTGAGCGGGTACTGCGGCTCGCTCGGCAGCGGATGGTTGTGGCACAGGTACTGGTAGACCACCCGCAGGTCCAGCCGGAAGTCGTAGCTGCGCGTCCCGCCGCCCAGCACGCCCGAGGTCAGCAGCACCGCGTCGTAGGGCTTGCCGTCGGCGAACAGCTCGGCGCCCTTGGCCGCCACGCTCGCGCCCCACGACTGGCCGTGCAGGTAGACATGCTTGGGCTTGGCGACCTTGTCGATGAACAGGCGCCGCAGCCGCTCGTTGTCCTGCGCCGCGGCGGTCACCGCGACCCCGCCCTGCCGGTAGCTCGAGGTCGCGAAGGCGTAGCCCAGGCGCGGCATGATGGTCCAGCGCTCGACGTCCTCGGTCACGCGCTTCATCGTCGGCGCGCCGAGGAACGGGCCGCCGTGCGCGTGCACGACGAGGTCCCCGTTCCACTGCTTCGGCATGACGATCATGTACAGCGCGCCGGCGCTGTCCTGTCCGGACAGGCAGCTCGCGCCGTCGCCGACCCCCGACGGACAGGCCGCCGGCGCCGGCGCGGCCTCGAGCGCCATGTCGAAGGCCGGGGCCTGCGGTTTCTTCGCCACCGCGACGGGCGCGCAGGCCGTCAGGCCCAGCACGCCCAGCGCCAGCGCGGCGGCCATCGTCGCCGCGCGCGCCTTCGGTGTCCACACGCCGCTGCCGGCCCCTGGTGTCATCAGCATCCTCATCTCCCTTCAGGAATCACGCCCGGACCGGGGTGACGGTCAGACAGGCAACGCGGGCATCGCGCCCCCCCGCCGACAGTCGCTCCTGGCGACCGCGGCGCATCAACAGACACAGCAAGCCCAAGCCGAGCGCGGCCAGGGCGAAGGACCCCGGCTCCGGCACCGCCGCGGCGAAGCCGAGCTGCTCGCTCGCCACGCGCTGCAGCAGCAGGGCCTGCGCCGCGCCGATACCGAGGTCGCGCGCGGCGATCTCGTTCAGGCCCAGGATCGCCGGATCCAGCCCGGTGATCGTGCCGAACAGCGTCAGCGCGCTCAGGTAGGAACCGTATTTGCTCGCATGGGTGCCGTCGTCGAACCACAGGTCCACCAGGCCGTCGGTGGCCGCCGTCGACGCATACATGTCGGGCGTGGCGACGCCGTCGGCGATCGCGCGCATGAAGGCCTCGCCCACCGGCGCGACGCCGGCGATGCCGCCCGAGCCGTCCGCCCCGGCCATCAGCGCCGCGCCCGCGTAGGCCTGCCGCAGGTCGTCGGTCATCGCCTGCAGCGTCGGATAGAAGGACGGCGCCGGCTGTCCGGTCGGGATGATCTCGCCGGTGTTCTCGTCGGTGATCGTGGTGCTGGGCGCGTTCACCAGGTTGGGCCGCGCCCAGGTCTGGTACAGGTACACGTCGGCGTTCGCGTTGGCATTGGCGTTCGCCGGCACGTTGCGCAGCAGCGAGCAGGTGCCCGTCGACGCCCCCGTGATCTCCGCGCACTTCGCGTTCGTACCGCCGATCAGGTCGCGCTCGCGGTAGCTCAGCGCGTTGCCCTGGTGGATCCAGTTCTCGATCAGGTTGGTGTAGGTGTTGAAGTAGGCCGGGTTCGAGGCCAGCCCCGGCTGCTTGGTCAGGGGCTCGTCGCTCTGCTCCTGCAGCACCACCTTGTCCCAGGCCTGCGAGCCGATGTTGCCCCGCAGGTCCCAGCCGGCGTTGTTGGTGTTGAGGAACTGCCCGCGCAGCGAGGCCGCGTTGCGCGCCGAGATCGAGACGTCGTAATCCAGCCCGACCTGCACGGTGAACTGCTTGAAGATGCCGGCGATGCCGCCCCACGGGTGCGGCTCGAAGCTGTTGGCGCCGCCGGGATTGGCGGCGTACATGGCCGCCGTCAGGTCGTGGACGTTGGCGGCGTTGTAGCTCATCACCGGATCGACGCGGCCGAAGGTGTAGCTGTTGCCGACGAAGAGGATCTTCGTCGCCTCCGCCCGCGCGACGAGCGGCGCCGCGGCGCCCAGCGCCGCGAAGCTGAGCAGGACCGCGCCGGCCAGGCGCGGGGTCCGTCGTGAAGTGCCGGAGAACATGGTGGTCGACATGGTCGCGCTCCTTCGTTGCTGCTGGTTGAAGCCGAGGTGAGGCGCCTGTCCGACAGGCGTCGGACAGGGTCAGGCGAGGATCAGAAGTTGTGGCGCACGCCGGCCTCGAAGCCGCCGCTGTCGCCGCCGGGCTGCGTCGTCGCGAGGCCGACGTTGAAGCGCACGCCGCGGGCCTTGTTGTCCACCTTCGCGAGGTTGGTGTACAGCGCCGTCCGCTTGGACAGGTCGTGCACGTAGCCGATCGCGATGTGCGTGGCGTCGCTGGCCACATTCTTCGCCTTGAGCCAGGTATAGGCGAAGCGCAGCTCGCCCTGCGGCCAGACCTGCCACTGCGTGCCCAGCATGGTGGCCGTCGTGCTGGTGATGCCGACCTCGTTGCGACCCCACAGCGCCATCAGCCTGGCCGGGCCCCACTGGTAGGACATGCCCACGTTGCTCTGCGTGTAGTCGCCGGTCGCGTAGCGCGTCTTGGAGATCGCGGCCGAGCCGTTGAAGGTCTCGTTGCGCCAGCCGATGCGCACGCCGGTCAGCTGGCCGTCCTTGCGCGTGGGGCCTGCGCCCTGTTCCCCCAGCGCCAGCATCGCGTGGCCGTAGAAACCGTTGATGCCCGAGGGCGTGAAGTAGCCGATCGAATTGGACGCCCGCACGTTGGTGCGCGCCGTCGTGCCGTTGGCGGGCACCGGGTAGTACATGATCCCGGAGCTGCCGACGCCGTTCGTGCCGAACGGATGCATCGAGGTGGTCAGGTTGCCGAACGAGGGCACGTAGTCGCGGCCCAGGCGCAGTTCGCCCCAGTCGGCCGACGAGATCTGCACCGTCGCGCGCCGTCCCCAGGTGAGGCCGCCGCTGACCGAGTCCTTGTTGTTGGTGCTGGTGGCGCCGCTGGTGCCATCGTCGACGGAAACCGCCGACTCCAGCCAGAAGCCGACCTTCAGGCCGCCGCCCAGGTCCTCGGTGCCGCGCACGCCGAAGCGGCTGGACGTGTTGCCGTCGCTGTTGACCAGGTAGCGCGTGTCGGTGCCGCTGGCCTTCAGCGCCTGCACGCCGATGTCGAGCAGGCCGAACACCTGCACGCTGCTGCCGCCCTGCGCCTGCGCCGCGCCGGCCGCTCCCACCGCGGCGGCGGCCAGGACCAGGGCCGTGCGCGCGTTCCACGGGTTGCACGCGTGCCCCGCGTCCCTCGAATGTCGTTTCGTCTTCATCAACCTTGTCTCCGTTTGGTGGTCGTCGTGTCCTCGTGCGGGACCGCTCGTCGTACTGCTGGCCCGACCGCAGTGGACCGTTCTCGGACGGTTCTTGGATCGCTTTCATCGGTATCCGGGGCGGACCTTAGTGACGGCGCTTCATAGCGTCAAATACACTGATCCGCAGAATCCGAGACGTTTTGAATATGGGACGTACGTAGCTTTCCGCATGGTTTCCAGCAGGGAGAGCGAAGGCGAGCCCGAGGACCAGGAGACAACGCAGACATGGACCTCCGACATCTGCGCTACTTCGTGACGGTCGCGGAGACCGGCCACATGACGCGCGCCGCGGCGCTGCTCGGGATGCAGCAGCCGCCGCTGAGCCAGCAGATCAAGACGCTGGAACAGGAGCTGGGCATCGCCCTGCTGCACCGCCATCCGAAGGGCGTGAGCCTGACCGACGGCGGGCGGCAGTTCCTCGACGAGGCGCGACGGCTGCTGCGCGATTACAACGACATGCGCGACCGCATGGAGCGCCTGGCCGGCGGCCAGCACGGGCTGCTGGCGATCGGCTTCACGAGCTCGGCGGCCGCGCACGCGTTCACGCCGGCGGTGCTGCGCGCCTGCCGCGGCGAACATCCGGGCATCGCGCTGACGATGACGGAGAACAACGCCGCGGGGCTGATCGAGGCGATCGTGAAGTCGCGGCTGCACTGCGGCTTCCTGCGCGTGCCGGTGGCGCAGCCCGAGGGCGTCAGCTTCGAGACGCTGCTGACCGAGCCCGCGCTGCTGGCGCTGCCGCTGGACCACCGGCTCGCGACGGTGCCGCGCGCGGGATCGACGCCGGTGCCGCTGGCGGAGCTGGAGGACGAGGACCTGATCCTCGTGCGCCGCCCCGGCGCGCCCGGGCTCTACGCCAACCTGCTGGCGCTGTGCGAGCGCGACGGCGTCAAGCCGCGCAGCTTCGTCGAGGTGGACCGGATGATGATGAACCTGAACCTGGTGGCGGCCGGCGCGGGGATCACGGTGGTGCCGGCGTCGATGCGCGGCGTGCATGCGCATTCGATCGTGTTCCGGCCGCTGGAGAAACATGCGCGGCTGGAGGCGCCGCTGACGATCGCGTACCGCGCGCACGACCAGGAAGGCCCGACGGCGACCTTCCTCGCGCTGGCCCGGCGCATCGCGATGGAGCATCGGGATGCGTAGGCGCGATCTGGTGAAGGCCGGCCTCCTCGGCGCGGGCCTGGGTCGCGTGGCGCGCGCCCAGACGACGAGCGGCGCGGCCGAGCCCTGGCCCGGACGCCCCATCCATCTCATCGTCGCCTACCCGCCCGGCGGGGTCAGCGACGAAACGGCACGCGCCCTCGCGCAGCACATGAGCACGCGGCTGAAGGTGCCGGTGATCGTCGAGAACCGCGCCGGCGCCGGCGGCCTGACCGCGCTGGAATCGCTCGCCCGCGCGGCGCCGGACGGCCACACGCTGGCCTACTGCGCGATCTCGCCGCTGGTGTTCGTGCCCGCCTCGAGCGCGGTGCCCACGCCCGACGTGGCGCCCGTCGTCAGCATCATGGACACGCCGGTCCTCGTGCTCGCGCACCCGTCGTTCAAGCCGAAGGACTTCGGCGCGATGATCGCCGCCGCGCGTCGCGCGCCCGGCCGCCTGCGCTGGGCAACCTCGGGCAACGCGACGGTCGGTCACATGGTACTCGCGCAGGTGCGCGCCGCGGCGCGGGTGGACATCATCCACGTGCCCTACAAGGGCGGCGGGCAGCAGTTGACCGACGCGATCGGCGGGCAGTTCGAGCTCCTGTCCTCGAACGTCGCGTCGCAGCAGCTGCAGTTCGTGCGACAGGGCAAGCTCAAGGCGCTGGCGATCGGCTCGCCCGTGCGGCTGCCCGTGCTGCCCGACGTGCCGACCCTGGCGGAACTCGGATTCCCGGATGCGAACCTGGTCTCCACCTTCGGCCTCTTCGCACCGCGCGGCGTGCCGGAAGACCGGCTGCGACTGATCAACACGGCGATCAACGAAGCACTGCGGCGGCCCGAGATCCGCTCGAAAATCCTCGACGTCAGCAACCTGCCCACCGGCGGCTCGGCGGCGGACTTCGCCGCACGCATCGCGAAGGAGCGGGACCGCGTGCTGCGCGTGCCGGCGGATTGAGCGTCGTCAGCCGATCCGCGCCACCACCTCTTCGGCGATCGCCAGCGAGCTCGTGAGGCCGGGCGACTCGATACCCATCAGGTTCACCAGGCCCGGCACGCCGTGCTGCGCGGGACCGTCGATGCGGAAGTCGGACGCGGGCTCGTGCGGCGCGTGGATCTTCGGCCGCACGCCGCTGTACGCGGGCTGCAGCGCGCCGTCCGGCAACGCGGGCCAGTAACGGCGCACGTCGTCGTAGAACACGTCGGCGCGGGCGGGATCGACGGCGTAATCGATGTCTTCGGGGTTCTCGACGTCCAGCCACTGCGCATCGGGTCCGAAGCGCGCCTGGCCGCCGAGGTCCAGCGTCAGGTGCACGCCCAGCCACGCGTCCTGCGGCATCGGGTAGACGAGCCGCGAGAACGGCGCCCGCCCCTGCAACGCGAAGTAGCAGCCCTTGCTGAAGCGCGCCGCGGGCGGCGTCGGCAGGCCCTCGACCGCGGCCGCGAGCAACGGCGCATGCAACCCGGTCGCATTGACGACGATGCGGGCGCCGAGCGTCATGTCGTCGGCGTGGACCACGTGCCCGGCGCCGTCGCGACGCACCGCGGTCACCGTCGCCCCGAAGGCGACCGCGCCGCCGTGGCGCTCCAGGTCGCCCTGCAGCGACAGCATCAGGCCGTGGCTGTCGACGATGCCCGTCGATGGCGAGAGCAGCGCGGCCTCGCATTGCAGTTGCGGTTCCAGCGCGAGGGCGTCCTCGCGCGTGAGCCAGCGCAGGTCGTCGACGCCGTTGGCGGCGGCTTTCGCCTGCAGTGCGCGCAGACCCGGCAGTTGGTCCGCCGACGTCGCGACGACCAGCTTGCCGCAACGCCGGTGCGGCACGCCGTGCGATTCGCAGTGCGCGTAGAGCAGCTGTTTGCCGCGCACGCACAGCCTCGCCTTCAGCGATCCCGCCGGGTAGTAGAGCCCGGCATGGATGACCTCGCTGTTGCGCGAACTCACGCCGGTGCCGATGGCGAGCTCGCGCTCCAGCACCAGCGTCTCCAGCCCGCGCATCGCCAGCGCCCGCCCGACCGCGAGGCCGACGACACCGGCCCCGATCACCACTGCATCGACTTGATCCATGCCGGCGATTGTGCCGAGCCTGTTCCGCTGGAACCGCCCGTGGCCGCCAATCAGGCGCGCAGGTCCGCGAGCGCGTGCGAATGCTGGAGTCCGAAGGCGCTGACCGCGGCGGCGTCGTGACTGAATTCGCCCGCCGCGAGCCGTTGCGCCAGGCTCTCCAGATCGAGGGTCAGGAACTCGCTGACCTCGCCGTCGCCGTTGCGAGGCGTGAAACCGGCGGGCAGTTGAAGACTGAAGACATGAAGCACCTCATCGTGCAGCCCTTCGAGCTCCATGCGCGTACTGCGCAGCGCGCCTCGCGGCTGCACGGCGGCGCTGATCGTCATCGGGACACCCGCCTCTTCGAGCAACTCACGGCGGGCGCAGTCGACGAGGTCCTCATCGGCGGTCAGACCGCCGGCGGCAAGGTTGTCGAGCTTGCCCGGATCGGTCGCCTTGGACATCGCGCGTCGACCGCACACGAGCCGCGCGCCGGGCAGGAAGCCGTTGACGTGCACCGCGCGACTCATCAAGCCGAAGAAGCGGAAGGCAGCGCGCTCCAGGCGGAACAGCACCTCGCCGCGCCGGGTGCAGGGATCCTCGACGGGATGCTCGCAGGCGTAGCGCTCGCCGCGCCAGCCGGTGATCGCGCAGCGCTGCTTCAGCGCGAGCGCCACGGCACCGATGCGCTCGGAACGGGCCTCCACATCGAGCGCTTCGGCGTCCCAGCACAAGGCGCCATCACGGCGCTTGAGTTCGGGCCAGTGCTCGCTGAGCAAGACCTGGCGCATCGGATGCAGGCGGCCGATCGTGACGTCGCCCAAGCGCAAGGGAATGAGTCCTTCCGGCACCGGCTGCCTCGCGAGCTGCAGACAGCGCGGCATGACGGCGACGAGCGAAGGCGGGAGCAGTGGCGACATGCGGCGATTCTCGCCGTAGCGCACCAGCCAAGAAAAAACCCCGCCAACTTGCGTCGACGGGGTTGATCTGGTGGGCGGTGCAGGGTTCGAACCTGCGACCCCTGCCGTGTGAAGGCAGTGCTCTACCGCTGAGCTAACCGCCCGGTATCTGGACCGGGACTTCCCTGACTCTCAACAAGAATCCAAAGCACTTCCGAAGGAGACTCTGGTGGGCGGTGCAGGGTTCGAACCTGCGACCCCTGCCGTGTGAAGGCAGTGCTCTACCGCTGAGCTAACCGCCCGGTCTTGTCGTCCTCAGCCGCTTCTTTCGTCGCTGCCGGGGATGTCCGGGAAAGTCGAAGATTATGCCATGAGAATTTGACGCGACTCAAGAACTTCGAGCACTCTTTGCTCGAACACGCTCGAGTCCCCGTCGCGGCCGCCGTTCAGACGCTCAGGCCGCCGCGGACACCTGCCAGATCCGCTTGCCACCGCTGGCCTTGTCCAGCTCCGCCAGCACCTTGTCGTGCAGCACCAGCTCCTCGGCGGTCGGCGCGATCACCGGCAGATCGAAGGCGCTGAAGTCGATCGCCGCGACCTCCAGCTGTCCGCCCTCACCCGACGACGACGACGCGCTGTCGTCGATGACCAGCGAGTCCTGCCCGCGCGTCAGCCGGATGAAGACCTCCGCCAGCAGCTCCGCGTCCTTGACCGCGCCGTGCAGCCCGCGGTTGCTGTTGTCGACCTCCAGGCGCCGGCACAAGGCATCCAGCGAGTTCGCCTTGCCCGGGAACATGTCCCGCGCCATCAGCAGCGTGTCGCGCACGCTCTCCACGCACTCGTGCAGCGGCGCGCGCCCGCAGCGCTTGAGCTCGGCGTTGATGAAGCCCACGTCGAAGGCCGCGTTGTGCGCGATCAGCTCCGCATCACGGATGAACTCCAGGAACTCGTCGACGATCTGCGCGAACTTGGGCTTGTCCGACAGGAACTCGGCGCTCAGCCCGTGGACGCGGAATGCCTCCTCGGGCATGTCGCGCTCGGGGTTCAGGTAGAAGTGCAGATGGCGGCCCGTCAGCTGACGGTTGACCATCTCCACCAGCCCGATGTCGACGACGCGGTCGCCCGCCTCGGGATTCAGGCCGGTGGTCTCGGTATCGAAAAAGATCTGACGCATGTCGGGAAGCCTCGGGTGCGGGTCGCCGGTCTCAACGCGCCGCGGGCGCCGCCTGCAGGCGCGCGGCGCGCCGGTAGGCCCAGACCATCATGAGAACGCCCGCGACGATCATCGGCAGGCTCAGCCATTGTCCCTGGCTCAGGTGCAGCGGCTGATCGTCCAGCTTGAGGAAGCTGTCGGGCTCGCGGAAGTACTCGACGACGAATCGCGCCACGCCGTAACCCAGCAGGAACAGCCCGGAGACCGCCGCCATCGGCCGCGGCTTGCGCGCGAACAGCCACAGCACGATGAACAGCAGCAGGCCCTCGCCGAGGAACTGGTAGATCTGCGACGGATGACGCGGCGTCAGCACCGGGTCGTGCGCCTGCGGGAACACCATCGCCCACGGCAGGCCAGGATCGGCCGCACGGCCCCACAGCTCGCCGTTGATGAAGTTGCCCAGGCGACCCGCCGCCAGGCCGGTGGGCACGCACGGCGCGACGATGTCGCCGACCTCGAGGAAATTGAAGCCGCGCCGCCACGCGAAGAAGGCCAGCGCGACGATCACGCCCAGCAAACCGCCGTGGAAGGCCATCCCGCCCTGCCACACCGCCAGGATCTCGCCCGGATGGCTCAGGTAGTAGCCCGGCTTGTAGAAGAACACGTAACCCAGCCGCCCCCCCACCACCACGCCGAGCACGCCGTAGAACAGCAGGTCGTCGATGTCGCGCCGGGTCCAGCCGCGCGCCGCGTTCCACGGCCTGCGGACCATGCGGTTGCCCAGGAACATGAAGAGCCCGAACGCCGCCAGGTACATCAGCCCGTACCAATGGATCGGCCATCCGAAGATCGAGATGGCCACGGGGTCGAACTGGGGATGGACCAACATGGAGAGAGCTTTACCGCGTCGCGAAGGCGCGAATCATAATGGGGCTCTTCAGTTCCCCAGCGCCGCCAGCTGCTTGCGGCAGTCCTCGATGTCGCCGTTGCTGCCGCGGCGGTTGTCCACGCAACGCTGAAAGGCGACCCGCGCGGCCGCCTTGTCGCCCTTGGCCGCCAGCGCGCTGCCCAGGCGCCGGTCCAGGCCCAGCTGCTCCGCGCCCTGCATGCCGCGGGCCCGCTCGAAGGCCGCCACGGCCTTGTCGTATTGCCCCAGCGCGTCATAAGCGCGCCCGAGTCCGTAGGCACCCATGGCCTGATTGGGCTGGCTCTTGAGCAGTTCCTCGAACCACGGCACCGCCCGCTCCTTCTGCTCGCCGAAGAACAGGCTGCGCCCGTAGTCGCTCCACAGCACCCGCAGCTCCAGCAGCAGTTCCGGACGCTGCGTGCGCACCGCGCGCAAGGCCTTCTCCATCGCCGGCCAATCCTTCTTCGAGGCCGCCACGCGCGCCCGCATCAGGCCCAGTTGGGCCGCGTCCTTCACCTCCTGCTCGAGCGCGCGCGCCTTGGACTCCCCGCCCCCGACGAAGCTCGGCAGCGCCAGGTAGTACTGCTGCAGCGCGCTGCGCGGCTCAGGCGCGTCCGGCAGCAAGGCCATCGCGCGCTGGGCCAGCTCGCTGACCCGCCCCAGCGATCCCAGCGCCTTGAACTTGCTGCCGCCGCGCGCCTGCATCACCAGCGCGAGCGCCAGCGCATAGTGGCACGCGCCCTCGTTGGGCGTGCGCTGCACGCATTGCTCCAGACGCTGGATGTTCTGCTTCAACACCGCGCCGTCGACCAGGTCCAGCTGCGACAGCGCCAGCGCCGCGACCGCCTGCGGATCGTCCGGATCGGCCTTCGCCCGTTGCGCGGCCAGCTTCTCCAGGTCGTCCGCCCGGCCGGCGTCGAGCAGGGCCTGCAGTTCCGCATCCTTCAGCACCGCGGCCTGCGCCGCCCCCGCGAAGGCCACGCTCATCAGCATCGAGAATCCGGTGACGACACAGATCGCGCCGATGAGGCGACGCCAGGTGCCACGTCTTGCGGCGTCGTCGTTCTTGCGGGGAGCTTTCACGGGGGATTTCCTTTCTTCGGCGCATGGTCGCAGAACTGCGGCGAGCCTGCATGGCCCGCACGGAACTTCACATTCGCCTTCACCACCGGCAACCCGCAGGCCGGGCCTGCGCGTCGCGGCGCCTCAACGCTTGACTTTCACCTGCGCACGAACGTGGTCGACGAAGCGCCTCACCACCGGCGACGCGTCGGCGCGCCAGATCAGGCTGGTGTCGCAGGCCGGCACCTCGGCCGATGGCCAGGGCCGATAACGCACGCCGGGCCGCTGCAGTGCACAGACCGATCGCGGCACCCAGGCCACGCCCATGCCCGCGGAGACCAGATTGACGATGGTCTGCATCTGGATGGCCTCCTGCGCGATGCGCGGCGTGGCGCCGTGCGCGCGGTAGAAGCCCAGCAGCGCGTCGAACAGCGACGGCGCGATCTCGCGCGGGAACACGACCAGCGGCTCGCGCAGCACGTCCGCCAGCGACGGACCGCCGCGACGCTCGAGCGCCCAGTCCTCGGCATGCGCGAGCACCAGCGGCTCGGTCGAGACGGTCAGCCGCTCGAAGCCGGCCGGCTCGGCGCCCGGCGCGTGGATGGCGAATCCAGCATCGAGCTCGCCGGTCTCGAACCCCTTGAGCTGCACGTCCAGCGTCGCCTCGCGCAAGGCGAGCTGCACCTCCGGCAGCGCCTCGCGGAACAGGCGCAGCCAGCGCGGCATGTCGCCATAGCCGACGGTCGAGACGAAGCCCAGGCTCAGCCGCCCGGCCTCGCCGCTGGCCGCCGCGCGGACACGCGCGGGCACCTGGTCCGCCTGCTCGACCAGACGCGCGGCCGCCTCGACCAGCGCCTGCCCCGCCGCCGTCAGCGCGACGGTGCGCCGGCCACGTTCCAGCAGCTGGACCTCCAGCTGCGCCTCCAGCTTCTGCACGGCCAGGCTCAGCGGCGGCTGGGTCATGTGCAGCCGCTCGGCGGCGCGGCCGAAGTGCAGTTCCTCGGCCAGCACCAGGAACTGGCGCAGCGGGCGGAGCTCGATCATTGATACATGCGACGAATCAAAACGACATCAACTATATATTGGACCCGCAAGTCGGCCCGGCGCATACTGACCCGCTCCAAGCATCCCCCGCCAGGACTCCGCGATGACCGACGCCAAGAACGCCCCCCACGACGACGCGCCCAACCGCCGTTCGAAGAACATCACCGAAGGCGTCGCCCGCGCGCCCAACCGCTCGATGTACTACGGCATGGGCTACCAGGAGAGCGACTTCGGCAAGCCCATGATCGGCGTGGCCAACGGCCATTCGACGATCACGCCCTGCAACTCCGGCCTGCAGAAGCTGGCCGACGCCGCGGTCATCGGCCTGAAGGCCGCCGGCGCCAACGCGCAGCTCTTCGGCACGCCGACCATCTCCGACGGCATGGCCATGGGCACCGAGGGCATGAAGTACTCGCTGGTCTCGCGCGAGGTCATCGCCGACTGCGTCGAGACCTGCGTCGGCGGCCAGTGGCTGGACGGCGTGATGGTCATCGGCGGCTGCGACAAGAACATGCCCGGCGGCATGATGGGCATGCTGCGCGCCAACGTGCCGGCGATCTACATCTACGGCGGCACGATCAAGCCGGGCCACTACAAGGGCCAGGACCTCAACATCGTCAGCGTGTTCGAGGCCGTCGGCCAGTTCAGCGCCGGCAAGATGAGCGAAGAGGACTTCTGCCAGATCGAGAAGCGCGCCATTCCCGGCAGCGGTTCCTGCGGCGGCATGTACACCGCCAACACGATGAGCTCGGCCTTCGAGGCGCTGGGCATGTCGCTGCCCTACTCGTCGAGCATGTCCAACGTGGAGGACGAGGTCGTCGAGAACACCAAGCGCGCCGCGGAGGTCCTGGTCGCCGCCGTCAAGGCCGACCTGAAGCCGCGCGACATCGTGACGAAGAAGGCCATCGAGAACGCCGTCGCCGTGATCATGGCCACCGGCGGCTCGACCAACGCGGTGCTGCACTTCCTGGCCATCGCGCACGCGGCCGAGGTGGACTGGACCATCGACGATTTCGAGCGCATGCGCACGACGATCCCGGTGCTGTGCGACCTCAAGCCCAGCGGCCGTTTCCTCGCCGTGGACCTGCACAAGGCCGGCGGCATCCCGGCTGTGATGAAGCAGTTGCTGAAGGCCGGCCTGCTGCACGGCGACTGCATCACCATCACCGGCAAGACCGTCGCCGAGAACCTGGCCGACGTGCCGGACCTGTCGCCCGGGCAGGAGGTCATCCGCGCCGTGGACGACCCGATCTACGCCCAGGGCCACCTGGCCATCCTGAAGGGCAACCTCTCGCCCGAAGGCTGCGTGGCCAAGATCACCGGGCTGAAGAACCCGGTGATCACCGGCCCGGCTCGCGTCTTCGACGACGAGCAATCCGCGCTCGCCGCGATCATGGCCAACCAGATCAAGGCCGGCGACGTGATGGTGCTGCGCTACCTGGGTCCCAAGGGCGGTCCCGGCATGCCGGAGATGCTGGCGCCCACCGGCGCGCTCATCGGCCAGGGGCTGGGCGAGAGCGTGGGCCTGATCACCGACGGCCGCTTCTCGGGCGGCACCTGGGGCATGGTCGTCGGCCACGTGGCGCCGGAGGCCTATGCCGGCGGCACGATCGCGCTGGTGCAGGAGGGCGACTCCATCACCATCGACGCGCTGCAACTGCTGCTGCAGCTCAACGTCGACGACGCGGAACTGGCGCGCCGCAAGGCCGTCTGGCAGCAGCCCGCGCCGCGCTACACGCGCGGCGTGCTGGCGAAGTTCGCGAAGAACGCCTCGAGCGCCAGCTCGGGCGCGGTGCTCGACAAGTTCGAGTGAGGGGTCAACGCTTGCGCCGCGTCTTGTCGCCCTGCCCGATCGCGTCGAGCTGACGCTGGCGGCGGCCTTCCTTCTTCTCTTCCATCTTGTCCATTTCCTTCTTCTTGGTGTAGCCCGTCTGGTCGGCGATCTCCCACCAGACGACGGCCACCGGGAAGGGCGACAGCACCCACCACCAGCTCAGCGTCTCGAAGGGGCCGACGGCCGCCAGCTTGAGGACAATCAACAAGACACCGATCACCATCAACCACATCGTCGTTCTCCTCGTGCGCGCCCCGGGGCGCCGCATCCCTCACCACTACAATCGCGCGAGCCCGGAACTCCCCAGCCACTCGACGGGCCGCAGCGCGACGCTTGTTGTCGCGGCGGCCGGACGCGGCGCCGCTTGTGGCGTCGATTGTGACGCGGATGGGGAGCCCGGCGACACCTGAAAGGATGCCATGAGAAACGCCTTGTTCATCTCCGCGGCCCTCGCCGCCACGCTGGGCGCACCCAGCGCCTTCGCCAGCCCCGAGCTGGCGCAGAAGAAGAACTGCATGGCCTGCCATGCCGTCGACAAGAAGCTGGTGGGCCCTGCCTACAAGGACGTCGCGGCCAAGTACGCCAACGACAAGGACGCCGTGAAGAAGCTGTCCGAAAAGATCATCAAGGGCGGCTCCGGCGTCTGGGGTCCGGTGCCGATGCCGGCCAACACGCAGGTCAGTCCGGCGGAAGCCGAACAGCTCGCCAAGTGGATCCTGACGACGAAGTGATCGCCCTGTGAGCGACCTGCGATCGCCACCGGACTTCCGGCGACGCGTTCCGAAAAGGCCCCGCGGGGCCTTTTCCTTTGGCGTCCGTCCGGGATCAGGCCACGAATCAGGCCACGAGCTTGAGCAGCTCCTCCCGCCGGCGGTCGTCCAGGTGCCGGCTCTCGCGGGCGAGGTTGACGGCCTTGGCCACGGTCGCGAGCTCCATCACCGCCTCGTCGATCCGGTAGCCGCCCCGCCCCTGCATCCAGCGCAGCACGTCCCACAGGTGCCAGACCGAGGACGAATTGCCCTCGTGGATCGGCGACGGGAAACTCATCGGATGCGTCAGCATCAGCTTGCGCATGTTCTGGCGGGAGACCCCCACCAGCACCGCCACGTCCGTCAGGCCGACCATGTCCGGCGCGGCCTCGACCAGCCGCGCGCCGGGCGCGGCCTTGCGGACCTCGCGCAGCGCGCCCAGCAGCGCCTGGTCGGCCCGCTCCGCCTCTCTCGTGAAGCTCAGCATCATCCGGCCGCGCAGGCCCAGGGCGATCCGCGCGTCCGTGCAGCCGGCGGACAGGAGCCGCTGCTTCAGCGGCTCCTCCTCGCAGTCCTGGGGCGGCATCTGGTACTTGAGCGTGAACGAATATTCCACAAACGACTCCTTCTATGAGGGCAGCATCCGGCGCGCCGCGTCGTGCGGGCACCGTCAGGATGGCTGGCACCGCTCCCGCTGGAACGGAGTCGGCATTCTTCGCCCAGACCTGCCTGGGCTCCACAACCCGAGCGTGTGTGGATGGCGCGGCCACTGCCCGATGGGGGCCAGCGGCTCCCGAACATCAGGGAGGCGACGGCCGCTCGGGACCGGCGTCAGCGCAAAAATCGCCCCCCCAAAAGGGGGATTCAGCGGGTTCCCAGAGGAGGAGCGGCTCCGGAACCAATGACAACCGGAATGCCACGCGCATCCCGCGCGCGGCAGCCGGCGGTCGCGCTCAGTAGGCCTGCCCGAGCTGTTCCAGGATGGCCGGATTCTCCAGCGTCGAGGTGTCCTGCGTGACGCTCTCGCCCTTGGCGACGGAACGCAGCAGCCGGCGCATGATCTTGCCGCTGCGGGTCTTGGGCAGGTTGTCGCCGAAGCGGATGTCCTTGGGCTTGGCGATCGGACCGATCTCCTTGGCCACCCAGTCGCGCAGCTGCTTGGCAATGGCCTTGGCCTCGTCGCCGTTCGGGCGCGGGCGCTTGAGCACGACGAAGGCGCAGATCGCCTCGCCGGTGGTGTCGTCGGGACGTCCGACGACGGCGGCCTCGGCCACCAGCTCGGTGCAGCTGACCAGCGCGGACTCGATCTCCATCGTGCCCATGCGATGGCCCGACACGTTGAGCACGTCGTCGATGCGGCCGGTGATCGTGAAGTAGCCGTTGTCGGCGTCGCGGATGGCCCCGTCGCCCGCGAGGTAGTAGCCCTTGAGTTCCGGCGGGTAGTAGCTCTTCTTGAAGCGTTCCGGGTCGCCGTAGATCGTGCGGATCATCGAGGGCCACGGCTTCTTGACCACCAGGATGCCGCCCTGCCCGTTGGGCACGTCGTTGCCGGTCTCGTCGACGATGGCCGCCGTGATGCCGGGGAACGGCAGCGTGCAGGAACCGGGCACCAGCGGCGTCGCGCCGGGCAGCGGCGTGATCATGTGGCCGCCGGTCTCCGTCTGCCAGAAGGTGTCGACGATCGGGCAGCGGCCGCCGCCCACGTGCTGGTGGTACCACTCCCACGCGGCCGGGTTGATCGGTTCGCCGACCGAGCCCAGGATGCGCAGCGAGCTCAGGTCGTAGTTCTTCGGATGGACCGCCGCGTTCGTCTCGGCGGCCTTGATCAACGAACGGATCGCCGTCGGCGCCGTGTAGAAGATCGTGACCTTGTGCTTCTGGATCATCTGCCAGAAGCGGCCGGCGTCGGGGAAGGTCGGGATGCCCTCGAAGACGACCTCGGTGCCGCCCAGCGCGAGCGGACCGTAGGCGATGTAGGTGTGGCCGGTCACCCAGCCGATGTCGGCCGTGCACCAGAAGACGTCGGAGTCCTTCAGGTCGAAGGTCCACTTGGTGGTCAGCGCCGCATGCAGCAGGTAGCCGCCGGTGCTGTGCTGCACGCCCTTGGGCTTGCCGGTGGAACCGGAGGTGTAGAGCAGGAACAACGGGTGCTCGGCCTCGACCCATTCCGGCTCGCAGCTCGAGGGCTGGCCGGCGACCGCGTCGTGCAGCCACTCGTCGCGGCCGTCGACCCAGGCGATCTGGCCGCCGGTGCGCTTGTAGACGACGACGTTCCGGATGGTCGGGCAGCTGTTGTCGGCCAGCGCCTCGTCGACGATGGCCTTGAGCGGCAGCGACTTGCCGCCGCGCGCCTGCTCGTCGGCCGTCAGCACCATCACGGCGCCGGCGTCCTGGACCCGGTCGCGCAGCGACTGCGCGGAGAAGCCGCCGAACACCACCGAGTGCGTCGCGCCGATGCGGGCACAGGCCTGCATCGCGACCACGCCCTCGACGGACATCGGCATGTAGATGACGACACGATCGCCCTTCTTCACGCCGCGCGCCTTCAGCGCATTGGCCAGTTGCGAGGTCTTCGCCAGCAGCTCGGCATAGGTGACGCGCGTCGTCGTGCCGTCGTCGGCCTCGAAGACGATCGCGACGCGATCGCCACGCCCCGCCTCCACATGACGATCCAGGCAGTTGTAGGAGACGTTGAGCCGGCCATCCTCGAACCACTTGAAGAACGGCGCGTCCGATTCGTTCAGCACCCGCGTGAAAGGCTGCTTCCAGCTCAGCAGCTCACGCGCGAGGCGGGCCCAGTAGCCCTCATAGTCGGTCTCGGCCTCCTTGCACAGCGCCTCGTAGGCCGCCAGACCGGACACGTGGGCCCCCTGGACGGCAGATGCAGGGGGGTTGTAGATCTTGTCGCTGATCTTGTCGCTCATGGCCTTTGTCTCCGTACAGGCAGGGATCTTCGAACTCGGGTTCAGACTGGGGCGAACTCTCCGCTTTCACACTGACGACGTGCTTACTCTTGTAGAAGAGCTGTCGCGCACCTCGCTCGTCCGCAGGCGCCGGCGCCCCTCTGCGCTCAATCGCCTCCGCACGCTCGGCATTCGCTTCGAGGGGCGCCGGCGCCTGCGGACTCGGATGGGTTCTGCGGCACGATGCTCTCACTAAAATCAACCGGTTCGGCGGTTCCCGCCAGTTACGACCTGAAGGACTTTCCCCGATGACCGACCGCCAGCCCCCGGCCGACACCACACCCAAGCGCCTGCATCCGCTCGCCCATCTGATGTTCGGGAGCCGCTGGCTGCAACTGCCCCTCTACATCGGCCTGATCGTGGCGCAGGCGGTCTACGTCTTCCAGTTCTGGACCGAACTGGTCCACCTGGTCGAGGCCGCCTTCGGCAACCAGGAAGCGCTGCGGCTGCTGGTCGACAGCGTCGGCTACAAGGCCGGGATCACGCCCACCAAGCTCAACGAGACCATCATCATGCTGGCCGTGCTGGCCCTGATCGACGTGGTCATGATCTCCAACCTGCTGATCATGGTGATCGTCGGCGGCTACGAGACCTTCGTGTCGCGCCTGCACCTGGAAGGCCATCCCGACCAGCCCGAATGGCTCGACCACGTCAACGCGTCGGTGCTCAAGGTCAAGCTGGCGACGGCCATCATCGGCATCTCGTCGATCCACCTGCTCAAGACCTTCATCAACGTCCAGAACCTGCAGGAGCAGACCCTGCTCTGGCAGACCGTCATCCACCTGGCCTTCCTGCTCTCGGCACTGGCCATCGCGATGACCGACCGCCTGCTGTCGCACCCGCCCGCCGACAAGCACTGAGCGGCGCTCAGCGGCGCTTGCGCAGCAGGATCAAGGTCCCGGCGACGCCGGACAGGATGGAACCGCCGAGCACGCCCAGCTTCAGGCGCGTCTCGAAGACGGGGCCGAGGCCCTCGAAGGCGAGGCCGCCGATGAACAGGCTCATCGTGAAGCCGATGCCGCACAGCACGCAGACGCCGAAGAGCTGGCCCCAGTCGGCGCCGCCGGGCTTCTGCGCCAGTCCGAACCGGATCAGCAGCCACACGCTGCCGAACACGCCGACCGCCTTGCCCAGCAGCAGCCCGAGCGCGATGCCCAGCGACACCGGATGGAGCAGGTCGCCCGGATGCAGGCCCAGCAGCGACACGCCCGCGTTGGAGAACGCGAACACCGGCAGGATGAGGAAGGCCACCCACGGATGCAGGCCGTGTTCGAGGTCCTCGGCGGGCGAGTGGCCTTGGCCGTCGTCGGACGGGATGAACAGCGCGGTGGCGACGCCCGCGAGCGTCGCGTGCACGCCGGACTTGAGCACGCAGGTCCACAGGATCAGGCCGACGACGAGGTAGAGGTCCACGCGCGCCACCTTCGCGCGGTTGAGCGCGAGCAGCACGAGCAGGCAGGCGGCGGCCGCGGCGAGCATCGTCAGCGAAAGCTGGCTGGTGTAGAAGAGCGCGATGACGACGATGGCGCCGAGGTCGTCGATGATCGCGACCGCGGTCAGGAAGACCTTGAGCGACGGGGGCACGCGGCTGCCCAGCAGCATGACGATGCCGATGGCGAAGGCGATGTCGGTCGCCGCGGGAATGGCCCAGCCGTGCAGCGCGACCGGATCGCCGTGATTGAAACCGGCGTAGACGAGGGCCGGCACGACCATGCCGCCGAGCGCGGCGACCATCGGCAGCACGGCCTGAGAGCGCTGCGCGAGCTCGCCGCGGACGAACTCGCGCTTGATCTCCAGTCCGACCAGGAAGAAGAACACGGCCATCCACAGGTCGTTGACCCAGACCAGCAAGGGTTTGGCGAGCACCAGCCAGTCGCCGCCGATGCGGACCTCGCCCTCGATGCGGGTGAAGGCGGCGTAGAGCTCGCGCCAGGGCGAGTTGGACAGGATCAGCGCGGCGACGGCGGCGATCGCGAGCACGATGCCGCCGGCCGATTCGCTGGCGAAGAAGCGTTTGAGTCCTGGGGTCACGAAGGGTCCTCCCGAAATGACGAGCGTGGCGCCGGATCTGCCGGTTCGTGAAGGCGCCATCATCGCCGGTGCGCAGGGCGGTCCGGGCCTCGGTGGCGGCCGTGTTCCCCCTGAGCGTGGCGCCGCGGCGGCGTTGCTAGCATCGCGGGCTTCATCAGCACGCCGGGACAAGCATCCCGGATTTCCAGGGAAGCCCTACCATGATCCGACTGTTGCTCGCCGCCGTTCCGCTGTTCGCCCTTGCCGCCTGCGCCAGCGATGGCGTGACCGCCCAGGGCGCGAACGCGCAGACCGCGCAGGCCGACGGCGCCCAGAAGGTGGTCTGCGAACGCCAGGTCGCGCAGACCGGTTCGATGCTCGGCAAGCGCGAATGCGCGCCGGCCATGACCGACGAGGACCGCCGCCGCCTGTCCAACGAGGTCGGCAACATGGTCAAGCCGCGCGGGATCACGGCGCCGGGTAGTTGATCGACGCGGGGACGCGCGGGCATCCGCGTGCGCGGCGCGTCCCGGCAATGCCCGCGGCACCCGGGATTTCACCGGGTAACGGATAATCGCGGTCTCCCGTGACCAGAGCCTGTCCACGCCCATGACCACCATCCGCTACGCCGACCTCGTCGACAGCGTCGCCGCCGCGCTGCAGTACATCAGCTACTACCACCCGGCCGACTACATCCAGCATCTGGCCCGCGCGTACGAGCGCGAGCAGAGCGCGGCCGCGAAGGACGCGATCGCGCAGATCCTGACCAACTCGAAGATGTGCGCCGAAGGCCGCCGTCCGATCTGCCAGGACACCGGCATCGTCAACGTCTTCCTGAAGATCGGCATGGACGTGCGCTGGGCCGACTTCCCCGGCTCCATCCAGGACGCCGTCAACGAAGGCGTGCGCCGCGCCTACAACCATCCGGACAACAAGCTGCGCGCGTCCGTGCTGGCCGATCCGATCTTCGAGCGCAAGAACACCAAGGACAACACGCCCGCGGTGATCTTCATGGAGGTCGTGCCGGGCGCCACCGTCGACGTGATCGTCGCGGCCAAGGGCGGCGGCTCGGAGAACAAGAGCAAGGTCTACATGCTCAACCCGAGCGAGAACATCGTGGACTGGGTGCTCAAGACCGTGCCGACGATGGGCGCGGGCTGGTGCCCGCCGGGCATGCTGGGCATCGGCGTCGGCGGCACCGCCGAGAAGGCCGCGCTGCTGGCCAAGGAAGCCCTGATGGACGACATCGACATGTACGAGCTGCTCGAGCGCGGTCCCAAGGACAAGCTCGAGGAACTGCGCATCGAGCTGTACGAGAAGGTCAATGCGCTGGGCATCGGCGCGCAGGGCCTGGGCGGCCTGACCACGGTGCTGGACGTCAAGATCAAGACCTACCCGACGCACGCGGCCTCCAAGCCGATCGCGATGATCCCGAACTGCGCGGCCACCCGCCACGCGCACTTCGTGCTCGACGGCTCGGGCCCGAGCTACCTGGAGCCGCCCAGCCTGGACCTGTGGCCCGACGTGCAATGGGCGCCGGACTACAACAAGAGCAAGCGCGTCGACCTGAACACGCTGACCAAGGCCGAGGTCGCCAGCTGGAAGCCGGGCGACACGCTGCTGCTCAACGGCAAGATGCTCACGGGCCGCGACGCCGCGCACAAGCGCATCCAGGACATGCTGGCCAAGGGCGAGTCGCTGCCGGTGGACTTCACCAACCGCGTCATCTACTACGTCGGTCCGGTCGATCCGGTGCGTGACGAGGTGGTGGGCCCGGCGGGTCCGACGACCGCCACGCGGATGGACAAGTTCACCGACATGATGCTGGAGAAGACCGGCCTGATCGCGATGATCGGCAAGGCCGAGCGCGGCCCGGTCGCCATCGAGTCGATCAAGAACCACAAGTCGGCCTACCTGATGGCGGTGGGCGGCTCGGCCTACCTGGTGTCCAAGGCGATCAAGCAGGCCAAGGTGGTCGGCTTCGAGGACCTGGGCATGGAAGCGATCTACGAGTTCGACGTGGTCGACATGCCGGTGACGGTGGCGGTGGACGCCGGCGGCACCAGCGCGCACATCACTGGCCCGGCCGAGTGGCAACAGCGCATCGCCTCGGGCAAGGCGATCAAGATCCCGGTCGCGGCGGGCTGAGCGCCCCCTCGCGAGCGATGGACCGGCCACCTTCGGGTGGCCTTTTTCATGGCGCGTTCCCACACGCCATGCGTCGTGGCTCGACGACCGTGGGGTGCCTGCGAAAATTCCGTCGCCGCCTCCTGCGTTTCTCGACCAGGTCCTGCGTCGAAGCCTTTCAGGATCTCTTCACTCAAGACGCTTTCAACCCCTCGAAAGCCCTTGATCATGAGAAACCCTGTTCGAACCTTCGCGATGTTGCTGCTGGCACTTCCGCTGAGCCCGTTCGCCCACATCCGCTGAGCCCGTTCGCTCACACTGACGCCACCCCCACGAAATCCCGCACTGACGCCCCCGCGGCACTTGCGGCCACCCCCACGCCATGGACGGCATGGAATGGGAAATATCTGCGTCGGGAGTCGGACGGCAACCTCAGCTGCTTCAGTACCGATGGCACGCATTGCACGGGTCAATCCCAGATCACGGATCCGAACGCGCCGGGCACACCAACGCCTCAAGCACTGGTCTGCGGGACGCAGCATCTGCGCAGCGTCTGGCAAGTGACCGGCTACAACGACGCCAACACGCCTGAGCATTGGTGCAGAAACGGCTTCGGTGCCCTGTATGCAGATTGGAATACCAAGGCCTCGGGCTTCGGTGAGTTTCGCGTCCTGGCCGAGACACCTGAAGGCGACCTGATGTGCTTCACACTGGATGGCAAGAATTGCCTCAGTGCCAGCGAGTTCTCTGTCAGCGATCGCCGCCTTGCCCGCCCACTCGTGTGCGGCGCCCACCACCGTTCCGTCTGGGGCTTCGACGGCTACACGAGGCCAGGCCACTGGTGTCAGACGCCCAAGATCCTGACCCGTGATTACTTTGGTGGCCTGGGCATCACAGAGGAATCCCTGACGATGTCGCCTTGGACGGCTGACGATGAGCCCGGTGTCATTGCAAGAGTGCATCTTCGCAAAGGCGAATCGGTCAGTCTCGGGCTTCGAGGCACCTCTCATTCCATCTGGGGCTTCGACGTCACCAGCGAGGGAACCTTCGGCCTTGAATACGGCCATCGTGCCCGGGTGTACGCGCCTGGCCTGCAGGTGCCGATTCCGTTGTCCTCTCAAAACGGCATGCGCAATCTGACCGCGGCCGTGGTCGTCAAGCGCAACGGAAGCATGTGCTTCTTCGCGCTGAACAGCCAGAGCAAGTACGAACGACTGTGGACGGATGGCGACCTGGCCAAGTCCTGGCCGGCGCAAGGTGCTCCCTGGTCCTCGGCGGCGCGGGTCTCGCCGCCCTCGATCGCGGCCCCGACATTCATCGTGAGCTCCGGCAATCAGAGCGGGGGCAGCATCGCCTTGATCGAGACCTTGACGGTCAAGGCGCGCAAAGTCCCCATCGAAGGAGACGTTTCGGGGGCACGTCGCACCGTGTCGTACACCGACGGCTGCGGCGCCTGAAGCCACTGGGCAGAACTCAAACGGCGGGCGTTGAGCCCGGTGCGGGCGGGACGGGCGCCGCAGGTTCCTGCGGCGCTTGGGCGACCGTCCGCACGACGCGCTGCGGGAACGGTATGTCGATCTCCAGGCGGTTCAGCAATCGCAGGATCGCCAGGTTGACCTCGGAGCGTACGCCGCCCTGCCCGTTGTGCGGGTCGGAGATCCAGAAGGCGATCGTCAGCTCCAGGCCATCGGCGGCGAAGTTGCTCAGCGACACCGACGGTCCCGGCTCCGACAGCACGCGCGGCACCTTCTTGACCTCGTCGACGAGCTGCGGGAACAGCGCGTCCAGGTCGGTGCCGTAGGCCACCTGCACCACCGTCGTGACGATCACCTGCGGGTCGGCCAGCGACAGGTTCTCGACCCTCGTCGTGATCAGCGATTCGTTGGGCACGATCGCCTCGCGGCCGTTGAGCGCGCGGATCACCGTGTAGCGCGTCTTGATGTCGCTGATGCGGCCCTCGAAGTTGTCGACCTTGACCATGTCGCCGATGCGCAGCGAGCGCTCGGCCAGGATCATGAAGCCCGAGACGTAGTTCGCCGCGATCTTCTGCAAGCCGAAACCCAGGCCCACGCCGACCGCACCGCCCAGCCAGGACAAGGCGCTCAGGTTCAGGCCCACCACGTTCAACGCCACCATCGCGCCGACCACCAGCAGCGCCGTGCGCGTCAGGTTGACCGCGATCTTGCGCATCGACAGGTCCATCACCGACTTGCCGCGCAGCAGCCGCGACTCCACCACCGACGACAGCCACAGCACCACCAGCATGATGGCGCCGACCTGGAAGACACCGATCATCAGGTCGTAGACGGTCGTCGCCTCGCCCCGCGCGTTCTTCGGCAGGAAGCTCAGCTTGTAGCTGTCCAACTCGTCGATGACGATGGGCAGCACGCCCACGATCCACAGGATGGAGCCCAACCACGCGATCCAGGACACGCTGCGTTCCAGCAGCTTGATGCCGATGGAATTGGGCATCGTCGCCCGCAGCACGCGCGCCACGAGTCGGATCACCACCAGTGACAGCAGCACCGGGATCACGACGCGGAACAGCGCCACCGGCTCGCCGATCAGCGGCATCAGGCGGCGGGCGCCGAAGGCCAGCATCAGCGCGGTGACCGGGAACAGCACGCCGTCGAAGACGCGGTGTCCCAGCAGCACCGAGTGATGCCCCGGCGCCGTGGTCACATGCTTGCTGATGCGATAGACGATCAACCAGGACAGCGCCAGGCAGGCCAGTGCCAGGCCGACCTCGATCAGCGCCTGCGGGCGGGCAAGCATGGTGAGCAGCGATTCCAGCTCGCGCAGGCTCAGCGTGTGGTTCAGGGGTGTGGTCGTGCCCAAGATGAAGCTCAAGGAGGAAAACAAGTCGGGTACCGGCGCGGGCCGGGCCAGTCAGTCGCGGGACGGACTGTGTGGCCGACGGCGCGCCGGCGGTTGCGGGCGCGATTGTCGCGCCGGCTCAGATGCCGGCCAGCGTTCGCAGGTGCACGCCGACGCTGCGCGCCAGCGCGCCGAGGTCGTAGCCGCCCTCCAGGCAGGAGACGATGCGCCCCTTCGCGTGGCGCCGGGCCACGTCCATGATGCGCAGCGTGATCCATTCGTAGTCCGCCTCGACCAGCCCGAGCTGCGCGAGCTCGTCGTCGCGGTGCGCGTCGAACCCGGCCGAGACGAAGATCATCTGCGGCTTGAAGCGCTCCAGCGCCGGCATCCACAGCGACTCGATCATCTCGCGCACCTCGGCGCCCCGCGTGTACGGCGGCACCGGCACGTTGAGCATGTTCGCGCCCTTGGGCTCGGTGCCCGAGTACGGATACAGCGGGTCCTGGAAGATGCTGACCATCAGCACCCGGTCGTCGCCGGCCAGGATGTCCTCGGTGCCGTTGCCGTGGTGGACGTCGAAATCGATGACCGCCACCCGGTCCAGGCCGCGCACGTCCAGCGCGTGACGGGCCGCCACGGCCACGTTGTTGAAGAAGCAGAAGCCCATCGCCTGGTCGCGCGTCGCATGGTGGCCGGGCGGACGCACCGCGCAGAAGGCGTTCTCGGCACGGCCGTCCAGCACCAGCTCGGTCGCCTGCACCGCGGCGCCGGCCGCGCGCAGCGCCGCGGACCAGGTGAACGCGTTGGCGCAGGTGTCGGGATCGAGCGCCTTCATCGGATTGGGCACGCCCTGCCTGGCCTGCTGCTCGAGCGCCTCGAGCTCCGCCTTCAGCTCCGCGACGTAACGGGCGGAGTGCGCCCGCTCCAGCGACTGCAGCTCGACCCGCGGCGCCTCGTGGCGGTCCAGCGCGGTGTCGATGCCGTGGGAGATCAGCCAGTCCTCGATCGCGCCCAGGCGCTGCGGACATTCCGGATGGCCGGCCCCCATGTCGTGGCGGTGGCAGTCGGGATGGCTGATGAAGGCGGTGCTCATGGTCGGCTCTGGCGCGGTCGGGGCACGTTCGGGGCTCGGTCGGGACATCCGCGGCGCTTCGTGGGAGCGAACGCAATCTGAGATATCGTGCGCCGATGAGTTCCGACGCTCCGACCCTCGCCTCCCCGCCGCTGGCCGACCTGCGCCGGCAGATTAGCACGATCATCAAGGGCAAACAGGCGCAGACGGAGGACTGTCTGGCCTGCCTGCTGGCCGGCGGCCACCTGCTCATCGAGGACCTGCCCGGCGTGGGCAAGACGACGCTGGCGCATGTGCTGGCGATCTCCCTGGGGCTGCGCTTCTCGCGGGTGCAGTTCACCACCGACCTGATGCCGGCGGACCTGCTCGGCGTCAACATCTACCAGCCGGGCGCGCAGGCGGCCGGCGGCAGCGCCTTCCAGTTCCATCCGGGGCCGGTGTTCAGCCAGGTGCTGCTGGCCGACGAGATCAACCGCGCCGGTCCCAAGACCCAGAGCGCGCTGCTCGAGGCGATGGAGGAGTACCAGGTCAGCATCGACGGCACCACGCATCCGCTGCCGCTGCCCTTCTTCGTCATCGCGACGCAGAATCCCAGCGAGCAGCTCGGCACGCATCCGCTGCCGGAGTCGCAGCTGGACCGCTTCCTCATGTGCATCAGCCTGGGTTATCCCGACCGGGCCGCGGAACGCGAGCTGCTGATGGGACAGGACAGCCGCGAGCAGCTGCGCGCGCTCAAGCCGGTCATGACGCCGGACCAGTTGCGCGAACTGCAGCGAGCGGTATTGCGCATCCATGCCTCGCCCGCGCTGCTGGACTACCTGCAGGCGCTGCTGGAGGCGACGCGTTCGGGCGAATGGTTCCAGGAAGGCCTGAGCCCGCGCGCGGGCCTGGCGCTGCTGCGGGCCGCTCGGGCGAAGGCGCTGCTGAGCGGGCGCGACTATGTCTCGCCGGACGACGTGCAGGCGATCCTGCCGCAGACGATCGCGCACCGGTTGCGGCCGCGGGGCGGCAGCGCGCGGGGCGCGCGCGAGCAGGTGCGCGCGATGATGGCCGCGGTGCCGCTGCCCTGATCGCGTCGTCGCGTTCCGTCGACCGGAGTCCGTGGTGCCCGTTCCCTCCTGGAAGCTGCCCTCGCTGAAGCTGCCGGCGGTCCGCTGGCCGTGGCAGCGGCGTTGGGACACGTGGTGGCAGGCGCGCCATCCGGCCAGCGACACGACGGCGCTGACGCAGCGCAACCTGTACATCCTCCCGAGCCGCCCGGGGGCCGCCTTCGTGGCGACGCTGCTGGTGCTGCTGCTGGCGTCGATCAACGACCAGCTGAGCCTGGGCTACCTGCTGACCTTCGTGCTGGCGGGCGCCGGGATCGCGTCGATGAACGCGACGCACCGCAACCTGCGCGGACTGAAGCTGGACCTGAAGACGCCGTCGCCGACCTACGCGGGCCAGCCACTGGCGCTGGACATCCGGCTGCACAACACCGGCGCGGCGCGTTTCGGCGTCGGCCTGCGGCCGCCCGGCGCCAAGGCGGCGGGCACGGCCTACACGGACGTTCCGGCGCAGGGGCATGCGCAACTGCACCTGCAGCTGGACATCGACCGCCGCGGCCGGCATGCGTTGCCGCGCCTGCGCATCGAATCGCAGTTCCCCTTCGGGCTGTTCGTGACCTGGAGCTACTGGCGCCCGGCGGCGCCGGCCTGGGTCTATCCGGCGCCGGAGCTCGACGCGCCGCCGGCGGCCGAGGTCGAGGACGGCCTGCCGCAGGGCCAGGGCCAGCCGGGCCTGGGCGACGACCCGGGCCTGCGGCCCTACCGGCACGGCGACTCGCCGCGGCAGATCCTGTGGAAGAAGTCGGCGCTGGCGCTGGCGCAACCGCAGCCGCCGTCGGGCAGCGGCGGCGGGGCCTCGCTGCTCGTGCGTGAGCGCCTGGGCAGCCGCGCCAGCGAGCAGTGGCTGGACCTGGCGGCGACCCGCGGCCTGCCGTTCGAGCAGCGCGTCTCGCGCCTGACGGCGTGGGTGCAGCGCGCGGAAGAGGAAGGCCTGCCCTACGGCCTGAAGCTGCGCGACATCGCCATCGATCCGGACCTGGGGCCGGATCATTTCCGGGTCTGCATGGAAGCGTTGGCGCTGATCCAGGAATAGGCCGAGCCCTTCGCGCTGGGAAGCGCGAGCGACCGCATGGCAGCAAGAATCTGCCGGCACACCCACTCAATTGAGTTGGGATCGCCATCACTTTGGCCTGAACAGGCAATGGCAGGCAAGACCTGACCCCGCAAAACTGCATCTCAACCCTGTCGCTCGCCGCTGATTCGTCAGTGGCTATCCCGCGGTCAGGGCCGGTGTTCAGGCGCCACCATTCTTGCGCCCGTTCGGGAGATTGAGATGCGAGAACTTGAGACGACGACCCGGAGTCCACCGTGAAGGTCGAATCAATCCTTTCCCGGATCAGCCTCGGGCTCCGGGTCGTTCTGGCCGTGGCATTTGCCGGAGGGATCGCGCCCTGGCTGACGGTCCAGGCCTGGTCCCAGCTCCCGGCTCCCTTCAGCACACACATGGTTGTCGGCGTCGGTCTCACACGCGCATTCATGCTTGTGGGCCTTGCTTGGCTGTTGTTCCCGATTGGCTTTCAAGGAGCGTTCGCCCGTCCTGCAGGTTCCAGGCAGGCGACCCTTCTCGCCTTGGTCATCGCCGGCACTGTCGTCGCGGCCAGAGCCTGCGCAATGACCGTGACGCCCAACACGCAGGCGCACTGGTTCGGTTTCAACGGTACTCAGGTGGCCTATCTGACGGCATTCGCGATCGGGACTTCGGTCTTTGAAGAGGTGCTGTTCCGCTTCGTGCTGCTGGATCGACTCGCCCCGGTCGTCGGAGCACCGATCGCGTTTGTGCTGCAGCTCGGCTTCTTCACGTTCCTGCATCTGGACGGTGGCCCGGTCCAGCCGAGCCAGTTGATCCACGCAGCCCTCGCCGGCTGCGTGCTGAGTCAGCTCTATCTACGAACGCGACAGATCTGGGCGCCGATCATGCTGCACCTTGCCTTCAACGCGATGTCGGCAATGATGACCGGCATCAGCATCGACGGCGTGCAGATCTATCCGATGCTGGCCTCTGACAACTTCGGGAAGGCACACGGAGTGACCGCGTCCTCCATCGCCTTCGCCGTCTGGGCTGCGATTCTCGGTGCCCAGTTGCTCGGTGCCAGGCGAATCAAGCCTGGAGTTCAAGCCATCACTGCTGGAGTCGCCAATGCTTGACGCCGAGCTTCTTCAGTTTGCACAGGTTCACTACCCCGGTTTCGAGTTCCTGTTGCACTTCGGATCGACGGCACACGGTGCGTCCCGCAAGCATTCGGACGTGGATCTGCTGCCGGTGTTTCCCGGCGCCATCCATCCCTTCCGGGAGACACGTCGTTGGCAGGGTCAGCTCTTCGACAGCTGGCTCTATGACATCGAGACACTGAACGGCCTCATCCATGCCGGTCGGACGGGACGCAACCATGTGATGCTCGACATCGTGTTGAGCTCCCGCGTCCTGCCCGAGCCCACCCCGAGATCGGATCTCCTGAAGACCGCGGCGGAACGCGTCCGGCGCGCCGGTCCGCTCCTGGCGGATCGCAACGACTTTCGCCATGTCGTGACCGGCCTCATGGACGACCTCGAGCAAGCCGAGGATCCCGTGGAACAGGCGGCCATCGCGCTCGATCTCCACAATGTCGTCCAGCAGACGCTGCTTTGCCTGATCGGCGCTGGCGGTTTTCGAAAGTCCCATGCGATCGCGCGGCTCCGCGACCATGACCCGGCGTTCTTCACCGAGCTGACCAACGCCGTCGCAGTGGCCCTGAAAGGAGACCATGGACCTCTGCTCGCGGCGGCCGGGCGACTGCTCGGCCGGCTTGGCGGCCCGCTGCGCGAAGGACATCGCACCAATCTCGACGGCTCCGTCCGGATGCCGCTCCCTGTGGTCTGAGAAACGCAAGCGGTTTTCTCTCCCGCCGACTTCTCGTCGCCCCGCGATGAGCCGACTCAAGGTGTGCTACGTTGCGTGCTTCCGCCCCCCGTCATGAACCGCCGCCGAGTCCGCTCTCGGCCTGGAAGCCGTCGCGATGAGCGCCTCCGTCCCCTCGCCCCAGCCCGTCGCGGGCCTCGTCAAGCACCGCAGCCCGCTCCCCCGCGAAGCGCGCGACACGCTGTTCCTGCTGGCCATCATCGCGGCCACGCTGCTGCCGCACGCCGGCCACCTGCCGTGGTGGTGCAGCCTGCTCACCGCCGCGATGCTCGGCTGGCGCGCCCGCCTGGCCTGGCGCAGCGAGGCCCTGCCCGGCCGCTGGACCCTGTTGGCCGTGCTCGCGCTCATCATCGGCCTGACCCTCGCCACCCACAAGACCATCCTCGGCCGGGAAGCCGGCGTCACCATGATCGCCATGCTGATGGCGCTCAAGACGCTCGAACTGCGCGCCAGGCGCGACGCCTTCGTCGTCTTCTTCCTCGGCTTCTTCCTCGTGCTGACGCAGTTCCTGTACTCGCAGTCGCCGCTGATGGCGCTCTGGATGATCGGATGCGTCTGGGCCCTGCTGTCCGCGCTGGTGCTCGCGCAGATGCCGCAGGGCGTGCCCAGCCTCAAGCTCGCCGCCCGCATCGCCGCGCGCAACACCCTCATCGGGCTGCCGGTGATGGTGGCGCTGTTCCTGCTCTTCCCGCGCTTCCCGCCGCTGTGGGGCCTGCCCAAGGACTCGGGCGCCCGCACCGGCCTGTCGGACTCGATGAGCTTCGGCGCCTTCGCGGACGTCGCCAGCGACGACACCATCGCGATGCGACTGCGCTTCGACGGCGCCCCGCCGCCGCAGCCGCAGCTCTACTTCCGCGCCCAGGTGCTGACGCGCTTCGACGGCAGGACCTGGACCGCCCCGCGCGTGAGCTGGGCCCCCGGCGATGACTCCCCCACCCTCCAGGGTCCGGTCTTCCGCTACGAGGTCACGATGGACCCGTTGCGGGTGGCCGCGATCCCGATGCTGGAGATCAGCCCCGGCGCGACCGGCGCGCGGCTGTCCCTGGGCCGGCTGAGCGCCACCCGCGCCCCCCAGGGGCAGTGGCTGGCACCCGCGCCCGTGGCCGAGGTGCTGCGCTTTCGCCACGAGGCCTGGCCGGGTGCGGTGCCCAGCACCCGGATGAGCCGCGCCGACGGCAATGAATCGCTGAGCCTGCCGCCAGGCCTCAATCCGCGCGCCCGCGCGCTGGGCGCATCGCTGCGGGAGCGCTTCGGCCTGCTGGACGAGGACGCGCGGGCCCGCGCCGTGAGCCGCGAGCTGATGTCGAGCATCCGCCGCGACGGTTTCGGCTACACGCTGGCGCCCGGCGTCTACGGCGAGACAACGCCCGATGCGATCGACGAGTTCTGGTTCGACCGCAAGCTCGGCTTCTGCGAGCACTTCGCCTCCGCCTACGTCGTGCTGATGCGCGCGGCCGGCGTGCCCGCGCGAGTGGTCACCGGCTTCCAGGGCGCCGATGCGAACCTGCAGGACGGCGACCTGATCGTGCGGATGAGCCAGGCCCATGCCTGGGCCGAGTTCTGGACACCGACCGGCGGCTGGCAGCGCGCCGATCCCACCGCCGCGGTCTCGCCCGAACGCATCCAGGGCCAGCCCCTGCGCCCGCCGCCGGGGCTGATCACCGGCGCCCTCGACCAGTGGCGCCCCGGGCTGCTGGCGGACCTGCGCGCCACCTGGGAGCGCTTGAACAACCGCTGGCAGCAGACGGTGCTGAATTTCTCGACCGGCGACCAGATGAGCCTGCTCAAGCGGCTCGGCGTCGACAACCCGGACTGGACCACGCTGGGACAGGTCGCCGGCGCGCTGCTGGCGCTCACCGCCGTGATCGGCGCCGGGGCGGCCGCCTGGCAGAGGCGGCCGCACGATCCGTGGTCGCGCCAGCGCGCCCGGGTCCGGCGCGAGCTGGAACGCCTGGGCCTCCCGACCCGCGACGACGAGACGCCGCGCCGCTGGGCGGCCTCGCTGGTCGAGCGCCACGGCGCCCGCGCCGAGGCCGTCGCGGCGTCGCTGTTGCAATTGGAAGCGCAGCGCTATCGCCAGGACCTCGTCGCGGCCACGTCACAATGGCAGCGCCTGTTCGCGGCGCAATGCGCCGAGCTCCGGCAAGTCCTGGCCCGCTGATCCCGCAAGACCGCCCGCATGACCGTTCTCCGCCGTACCCGCAGTCCCTCTCCCCGCCGCGCGTTCCTGCGCACGCTCCTGCAGGTCTCGATGACCGCCGCGCCGCTGGTGGCCGCCCTGAGCGCCGCGCCCGCGGCGGCGCAGACCGAGCCGCCGGCCCCGACGCATGCCGCGTCCAAGGCCAAGCCCGCGAAGAACGCTGCGAAGAACGCCTCGAAGAGCGCCCCGAAAAAGCCCGCGCGCAAGCCGGCCGTGCTGCCCGAGTACGGCGATCGCGCCGACGTGATGGCCTTCGCCGACGCGCAGGCGGAGTCGCTCGGCTACCGCCGCGAGGAGTTGCGCGCCATCCTCGCGCTGGCGCGTCCGCAGCCGACGGTGCAGCGGCTGATCCTGCCCGGACCGCCGGGACAGGCGAAAGACTGGGGCGCCTACCGCCAGCGCTTCATCGAGCCGCAGCGGCTGCAGGCCGGCCTGGCCTTCTGGGCCACGCACGAGGCGGCGCTCGCGCGCGCCGAGGCCAGCTACGGCGTGCCGGCCGAGATGATCGCCGCGGTGATCGGCGTGGAGACCTTCTACGGCCGCATCATGGGCAGCTTCCGCGTGCTGGACGCGCTGGCGACGCTGAGCTTCGACTACCCGTCGCCGCTGCCGCCCGGCGCGCGCGACCGCAGCCCGTTCTTCCGGGAGGAGTTGCGACAGTTCCTGATCCTGGCGCGCGAGAACGGCCTGGATCCGATGGCGATGAAGGGCTCGTACGCGGGCGCGATGGGCTGGGGCCAGTTCATGCCCGGCAGCTGGCGGCGCTACGCGATCGACTTCGACGGCGACGGCCATGTGGACCTGATCAACAGCCCCGTCGACGCGATCGGCTCGGTGGCCAATTTCCTGAAGGAACACGGCTGGCAGCGCGGCATGCCGACGCATTACGAGGTGCAGGTGCCCAGCGACACGGCGGCGCGGGCGCAGCTGCTGATCAGCGACGTGCTGCCGCAGCTCGACGCGCGGCAGTTCGAATCGGTCGGCGCGCAGCTGTCGCCGCAGGGCCGCGCGCACAACGGGCCGCTGGCGCTGATCGAGCTCCAGATGGGAGGTGCCGCGCCGGTGTACGTCGCGGGCACGCAGAACTTCTACACGGTGACCCGCTACAACCAGAGCAGCTACTACGCGATGGCGGTCATCGAGTTCGCCAACACGCTGGGGAGCTGGCGCAAGGCCACCGGCGCGACCGACGCGAAGCCGGCGTCCGGCGGGGCCAGCGGGAGCTGATGCCGGCGCGGTGACGGCAGCCCGCCTGCAAGAAGGTCAGATGGCTCAAGCCTGGGCGGCCAGCATCGGATGCGGCAGCGCGGGCGACGTCCAGGGGTCCGACACGCCGGCACCGGCGCCCTGCCGCGGCGAGAGACTCGCCATCGCTTCCGTCATCTCGGCGACCGAGCGCTTGAGTCGACGCCGCGTGGACACGGAGGCGCCGGTTTCCGGATCGTAGTGGTGACTGTCGACGTAGCGCCGACGCTCCGGGTCCAGGCGCCCTTCAGAAGTACTCCAAGGGTCGTCGACCACCGGCCAAGGCGACGACTGGAATGGGCGGAAAGGTTCGGCGACGGGCGTCAGCGGGCCATAGGCGGTAACCGAAGGCCCATGGGGCGGGAAGGTCAGCGTGACCGGCAGCCCGGCACCACTCTCCATCCATCCGCCCGGCAATCCGAAGGTGATCTCCCACGGATTGCGGATCGGCGCTATGCTGGTCTTCGGACCGAAGATGGCGGTAGCGTCGTACGTCGGGTTGTCGCGACGGTAGACCATGAGGCCGTTTGGCTCTCGCTTGTGGTTCAGCCCGGGCGCGAACGCCTCGCTGTTCGGACCGTCGTGATGCTTGATGTACAGGTACTCCTCGAGCGTGACGGCATGTCGAGGTATTCCGGTGTTCGACGGATTGATGTATCGAGCCTCGAAGGCCTGGAGATCCTTGAACATCGCGGCGATCTGATTCGACGCCGACCACCTGTCGCTGCCCAGGGACTGCTGATGCCGCTCTTTCCAGGGGACCGGCTTGTACTGGAACAGACCGTCCGCATTGTTGTTCTTCGACTCTACCGCCCCAAGCTTCGACTCGATGTACGCGAATTTGACTGTCGCATCGATCAGATGCTGCTTGATCCCGTTCTTCCGTCCATAGGCAACGATGCGTTCAGCCATCGCGCGCTGTGCGTCATTGATCCGTTCCATGGCGACTGCACTCCTTCAAAGAGAACTTCGATACGACCCAGCGATTCAGAGCGGCCAGCTCCGCATCGCCCAACAACTTCCAGAGGGCTGGAAGATCCCGATGGAGATGGGCACAGGCCCGCGCTCCAAGAACGGCGTGAGCGGAAGCGAAATACGCCTCCGCGTCGTGGGTGGAGTACATGTCCTGACGCATGTCGTCCAAGGTCTGACGCACCTGCGGAACGATGAAGTCATCGTTGGTCGACTCAAATCGAATAGGAGTCGTATCGACATTGAGTTCGGACTGCATCGGAATCGAAACCAGGCGGGAGATTCCAGGAACGTCCTGCGGGATCAGGGCATTGACGAACAATCTCCCGTCGGAAGTCAGGTAGGGGGTGATACCAGCATCCCCGACGTTGAACTGGTCCAGTTCAGCGGTGCCGTCGCGAATGGCAACAAGCGTCGAGTCCCGACCGTTCCCACCGGGAGATCCGCACAGCAACACCACGGAGACGTTTCGCCCCGACTTTCCGACAACCTCGATGACACCTGGAGAAAACTCCCAGCAGCCGACCACCAGTCCCGGTTCCTGAAAGAGCAGCTCGCGGCCATCCACCGCATATCCGACAACAGCCGACGACCATGTGCCGTCGTACTTGTCGTCATCGGCATCGCTACGCAACACGTAGGTACCCGACGCGGTCTGCACACGTTGCTCGCGGTATTCGGCGGCCGCAGGCTCAATGCGGCAGAGCCACAGCAGCGCGATCAGGAATGTGCCTGCGCAACGCCAGGAACGTATGGAAGGGAACAGGGGCACGACCGCAGTCTCCGATGACGCCTTGATGAAGGCACGTCAGTCGACCCACCGCAAACGCAAGTTCAGACGATCCATTCGACAACACGTCCGTCGAATGACCGCTCGGAATGCGGAGGAACACCAGCATCCTTGGCCATCGCTTCGAGGTAGCGTCGGGTCATGACCGCCCTGCCCCGCCTGTCTCGCCGCCTGTCATGCGTCGCGCTGCTGATACCGCTGCTCGCATCCGGCCAGGCGCCCGCGCCGCCGGCGGCGGAAGCGTCCGCTTCAGCCACCGCGCCCGCGCTGCCGCCCGTCGCCGCCAGCCTGCGCTACGACTCGCGCCTGGCCGAGTTCAAGAAGCCCTTCGGCGCCCAACCGGCGAAGACCTGGATCGACTTCCAGCTCACCGCCCTGCCCGGCGTCGAGAAGCTCGAGCTCGTCATCGAGCGCCGTCGCGTCGAAGGCAACGAGGACCTGATCGTCTACACCGAAGAGGCGCGTGTTCCGCTGCACAAGGCCGGGGCGACGGCAGGCCGCGAGTCGTGGAAGGCCCGCCATCGCTTCGGCGCGCCAGGCGTCTACGGCTACTACTTCATCGCCACCGTCGGCGGCGCGCGCTACGTCGTCCAGAACAACAACGACGCCATCCATTGGACGAAGGAGAAGGGCTCGATGGGACCTGCTTCCGTCGCGCCGCTGCCTGACCTCGCCGAAACGAAAGGGCCGGTCCCGCCCTTCGCGATCCGCCGCTACCGGCAGACGATCCATGCGCCCGACTTCACCGTGCCGGACTTCGCCCGCGACCTCGTCTACTACTACGTCTTCCCCGAGCGTTTCCGCAACGGCGACAAGGCCAACGACCCGCAGGTCGGCCAGGCGAAATACCAGGACCACGGCATCGAGCGCCATCCGCGCTGGCTGGACCGCCCGTACAAGCCGGGCAGCGGCGATGGCTCCGACGCGGTCTACAACAACGACTTCTTCGGCGGCGATCTCGCCGGGATCATCGAGAAGCTCGACGACCTCGGCGAGCTCGGCGCCAACGCGCTCTACCTGACGCCGGTCTTCCAGGCCGCCAGCAATCACAAGTACGACACCGGCGACTACAAGCGCATCGATCCCGGCTTCGGCACGAATGCGGATTTCGAGCGCCTGGCCAGCGAAGCCGGCAAACGCGGGATCCGCGTCATCCCCGACACCTCGCTGAACCATGTCGGCGCGGACTCGCCCTACTTCAACCGCTTCGGCAACTTCCCGGCCGGCGGCGCCTTCGACCACGGCAGGCCCAATCCGGCCTCGCCGTATGCGAGCTGGTTCAGGTTCGATCTCTCCAAGTCGACCCCCGGCGACCAGTACGCCGCCTGGATCGGCATCCAGGACCTGCCCGAACTCGACAAGGCCAGCCGTGCGTTCCGGGACTACGCCTTCGGCCGCGACGGCGTGATGCAGTTCTGGCTGGACCGCGGCGCGGCCGGCTGGCGCATGGACGTGGCGCCGTGGGTGCCCGACGACTTCTGGCGCGCCTGGCGCGTCGCGGTGAAGCGCCATCAGCCGCAAGCGCTGACGATCGCCGAGACCTGGTTCGACGCGAGCAAGTTCTTCCTCGGCGACACCTTCGACGCGACGATGAACTACATCTTCCGCAACGCCGTGCTGGACTATGCGGCCGGCGTCGATACGCAGCGCGCGTACCAGAACCTCGAGCTGCTGCGCGAGTCCTATCCGGCGCCGTCGCTGTTCGCGTCGATGACGCTGCTGTCCTCGCACGACCAGCCGCGCGCGCTGCATCACTTCGGCGTGCGTGACGACAGCTCGCCGGAGCAGATCGCCGAGGCCAAGCGGCGCCTGCTGCTGGCGGTGTTCTTCCAGATGACCTGGCCAGGCGCGCCGACGGTCTACTACGGCGACGAGGTCGGCCTGGGCGGCGGCGAGGATCCGTACAACCGCGCGCCTTATCCGTGGGCGGACGAAGGCGGCAAGCCGGACCTCGCGCTGCGCGAGCAGTTCAAGCGCCTGATCGCGTTGCGGCACGCGCAGCCGGTGCTGCGGCACGGCACGCTGTCGGCGCCGCTGTGGCTCGACGAGCACGTCATCGTGCTGCTGCGCCAGGACGGCTGGCGCAACGCGATCGTCGCGATGAACAATGCCGCCGAACCGCTGCGCGTGGCGATCGCGCTACCGCCCGCGCTGCGCGACATGCCCTTCATCGATGCGATGACGCCGGGCGCGCCGATGAAGGCGGGAGCCAGCGGGAAGCTGCTCGTGGAAATCGGACCGATGGCGGGGCGGGTGCTGGTCGGCGATTGAAACCCTCCGGGGCGGAGGATGCACAGAGCATGTCGTGTGCAACCCTTGAACGCGCCATGCTGCCCCCGTCGACGACCCGCCACTCATGGACGCCATCCCCCGTCCTTGGCATGCCCGGCAACAGTGGCCCAACGGCCCCTGCCGGAACTGGAAAAGAGGGTTGCCGGCAATCTGCACAGCCCGAGCCATCGCCCCGGAATTGGAGGTCACCCCCGCCGATCGCCCTGGGTCGGACGGGCGTCCGATTGACATGTCGGCGCGCATTCCTCGATGCCGCCGCTGGCGAGTTGAATCGGCTCGCGGCCCTTGGCGCCCGGGACGACGCTGCCTACTTCGACGGCGAACTGAGGGAGATCCGTGAGCACCTCATGCGGAGCCTCCAGCTCGACAATTCCGAGCTGGAGAGCCGCCGGGAGGCCTTGGCGACGCTGGCCGGGGCCCAGACCTGGCGACTCCGGCTCGACATGGATCTTCAGCGGGTCGATGCCGCATTCCCTCGCGGGTGGCGCGTCCTTGCCGGCGACACGGCCTGGCTGGACCCGATGGCCCGTGTCGCTGTCGAGCAGACAGCTTTCCGCACCGCGCGATTCATGGCCGCCGAACCGTGTTCGCTGGACGAAGCGCGGGTGATGGCCCACCGCGCGGCAGACTCGATCGCGGGGGGCTGCCCGGAAACTTCCGCGCTGGTGATCGAACGCGTGCGTCACGCGATGTCGGCCCACGCTCGAGCCACCATCGTCGCCCCCCTGGTGAGCATGCTGCGCATCGATGGCACCGCGAGCCTCGACGACGCCGTCGCGGCCCTCGTCCCATTGACCCTCCTGCCGCCCGACATGGCGAAACGCCTGAGAGCGGAGGGCCTCACGATCTTCCCTGCGCCGGGTCGCGTGGATAACGTCCCCCGCCGCCCACCCGTGGGAGAGGAGGTCGCGCAACGCAGCTTCGGCTTCTATGACCCCAGGGGGCAAATGATCGTGGTCCAGACCCAGCCGCTGCACATCGGCCTGGCCCGCGCCGCCAACCCGAGCACTCCACTCCACGAAGCCGCGCATGCCTACGAACACCTGATCGGCAAGTGCACGCATGTCGATGCGCCGTTCGTCGCGGCACGGGAGGCCGATCTGGCGGATGGCCATATCCACCCGGTCGAGGATGACTATTACCGCGTGGCCCAGCCGGACGGCAGCTCCGATCCGCAAGTGGAAACCTTCGCCCAGAGCATGGCGATGTACCTGATGGGCGACCGTCGCTGGCCCTCGCTTTACGAGTACTGGGACAGGCAGTTCAAGACGGGGCAGGTGTTCTGAGCGGCTTCAGAACTTGTAGGTCGCGCCGATCAGGTAGGTCCGGCCCCACTTGATGTATTCCAGCGGGCGGTCCTTGGTGGCCGCATAGGTGCGGTAGGCCTCGTCGGTCAGGTTGTTGACCTGTGCCAGGAGGCCCAGTCCCTTCAGCGGTCCCTCGGTGAAGTTGTAGCCGATCTGCGCGTCGACGATGCTCTCGCCCACCACGTAGCGCAGCGTGCGCGCACCGTTGAAGTTGCCGATCTCGCCGATGAAGTCCGAGCGCTTGCGCTGGCTCACGCGGACCTCGAAGCCGTTGGCCTCGTAGTACGCGGTCAGGTTGTACACGCGCTTGGACAGGCCCGGCAGCGTGATGAAGCCCGAGCCCACGCTGCTCGCGCTCTCCGGGTCCTTGATCTCGATGTTGCTGCTGTTGAAGCTGGCGCTGGCGACGATGCCGAAACCGTTCAGCGACTTGCTGATCAGGTTGAACGGCAGCGAGGCCGTCAGCTCCACGCCGCGCAGCTTGCCGCCCTGGCCGTTGTACGGCGCGGTGTAGGTGCCGATGGGCAGCGCGTCGGGCTGGCCCGGCTGCGGCGTGTAGCCGGCGACGAAGCGCGAGAAGTCGTAGCGGTCGTTGCCCTGCGTGTAGATGTAGCTGCGCAGGTCCTTGTAGTAGCCCGCCACCGAGACATAGGCCTTGGAGCCGAAGTACTTCTCCCAGGACAGGTCGACCGCGTTGGCGCGCCACGGATCCAGCTCCGGGTTGCCGCCGCTCGCGCCCGGCTTGCCGGTGTTGGCGTCCACGCCGAAGTCCAGCGCCGAACGCAGCTGGTCCACCTTCGCCCGCGCCATCTGCTTGGCGACGGCGAACCGCAGGGTCTGGTCATCCGTCAGCGACCAGGCCAGGTTCAGTGCCGGCAGGTAGTCGGTGTACTTCTTGCCGCCGCTCAAGGGCTTGACCTGCTGGCCGGCCGGGGCCGTGCCGTCGAAGTAGTTCGACTGCGAGGACTGGTCGGTGTGCACCACCTGCAGGCCGACATTGCCGCGCATCGGGATGCCGAAGGTCGATGAGTCGATGTTGCCCTTGAAGAACAGCGTCGCGACCTTCTCCTTCACGTCCCAGGCCTTGGAGATCAGGTAGCTCTCCGTGTCCGTCGGATTGAAGGTCATGTAGCGGCCGACCGCGCCCGGCACGTTCCACGCCGGGATCATGCCCAGGCCGGCGAAGCTCAGGTCCACCGGGCTGTACTGCAGGTCCGAGCCGATCGCCGTGTTGCCCTGCGCGCCGACGTTGATCGCGCCTTCGGGCTGGCGCTTCTTCTTCGAGCGGTCCGCGTAGTTCAGGCCCAGGTCGAAGTCGGAGAACCAGCCGTTCACCGCCGCCGGCGCCGGCAGGTTGCCCACCAGCTTGAAGCCGGTCAGCTCGTCCTTGACGTTGGGCGTCTTGCCGTAGCCCGAGCCGTAGATGGTGTTCTGCAGGTACAGCTTGCTCGGGTCGGAATAGTTCAGCCCCGGCGTGATCTGCGAGAAGTCGCCCGACTGGAAGGCCAGCTTGACGTTGTCCAGCGGGATCGCGCCCGGCACGGCCAGCAGCTGCGTGTTGTTCTCGAGGTTGATCTCGTTGCGCGTGGCGCGCGAGTAGTTGACGTCGGCCGTCAGCGACAGGCCGCTCTCGAACTTCAGCTTGTTGTTCCAGCCGGTGGCGACGATCTTGTCGTCGCGCTTGTTGTACATGCCGCGCACCAGCGGATAGGCGTTGAGCAGCGTGCCGCCGGTCTGCGTGCCCGCGCTGTTGGTGGTGACGCCCGACCAGTCCAGCGGCGCGTTGTTGCCGTTCCAGGTCATGCTCATCTCGAACTGGTTGGCCGTGTCTTCCGCCTTGGCCTTGGTCCAGAAGCCGTCGACGACGCTGGTCCAGTTCTTCGTGGGCCGGAACTCGATCGTGCCCATCAGCGCGTCGCGTTCGGTCTTGCCGGTGCGGCGCAGCGCCTTGATGCCGCCCGAGTTGTAGGTGCCCGCCGGCAGGCCAGTGCGGGCCGACTGGTCCCAGGGCTCGTACAGGCCGACCTGCTCTTCCTGCGTCGGCGTCTCCTGGTGCGCGAAGCCCAGCGACACGCCGATGGTGCGGTCGGCGAATTGGTCGATGTAGCTGGCGCTCAGGCGGTTGCCGGTGGCGCTGGCGTTGGCCGCCGAGCCCAGCGAGTTGCGCTGGCCGCGCGCGTTCAGCGTCACCACGCGGTTGCTGAAGTTCAGCGGACGGACCGTCTGCATGTCGATCGTGCCCGACAGGCCCTGGCCCACCAGGCCGGCGTCCGGCGTCTTGTAGACGACCACGCCGCTGAGCAGCTCGGAGGGGTACTGGTCGAACTCGACGCTGCGGTTGTCGCCGGTGGAGACCAGCTCACGGCCGTTGAGCAGTGAGGTCGCGAAGTCCGGCGACAGGCCGCGGACCGAGATGACTTGCGCGCGGCCGGCCACGCGCTGGGCCGACAGGCCGGGCAGGCGGGCGATCGACTCCGCGATGGACACGTCGGGCAGCTTGCCGATGTCCTCGGCCGAGACGGCCTCGACGATGGAGTCGGAATTCTTCTTCACCGAGATCGCGGCCTCGATGCCACGGCGGATGCCGGTGACGGTCACCGTCTCCAGCTGGCGGTCGGAGGCGGCCTTCTCGGCGGCGGCCTTGTCGGCCTCGGTCTGGGGCTGCTGGGCCTGCTGGGCGTGCGCGGCGCCGGCCATCAGGGCCAGCGTCATCAGGCAACCGGCGGCAACCGGCTGCACCCGGAACAACTCGCGCGAGGCGTGCGATGTCTTCATGTCTTTGTCTCCTGTGGCTCTTGCTGCTCTGTCGACAAGAATTCTGTACTAAAACTAGATCACGATCCAAGCTCTCGCAAACCCTGGACGTGCGCAGCAAGCACCGACATGGCGGAAAAACGACGAAGTTACCTCGGGTTTCCACCGATAAAACGCGAAATTAGGGAGTAGAAATGAAAAACGGCGGCCCGCCGGGCCGCCGTTAACAGGTGGTGATGTAGCTGGACTACAACCGTTTCGTGTCAGCGCACCGACTGTTCCAACGCGAAGGCGGCGCCGGCCAGCGCGGTCAGCGTGTCGGTGATCAGCACGCAGGGCACCGAGGCCAGGTAAGGCGCGAAACGCCCCTTGTCCTCGAAGCGCGCGCGGAAGGAGGACTGGAAGAAGCGGTCGCCCAGGCGCGGCACCACGCCGCCCCCGATGTAGACGCCGCCGCGGGCACCCAGCGCCAGCGTGACGCTGCCGGCGAAGCTGCCGAGGAAGGCGCAGAACTGGTCCATCGTCCGGACGCAGATCGCGTCGCCGGACAGGGAGCCCTCGACGATCTGCTCCGCCGTCAGGCGCTGGGCCGGCGGCTGGCCGGCCACGGCCGCCACCGCGGCATGCAGCGTCGGCAAGCCGATGCCGGACAGGAAACGCTCGGCGGACACATGCGGGAACTCCTTGCGGGCGACGGCCAGCAGCTCGCTCTCATAGTCATTGGTCGGCGCCAGCGTCATGTGGCCGCCCTCGCCCGGCAGCGCGATCCAGCCGCCCGAGGTCTCGATCACGCCGCCAACCCCCAGGCCGGTGCCGGGGCCGATCACAGCCAGCGTGCCGCGCGGCGTCGTCAGCGCCGGTCCGGGCACGGCCCGGACCTGGTCGGCGCGCAGGCCCGGCAGCGACAGCGCCAAGGCCTCGAAGTCGTTGAGCAGGCGAAGCTCGTCCAGGCCGAGCTCGGCCTGCAACTGGCTGCGCGAGAAGGTCCAGTGGCTGTTGGTCAGTTCGATGCGATCGCTGTTGATCGCCGTGGCCAGCGCCAGCGAGGCCCGCTTCGGCCGCGCCGTCACGCCCTCGCCGGCGAGTTCCTTCAGATAGGCCTCGGCCGCGGCGCGTAGCGACTCGTACCGGGCGACCGGCAGCTTGCGCACATGCGCCACCGGCTTGCCCGGGCCGTCGACCCAGGCGAAGCGCGCATTGCTGCCGCCGATGTCCGCCACCAGCCACGGATAACCCGCGGCGTCCGCTGCCTGGCCGCCTGCACGGCCGCTCGTCTCCGCCCGGCTCGGGGCCACACCCTGTTCTGCTTGCACTGTTCTTGTCCTGCTGTTCGGCGATTCGCCGGTTCGGCTTGATGAGGCGCGCGGCGCGCCGGATGCCGTCGCTGGGACGGCTTCCACGCAAGGTAGCAAAACTACACCAATCGCACAAGAGCGAAGTCACCGAGTTGCCGCCCGCGGGCCACACGATACCAGACATGGTTTCAGATTATCTTCGCAACTGCTTGTCGTGCCTCATATTTCCAATTCAAACCGCCTTGACCTCGTGGCTCGAAATGACTGTAGTCACACTACAGCACGGACCCCAGGACTCGGGCAAGCCGCGTGCCTTGCGCGGCTTGGGCGGCGCTAGGGCGAACCCTTTCGGCGGGCCGGGAGCGGCGCGCCATAATCGTGCTTTTCCCCACAGTTCGCCCAAGGCCGGCTTCGCGCCGCCGCTCACCGGGCCCGTCTCCGGGCGGCCGGCCCGGTTTTCGCCCTCCTCCTTCATGCGTGAATTCGACAGTCCCCGGCTGATCGCCGACATCGGCGGCACCTTCGCCCGTTTCGCCCTGGAGACCACGCCGGGCGAGTTCGAACACATCGCGCTGCTGCGCTGCGCCGAACACGCCGACTTCCACGCCGCGGTCCGCGCCTACATGGACCGGCTGCCGCGCCAGCTCAAGGTGGCGCATGCCGCGATCGCGATCGCCAACCCGGTCGAGGGCGACCAGGTGCGGATGACCAACTACCACTGGCAGTTCTCGATCGAGGAGGCGCGCCAGCGCCTGGGCCTGGACACGCTGGTGGTGGTCAACGACTTCACCGCGCTGGCGATGGCCCTGCCCCGGCTGCGGGGCAGCGAGATCCGCCAGATCGGCGGCGGCGAGGCGCGCGCGCACAGCGTGATCGGCCTGCTGGGCTCGGGATCGGGCCTGGGCGTGTCGGGACTGATCCCGGCCGGCGAGGGCTGGATCTCGCTGGGCTCCGAGGGCGGCCACACCAACTTCGCGCCGCGCGACGAGCGCGAGATCGCGCTGCTGCGCTTCGCCTGGAACGAGTACGAGCACGTGTCCTTCGAGCGGCTGCTCTCGGGACCGGGTCTGGAGCTGATGCACCGCGCGATGGCGGACTACCTGAAGCGGCCGTCGGAGCCGCTGACGGCGCCGGACATCACCGCGCGCGCGCTCGAGGCCGCCGACCCGGTCTGCGAGGCCACGCTGGACCTGTTCTGCACGCTGCTGGGCACGGCGGCGGCCAACCTGGCGGTGACGCTGGGCGCGCTGGGCGGCATCTACATCGGCGGCGGCATCGTGCCGCGGCTGGGCGAGTACTTCGACCGCTCGCGCTTCCGCGAGCGCTTCCAGGACAAGGGCCGCTTCTCCGACTACGTCGCCGCGATCCCGACCTTCGTGATCACGGCCGAGCACGCGACCTTCAAGGGCGCCTCGGCGATCCTGGAGGCGCAGCTGCGCAGCCTGCAGACCAGCGGCGGCGCCTCGGCCATCGTCGGCCAGATCAAGCGCGCGCGCGACGGCCTCTCGCCGGCCGAGCAGCGGGTGGCGGACCACGTGCTGGCGCATTCGCGCAAGGTGCTGAACGACCCGATCGCCGAGATCGCCCGCGCGGCCGGCGTGAGCCAGCCGACGGTGATCCGCTTCTGCCGCTCGCTGGGTTGCGAGGGCCTGTCCGACTTCAAGCTGCGGCTGGCCTCGGGCCTGACCGGCACCGTGCCGGTCAGCCACACGCAGGTGACGCAGGACGACTCGATGGTGGAGCTTGGCGAGAAGGTGCTGGGCAACACCGCGTCGGCGATCCTGCAGGTGCGCAGCCAGCTCAACCGCGACATGATCGACCGCAGCATCGAGCTGCTGCTGAACGCCTCGCGCATCGAGTTCTTCGCGATCGGCCATTACGGCGTCGTCGCGCAGGACGCGCAGTTCAAGTTCCTGCGGCTGGGCGTGGCGTGCAATGCCTACGTCGAGCCGCGGCTGCAGCTGCTGGCCGCGCAGACGCTCAAGGCGGGCGACGTCGCGGTGCTGATCAGCAGCAGCGGCAAGCTGCCCGAGCTGATCGCGGTGGCCGACGCGGCGCGCGAGCGCGGCGCGCATGTGGTGGCCATCACGGCGAGCCAGTCGCCGCTGGCGAAGAAGGCCGACGCGGCCTTGATCGTCGACCACGTCGAGGACGTGGCCACGCACCTGCCGATGATCAGCCGCATCCTGCACCTGCTGGTGATCGACATGCTGGCGGTGGGCGTCGCGATGCGGCGCGACAACGCGGGGACGGCCGGCCTGGCGCTGGGCGCCGCGCATCCGGATCTGGACGAGGCGGACGGCAACGGCCAGGCCAGCGCGCGCCGCGCCGCGCCCGGCATCAGCCTGGCCTCCCCGCTGGCGAAGCTGACGGCGCACAGCCGCTGAACCACGCTCCCCCGCAAGGGGGGATGTCGGGTGCACGGTGAAACGGCCATGACTGAGAGGGACCCTTCTCTCACCATGAGTCCCGCACCATGCCGCATCCCTCGCAACAATCCGCCGCCCGGCCGGTTCAACTTGTCGCCCGCGAGCACGGGACCGAAACCGGCCTGTTCTACGTCCTGGCGGAAGCGCTGGATGTGTCCGACGAGACCTGGGTGTTCGACACGCCCAGGATCGCGAATGGGCTGCGGACGCAGCTATCGAGCCTGACGAAGGACTTGCCGGCCTCCGCCGACCGCGAGTGGAAGATGTCCTTGACGGACATCGGCGTCGAACTCGCACGAGGCCGGGTCCCCCTGGCGAAAGGATTGGCCGCGCTGGCCGGCGGGTTCGAGGTCGCGGAGGCCGACCGGCTCGTCGACCTGCCCGCCACCGCGATCGGGGCGCCCGATGCCGGCGATGGCCACGCCCCGGCGCGATCTTCCCCGGCGCCGTCGATCAAGGTCCGCCTGTCGACGACCTTCTGCCTGCGTGTCCTCGACCTGCTGGCGCGGCGCCTCGAGGCCTATCCGGAGGAGTCGCTCAACGCCCACGGCAAGGCCGCCACGCTGCGACTGTTCCGTTCAGCCCTCGTCAGCGGCCTGGACGGATCCCCCTTCCTCATCGACATCGACCAGCTGCGGCGTGATCTGGCACAGGTCGACGCGCCCCCCGCGGAAGTCACCGCCCGCGTCGAGTCCCTGAGGAAGCACTATCTCGCACTGGCGGAGCTGGCGCGCCAGGGCGTGATCGGCGAGATCCAGCTGGTCAGCAACGACCCCGTCGTCCGGGGCGAGCCCGGCTGGACTCGCCTGGACAACAGCCGGTGGTCCTCGTCCTCCGACGCGCCCCTGCGGACGCTCCTGCCCGATCTCCGGGGCCTGCCGACGCCGCGCACCGCGGAGGACGTGCTGTCCGCCCTGTTCCAGACCCTGCGCGTCGACAAGGACCGTTGGCAGCTGTCGCGGCTCGACGGCCGCCTTCGCATCGACCCGGCCCTTCCCCACAACACCGGCACCCGCATTTCCTTTGCGCCGGCGACCGAGGAGACCGTGCTCGCGCAGAACGAGCTGCTGCTGACCCTGGCACGGCTGCTGCGGCTCACCGGCCTGGGAGCCGCTTCGCCGTTTCGCTGGCCCGAATCGATGTGGATCGACGAGAACAAGTTCAAGGCCGGCCAGCTGGTGCTGGCCCGTGCGGACCGCGCCGGTCGGTGGACGGTCGACCAGGAGGCGGTCCATCGCCTGTTCAGCGATGTCGTCGACGTGCACGAGCCCCCGGTGCGGGCGGGCCCGGTAGACCGCTGGAGCGACCGGATCCCCCTGCCCGCGACGCTGGAGACCGTCACCTCTTCCGAGGAACCGCCGGAGGTGCTGCGCCTCTTCGTCGCCTTGGAGAACGACGAGACGGCGGATCAGATGGGACTGCACTTCCTGCGGCAGTACCGGGACCGGGGCGGGCTGGTGTGGATCCGGATGGCGCAGGACGGGTCCTGGACCGTCCGCATGGGTCAGTCGCTGCTCCAGGGACGCGGCGCCGGCGCGAAGGCGCGGCGGGTCCAGCTGATCGTCGACGGTCATGGGACCCTGGACCCGGCGTGGAAAAGCATGCGCCTGGCCGGGTACGACCCGCATGAGCTGGCCAAAGTGATCGGCCACCTGTTCCTTCAACTCCAGCAGGCCTACCCCGGGCTCATGACGGAGATCGACCACACGCGCTTGACCAGTTGCGGGCTGGAGTCGCCCGCCGTCGACGGCAGTTTCGGCGCCGCGTTCGCGAAAGCCGCGGACTGGCAAGGGTGGGCACGGCCCGGGATGCGGACCACCGTGTATGCGCAACAGGTGGGCATCTATCGCCACGCGGACCATCCCGAGCCGACCGTGTTCGGGAGCAGCGCCGGCGAGCATGCGGCGCCCGTGCGCCACGCCGCGGGCGTCACCTGGGAGTACTGGGTCGACGGCGGCCAGGTCGAGCGGGCCGACAAGTACCCGCAAGGCGGCACGGGCCTGGCGTTGGCCGCCGACGACGACATCGTCATGCATCTGAAGGGCCGCAGGACCGGGGCGGCCGGCGCGTCGTCGTCCGCATCGCCAAGCTCGCGGCCGCGCACGACCGAACAGGCGAACGCCCGCCTGGGCGCCGCGCTCGGGCAGATCGCCCAGCGGCTCTATCGCTCCGGACTCGAGGCCCGGCACGCCTATTCGGACGCCACGAGCGCACGGTTGAGCGAAGCGGCGGCCAAGGTGGTCACCGGCACCTTGGAGGGCTCGGCCGTGGCCTTCGACGAGGCCTACGACGCGTTGCTGGCGGCCTTCACCGCGCCGGACCTCACGGCGACCGAGGCGCAGACGCGCGCGCGCGCCGCCCTCGCCGAGCTGAAGGACAACGTGCTGGGGCTTCTCCTCGCTCCCGTGGTCGGCACGCCGGCGTACCCGCCGTCGACGGACGCCGGACGCGCCGCGGTGAACGCGCTCACGCTCGACCAGCTCACCGCCACCTGGCCGGACGACGCGGCGTTGCCCACGTCGCTCAGGTCCGATCTGCACAGGGCCTTGGACGCCCTGCCCTTGTCCACGCTCCAGACACGGTTGGCGCCGGAAGAGCGGCGGCAACTGGCCACCCGGATGCTGGACGCGATCCTGGACGAGCGGCCGTGGGAGATGGGGCAGGTCTACCTCGAGCTGCTGAAGGCCGAGCGCCAGAATGGCCGCGAATCCGGCGCGGGCGCGCGCGCGACCCGATCTTTCCAGGCCCTCGTCGACGAAGCCGGCGCGCTCCTCGTGGGTCATTCCCAGGCCATCGCGCAGACACGCACGGTCCGGGGCCGGGAGCTCGCGGCGTTCCTCGGCGAAGCGCTCGAGGCGCGCGGTCCGGCACGACCGTTCACGGTGCGGCTCCACCTCCTGAGCCTGGCGCGTCAACCCGGCGCCGATCGTGCCTCGCGGATCAATGCCGGACTGAGGCTGGCCGCGCTGGACCGGCTGCGTCTGCTGAGCGCGACCGGCGTGCTGGGACCGTTGCGCTTCGTGGCGGACCCGATCTTTGCCGGCGCCCACGCCGATGATGCGCCCTGGACGCGCCTGGCCGACGGCGGCTTCGAAACCAGTGTCGCCGACGCCGCCCGCCTGCTGGGTGGCCTCTACTTCGACCCCGTCGACGAGCGTGTCGCCCGGCTGCGGGATGGCGTGCTCATCGACGCGCTGAGCCGGCCTTGGAAGCGTTTCGTCCGGTCCATTCCCCTCGACGCCGCGCCGTCCGGCTCGCCTTCGGCGCAGGCGCGCGTGCGTCTGTCCGGTTTCGCGCAGGCCATCGTCGACGAGATCGTCGGCCTGGCCGCCCGCCCGCCGCAGGAACGGCAGATCCTGATGTCACCGCAAGCCTGGGAGCGCCGGCAGTCGGAGATGACGGCGCTGCTGGCCTCGCTGCGCGCGGATCCAGCCGTGACGCCGCAAACCCTGGAGGACGCGGGCCGGCTCGAGCAGTTGATGACCGACGACAGCATCGATCGCGACCTCTCGGGCTGGGTGCGCGAGTCCGCGCTGGGCCTGCACGCCTTGAGCCCGGTGACGGAACTGCGCCCCCTGCCCTTGCTGGGAACCCTGGCGACCGGGATGACCCAGCACCTGGACCGCGGCAACGGTGTCGTCAAACTCACGCTGCCAGGCGATGTCACGCGGGTCTGGCATGTCCCTGCCTTGCGTGATCCGTTCGACGTCGCGGCGCGGGCGCGCCAGGATCAGGCGCTGCGCGACATCGACATCTGGATGGCCGGAGCACAGATACGCGACGACAGTGGCACGCTGGACCGGCTGCCCTCGCAACTGAGGTACACCGTCGGCGCACTCGAGGTCGACGGTCGTCTCGTCGCACGCGCCGTGCCCATGGACGAGTCCGTCGTCGCGGGCAGTCTTGTGCCGCCCTCCCAGGCCTGGCGACCGATGTGGGAGTCGTCGGCGAATTCGACCGACACCGACACGGACACCGCGTCGGAATCGGGGGCTGGGACTGGTGCGGACACGGAGGCGAGCACGAGCACGAGCACGAAGGCAGGCCCGGCCCCCCGGACCGTATCCGGCGATCCGGCCGTCGCCGGCGATCGCGACGCCGGTCCCGCGCGGTCGCGCTGGTCGCCCGCCCCCACCGGCGCCTTGACGATCGAGCAGCGTGCCAGCGCGATCGCGGCGGCCTTCCAGACCGAGATCGCCGACTGGGGGCTGGCGCTTCCCGACGCCGAGGGGTTGCGCGCGCACCTGCTGCCGGCCCTGCGCCAGGCGGCTGACGCCAAGTCCAACGTGCTGCCCGCGACCTCGGTCGACGCCAGTGCCGCCCCCCTGCTGGACGGACTGATCACCGGCTCGCCGCTGCGCCTGCGCGACGCCTACCTGGCCTTGCTGGACGCCATCGATCCGTCGCGCCGGCGCACGTCCGACCATCTCGCGGAGGCCTCGCGCCAGTTCGCCGCACTGAAACGTCTGGCCTGGGACGGCGTCGCGTCGGTCAACGCGCAGTACCGGGCCGCGACCTCGCAGGCGCTGGCCGACCTCTACCTCGCGGCGATCGACGCCGCGCCGCGCCGGCCGCTCAAGCTGCGTCGGGACGAGATGGACTTCAGCCCCAAGGACAATCGACCGCGCTCCCGGGACGCCGCAGCCGGCGTCACCATGGCGCTTTATGAGCGCCTGCGGCAGCTGGATCGCGCGGGATTGATCGGCACGGTGCTGTGGACCTCCAGCAAGCGCCACTCCGGCTCGGAATGGGTGCCCAGCGGCACCGAATTCGAGTCGACCGGCGACATGCACGCGATGCGCGCCCGCTGGCACTTCGATCCCGTCGCCGGCCTGCAGCCACTGGTGCGGCCGGCGCTGCCCGCGCCGACGCCCATCGATGACGCGAGGCCGCTGCGCACCCTCGCCGCGCTGTTTCCCGGCCTGCGTCAGACGCTGGACCGGCAGGCCGGCACCGTGCGGTTGGCATGGACCTCGGGGGGCGTCCGGGGCTATGCGCTGGTGTTGCTGCTGCCGACCCGGACGGACGGCGACGCGCCGCACCTGGAAGAACGGCTGGCCCAGCTCGACCTGCTGCTCTCGGCCCATGTCGCGCGCGCCGGCACAGCCGATCTGAACGCGCTGCCGGCCCGGCTGAGCTTCACCGCGACCGAGCTGTCCGAACCGGGACAGGTCATCGCCCGCCTCTCGCCGTCGGGCTGGACCTTCGCGGCCGCGGACACGGGGGCCTCGGGAAGCGGCGTCCGGCCCGCGCTGCCGGACGGCATCGGTCGCGTGCAGGTCATCAGCGCGCTGCTGGCAGGCGCCGTCGCGAATTGGTCCGAACCGCAGGGCTGGACCGACGCGGAGAAAGAGGCCCTCGTCGACGCCTTCGGCGTCCGTCCCTTCCAGGAGCCCCCCGGCAAGGACAGTCGCACGCTGAAGATGCGCCCCGTGGCGGAGACGCTCCTGGCCGGGATCCTCGAATCGTCGGTCCCGACCCTGCGCCGCGCCTATGACCTGATGCTGCGCTGGGTGGACGCGTCGACGGCGCCCGAGGTGGCCCACCGTGAGGCGACCCAGGTCCTGCGCCTGCTCATCGACCACGCGGAGTCCTTCCTGGCCGAACAGCCCGGCGACGCACAGGCGACCACCCGCAGCCTGCCGGGACGCACCCTGGCCCGCTTCTTCGCGGACCTGCTGACCTCGGCCACCGAGGACGCCCCCCTCCTGCTGGATTTCGAATCGCTGCGGACCGCGCTGGAGCGTCACTACGCCCGCGACCCCGCGGCCACGCGTTATGCGGGCCTGGTACTGGCCATGCGCGATCAGCTCCATCTGATGGCGGCCACCGGGGTCATCGGTCCGGTGCGCCACGTCGCCACCTATGTGCCCAGCAACGACATCGGCACGGGTTGGACCCAGGACGGTCGTCGCTGGGTCACCGACCGCGACATGATCGCCGAGTCCTGGCCGACGGCCGTCGTCGATCCGGTCTCCGGAACGATCGAGACCTTGCGCCGCAAGGACCTGGCGGCCCCCTGGGAGGACTTCGCCGACGAACTCGCCTCCCAGGTCTTCAAGGGCAAGCCCAGCCAGAGCGCCGCCAACGAGCTCGACCAGCAGGCCGACGCCATTGCCGAGGAACTGGGCGACCTCGCCGGCAAACCCGTCGCCGACCGTTCCGCCGGCATGAGCGCCGCCGCCTGGCGTCGGCGCGTGGCCGAGACCCAGGCGCTGCGCGACAGGATTCACAACGACAACCGGATCAATGACGCGGTGCGCGACTATGCGGACCGTCTCGTCGCCATCGCGGAATCCGCCGCGACCCAGGCGGCCACGCCGTCCCACCAGGCGGCCTTCGGCCGGGGCACGATGCCGGCGGTGGACGAGGCCGTCCCCCTGCCGATGTTCAGGCAGATCGCGCCCGATGTCGCGCAGCGGCTGGATCGCGCCGCGGGCACCATCCGGCTGACCGAGGGCGGCGTGAGCGCCGTCTGGCGGCTGCCGCCTGCCGCCCCGGGCGATACCGCAGCCCAATGGCAGTTGGACGAGGCCCTGCGATCGGTGGATGCGCTGATCACCCGCGTGTCCGCCAGCCGCGCTCCCCTGCCGCTCGCCGCCCTGCCCCTGGACCTGACCTACGCCGCGGGCGAGCTGCGTTCGGGCGACGGCCTGTTGCTCGCCCGTCGTCTGGCACGACCGTCGGCCGATCAGGCGGGCCATCTGCCACCATTGACGGGGAGCGGCGGTTCCGGCACGGATGGTGATGTCAGCGCCACCGACTCCCAATCGAGCGCGAAGCCTGCCACGCCGCTGCTCGATCGCAAGCTGGCGAACTGGCGCGACGAGCTGACTGCCGGCAGGCGGGCCTCGGCGGCATGGCAGTCGCTGAAGGACGGGTTGACGGCCCGTCCCCGCCCCGGCAAGCAGCCCCGTCAGGTCATGCAGATGGTCGTGCTGCAGATGGACGATTCGCCGCAGGCGTTCGAGGCCAGCCTCCGCCATGCCGCCCGGGCGAAGCATCGCGACGCGGTGCTCTGGCTGCAGGCGGACCGCCTCGGCGAGGACCGCATCGCGGCCGGCGGCGAGTTGATCGGCACGACCTGGTCCGGCGACCGGATCAAGCTGGTCATCGTCGGCCGCGGCAGCCAGGATGCGGCGGGCCTGCCCCGGTTGAGCGGCTACGACGGCAAGGCACTGTCGGCCCGCGTCGACCAGGTCCTCGATCGCCAGCTGGGCGACGGCCGTCCGGTCTTCGGCAAGGTCACCCTGCTGGCCTGCGAGCTGGCCGGCGACCTGTCCCGGCCCGGATTCGTCCCCGACTTCGTCGCCGGTTTCCAGCCGACCCAGGACTACGACGTCACCGCCTTCAAGGGCCAACTCGTCTTCCCGGCCGACGACCCGACCGACGAGAGGCTGACGCGGCGCTGGACCGTCGGCGAAGGCGCGATCCGCGCGCTGCACCATGCGGCGGAGGGCGCCTACGTGACCCGGCATGTGGCGGGCGCGGGGCCCCGGGCGCCGACGCCCAAGCACGCGAACGACGCGCCCACGGTGCTGCCCACCGCGGACACCATCGCCGCCTTCGACACCGCCCTGGATGACGGGCCAGCGCAGGCGCGACGCCTGCTGGCGTCGATCGAGGAGGCCTTCGCGCTCTTCGACCCGGCGCTCGACGGCAAGCCGCCGGCCGTCCTGCAGGCGCTGTTCGACGAGGACAGCAAGCCCTGGATCGACGCGTCGCGACTGCTGCGCATCGCCTCGGATCCCCTGGAACAGGACCAGTTGCTGCGGGACCTGCGCGAGCGCCTGGCCACCACCGACCCGAGCCGGATCGACGCGGGGTCGCTCGGACGCTGGACCCAGGAGTCGCTCGCGGGCCGCTACGTGTTGGAGAGCCCCGGTCACGAGCTGTCCGCCTCGTTCCTGCACGCGCTCGGCGCTCGCATCAGCGGCAAGTCGCTTCCGGAGTTGCTGGCCGAGGGCGGGTTCCACAACGGCCGCACGGAGGCGGCCATGTACGGCGACATGCGACTCGACAGCCGGCTGTTCGAACGCGTGCTGCCGCGGCTCCCCGACGACGCCGGTTCCTGGCGCCGTCTGCTTGGCGTGGTGAACTGGCTGCAGGCGCAGGCGGACCGGGGCAAGCCGCTGTTCTTCAACCCGGCCTCCCCCGATGCCGCGGCCATGGCCCATCGGCTGTCAAACGCCGTCGTGGGCCGCGACGTCACCAACGCTGCCACCCTCGCCACGGTGCTCGCCGCGATCCGCGGCAAGGAGGTGACCGTCTCGCGGGCGGGCACGAGCGGTGACGGCGTCGCGGACAGCCACGCGGCGGCGCCCGAGTACGGCCTGGTGGATGTGCTCCACGAGGCGCTCGCGCACACGGTCCCGGATGACGCACCCGCCCCGTCGACGCCCGAAGCGCTTCGCCTGCGGGACGGCGCGCGCGACCAGTTGCTCCGTCGACTCGCCACGGCCTGGCCGGAGGTCGACCAGGCGCCCCTGCGCCAGGCGCTGACCGTCGCCTGCGACGAACTGCTGGCCGGAAAAGCCGGGCCGGGGCTGGCGGCGCTACGCTCGGCCGTGCGCCGGGTCGGCCTGGCGACGGCCACCGTGGCGTTGCCCGAGGGGCCGTTCGGGGACGTCGAACGCCTGCGCATCGACGAGTCGGTGCGATCGACCTTCCTGTCGACGCGGTCGATCAGGCGGTCGACGCGCCTGTACCTCGACATCCTGGAGGGGATGGCCACGCTGATCGAGGCGAATCCGCCGTTCGCGCCGACCTCGTGGCGCACGGCCGCGGCGCTGCGATGGATGCGAGCCGCGATGGCCAGCGGCCTGGGCGGCACGCCGTTCCTCATCGACATCGACCGGCTCCGGCACGATCTCGCCGCATCGGCGTCGGCCCACCCGTCGGCGGCGGCCGCCGCACGCCTGGAGGCCTTCAGGCGCTGCTATCCCGCGTTGAAGGAATTGGCGCGCGAGGGGACCGTCGGGCCGATCCGCTTCATCGGCAGCGATGCGGCCCGACGGGGCGAGGCGGCGTGGACGCCACTGGATGCCCGCTGGTCCTCGACCGGCGAGGACCAGGCGCAACCGCTCATGCCCGACCTGGCGCCACCGCCCGCGGGGCCGTCCGGGGAGCAGGCGCTGCAAGAGATCTTCAGCGGCCGGCCGCACCGGCTGGTCCGGGAACAGGGCCTGCTATGGCTGCACCGGGACGCACCTGGCAGCGGCCGGACGCTGGTCCACTATGCCCGGCCGCCCCAGGGCTCGCCGGAGCGCCTGGCCGGGCAGGAGGCGTCACTGCGCACGCTGGCCCGCATGCTCCGGCTCACCGGCCTGACCGCGGACACGGTGGACGGGTGGCCCGACACGCTGCGGCTCCTTCCCGACGAGTTCAGGGTCGGCGACCAGGTCCTGGCCCGCGCTGGAGAGGACGGACGCTGGACCGTCCAACGCGGGACGGTCGCCCGGCTCCTCGCCGGTTTCGACCGCCCGCGGCCGACGCGCTCGTCCGACGGCGTCACGCCGACCCTGGGCAGCCTGCTGGACGACAGCGAGGTCTACCCGATGGAAGACCTCCTGGAAGACGCGACCAACCTGAAGGCCTGGGAGATGTATTTCGGCCGGGTGGCCGCGGGACGCGCCGGCGGCCCCGTCACTGGCGCCCCTGATCCCGTCCCTGAACGCGGCCTGATCGACTACCTCCATGAGGCGCTGGCGCCCCAGGGTCCGGACGGCTTCGCGAGCGCGTCGGCGGATGAGGGCGGGCGTCCTCCGCCGGCCCGTCTCGGCGCGATGTACAACCGGCTCTTCTTCCGGTGGAAGGCGTGGCTCGACCGCCGGATGGTGCGCACCCTGCAACGGGCCACCAACGCGATCCTGGACGGCGGGTTCCCGAACGTCCACAAGGCCATCCTGGGCGCGCTCGTCCACGGGAACCCGCCCTTGCCCGCGGACGAGGGACTGCCCGTGTCGACGCCCCGACTCAGGGTGTCGGGCGGGATGTCGATCGACTTCCTCGACCAGATGGCGGAGGCGATCGAGGACACCCCGGCATCGACAGCGAAGCTCCTGGAACACGCGGCCCTGCTGCGACTGATGGGCAAGGCCATCGCCAGCGGCAACGGCCGCGCGCCCTTCCTGATCGACATCGACCAGGTCCAGCAGGACCTTGCGGACCCGACACCCGTGGGCACCGGCCGCATCGACGCGCTGACGCGGTCCTATCGCATCCTGGCGGAACTGGCGCGCCAGGGAGTGATCGGCCAGATCCGTTTCACCAGCCGCGACGCGTCACGAGCGGCGAACCCGCGGTGGACGCGCCTGGACGAGCAACGCTACTCGACGGGCGACGACCTGCTGCCGCAGCAGATCCGCCACCTCGCGCCCTTGCCTCCCGCGCCGTCCGCCGAGCAGGCCCTGGGAACCCTCCTCGGCCAGGGGCGGTTCGCCCTGGACCGGGCCGCGGGGACGCTGCGGGTCGGGGCCGAAGTCGCCGGCCAGCGCCACACCGCGATCCGGTTCGACCCCTTGCCCGACGACGCTTCGCCCGAGCGCCGCGCCACGCAGGAACGGCAACTCCTGACCCTGGCCCGGCTGCTGCGCCTGAGCGGGTTGGCGGACCTCCCCACCCGTCAGTGGCCCGCCGAGCTGTCCATCGGACAGGACGGCTTCAAGGCGGGGTCGCTGGTGGTGGCACGTGCCGACGCCAGCGGCCACTGGACGGTCGACGACACGGCCCAGCGCCGGCTCCTGTCCGTGGTATCCCGGGCACGGGCCGCCGATGCCCCGACCGGGGGTCACGCGTTGACGTGGAAGAACCATGTCGACCTCTCCGACGAGCCGGCCCCCTCGGGCCGGACCACCGCCGCGTCGTCCGACCCGCATCCCGCCGGGGCTGAAGACGTCCTGCGCATCTACGTCGCGCTGGAGGACGACCCGGCGATCGATCGGATCGGCGCCGCGCTGTACCGCTCGTATGCGAAGAACGTGGTCCTGGTCCGGCTGGCGCAGGACGGCTCCTGGGCCGTCCGCCACGGTCAGCCGCTGCTCGACGATGCCGTCCTGGGCAAGCGCCCCGTCCGTCTGATCCTCGGCGGCCACGGCCGCCTGGATCCCGCGACGAAGGCGATGGTCCTCGCGGGCCAGACCCCCGAGCGGATCGCCGCCTCGGTCGGCCAGTTGCTCCCGGCCCTGCGTCCCGACGCGGTGACGAGCGTCGAGCGCACCCGGATCCTCGCCTGCTCGCTCGAGTCGCCGGCGGCCAGAGGCAGCTTCGGGGGCGCCTTCGCGAAGGCCGCCGACACGGCAGGCTGGGCGGCGCCGCGCATGCGGACCACCACCTATGCCGACCTGGTGGTCCTCCAGTTGCTCTCCGACGACCGCGCGCCCGCGGGCGATCAGTTCTTCACCCGGATCGACGCGGAAGGCCCGGACGTCCGGCGAGCCGCGGACGCCACCTGGCAACACTGGGTCGAGGACGGCAAGGTCCGCAGCGCAGACAAGTATCCCGGCGGCGGACCGGGAGAGCCGGTCGGGAACGAGGCGCTCCGGGTCCTCCTCGCCGATAGGGGGGAAGCAACGGGCAGTGGCAGGAACGGCGACTCGGCGAGGACGCCGTTCCTGCCACCGGAGGCCCGGGCAGCGGAATCCGCCCGGGTGCGACAGGCGCTGGCGGTGCTGGCCCAGGTGCCGGCCGAGGTGTTGCCGCGATGGGCCATGATGCCCAGCACGGACACACGCCTCATGTCCGAACGGGTCCTGGACATCCTGTTGGCGCGGATGCAATCGAGGCCGCCGCTTGGCGCCGTCCTGCAGCAGGTGTCCGACGACCTCGTGCAGGGATTGCTGGGAGACGCCGCGCAGCTTCGTCACGCGTACGACCGGCTGTGCGACCTGGACATCCACGAGGGGTTCGCCATGGCCGCTCGCCGCAGCTGGCTCGCGCGTGCGATCAGCACGGACGCCACGATGGAAGTCGTCCCCCGCCTGGGTGGCAACCCGGCGCGTATCACCCGGGCGTCGCACGCGTTCATCGGCGCGCTTGACGCGGTCCTGCGGGAACTGAGCCCGAATGGCGAACCGAGGGCGGGCAATGAACTGCCCCGGGTCCTCGGCCGAACCATGCTCCTGCAAGCGGCGGTGGGCGCCGCGGCGACGAACGGGGTGATCTACGTCGACCTGTCGGACATGCCCGAGCCCCGGGGCCAGGGGGCGATGAGAGACACCGCGCTCTATCGTTCCCGCGCCGCCCTCCTGCATCTGCAGGACCTGGGGGTCGTGCGTGAAGTCACCGCCTTGTCCATCGGAGCGCCCGATGCCGGGCTCCCCCGGACTCCAGGCCAATGGCGGTCGGCGGGCGAATTCCCGGTCGGCGGTGAGATCGCCGCCGGCCAGCGTCTGCATGTGGCGGTCGCCGTATCGCCACTCACCGAAGGGATGATCACGAGCGCCATGCCCCACTTGACGGCGGACGGAGACGGCACCTTGGAACCGATATCGCAGGACACCATCCGCGGGCTCATGGAGCGTCTGACGAAACCGCTCTCCGAGGCCTTGCCCCGATTGAAGACCCTGCTCGAAGAGCACGGCAGCACGCAGGACAGTCCGTCCGACAGCGCCCTCCTTGAACTGCTGATCAAGGACGTCGAGGAGCGACTCGCCCGATTGAAGTGGCGCACCGGCGAGGTCTGGTCGTTCAATGACTTCCACCGGGAGATCCTGGCACCCGCCGAGATCACGCCCTTGAGCCCGGATCCCGTCGACCTGCAGGCGCTGCTGCGGGGCAGGCCCGAGCTCCATCAGCCGGGCAACGACCGGCAGCACGCCGCCCTGGACCTCCATCGCCAGGCGACGGAGCGGGTCGCCGAGGCGTTGTCGAGGATACAGACCGCCTGGGGCCGGTATCGACCTGCCGATTCCCCGGAGGTCCTCCATCTGCTGCCCGACGATCAGCCGTTTCCGGCGCTCCAGCAACGGGCTCGCAATGTCCGCCAATCGCTGGACCGCGCCACCGGCTTGATCCGGTTGGAGCATCCGCGCACGGACATCGTCACCGAGGTCCGGGTCGACCCGCTGGCCACCTATTCATCAGACGGCGCGTCGCCGAGGACTGCCATGGTCCGGCAGGACGCCGACATCCGGATCGCGGAATCCCTGATCGCGCGCTGGTTCCAGCCGGCCCATCCGCGTCTCCTCGATCATCCTGAAGCGCTGGGGGAACTGCCTCGCAGTTTCAGCCTGCGCGGCGGCGAATTCAGTGTCAACGCGCAGATCGTCGCCCGACGCCGCGCCGCGGCCTCGGGCGCGATCTCCGGGATCGGCCAATGGGAGGTCGACACCGACGGCCTCACGTCGGCAAGGCGGCCGCTGCGCCCACTGCCCGCCACCGACTTCCTGATGGAACCGGGGCAATACGGTCTCGTGATCCCGCCGGAGCCGGTGATCGACGGCCCGCCTGAGCGCCTGAAGGTGATTCTCCAGTTGGCGGGCGACGCCGACAGCACGACTGCCGCCGGGCTGCTGGCCAGGAAGCACGAGGGCCGCGCGGCATGGCTGCAGCTGGCCACCGAACCCGACGGGCGGCCCCGCATCGTACGGGCGTACGGGCGCTCGCTCCTGCAGGCCGCCGACGCCTCGACCGTGGTCGACGTCCTCGTCGTCGGCCACTCGGGCATGGTGCTGGCGCAAGACCAGACCGTGAGCGGATGGACGCCGGGGGACTTGGCCCGGCGCATTGTCAAGCTGTTCGATCTGGTCGACGCCGGCGCTCCCGCGCCGAGGACGCCCGCGAGGACACCTCGGCTGCGCCGCGTGAGCCTGGTCGCCTGCGACACCCAGGCACCGTCGGTGGACCCGTCCTTCGCCGACAGGTTCATCCGGGCACTGGGGGATTTTGGCGGCTGGGCAAGCCAGGCGGAGGTCACGGCGAGGACGGGCCATGTCCATGTCACGGAGTTGGACGACGGCGTCGATGGCGACAGCACGGGCCGGATCATGAAACTGACCGCCCGCGAGGACGCCGCAGGACAGGCGATGCTGCGCCATCGCCTGCCCGGCGACACGATGCTGCTGCGCCTGGATCGGGAGAGCGGCACCGTGACGGTCACGGACAAGTACGCCGACCCAGTCGAGGACTCGGCCCTGCAATGGCAGCGGCCGGCGGAAGACCTGCAGGTGTGGTTCGACTCGGTCCTGCGCGACACGGTGCCGACGCCGCTGATCCGGCTCTTCACCGACGCGCGGGGGCAGGTCGACGAAGACCGGATGCGCCGCGTGGCCGGCGACCCCGACGAAGTGCGCCAGCTGGCCGACGATCTGGCGACCGCGTTCGCGTCCGTGCCCGAAGCGGAGCGCGCCGCGATGCAGCCGCACGACCTGCTGGCGCGCTCGAGCGCCGGTCGCGTCACCGTGCTGGACGGTCGCGAAGTGCCGATGAAGGACCTGCGCGCACGCGTCACGGACGCGGGCACGGACCTGCTGCGGGACGAGCGCGTGCTGGACGACCTCGTCCGCCGCACGCTCGACGAGGACACGCTGGGCCTGGACGCCGTCTCTCGTACCACGGCGCGGGAGGCCCTGGGCGCCTTGAGGAAGAGCGGACTCGTGGCCGTCGATGCGGACGGCATCGCGCGCCTGGTCGAGGCGCCCTTGCAGGCGCTCGTGGCGGGCAGCGACGACGCGGCGCTGATGCGTGCGGGGGCTTGGCTGCTTCATCTGCCGGACGAGGTGTTCGAGTCCCTGCGCGCCGGCGCGGGCCCGGCGGGACAACGCCTGCTGGACAAGGCGCGGGAGGTGCGCCAGGGCTTCGCGGGCAGCCTGGGGGAACAGGCCGCGGACGGCGTCACGGGCGAGGCCGCCGCGGGACACGCCGTGGGCCTGCTGAACACCGTCATCGCGACCGTGCAGCTCGTGCAGGGCTGGCGCCATATGGACCCGAGGATGAAGGGGCTGCTCGTCACGCAGACCGGCAGCGTCGTGATCACGCCTCTCGTGGCGAAGGTGGGCCAGTGGTTGCGCGGACTGTCCTCGACGCTGTCGGCCGGGGCGAACACCGCGACGATCCTGGAGAAGTCCCTGGCCACCATCGGCACGGCGCTGGAAGGCGGCGCCGCCGACATCGGCCTGGCCGGGCTCGGCCTGGTCGTGGTCGGCCTGCAATGGGACGAGTTCCGCAAGAGCGGCCAGGGCACCGACAGCTTCGCCTTCAAGAGCCTGGTCGCGAACACGACGGTGATGACCTTCTTCACCGCCACCTCGCTGGTGTCGGCCGGCGTGCAGCTCGGCGCCGCGTTCGCCGGCGGGGCGGAGGCGATCGCGGGCACCGCGCTCGGCCTGGCCGCCGGCGTGGTGGGCGAGGCGGCACTGCCGCTCGCCCTGCTGATGATCGCGATCAACGGCGCTGTCGGCAGCTTCCTGTGGCTGGACGAGTACGGTGACTACATCCGCCCGTCCACCCACCTGGGCGACCTGATCGGCGCGAGCGTGGCCAAGTTCTTCGGCATCGAGACGGACGTGTTCAAGCGGGCCGAAATCGAGAAAGGCGCCTCCGGTGCTGCCCGGGCACGCGTGAAGATGCTGGATCAGGCTCGCGCCGATCTCATGGCGTTCCGCGGCAGGCAACTCGCCAGGTCCGGCTACGGCACGGTCAAGTACCCGACCTTGACGCACCAGGTCGACCACGCGACCTTCCGCGTGCCGAACCTGGACAGCGACTACACCTTCGTCCTGCAGGATGCGGGCGCCGTCCCGGCCACGGTCGCGCCGGGGCAGGACGGCTTCGACCGCTGGGATTCCCCGACGCCGGACGTCGGGGTCGCCTGGCTCGACCTCGTCAGTCGCCCCGGTTTCCGCATCCAGGCCCCCACCGTCGCCACGCGCCAACGCTTCGAACTGCAGGGCGCGCGGGGACGGACCCAGGGGGGCGCCGGACAGGACGTCTTCCTCCTCGATGCGGACAGCCGCGGCGACATCGACGGGCAAGGCGGCGCGGACGAGGTCGACCTGGACGCCCAGGGCGGCCACGTGAGCCTGCACCACGACAACGTCATGGACGGGTTGGCGCTGGTCGTGGGCGACGGGCAGCGGCTGCAAGGCATGCAGGTGAACGGCTACCTGAAGAACATCGAAGGCGCGACCATCCGCAACGCCGTTCACGCGGAGGTGACCGGCGGCCCCGGCGACGAGCGCTTCGACGTGGCCGCCCGCCAGACCGACATCGCCGGCGGCGGCGGTCGCAACACCTACGTGCTGCGCGAGGGCAACCGCATCCGCAGTTCATCGGACGACGCGCTGATCTGGCCGGTCGGCGTGAACGCGTTCGTCGACGTCGAGGGCTCCGGCAGCCTGCTCCTGAAGGTGGACGTCCCGCACGAGGACCTGTTCTTCAGTCGCCGGCACGGCGATCGTCTCGTCGTGGTGGGGACGAGCGACGGCAAGACCGTGAGCACGCTGACGCTGAAGGGCTTCTTCCGCCCGACCAAGGCGTCCTCGCCCGCCCGCATGCCGTCGCTGTTCATCGTCGACGCCCTGGGCACCCATCTGACGCTGCTCGATCCGAGCCGCCTGGACGAGGCGGAGCGCTCCTCCGCCGTGCTCGACAAACACCTTTACTTCGACGCCTCGAGCCCGAAGTCCCGCCGCGCCCTCACCGGTGATCACGGACACACGCGTCATCACCTGGCCTCCGGCGGCGGCGACTTCCTCCTGCGGCCCCGCACGTCCATGCCGATGGACGTCACGCTGGACGTGCCCCTCGAGCGCTTGCGCTACCGTCGCGAGGGCGACAACCTGCTGATCCTGGAAACCCCGCCCGCCGACGCGCCGTCGGACACGTCGCTGCGGCTGTCGCTGCCCGACGCCGACGCGCCGTCGGGCTTCACGCCGCTGCGGTTGTCGCTGCCCGGCTACGGCCGCCGCGATTGGGCCGCCTCCCACGGCCAACTGGCCTTGTGGGCGCGTGCCGGCACGGGCAAGGACGAGCGCGCCGCGACCAAGCTGCGCCATCCCGCCCCCGACGATCCGGATGAAGGTCCGGTGTCGGGTGCCGCGCCCGGCGCGCCCCTGGAAGGACCGGCCCTGACAAAGACGCCGTCTGACGCCCAGCCGACCGTGCTGACCGGCACGGAGGGCGCCGACATCTACGACGTGGTCGCCGACGTGGCCGCCGGCCGGCACGTGGTGATCGACAACCAGGCGGCTGGCGCGAAGCGGGACTTCCTGAAACTGCCCTCGGTCCGACGACTCCGGCGCACCGGCGACGACCTGGTCATCGAGAGCGACCAAGGCGGCAGCGTCACCCTGCGGCGACATGCGACCGACCCCCTGGCCCGGCACCTGTCGATGATCGTCTCGGGCAAGCGCCTTGCGCTGCCGGTCATCCACGAGAGCGGTGTCATGGTCTACGGCGACGATGCCGCCGACGGTGCCATCCTCGCCACCCTGCCCGGCGTCCACGTGGTCACCACCCCTCCGGACGCCGCCTGGCGCCAGTTTCCTCCTCGCCGGGACGTGCTGCTCAGTCAGGGCGCGCGCCTGAGCCGGATCGGCCGCAGCGTTCAGGTCGCGTCCGATCGCGATGGCAGCCGGACCATCTTCAAGGACATCCTCCAGGCGCCGCATCTCGCCGGGGAGATCGTGCAGGGACTGCCTGAAGCCCGCGGCGGGGGCTTTGCCGTGCAGGACGTCGTCGACACGACGTGGCGCACGGCCATCGAACGTCTGGAGCGGTCGATCGGAAAAGTCCACCCCTTCCTGGCCGCGGCGCTGGACGCGTGGGGCATCCAGGATGAGACGCTGGCACGCGGCCTCGACGCCCTGTGGCGCAGCCTCCGCCGGGGCTCGACCGATCCCGGCGAGGCTCATCCGGTCGACGTCGTACGCGAGTTCCTCCGCATGGGCGGATTGCCCGGGTACGTCGCCGCCGACATCAGCGCCACCACGCTGGGCGAGGTGCGGCGGATCCGCGCCTTGCTCCTGGCCTTCGTCGACGGCAAGGCCTGGCCCTCGGCGACGCTGCTGAACGACTTCGCCGGCGACGCCCCCACGCTGGCGCCGTCGGCAAGGCGCCACGGCGCGATGTTGCGCCACCTCTCGGCGCTGAAGCGTCCCTGGGCCTACCAGAAGCTTGTCCTCGCCGCCGAGCTGACGCCGCAGGCGCTGGACGCCTTCGAGGCCTGGGCCGCGAAGCGGCTGACAGGCGTGGCGGGTGATCAGGACTCGCTGCAGGCCTTGCGGGAGTTCATCCGGTTGCTGTCCGGCAAATCCGAAGCGGACGCGGTGATCACGCACAACACGAAGGAACTGCTGCGTATCGCGCTCAAGCTCAAGGGCCGCCCCGACGACGTGGCCGATCAGTTGGCCGACGCCATGGTCGCAGTCTCGATGGACGAGGCGTGGATCGACGGGATGCAGCGCGCGGGCGTGCTGGACCACGCGGTGCTGCAACGCCTGCACCGCGAGCAGGTATCGGTGCGGGACCTCGTCCTCGGCAACGCCAACCGGCAGGCGTACACACAGGGAGATCGCTCGTCCCTGGTCGACGTCACCATCTCGCCGGGTTTCCGTCAGCCGGACACCAAGGTCTTCCGGAACAAGGTCAAGGAGTACCTGGCCCTGGACGACAACGGCAACGGCTTCACGACGCGGCACCAGCAACCGGTTCCGGGGACGACCTACGACCTCGTGCCGGGCGAGGTCCTGGACCAGTGGGGCGCCTCCCCCGACGTGAAGAATGCCTTGTGGGAGTGGGAAATGGAGCGGACGGCACTGGAGGCCGAGTACGAGGAGGAGAACGCCGACTTCTACTGGAAGCTGAAGATGCGGCGGAACATGTCGGACAGGGATCGGCAGGCCATCGAGGAGAGTCTGGACTCGGAAAAGAAAAGCTACGTGAGGAAAAGGATTTCGCCCCTGTCCGCGCTCGTCCAGATGGACAAGGACGGTCTGATCGAGACGACGACCGAGACCGTCCCGGGCGCGACGGGTGCCGGCCGCAGCTCGCCCGGCAATCTCGTGGATGGAGACGTCGGGGTCGGCGATGCCCTCGCCTGGCGCCCCTTCGCTCGCCCGGCGTACGAGGCGCCGGAGAGTCTCCTTCCCGTGAAGCTGGATGGCTCGACCTTCATCCAGTTCGACCTTGCGCACGACATCGCCCTGTCCACGCTGACGCTCCACCTGGGACAGGACGCCGCACTCGACCCGGACAGGCGCGCCAAGGGCAGGTGGCGGATCGACGGCAGGAACCGCCGGGACGAATGGATCCCCGTTTCCGACGTCTTCGAGCTGGACGCGAAATGGACGCCCGATCGGCAGCACGTCGCCTTGGACGACAGCATCCCCTACCGCCATTACCGGCTCGCCGGGATCGACGGCGAGCTCTCCCCCGGCACCTGGTTCTCCGAGGTGACCTTCACCACCGCGGAGGTCGGCGCACCGACCTGGCGGGATCGCTTCCAGCGACTGGGCTACGACCTTCATCGGGCCCGGGTGTTGATCGCCTCGGGCTATGCCACGGAGGAAGGTCTCGCCCGCGCGGGCGCGCTGCCCGCCCGGTTCAGGCAGGCGACCGACGGCGAACTCTACCTGGCGATGCGGGACGGCGCGCGCCAGGAGGCCGCCCGACGATCCACGGCCGTCTCCGTGATGACGCAGGCCATGGCGGCATCCGTTCCCTCCAGCATCGGCATCGGCCTGATGACGGTGACCCCGCCGCCACCGTTTCCGTCGCTCGCAGCCGGGACGGCCTGATCGCGCGGGTGCTCGCGCGCGCCGACCCGCTCCGGTCCGGCCGGTGGCGGGCCGGCGCTTCGGCGCCGCGAGCGCGTGACACATCCCCCTGTGCGGACACTCAGGCCGCTTTCCCGTTTTCCCGGAATGCAGATGGCCGATTCCCAACCTCCGCCCGGACTGCCCGCGGCGCAGTCCTCGCCCCCGCGCGTGTCGCCGTTCGCGGCGCTCTGCCTGATCGCCGCCTTCCATGAGGTCGCCGCCGAGCCCGAGGCGCTGGCCCACCAGCTCGGACTGGGCCCCAACGATCCCGTCGATGCCGACGACCTGCTGCGCGCCGCGCGGCTGCTGGGACTGAAGGCGCGCCGCCTGGGCGGCGACGCCGCCCGGCTCGCCCGCGTGCCGCTGCCGGCGCTGATCTGGCTGCGCGGCGACGGCGAGCCGGCGGACGCACCGGTTCGCCCCGTGGTGATCGGTCGTTTCGGCGAACACGAGGCGCTCATCGCCGATCCCGCCGCCGACGCCGGCGGTCCGGTCAAGCTCAGCCGCGACGCCCTGCTGGCGCGCTGGAACGGCGACATGATGCTGGTCGCCAGCCGCGCCAGCCTGGTCGGCCAGATGGCGCACTTCGACTTCTCCTGGTTCATCCCGGCGCTGGTGAAGCACCGGCGCCTGCTCGGCGAGGTGCTGCTGATCTCGTTCGTGCTGCAGGGCTTCGCGCTGGCCCACCCGCTGTTCTTCCAGGTGGTCATGGACAAGGTGCTGGTGCACAACGGCCTGTCCACGCTGCACGTGATCGTCGTGGGGCTGGTCGTGGTGATGCTGTTCGAGAGCCTGCTCTCCGGCCTGCGGCACTACATCCTCAGCCACACGACCAGCCGCATCGACGTGGAGCTCGGCGCGCGGCTGTTCCGGCACCTGGCCGCGCTGCCGCTGGCCTACTTCCAGGCGCGGCGCGTGGGCGACTCGGTGGCCCGCGTGCGCGAGCTGGAGAACATCCGCGCCTTCCTCACCGGCCAGGCGCTCACCGTCGTGCTGGACCTGTTCTTCTCGATCGTGTTCATCGCGGTGATGTTCCTCTACAGCGTCCCGCTGACGCTGATCGTGCTGGCCAGCCTGCCGTGCTACGTGCTGCTGAGCGTGCTGATCGTGCCGGTGCTGCGGCGCCGGCTGGACGAGAAGTTCGCCCGCGGCGCCGAGAACCAGGCGATGCTGGTCGAGTCCGTCACCGCGATCCAGACGGTGAAGGCCGGCGCGCTGGAGCCCGTCTTCGGACGCCGCTGGGACCGGCAGCTCGCGGCCTACGTGTCGGCGAGCTTCCGCACCCAGAACCTGGCCGCGTGGGGCCACGAGGGCGTCGGCCTGGTGGGCAAGCTGACCCAGGCCGCCACGCTGTGGTGGGGCGCGCAGGAGGTCATGGACGGCGCGCTGACGGTGGGCCAGTTCGTCGCCTTCAACATGTTCGCGCAGCACGTCGCGCAACCGGTGATGCGCATGGCCAACCTGTGGACCGATTTCCAGCAGACCGGCCTGTCGATGGCGCGGCTGGGCGACATCCTCAACACCCGCACCGAGGCGCCGCCCGCCAGCGCCGCGCAACTGCCGGCGCTGCGCGGCGCGGTCGAACTGCGCGACGTCACCTTCCGCTACCGGCCCGAGGCGGCCCCCGCGCTGCGCGGCGTGGACCTGGCGATACGCGCCGGCGAGGTGGTCGGCATCGTCGGCCGTTCGGGCAGCGGGAAGAGCACGCTGACGACGCTGGTCCAGCGCCTGCATCTGCCCCAGGAGGGGCGCGTGCTGATCGACGGGGTCGACACCGGGCTGATCGACGCGGCGCAGTTGCGCCGCCAGATCGGCGTGGTGCTGCAGGACAACGTGCTCTTCAACCGCACGCTGCGCGAGAACATCGCCGTCGTCGATCCCGCGGCGCCGATCGAGGCGGTGGTGCGCGCGGCGACGCTGGCCGGTGCGCATGATTTCATCAGCGAGCTGCCCGAGGGCTACGACACGATCGTCGGCGAACAGGGGGGGTCGCTGTCCGGCGGCCAGCGCCAGCGCGTCGCGATCGCGCGGGCGCTGTTCTCGGACCCGCGCATCCTCATCCTCGACGAGGCCACCAGCGCGCTCGACTACGAAAGCGAGGCCGTGCTGCACCGGAACATGGCGCAGATCTGCCGCGGCCGCACGGTGATCATCATCGCCCACCGGCTCAGCGCGGTGCGCAACGCCGACCGCATCGTCGTGATGGAGCGCGGCCGCGTCGTCGAACAGGGCCGTCACGGCGAGCTGCTGGCCCGGCAGGACGGCTTGTATCGCCGCCTGTGGTCGATGCAGGACGGCCAGGGAGCGCAGGCATGACCGCCCGTTGGACGCGAGCCCTCCGGGACCGGATGAAGGGCCTGGGGGAGGGACTGTCGCATCGCTTCGGCGGACCGGCCGAATGGTGGATCCGCCAGCGCGAGGTCTTCGCCGCCGCCTGGGCCGCGCGCGGCGACCTGGTGGGGCCGGCGCGCCATGCCGAGGAGGCCGCCTTCCTGCCCGCGGCGCTGGCGCTGCGCGACACGCCCCTGCATCCGGCGCCGCGGCGCACGGCCTTCGCGCTGATCGGGATCGCGGTCATCGCGCTGGCCTGGTCCCTCATCGGCCGGGTGGACATCGTGGCGGTGGCTTCGGGCAAGCTGGTCGTCAGCGACCGCAGCAAGATCGTCCAGCCGCTGGAACGCGCGGTGGTCCAGCGCGTGAGGGTACGCGACGGTGAGCGGGTGAAGGCGGGCCAGACGCTGGTCGAGCTCGACCCGACGGCGCCGTCCGCGGACCGCGAGAGCCTGGACGACCAGCGGATTGCCGCGCTGGCCGAGCAGTGGCGCACGCGGCGCCTGCTCGCGGCGTTGGCCGCGCTGCCGGCGCCGACGGGCGGCTCCGGATCGGGTGGCGCCGGCGGCACTCGCGCGGACGCGACGGCGGCGTCGGAGGACCCGCCGCCCGACTGGCCCGAAGCGCGCCGGCGCGAGGCGTCGGCGACGTTGCGCGCCGAATGGGCGGACCTGAGCGCGCGCCTGGACCGGCTCGCCGCCGAGGCCGACCGGCGCCGCGCCGAACGGGACACGGCCCTGGCCGCGGTGGCGCGCCTGGAGACGGCCCTGCCGCTGGCAGCGCGCCGCGAGGCGGACCTGCGCGCCCTGCACGGCGAAGGCTTCGCGTCCACCCATACCTGGGAGGATCGCCGACGTGAGCGGGTGGATCTGGGCGGCGAACTGGCGACCCAGCGCGCACGGCTGCGCGAGACCGACGCCGCCCTGGCCGAGGCGCGGACCACGCGCGGCGCGCTGATCGCCGAGATGCGCCAGCGCTGGCACGGCGCCGGCGACCAGGCCACGGCGCGCCTGGCGCAGATCGAGGCCGAACGCCGCAAGGCGAGCCGGCGCGAAGCGCTGACGCAACTCGTCGCACCCGTGGACGGCATCGTGCAGCAGCTCGCGATCCACACGCCCGGCGGCATCGTGACCGAGGCGCAGCCGCTCATGGTGATCGTGCCCGAGGACGCGCCGGTCACGGCCGAGGTGATGCTGGAGAACAAGGACATCGGCTTCGTGCGCGTGGGCGACGATGCGGCGATCAAGCTCGAGGCCTTCCCGTTCACGCGCCACGGGACGCTGCCGGCCAAGGTCACGCGGGTCAGTCCCGACGCGATCGACCATGAGCAGCTGGGGCCGCGCTTCGCGGTGACGCTGACGCTGGCGGCCCGCGACATCGAGATCGACGGCACGCGCGTGCCGCTGCGTCCCGGCATGGCGCTCAGCGCGGAGGTGCGCACCGGCAGCCGTCGGGTCATCGGCTTCCTGCTGAGCCCGCTGGAGCGGACCGGGAGCGAGTCCCTGCGCGAACGGTGACCCGGCGCCGGCGGTGGGCGCCGACCTCGTGGAACGATGGATGGCTCAGTTGACGCGGCGCACTCAGGGAGCGCCCTGCCACTCGACCGCGAGGTTCCCCGTGCCCCCTCCCGTCCCGAACGCCGAAGACTGGTCGCCGCTCGACGCCCTGACGACCGCCGAGCGCCTCCACGCGGTGATCCTGCTGGCGCTCACGGCCCCGGACATGAGCGCCGGGGCGCGGGAGTTCGATTCCTCGATCGCCGGCCTCGCCGACTTCCTCCGGACCCGCCTGGCCCTCCATGCGGAGGACATCGGCGATCACGAGATGGTCACGCGCATCGCGAAGGACCTGTGCCTGGGTCTGCGGCAGCCGCGCCGGATGCTCACCGCCCTGCTGCTGCTGCGGACATGCGCCGACCGCCTCCGGCTGTCGGCGGTCGCGACCGGGCAGGCGCTGTCCCTGGACGTCTCCGATCCGCTGGCGTCCCCCGCGCCCCAAGTCGCGCGGACGTCCCTCGTCACCGCGGCCGACGCCCTGTTCGTGCAGGCCCTGGACCACCTCCACGACACGATCCGGATCCGCCTGATGGCCCTGGCGCCCGGCGATCGCGGCGCGGTCCATGGGAACGCCCTCGCCCGCATCAAGGTCCTCGCGCTGGCGACGCGATCCAGCCTCACGGGACAGCCCATCGACCTCGTGCCCGGTCAGGCGTCGTCCCCATCCGCCGCCCTGCCGGCATCGGCATCGGCATCGGCATCGGCGTTCGACACGGGCTGGCAGGACCGGCTGGCGATGGGCGAAGTGGCATGGCGGCGGATGGCGGAGCTCCGCCTGATGCCGGGGGTGCGCACGCTTCGCCCCGCTCAGCCCATGGTCGAAGCGCTCTGGCTGTTCGAGGCGACGCCCCCGTTGGCGGCCATCAAGGCCCGGACGCCGGAACTCACGCAACGCCTGGACCGCGACCCCGGCACGCTCCACTTCCTCGATGCCCACGGCCGGCAGCAGATGATCTGGCAGGTCGGACGGCTGGACGATTACCTGACGGAAGGCGTCACGATGCTGGAGGCCTGCCAGCGCCAGTCCCGGGACCTGCTGGCCCTGGAGGGTTTCGCCCTGCGGCAGATGCAGGAGGGCCAGCAAACGCCGGCGCTGCTGCCGCGCGAACTCCACCTGCTCGACGGCGTCATCGGATCGGGACCGCTGCGACTCGCGACGCGCAACGTCGCGGCGCCGTCGCAGGACCTCCCCGCTCCCGCGACATGGCGCCTGAACCGGGAGGCCATCGCCGCGCTGGACCGTCTGTCGCGCACCTCCCCCGCTTACCCGAGCTCGCACCAGCACGGCTGGAGCGACCATGGGCTCGACTTGCCGCCGCTGGCGGATCCGGCGGTCCCGGCCGCGCCGCCGTCGGTCCTGCGCCTGATCTTCCAGCTCGAGGACACGCCCGAGGCCTTCACCGCCGCCTGGCTGCTGACCCGCAAGCACGCCGGGTCGGCGGCCTGGCTCCAGCAGTCCGGCGAGCTCCGCGCCGGGCACCTGCGGGTCGGGCGTGCGCTGATCGATGCCGCGGGGCCCGACACCGAGGTGAAGATCACGCTGATCGGACGATCCGGCATCGCGCCCGATCCACCGCCTGGTACTCCGCCGCGACAGGCCCTGAGCGGCTGGCTGCCGGCGCCCCTGGTCCATCGGCTGGACTGGTGGCTCACGGACCTCGGACTCGCCGACTGCCTGCAGGCCGCGATGCGGCTGGACGGGTTCAGCGACTACACCGGACGCAACAGTTCGATCAGTTCCGACAGGTCGTTCGGCTCCGTCGGATCGCTCGTCTCCAACGACGGCGAAGGCGTCATGCCGGACAGCGACAGCGACAGTGACAGCAGCAGCAGCAGCGGGAGCAGCGGGAGCGGGAGCAGCGGGAGCAGCGGGAGCGGAAGCGGGAGCGACAGCGGCAGGGCGACGAGCACGAACGGATCCCGCGTCGACTCCGCGGGCACGGACGACGACACGGAGCGTCGCAGTGTCGGCGCCGGTTCGTCTTCCAGCGGGTTCTCGCTGTTCGAGCCCGGCGACCCGTTCGAGGTCCCTCGTCTCGGTCCCGAACTCCCGGTGGTCGAACGTCCCCGCATCACCGGCATCAGTCTCGTCTCCTGCGATCTGGCCAACCCCACGGTCCGGGACAACTTCGCCACGCGCTTCGTCTACGCGCTGCAGAGCTACCCCTGGGGAACCCACGTCCCGGTCACCGCCAGGACCGGCGAGCTCCATGTCACGGGCACGTCCGGAGACGCCCCGGAGATCCGCAAGTTCACGGCGCATGTGAACGACGACGGCTCGACGTTCCTCGCCCATCGAGCCCCGGGCGACACGGTCGTGCTGGACTTCGACCACAAGTTCATGGAAGTGGTCGTGACGGACCGGTACGGCGCCGACGCCGAGGTCGCGCTGCCGGGTGGGCGGTTCGACGCAGCGGCGCTGGGACTGCTCTTCGATGTCGCGATGGACGGCGAAACGCCCCTGGCCCTTCGCGAACTCTTCGGTGACGAGCAGGGCGGGATCGATCGCGACCGCCTCGTCCGCATCGGATCGGATCGCACCGAACTGGGTCAGTTCCTCGACGACCTGCGGCGTCACCGGTCCGCCGGACCGGAGATCCGCCCCGGTCCGTCCCGCCTGCCCGCGACGTCGCTGGCCGGCCGCGTCGTGCGGCTGGCGGGGCGCGACCTGCCGGTCCAGTTCCTGGACTCGTTCGATGCGCGCATCGACGGCACGCCGTTGAGGTCGGCGCCGGCCGGGGCCTCGGAGGGATCCTTCCCGACCGACCTCGCGGACCGCCTCACGCTGGATGCCGGGCTGTTGACGCAGCTGCTGCCGCATCTGCCGGACGACGCGGCCAGCGCGACGCGGCTGGAGGGGCTGGCCGCGTGGCTGCACCGGGGCACGGCGCCGGACGCGACGCCACCGCTGCATGGCCGGCGGTCGAAGGCCTCGGACGATCTCGTCGCGCGGATCCTCCGCGTCCCCGTCGACCGATCGGGCCGGGCGCTGGATCGCTCCGCCTGGATCACCGCCGCGCACGGCGACCGCCCCCCCCAGCCGGCGGCGAGCTCCCTCATGGCGGACATCCTCTCGGCGCTGTCTCCGCAGGGACGCAGTTTCCTCGAGGGCGCGAACCTCCAGACGGTCCAGGCGATCCGCCCGGTCGAGGCTCCCGGCACCACCCCGCTGGAACGGGTGATGACCAGCGTCGCCGCGGACCTCGGCGCCATCGACACGGCCGATCCGGCCTTTCCCGCCGGGCGCGCCGATGCCCTCGCCGAGCTGCGTGCCCAGGCGCTGGTGGGGATGGACGCCAACGGCGTGGTCCGGCTCGACGCCGGGCGCCTGGCCGCGATGGCCGCCGGCGGCAACGACAAGGCGCTCCTGCGCGCGGCCTCGCGGATGCTCGACCTGCCGGACACCCTCTTCGAACGCCTGTCCTCGTCGCCCGACCCCGATGCGGCCAGGTGGCTGGAACGGGCGCGGGCCATCCGGTCGTCGCTGCGTCGGCCAGGGCGCGGCGACAGGATGCGAGGGCGCGCCGGGATGGGCATGGACGCGGTGAACACCGTGCTCGGCGCTTTCCAGCTGGCGCAGAACTGGCGATCGATGAGCGCACCGATGGTCGGCCTGAGCCTGGCGCAACTGAGCAGCTTCGCCGTTTCTCCACTGGCGGGGATGTTCGGTACCTGGCTGTCCGGGCTGGGCACCATCGGTCGCCATCGCGTGCTCGGCATCATCGCCCAGGCCCTGGCCGGCGGCGCCGTCGACATCGGCCTGGCGGCCCTGGGACTGATCGTGATCGGGCTGCAATGGGCCGAGTTCAACCAGAGCCGGCAGGGCACCGACAGCTTCGCCTACCGGTCCCTGGTGGCCAATACCGCCCTGGTCGGCGCCTTCACCACGATGGGCCTGTCCATCACCGGCCCCCAGCTCGCCGCGTTCCTTGCCGGCGGCGCGAAGGCCGCGGCAGGCACGGTGGCGGGGGTGGCGGCCCAGGCCGCGCTGCCGCTCGCGCTGGCGGCGATTGCCGTCCACGGCACCGTCAACAGCCTGATGTGGGTCGACGAATACGGCGATCACTTCCACCCGTCGACCAGCATGGGCGACGCCATCCTCGCCGGACTGGCGCTGTTTTTCGGCTTCAGCACCGATGCGACCCGCCGGGCCGAGACCGCCAAGCACGCCGGCGACGCCGCGCGACACCGGAGTCAGCACCTGCGTCGGCAGTGGCAGGACGACATGGCGTTCCGGGCCGCCTGGATGTTCAAGTCGGGGATCGGCGCGGTTCGGGTGCCCGACAAGCATTTCCCGGTCTCCGCCGTCACCTACCGGCAGGACGACGTCGACATGACCTATGCCTTCGCGCTGCAGGACCTCCGGCCCACCCGCGGCCCGGTGCTCGAGAAGACGCGAAGCGCCGCCAGCCCGGCCGCCGATGTCTCCGTGGCTTGGCTCGACCTGGCCGGCATCGACTTCGACAGGGACCGGCGGTGGGAGACAACGATCAAGGATCAGCTGTTCGAGCTCCAGGGCGCGACCGGTCTCGTGCGGGGCGGCCTGGGCAACGACCGCTTCATCCTGGGACCGGACAGCGCGGTCGAGATCCACGGCAACGAGGGTGTCGACGAAGTGATCGTGGACGCCGGGCATCAGCAGGTGCATCTCGACACGGACGGGCGCGCGTGGCGGATCGGTGTCGGCAGGACGATGAGGTTCGCGCGGATGTTCCCCGAGCGCTTTCATGACATCGAGCGCCTCGTCGTCCGTCACGCCGACTCGGCGATCGTGACGGGCGGGCCGCACGACGAATGGTTCGACGTCTCGGCCCGCGAGGGTGTCGTGGCCGGAGGCGGCGGTCGCAACACCTACGTGCTGCATGCCGGCGTCCAGATCCGGGTCACGTCCGACGACCTGCTGGTCTGGCGACGCGACCTGGATGCCGTCGCGACGCTGGCCGACGCCCCTCCCGCCGCCCGCCTCGCCATCCAGGTGGACGGGACCCATGAGACGCTCGAGTTTCGCCGGTCGGGCCAGGACCTGCTGCTGCGGGCCGGTACCGGCGTCCTGACCCTGAAGGATCTTTTCCTGCACGATCCGCGACGGCGCGAGGATCCGGTCGTGACCGTCGTCGATGCGCTAGGCCTGCCGTGGATGCCGACGGCGCTTCGCGCGCTGGGGGACAGCTTCACCCCGATGCCGTCGCTGCCCGGGCTGCTGGTCCTCGGAGCCCGCACGCCCGACACGCGTCGGAGTCTGGGCGGCACCTTCTCGAGCTCGCGATACCGGCTCCTGGCCGGCGCGGGCGACTTCCACTTGGCGGCACGGACGGTGTTCCCGATCGAGGTGATGCTCGACGTGACAGCGGAACGGCTTCGCTATCGTCATGCCGGCGACGATCTGATCATCGAGGAATGCACGACGCAGGATACGGCGCGCAACTACCGGCCGCTGACCTTGACCCTGCCCGACTTCGCGACCACGCGCCGCGCGCATGCCGCTACGCCGGTGCTCCTGTCGGCCCGTGCCGGGTCCGGATCGTCGCGCCTGGTTCCGCTGGCACTGCCGGCGGTCGACGACACGACGGAGGGAGCGATGCGGACGCGCGCCGTAGACGCGCGGGGCCCGACGTCGCCGCGACACGACACGCCGCGTTCCGCGGAGCTCGTCCTGAGTGGCGACGCACAGGACAACCTGCTCGACGGCGGGGCCAGTCCGGACGCCGACGTCTGGTCCGGCGGTGAGGGAGCCGACACATACCTGATCCCGGCGTCCCGATCGATCGTGATCGACAACCTGTCCAACGATGCCGCGCCGGACGCGGTCCGCCTCGTCGGCGACCTCGGCAGTCTGAGATTCGAACGCGATGGCGACGATCTGGTCGTCGCCACCGATGTCCACGCCTTCACGGCACGGCGCCACGCCGTCGATCCCCGCTCGCGGCATCTGCGACTCTCCCTGGATGACACGTCTGCATTCGCCCTGCCGGCCATCCATCCCAGCGGGATCATGGTGTACGACGCCGACGCGGGCGGCGACGTGCCCGGATTCGTGCCGGGCGTGCACCTGGTCCTGCCCCGGCCCGACGCCGCCTGGGCGCCACCGGTCGACGGCCCTCGCCGGGTGATCGTCCCCGAAGGCGCCATCCGTCGGCAGGAGGGCGCTTCGCTCGAGATCAGCGCGGGTATCGGCGACACGCGGTCAGTCGTGCTCCTCCTGGACTATTACCGGGCGCCCGAGCACTTCCAACTCGTCGTCCAGTCGCCAGGCGAGTTCCGGGTGGTCCCGGGCCGGCTGCCGGAGCGAAGCTGGCGACGTCGGCCGGAGGACGTCTCCGGGCAGGCGGTGATCGCGCCGCTCCTGGGATCGGCCGACGCCGACCTGGAGATGTCGCGCATGGTCAATGAACTGGCGGGAAAGCCCGCCCCGGGCGGGCCGGACTACGCGCCCGCGACCGTCCGGACCTGGTTCCGGTTGAAGGGCCTGCCGCCGGACATCGCCCAGGCCTTGCACCTGACGACGTCGCGACAGGTCCGGCGGGCGATGTCCCTGCTCGCGGTCGCATCGACCGCGCGGATCAACCTGCCGGCCGCATACATCCAAGGTCATGCCACGGGCACCGGCGAGACCGCGCTGTCCGCTCCCCGACACGGCCCGCTCCTCGGACATCTGGTCCGGCGCGAGCGGCACTGGTCGTTCGCCGCCCGTGTCCTGGCGCTGGACCTGACCCTGGACGAGATCCTCGTCTTCGACACCTGGGCCGACAAGCAGCGGGACGACGAAGCCGGTCCCGACGGACTGTGCGAGGGGCTGGACGAATTCGCGGCACTGCTGGCCGCCGCGCCACACCATCCTCTCGTCACAAAGGCCGGCACGGCTGCCTTGCTCGAAGCGGTGCTGCGAAGCCGAGGTCGCTCGGACGACGCGGCGAAGGCGCTCGCGGCGGCCATGACCGCGATCGGCACGATGGACGAGGCCTGGGTCGACGGCATGCAGCGGGTCGGCGTCGTGGATCACGACATGCTCAAGGCCCTCCACGACGCGAAGATCACGGCGGAGGACCTCGAGCTCGGCAATGCGAATCGCCTGGCCTATGAGCACCCGATCCGGCGATCCGGATTGATCCGGGTGAGCGCGCACGGTGCCTACGGCAGGACCATCAGGGCGACACGTTCCCGGCTGGTGAGCAGGAAGTACCTTCGCCAGGACGACCGGGGCGAATGGTTCGACCGTGCCGATGCCAAGCCCGAACCCGGCGTCCATTACGACCTCTTCCCCGGCGAGCTCATCCTTCCGTATGGTCCGGGGGAGGACGTGGCGACGGTGGCCAGTCGGCATGACAGCATCAAGCACCAGCCATCGACGGGGCAGTGGTACTCCCACTACCCTTTCCAGACCGTCGAATCGAACGCGCAGCGCGCACGACGAATCGTTCCGGATCCCTCCGCCCGGTGGCGCGAGGCAGGCCTGGCGGAGATCGTGAGCGACCCGCCGACGTCCTCGACCTCCTGGTGGGGTCGAAGCCGCCCGGAGAACCTCGTGGACGGATCACACGAGCCCGGCGAGGCCACGGCCTGGCGGCCCTACATTGACGAATCGGATCCCGGGTTCTCCCTGGATCTCCTCGAACGGTCGCCACGCGGCTCACCGCTGCTAGAGCTTGAGTTCCGGCATGCCGTCGCGCTCGCGGCACTGCATGTTTCCGTCGCACCGACCGCGTCGTCCGAAGCCCCGCATCAACGAGGCGGCGTCGGCCGCTTCGTGGTCGACGCGATCCGGGCCGATGGTGCGTCCGCGAGCGTGTCGCCCGAGTTTTCCATCGACGGCGGGACGCCCGTCGACGTCCAGATCGACACGCGCGGCCTGCCCTACCGGAAGTACCGGCTGCGCGGCGTCGGCGGGCATTTCCCGCTCGACGCCTGGATCACGGAGATCTCGTTCACCACGGTCGAGGCCGGCATCGGCCCGCTGGCGGAGCGGCTGCGGCGCGCGGGCTATTCGCCCCACGACGCCAGGACGCTGCAGTCGCTGGGCGTGCAGGGCGAGCGTGCCGTGACGCGGGCCGTTCGCCTGCGCGAGGATGCCGTCGTCCTGTCCCCGACGATCGTGGCACGGGAGGTGCTGGACAGGCCCGCGATGTCCGAGCGTCAACGGCACTGGATGCGTCTGCTGCGTCGCCAGGGCATGAGACCTGAGGAGGCGCTGCGGTTGGTCCGGGACACGGGCTCTCCGAGCCAGGCGGCGCGCCTGCGGGCAGCGGTCCTGCCCCATGGCACCTGGGGCGAGGTCGCCATCGACGCAGACCTGCTGCGATCCTTCCGCCCGCAGGTCGTGGCGTGGCTGCGCGCGTGGCGGCAAGCCGGGTCCCCGCGCGTTCCCTCGGTCCTGCTCGGCGAGCTGGCGGACAGCCTGCTCGCGGCCGCGGGCGGCGACGCCCGGTCGCTGGGCCGCGCGATCCTTCTTCTTGAGGACGCGATGCCCGGTGCGCCGGGCAGTACCGCGGCCGCCACGAACTGGGGATCGCTCCGGATGGCGGAGCTCCTGTCGAGCGATCCGGCGCAGGCGCCGCGGCCGCTCCCGTGGTCCGTCGCGATCGTGGGGGAGGTGCTGGCCCGGCTCGCGGACGGCCTACATGCCGGGATGGAGACGTCGGCAGGCCAGCCTGCCGCCGTTCGCGCCACGTTGCCGTTGTTCATCCAGTCGGCCGCGATGGCCCGGCCGGAGCCCGAAGGCCGGCACGCCGCCCTGTGGCTGACCTGGCCCATCGGCGAGTCGCCCCAGGACGAGGCTGTCCGGGCCGTGATGCGCAACGCCGCCGGGGATCTGCAACAGGCCGAGGACGCCGGACTGCTGGACGTCGATCTCGCGCTGCGCGGATGGCCGAAGCGAGGGTCCGGGCCGGATGGATCGTGGGCGCGATGGACGTTCGTCGGGGCGGACGACGCCTTCGTCTCCCGCCTGCCCCTGCCCCAGGCCATCCAGCAGGCGGAACTGGATGTCGATGTCGGACAGCTGGCGAGATTGCTGGCATCGCTCGCCGCCATGCCGGACGGTCCCGCTGCCTCGTCGACATCGGCGGGACCGCGCCGCCAGGACGCGATGGCCCTGCTCAGCACGTCGGGGAGCTGATCGGCCTCTGGACAGGCCCCCGTTGCGGGCGTCACCAGCCGGCAAGCATCTCCTCGGCCAATCCGAATGCGGTGTTGGCCCCGGTGCCGCTGGAGACCATCACCAGCTGCGTGCGCTCGTCCGGCGCTTCGACGAGACATGGCGCCGAGGCGCAGACCGGATACGAGC
>Ga0065165_1000150_pt1 | contig 121992 bp, 120 predicted proteins | sample AraplaMF_Cvi_mMF_FD_63813 | JGI IMG/M metagenome (GOLD analysis project Ga0065165, IMG submission 63813) | Arabidopsis root microbial communities from the University of North Carolina, USA - plate scrape MF_Cvi_mMF (version 2) (version 3) | ecosystem: Host-associated > Plants > Roots >... | reverse complement strand
AGAGCAGCATCAGCCCCTTGGCGGCATGGGCCAAAGCGAAATCGGGGTCGGCGGCGAGCGTGCGGGCGAGATGATCGGGCGTCGCCGCGGCATGGGCCAGCAGCGCTTCGAGCGTGTCGTTCCAGGCGAGGCGTGCGGCATCGCTGGAGACGGTGATGCGATCGCCGGAGAGGTCGTGATGCGTGGCGTAAGTCATAAGCTGCTCCAGTGCCGCGCCGGTGAGGGGCGCTCTTCAGGGAGTTCGCTGGCGGACCGATCAAGCGGCGTTCAACTCGCTTCACGGACCCGTGCAGACACTCTGCTCAGGAAGCAGCTGGCCTCAGTGGCAGGTTGGGTATGCGGCTGCCCGAGACGCTGCTGCGAGGATGATCATCGTCCGCGATGGAGAGGCAGGTGAAATAGCTTTCGGCTATCGAAACCAGAGAAAGCGGATATTTCAGCTGAGCCCGTCTCTCCGGGATGCTGCCTTCCGGGTCGCGACATTGCGCGACGATCAGGAAGGAGACGGTCATGTCGAGACGATACGGTTCCGCCATTCGCAACCTGCTGGCGGGTGCCGCCTGCGCCGCCGCACTCATCCACGGCGTCGGCGCAGCGCAGGCCGGCACTTGCCCGGCCGACAAGCAGTTGAAGCAGCCGCGCACGGTCGAGGATGCCCCCGATGTCGGCATCCGGCGCGAAACGCTCGCGGTCGTGAACGTCACCGGCTGGCGCAATCTCGGCGATCTGCGCTTGCGCACGCGTCGCCTGACCGTCGCGGTCAACGGCATCGTGCCCTTCCACCGCCATGACGACCGCCCATCGATCGTCTACGTCGCCTCCGGCGAGATCATCGAGCACAGCGCCTTCTGTTCAGTTCCGATCACCCATCGGACCGGTGAGTGGACGCCCGAATTCGGGCCCGGCCACGCCCATTGGTGGGAGAACAAGTCGGGTAAGGAGGTCGTCCTGCTCTCCTCCGACATCGTTCCGCCTGACATGCTCGACGATCCCGACATGTAACCCGGATCAGCGGATGCGGGCTGGCCTTCGCCGCCCGCCATCCGGCGATCCGATCCAAACCACGCCATGTCGGAGGTCATCATGATGACGAAGGTCTTCATCGCCCTGGTCGCCCTGTCCTTCGCTGCGCCCGTCGCGGCCGAGACCGAGACGGAACGTGCGGTGACGTCGCTCTACGAGCGCTTCGTCGCTGCCCAGAACGCGCGCGATACCAAGGCGGTGCGTGCGCTGATGTGGGATTCGCCGAATTTCGTCTGGGTCAGCGACGGCAAGGCGTTCTGGGGCGCAGACCGGATGATCGAGCGCATGAGCGCCTTCCAGCGCTCCGACGTCTGGGAGGTGACGCCGGATCGTGAGCGAGCGCGGGTCGTCGAGGTCAGCCCGGTCAGCGCGGTGCTCTTCCAGCCGCTGAGGCTGACATTGGGCTCCAGAGCCGACCCGCGAAGGATCGCGTTCCTCGTCAACGTGCTGTGCGTGCGCACGGCCGATGGCTGGCGGGTCGGCGCTCTCTACACCACCGAGGAAAACCCGAACTGAGCCGGGATCAGCACGGCTGCTTTCCAAGGACTGGAATGATGCGAAGCGAATCCGCTCCGGCTGCCGCCATGGCGATGCCGGTATCGAGCTCGCGCTCCTGGCTGCGAACCACGGTGATCGCGCTGACCGCCTTCCTGACGCTGGTCGATCTGTTCGCCATGCAGGCGATCCTGCCCTCGCTGATCCGGCATTATGGCGCGAGCCCCGGCGCGATGGGTGTCGCGGTCAATGCGAGCACCATCGGCATGGCCCTGTCGAGCCTCGCCACCTCCTATCTGAGCGCCTCGATCGATCGCCGCCGCGGCATCACGATCAGCCTCGTCCTGCTCGCGATACCGACCGCGCTGCTGGCTGGCGCGCCGGATCTTCCGACCTTCACCGGCTTGCGCGTGCTGCAGGGCGTCTTCATGGCCGCGGCCTTCACATTGATGCTGGCGCATCTCGGCGAACACTATTCGGCCAGTGACGCTGCGGCGGCCTTCGCGGCCTATATCGCTGGCAACGTCGCCAGCAATTTTGCCGGACGGCTGTTGTCGGCCTCTGTCGCCGACCGGTTCGGGCTGCCCACTACCTTCTACGTTTTCGCCGCACTCAATCTGGCGGGCGCTGCGCTCGTGCATGCCACCGTGCGGCGCGCGTCGCCGATGGCAGCGTCCACGGCTCCCGCCGGCGGGGCTTTGTGGCTGCATCTTGCCGATCCGCAGCTGCGCGCAAGCTTCGCGATCGGCTTCCTGATCCTCTTCGCCTTCATCGGCCTGTTCACCTATGTGAACCTCGTCCTAGCCGCACCACCCCTGGCGCTCGGGATGATGGAGATCGGCTTCGTCTATTTCGTCTTCGCGCCGTCGGTCGCGACCACGCTCCTGGCAGGCGGGCTGGCGTCGCGCCTCGGGACGCGGCGAGGTCTGCTGGCGAGCCTGGGCGTCGCGCTCGCGGGGCTGCCGTTGCTGCTGCTGCCATCCCTGGCGGCCGTGCTCGGCGGGCTCGTCCTATTCGCGGTCGGCACCTTCGCTGCCCAGGCGATCGCGACCGGCCATGTCGGCCGGACGGCCCAACGCGAACGCGGCGCGGCGAGCGGGCTCTATCTCGCGAGTTATTTCCTCGGCGGCCTCGTCGGCAGCGTCGTCCTGGGCCAGGTCTTCCAGCACTTCGACTGGGGAGCGACCGTGCTCGCCATCGGCCTAGCGCTATGTGCGGCGGCCGGGCTCGCGGCGACGCTCGGTCGCGATGCCGGTACGCAGGAGCATCGGCAAGACGCCTAATTTCGGCAACCGCCTGTAACCGAACCGCCCGCGCCCGCGAATATCCAGCCAATGGCGCTTGGTCGCCGCTGAGCAGCGCGGCGAGGCCTGCCATCCGGGGGCATCGGCATGGAAATGCATCAGATCCGCTATTTCCTGGCGGTCGCGCGCAGTTTGAACTTCACGCGCGCGGCCGAGCAATGCCATGTCGCCCAACCCTCGCTGACGCGCGCCATCCAGAAGCTCGAGGACGAGCTCGGCGGGTTGCTCCTGCATCGCGAGCGGCAGAACACGCATCTGACCGAGCTCGGCCGGCTCATGCTGCCGCATCTGGAGCGCACCTATGTCGCAGCACAGGCCGCCAAGGAGCTGGCGCGCGGCGTCAGCAAAGGCGACATGGCGCATTTGCGCCTCGGCATCCTCGAGACGATCTCCGCGGCGGTACTCACGGGCCTGCTCGAAAGCCTCAACACCTGCCTCAACGGTTTTGAGCTCACGCTCGTGAGGCTGCCGCACCGGGATCTCGTCGCCCGTGCGCTGGAGGGGGATTTCGATCTGATCTTCTTGAGTGACGCGGTCGAGCTGCCCGAGCGGATGCGTAGCTGGTCGCTGTTCCGGGAGGGCAGCCGGCTCGTGCTGCCGCAGAGCCATCCGCTTGCCCGCAAGACCGGCATCGCGCTCGACGATCTCGTCGGGACGGAGATGATCGAGCAGCTCGACTGTGCCGATCACGAGCGCTTCAAATTCATCTGCGCCAGCAAGGATATCGCCGTGCGCTTTCGCCACCGCGTGCAGGGCACCGACGAATTGCAGCGGCTGGTCCGGTCCGGCTTCGGCCTCGGCGTGCTGCCGGCGAGCGTCCCGCTGATCGATGGGCTGGTCATGCGCCCCTTCGTGGAGACCGCACCGGCGCGCAGCGTCGCCGTGGCGGTGGTCGCCGGCCGCCCCTTCCAGACCGCGACGGAGGCCTGCCTGCGCCTCGCGCGTGCCCGGGATTGGGACTGCGCGGTCAGGCTGTCGCCGCTTTGAGTCGCGCAAGCGTCGCCAGGATCTCGGCCGGGTCCATCCGGTAGCGGAAATCCGGCTCGACGAAGGCCGCTGCGATGCCGCCATCGCGCGACACCACGTAGGTTGCCGGAATCGGCAGGAACCAGGACGGGTTGCCGTTGATCTGCGCCAGATCGTAGCCGAGATGCTCGTAGATTTCGCGGACCTCGGCAGGCACCGAGATGACGAGCCCGAACGCCAGGGCCAGGCCGAGGTCGACATCGCTGAGCACGTCGAACGGCAAGCCGTGCTGGCGCGCGACGGCCACGCCGCGGCCGCCGATCTCGCCGGAGACCACGGCGACGCGCCCGCCCTGCGCGACGATCGCGTCATGGGCGTCGCGCAAGGCCGTCAACTCGGTCTGGCAATAGGAACACCAGGCGCCGCGATAGAAGCTGAGCACGAGCGGCCCGGTGGAGAGAAGCTCGGCCGAGGTGATGAAGCGGCCATCGGCCGCGGTCAGGCCGAAGGCCGGCATCGCATCGCCGGCTCGCAAGGCCCCGGCCCCGGCACCGCTTCGCGCGAGGTGCTCGACCATGCGGTCATAGGCCTGCGCGATCTGTGGGCGCTCGCGCGCGAGCCACTGGCGCAGCTCGGCAAGGCGTTCGGCAAGTGGCTTGTCGTTCATGTGGTTGAGGCTGCATGCGCCGTCTGGCCGCGGCAAGAATAATCGCCATAGCCGATGGCTATAGTCACGACAGCGCATCGGCATTTCCCGGAGCCGGCCGCCATCCGCATTCTCTCCTGCAGCAAGGAGAGATGCGATGAACGTTCACGCCACGGCCGCCAACTCCACCATCGGCAACCACCGCCCCCTCGCGGGCCGCACCGCCGTCGTCACCGGCTCGACCAGCGGCATCGGCCTCGGCATCGCCAGGGCGCTGGTCGTCGCCGGGGCCAATCTGGTGATCAACGGCTTCGGCGATCCGCGCAGCATCGAGCAGACACGCTTGAGCCTTGAGGCAGCGGGCGACGTCGCCGTGCGCTTCGACGGCAGCAACCTCGCCGAGCCGGCCGGCGTCGCCATGCTGATCGACGGCGCGGTCGCGGCTTTCGGCCAGGTCGACATCCTCGTCAACAATGCCGGCATCCAGCATGTCGCGCCGGTCGAGTCCTTTCCGATCGAGCGCTGGGACGCGATCATCGCGCTCAACCTCTCGGCCGCCTTCCACGCCACGCGTGCCGTCTTCGCCGGGATGAAGGAACGCAGCTTCGGCCGGATCGTGAACATCGCCTCGGCGCATGGCCTCGTCGGCTCGCCGTTCAAATCGGCCTATGTCGCCGCGAAGCACGGCATCGTCGGCTTCACCAAGGCGGTTGCGCTGGAGGGGGCCGAATACGGCGTCACCGTCAACGCGATCTGCCCGGGCTATGTCTGGACCCCGCTCGTCGAGAAGCAGATCGAGGAGCAGGCCAGGGCCCACGGCATCGCGCGCGACCGCGTGGTCAAGGAGATCCTGCTCGCCGCGCAGCCCAACAAGCGCTTCGCGACCGTCGAGGAGATCGGCGCCCTGGCCGTCTTCCTCGCCTCCGAGGCCGGCGCCTCGATGACCGGCACGGCGATCCCCGTCGACGGCGCCTGGACCGCCCACTGAACCGGAAAGCGGAGCACTCGCCATGGCCACTTCATCGACGACGACCGACCCGCGCGTGGTGATCATCGGCGCCGGCTTCGGTGGCCTAGCGGCGGCGCAGGCCCTGAAGCATGCGCCGGTCGCGCTGACGATCCTCGATCGGCGCAACTTCCACCTGTTCCAGCCGCTGCTCTACCAGGTGGCGACCGCGAGCCTGTCGCCGGCCGACATCGCCGCGCCGATCCGGTCCGTGCTGCGCGACCAGGCCAATGCCCGCGTCGTGCTCGATAAAGCTGCGGCCATCGATCGTCACGCGCGCTGCGTGGTGACGGAGAATGGCCGCAGCATCCCCTTCGACTACCTCATCGTCGCGACAGGTGCCCGGCACAGCTATTTCGGCCGCGACGACTGGGCTGCGGCCGCGCCGGGGATCAAGACCGTCGACGATGCGACCCGTGTCCGCGCCAAGATCCTCAAGGCCCTGGAGGACGCCGAGCTCGAAGACGACGAGGCGATCCGCAAGGCGCTGCTGACCTTCGTCATCGTCGGTGGCGGACCGACCGGCGTGGAGATGGCGGGCGCCATCGCCGAGCTCGTCCGCAATGCGGCGGGCCGCGACTTCCGCCGCATCGCGCCCGGGGACACGCGGATCATGCTGGTCGAGGCCGGGGCGCGCATCCTGCCGGGTTTCCGCGAGGAGCTGAGCCGCGCGGCCCAGCTTGCCCTCGAAGCCATGGGCGTCAGCGTCGCGACCGGCACGATGGTGACGGACGTCGCGGAAGACGGGGTGAGGCTGGGCGCGAGCCGCCTTCCAGCCCGGACCGTGATCTGGGCCGCAGGCGTCAAGGCTTCGCCGGCCGGCCGCTGGCTCGATGCCTCAGTCGATCGCGCCGGCCGCGTCAAGGTCGAGGCGGATTTCTCACTGCCTGGCGATCCCGCCATCTTCGTCATCGGCGATACGGCCGCCTATGCCACGCCGGATGGTGCCATGCTGCCGGGCGTCGCCCCGGCGGCAAAGCAGGCCGGGCGCTGGGTCGGCAGCCTGATCGCAGCGCGCATCCGCGCAGCTCCCGACCCTGCGCCGTTCCGCTACCGCGACGCCGGTTCGATGGCCACCATCGGCCGAAAGTTCGCGATCGTCGATCTGGGTTGGCTCAAGCTGACCGGCTTTTCGGCCTGGCTGTTCTGGTCGGCCGTGCATGTCTGGTTCCTGATCGGCTTCCGCAGCCGGCTCTCCGTCGCGACGAGCTGGCTGTGGTCCTACCTGACCTACGAACGCGGCGCCCGGTTGATCACCGGCCGCGAGATCGCGTTGGCCAGACCCGCGACAGAAGCCCTCCAGCAGAAGGACGCCGCCTGATGTCCACATCGACCGTTCTCGACCGCCAGGCCTCTTTGCGCCCGAAAGGCATGACAGATGCTTCGGCCGCCAATGCACCGACGATCAACCTCGCCCTTCAGGGCGGCGGCGCCCACGGCGCCTTCGGCTGGGGCGTGCTCGATATGCTGCTGGAGGACGGCCGCATCGAGATCGACGGCCTGTCGGCGACCAGCGCCGGCGCGATGAACGCCGTCGTCTATGCCTATGGCAAGATGGTCGGCGGCAAGGCGCACGCCCGCGAACTGCTCGAACTCTTCTGGAACCGGATCAGCCGCGCCGGCCGAACCGCGAGCCCCTACCAGCAGACCCCTTTCGATACCTGGCTGGAAGGGTTCGGCGTCAGGGAGCCGGTGAGCTACCGCTTCTTCGAGGTGCTGACGCGGACCTTCTCGCCGCATCAGCTCAATCCGCTCGGCTTCAACCCCTTGCGCGACGTGCTGACCAGCGTCGTCAACTTCGATACGCTGCGGGCCTGCCGCTGCACCCGGCTGCGGCTCTGCGCGACCAATGTGAAGACCGGCAAGCCGCAGATCTTCACCAACGAGATGATGTCGCCGGAGGTCGTCCAGGCGTCGGCCTGCCTGCCGATGCTGTTTCAGGCCGTGGAGGTCGACGGCCAGCACTATTGGGATGGCGGCTATGTCGGCAATCCCGCGATCTATCCGCTGATCTATGATGCTGAGGCGCGCGACATCCTCGTCGTCCATATCAACCCGATCGTGCGGCCGGACGTGCCGAACGACCCCTCGGAGATCTTCAATCGGATCAACGAGATCAGCTTCAACTCCTCGCTGATCCGCGAGATGCGGGCGATCGCCTTCGCCACCAAGCTGATCGACGAGGACTGGATCCGCCCCGAGCATCGCGACAAGCTCCGGCGCGTCTTCATCCACGCGATCCGCTCCGACGACGCGATGGCCGAATTCTCGATCGCGTCGAAGTTCAACACGAGCTGGTCGTTCCTGACACGGCTGCGCGATCTCGGCCGCGCCGCGGCGGCACAGTGGATCGCCGCGCATCTCGACGACATCGGCCGGCGCTCTACCGTCGATCTTCACCAGGAATACCTCTGAGCCGCAGGTTTCGCGGCAACCGACCTCAAGGGAGACTCTCATGAGCATGACGACCGCCACCAGCATACCGGGGCCGATCGCCCGTCTGATTCCCACCGCCCGCCAGAGTTGGCATCTCGTGCTCGCGGGCTTCGCCGCCACCGGCTTCTACGAGATCTGGGCCAACTGGCCGACGCAGCTCTTCGCCGGCTTCCCGCTCGACCCGCCGGCGCTGGTCAAGCTGCTGTTCCAGCGCCAGCTCGGCCTGACCCTGCCCGATGTCTGGGCCAAGGCGCTGCATTACGTTACCGGCTTCGTCTTCTACCCGCTCGGCTACTGGCTGACGACCAAGCTGGTCCGGCTCGGCCATCCGGCCGATGGCTGGTTGTGGGGCGTCGTCACCTATTTCATCGCGCTCGGCCTGTGGGCGCCGCTCGCCGGTCTGCCTTTCCTGCTGATCGGCGACAACGGGCAGCTCTCCCTGATGAGCCTGATCGGCCACGCCATCTTCGGCTATGTGCTGGCGCTGGTGTTCCAGGCCCTCGAAACCGCCCATCCCTCCGGCTGATGCCAATGCGGACGGGCCTGCAGACGATCCTGACCAGCATCGCCCTCGGCGGCGTGCTCGTCGCGGCGGGCGGCGTGCATGTCGCCTGGTGGCGGACCGCGACGCGCAACAGCACCGCGCTGGCCATCGAGATCGAGCGCCAGGTCACGACTTCCGTCCGCCATGAGTGGTGGGCGCAGGTCGCCGGGGCTGAAGCCGCCTGGCGCGCGGCCGCCAGGCTGATCGAGCGCGACGGCTCGCCCGCCTCGCGCGATGCCGCCCTGATGCAGCCGCTGGGGAGCCTATCGCTGGTCACGGCGCTGGCCCATGAAGGGCCGCAGGGCACGCTCGCGGCGGTCGAGCCAGGCGAGCGGCGTGGCGAGCCCCGGCTGCAGGCTGCGGCCGGAATCTGGCCGGCGGCGGATACGGCCACACCGGGCTGGGTTTCCGCCACGGATCCAGCCGAGGCGGGGCCGGCGGTCGCCTATGTCGGCCGACTGGCCGACGGCAGCAGGCTCGGCGCCTTCGTCGCGCTGCCGCAGGTCTCCAAGCTGCTCGGGCAGATCGCGGTCGGCCGCACCGGGGGCGCGGCGGTCATCGACGCGGCTGGCCGCCTCGTGGTCGAGCCGGCCGGCCACGACAGGGACCGCAAGAGGCTGATCAAGGTGAGCCGCCGCGTCGGCGAGGCGCTTGCGCAGCGGATCGAGCGGGGCGAGCCGGTACCCGAACGCATCGCCATCGACCTCGCAGGCGAACGCTTCGCCGTAGGCCTTTCACCCTTGCATTTCCAGGGTTGGCAATTCGCGGTCATCGTGCCGGAACGCGACTTCCTGGCGGAGATCGACGCCACCACCCGGCGCGTCGGTGTCGGGCTCGCCTTGGCCATCGCGCTGGCGGGGCTGGCTGCCGCTGCCCTGGCGAAGCTGCTGCTGGTCCAGCCGATCCGTGCGGTCGTCGCCGACCTCGCTCATCTCGAACGTTTCGAGCTCGATGCGCTGGTGCATCGCCGCTCGCGCCTGATCGAGATCGATCAGCTCTCCGCCGCACTCGCGCGCATGGCGGCTGGGCTGGCGAATTTCGGCCGCTTCATCCCGGTCGACCTGGTCCGTGAGCTGGTCGCCCAGGGCGGGCGGGCCGAGCCGGGCGGCAAATCGGCCCGCATCACCATCCTTTTCGCCGATCTCGCCGGCTTCACGCATCTCGCCGAGCGCCTGGGACCGGCGGTGCTGCCGATCGCCAGCCGGTTCCTCGAGCTCGCCTCGGAAGCCGTGGAGCAGCGTGCCGGGACGGTCGACAAGTTCATCGGCGATGCCGTCATGGCGTTCTGGGGCGCGCCGCGGCCCGAGCCGCTTGCGGCGCTGCAGGCCTGCCGCGCTGCGCTTGCCATCGTCGCGGAGACGGCCGCCGCCGAGCTGATGGATGCCGAGGGGCAGCCGCTCAGAGTGAGGATCGGCCTGCATTCCGGCGAGGCCATCGTCGGCAATATCGGCTCCCGAACCCGGCTGAACTACACTGCGATCGGCGACAGCGTGAACCTCGCCAGCCGGCTCGAAGGCGCCAACAAGGCCTATGGCACCGCGATCCTGATCAGCGAGGAGACGCGGCACGAAGCCGGGGACGCCATCCTCGTGCGCGAGGTCGACCGCATCGCCGTCTATGGGCGCGACCTCGGCGCGACCGTCTACGAGCTTCTCGGCCTGTCCGCGACGGAGACCTGCCCGGCCTGGGTCGAGCACTACGAGCAGGCACTCGCGGCCTATCGGCAGCGCCGCTTCGGCGAGGCGCTTCGCCTGATCGAGGCCTGTCTGGCGCAGCACCCCGACGATGGTCCGGCCAGGGTGCTGGCGGAGCGCTGCCGCGACTTGATCGCCGCTCCGCCACCGTCCGACTGGCAGCCCGTTCATATGCTGCAGACGAAGTGAGGCTTGCGATGAGCGACTTCAGCGTCCGGTTCTGGGGCACGCGCGGCTCGATGCCGGTCTCGGGCGAGCGTTTCCGGAGCTTCGGCGGCAACACCATCTGCATCGAAGTCGCGATCGGCGAGCTGCGCTTCATCGTCGACTGTGGATCGGGAGCCGTCGAGCTGGGGCGGAGTCTGCTCGCCGCAGGTCGCCGCTCCGCCTGGGTGCTTCTCACTCATTTCCATCTCGACCACGTCTTCGGGCTGACCGGCTTCGCGCCTCTCTTCAGCCCGGATTTCACGCTCGCTATCCGGGCGCCGCGTCGGCGCGACATCAGCCTGCACCAAAGCTTGAGACTACTGTTCCAGGAGCCGCTGAGCCCCATCGGCTTCGCCTCGCTGCCCGCCCGCCTCGACGCTGCCAGTTTCGAGACGGGCCAGGACATCACGCTGGGCGGGACCGTCATCCGCACCATTGCGCTGCGGCATGGCGCAGCCACCTGCGGCTACCGCTTCGACCATGACGGTCGCGCCTTCGTGGTCCTCACCGATCACGAGCATGCAGGTGACGCGCCAGACGCCGATCTCGTCCGCTTCTGCCGCGGTGCCGACCTGATCGCCTATGACGCGATGTGGTGCGCCGACAGCGACTATCCGGCCCATCACGACTGGGGGCATTCGACCTGGCAGGCCGGGCTTGCGCTGATGCGGGCAGCCGGCGCCTGCCGGCTCGCCTGCATCCATCATGCGCCCACGGCGGACGACGCGCTGCTGCGCAGCCGCGAGGCGCGTCTGCAGGCGCTGGCCCCCGACAGCGTCTTCGCCCGCGATGGCGATGTCTTCACGCTCTCAAGCGTTGGCTCGCCTGCAGAGCGCTTCATTCGCTTTCCATAGCGTGCCAGCGGCCACTTTAACGGCGCTTGAAACGGCGGATAATGCGATCGGTTCGTTCGACGAATTCGAACCCCGGCGCAGGCAGGCACGAGCTTCGTCTGCGCCGCAGGGCGTGCGTATCCGCAGGAGGGAGACCCATGTCCGAGCGACCGCAGATGCGGGGACAAGTGCCTGCGAACCTCCGTCGGCATTGTCCTGCGGCGTTCGGAACGGCAGCTTGCATCGCCGCCATCGGCTGGATGAACGCAGCGCAGGCAGGCGCCGACGCTTATCCTGCCGGCGTGCCCATGCAACGAAGCCTGGTCAGCTATCTGACGCAAGGCCTCACCGCCATCCGAGAGCTGTTCTGGCCGATCCTGGCCGCGATTCCGCGCATTCCCGGCGAAGCCAGCGACGCGACCGCTCGCATACTCACCAGCGGCCATCTCGGCGTTCTCTGGCGCGCCGCCTTCATCGCAGCGCTCCTGTTGTTGCTTCCGCATGCCATGCGCCTGGCGAGCTCGCGCCCGAAGGCGCGCATGAGCGCTTCGAGAACGACCCGGCTCCTGTCTGCTTTCGCCTTCGATGTCGGCGACCTGATCATGATGATGCTGGCGGCGGCCATCCTGGTCGAGCTGGCATTGGGGGACGACACGCTCATGGCCCGGCTCGGGATCGCCCTGGTCGACACCGTGCTGCGGTTCAGGATCGTCATGACGGCCGTCCGGATATTGCTGCGCCCGGGCGAACCGCCACTGCGTCTCATCTCGGCCAGCGATGCCCAGATCCGGCATGCCATGCCGTTCCTGACAGTCTCGCTGCTCCTCGCCATCGCCTTCGTAACGGTCATACCGCTGCTGCTCGAAGCCGGAATGAGCTGGCCCGCCGGACAGGCTTCGGGGGTCGTGGCGGGACTCATCGCTACCGCATTGCTGTGGGCTGCGGCGCGCCGCTTCCATGCCGAGGCTCCGACGCGCCTGCAGGTGCGCGAGATCGGCTTCGGTGTCGCCATCGGTGCCGCCGGGATCGCTTGGATCTACGGCGTCCTATCCCTCGATTTCCCGTTCTACGTCGCCGCGATCTCGGTCGGCGGCATCGTCGTCGGAGCATTCATCGTCGATCGGCTCCTGCTGGCCTACTGCAATGCCCGCGGGGGCGAGCGGGCGAGTGCGCCCTTGCAATGGCATTTGGCGCGGGCGCTCGTCGCGATCGTACGCCTGGCCGCGACATTGGGCGTGATTCTGATCGTCGCGCAATTTCTCGCCATGGACTTTCCGGCCTGGCTCGGAGAGCCGCGCTGGAAAGAGCTCAATGAGAGCATTGCCCGGGCGGCCGCGGCGATCTTTATCGCTTATGCCCTGTCGGCTCTGATCAGTACCTGGATTCGCGCAAAATTCGTGACCGTCACCCGCTATGTCCCGGGCGAGGGCAACGAATTCCAGCCCGGTTCGCGACTCCTGACCATCATTCCGCTGCTCCAGTGGGGGATTACCTTCCTCCTGCTGGGGACAGGGACCCTGGTCGCGCTCGGAGAGCTTGGGGTCAATATCGCCCCGCTCCTCGCAGGTGCCGGTATTTTCGGGCTTGCCCTCAGTTTCGGCGCTCAGTCACTCGTGCGCGATATCATTTCCGGCCTGTTCTACATGGCGGATGATGCCTTTCGTATCGGCGAATATATTCAGGCCGGGCAACTCAGGGGAACGGTGGAGAGCATCTCGCTTCGCTCCGTCCGTCTTCGCCACCATCATGGCCAGGTGCATACGGTTCCGTTCGGCCAGCTGGGCTCCGTAACGAACAGCAGCCGTGACTGGCTGATCGTCAAATTCAATCTGCGGCTCGCACGCGACGTCGATCTTGAAGCCGTGCGCAAGACCGTCAAGAAGATCGGCGAAGAGCTGCTGGCCGATCCGGAATTCGCGCCCGAGTTCCTCGAGCCGCTCAAGCTGCAGGGCGTTGCCGACATTCAGGAGACGGCGCTCGTCGTGCGCATCAAATTTACGACCCGGCCCGGAAAACCAACCGAGATTCAGCGAGAGGCGCTGAAGAGGATCGTGAAAGTATTCGGCGAGCGCGGCATCGCCTTTGCGTCGCACTCGGTGGTGGTACATGGCGCACCGGATCATCTGGACGCCGCCGCTGGAGCGGGCGCCGCTACGACGCCCGGCCTCTTCGCAGCGCAGCAATCTGAGTCTCGCGCGAATGCGGCAGACAGGGGCTGATGCTGCTGATGCAAGAGAAGTGCGATATCCCCGCTGCAACACGACATAGCCAGCATGTCGATACCGCAAGCTCCAATTTCCGCTGATATGCGCGTGACGCTGTAGCGGCCCGATTTCTCGATCACGGGCATGAGCCTGAGGTGGGAACTCCGATGGCCCCAATGACAGCCTCGGATGGATTGGTGTTGGAAGCAGCTTCGGCAACCCCGAAGGTCCGGTTGTAGGCAGCGCAGCAAAGTCAGCTATTGGCGCTGCACGCCCAATGTGGCGTCAGCCCCGGGATGCGATCCTGGTAGTCTTCGCAAAATGGCTCCTGGGGAAGGAAGCGAGTGGTGCCGCGGCAGTTGCGACACTGCCGCGGCACTCTGGGTCAGTGCGCCTGCCTAGCTGTTCAGGTCAGCCCTGAGCCTGCTGGCGCTGCTTCTTCTTGCGCCAGGGCGCCTCCTTCTGCCAGTCGCCGGCCATGATGCAGCCATGGGGCAGCACCTCGTCGACGACCTCCGCCAGACCGTAATGCCCGATCTGCCGGCGCACCGAGGCTGCGCTCTTGTAGGCGCTCGGCAGTTCCGAGATATCGGTGACGCCCGAGAAGAAGCGTGCGTCGATACCCCTGGTCTCCTCCGCGAAGATCTCCGCGTCGGTACGCCCCGCCAGCCGCCGCTTGTGCTGGGTGCGCGAGAAGTTGCGTCCCGCGCCATGCGGCGAGAAGCCGAGGCCGCTCGCTGCATCCTTGCCGCGCACGATCAGCACCGGTTCCGCCATGTTGAGCGGAATCAGCGTCAGATCGGTCGCGTCTGCAGCCCAGCCGTCGAAGGCGGGGGTCGCCCCCTTGCCGTGGTAGAACAACCCGTCCGAGCGACGGAAGACGAAGTTGTGCTCATTCCAGAAGCGGTCGGCGACGCGCGCCGACAGCCGCTCGGCCGCCATGTCGTGGATGACGAGATGGTTCTGCTTCGTCCATTCGCGAATGGCCTGCAGCGCGTCCCAGTACTCGTCGCCCTCGCGGGTGTCGGCCGGAATCCAGGCGTTCTGCGGCGCCGTCTCGGGCGACAGCAGCCGGCGGAAACTCTCCGCCGCCCGCATGCCCTTGCTGTAGAGCCGCGCGCCGGGGCCACGCGAACCGTGATGGGTCACCAGCGCGGTCTCGCCGCTCGACTTCAGCGTCCCGACATAGGCGAAGTGGTTGCCGTCGCCCTGCGTGCCGAAATGCTCGATCGCGGCGCTGGTGATGTCGCTCAGCAGCGGGTTCGCCGCAAAGCGCGCCATCACCTCCGCCGGCGGCCGGATCTGCTGGCCGCGCTGACGCCCGCCCGGGCCGAAATGCGTGACGGCCTGGACGGCATCCAGCAGCGTCCCGGGCGCGACACCGGGGAATACCGAGATCGCCATCGAGCAGCAGATGTCGGCCGAGTGCATGCCGGGATGGATGCCCTCGGAGACCGCGACGCCGCCGACGGGAATCGTGCCGACAGGGCCGGCCGGGCAGGCATCGGGCATCACCGCGCCGGCACGGATCACCGGGGTGCGCATCAACTCGGTCATGCTGAGCACGACGGATTCGACATTCGCCGCTTCCTCCGGCGTCTCAGCCTCGATGTTCAGATGGAAGGGCACCGTCCCGGCCGCGTAGAGCGGCGTCGCCGGAGGCGGCTCGAAGCCGCGCGCGACCGCGATCGCCTCCTCGAACGAGCCACCCTTTTCCAGCAGCGCGTTGCCAGCCGCGAGCGCGCGGCCAAACCACTTGCCCTGCTTGACGCCGGCATCGATCAGATCCTGTCCACTCAGAACGTCAGTCATCTCGTCTCTCTTTCCGCATGCCTGCCGCCTGGCCGCATGCGCCTCAATAGTCGTCTCGGTTTTTTCGGTCGGAGCGGCCAACAAGGGTAGCGAGACAGTTTCCGCCACCTCGCCGGAGCGAGGGAAGGGTCTGAACCTTCACGCCTTTCGGCACCTGCCGGAGCAGGCCGCGTCTGCCTGTAGTCCCGTCTGCATTCAGCCGTTCCGAAGCGGTCATGGCGACCAGGGTTTGCGGGACAATTCCGCAAGCCCGAAGGCGAGCGGGGCGGATTCGAACCACCAATACCAATGTAGTCCCGCAGGCATTCGCCATGTGTTCGGCCCCGGCGACGAGGGGCGGCAAGACCCTTTTACTGAGCTACCGAGCCTTCCAGTGAAGGTCGGGGACGATTTGAACGTCCGACCTGCCGCGACCGGTGCCGCGGCTGCTCTCCCTGTAGTCCTACCTGCATTCGCCGGGTGTTGTCTGATCTTGGTCTCCAATCTCGTTCGAGGTCATGACGACAAGGGGTGATGAAACATCGCCCGCCTTGCGACGGACACCTGCTCTATCCGCTGAGCTACGGGTCCGCAGATGATGGACCCGGCGGGATTCGAACCCGCGACCTGGAGGTTAACAGCCTGTAGTTCCATCGGCATTCGTCATGCCGTTACCGTCTTCCCATTCCGGTTTCATCATGACGACGAGGGGAGATGAGACGCACGCTCTGCCACTGAGCTACGGGCCCGCAGATGGTGGACCCGACGGGGATCGAACCCGCGACCATGTAGTCCCATCGGCATTCGTCATGCCTGCTTCGAAGTCCTTCCCAAAACCCCGGCGGCCGGATTGCCGCCGGGGGCCTACAGCGTGGTGGCCTCGATCTGCTCGACCCAATGGTCGGCGCCGGTCTCGGCCTTGGCCATCGTGGCGATCACCTCGAAGACCTGGTCGGAGAAGCCGCCGACATTCAGGATGTCGTCGCGGCTCTTCGCCTGCGTCGTGGTCAGGGGCTGGATGTCGATGCAGGCGAGCTTCGCCTGCGGGTTCGCCATCTTCACCCTGTTCCACGCCTGCATCGTCGCGGTGCCCTGATGCGTATGCGCGGAGGCATCCACCCAGGACTGGTTGTCCGAGACGAAGACGACGAGATCGACCTTCGCCTTCTCTTGCGCCAGCCGCTCCAGCGGAGCGGAACAATTTGTCCCGCCGCCACCGATCGCAGCCAGCCGCGCCGCATTGGTCATCACCGCATCGCGCGGGTTGAGGTCGATCTCGACCACATCCTGCTCGAAGGGCAGCACCCTCGCCGCGCGGTTCGCCCGCAGGAACGCCGCCGCCACCAGAGCCGCGACATCGATGCAGCGCACCTTGCTCGAAGCGCCCTGGCGGTGCCCCGTCACGGGCGAGCTCATCGAGCCCGACACGTCCGGGCAGACCACGACGCGGCCGTCGATCGCAGGAACGTTGGCGAGCGCGATCTCCATCGCGTCCTGCAACGCCTCCTTCACGACCCCAGGCACCGCCGCGTCAGCCATGGTGAAGGCCACCATCAGCTGGTACGGGAACACCCGGGCGCGCCGGATCTCCTCCGGATCGCGCAGCCGCCGCGCCAGCTGCTCGGCGAAGCCCTCGACCTCGAACACGCCGTTGCGGGCGAAGCTGTTGAGGTTCTGCCGCAGCATCTGCCAGCCGGCCGTCCCGGCGATCTCCACCCAATGCTCCCTGGTCAGGGGCAATGCGGTCAGCATCTGGAACGGCACCGCCGGCACCGGCAGCGACGGGTCGCGCTTGAACGCCTCGAAGGCCTTGACTAGCTCTGGCAGCGCCAGCACATCGTGCGGCTTGCCGATCAGGTAGCCATAGAGGGCCGCACGCGCCGCCGATGTCGGCTTCGGGTGCATCATCTTGATCACGTCGGCCAAAGACGGCTCGTTGCCGACCGCGGCGCGCATGACCTCGACATCGCTCGCCTGCTCGAACCAGGCCTGGACGAAGCGCTTGGGACGCGTCCCGAGCGACTTCCTGCCCGTCGCGCCGGACCGCATGACCTGCACGAAGTTGCGCAGCATCCTGCCGTTCCGGACGATACGCGGGAACGCGCGGCCGAACTCGTCGCCATGCAGGCAGGACAGCACCGCGAGCAGCAGCGCCGGCATGTCCTTCATGTAGCCTTTCTCGAAGGCGAACACCGCGGTCTTCGCCAGGAATTCCGGCTCGACCTGCCAGGCCAGCTCCAGAACTTCGGTCAGCTGCTCCCGCGCCCCGGCATAGAAGGTCGCGTTGAACGTTCCCGTCGCCGCCAGCTGCGCCAGGGCCTGCCGAGGCGACAGGCCATAAGCCCGCGCCCCTTCATGGTTCCTGGCGTTGGTGCGCGGGAGCAGCTGCCCTGCCATCGTCGCAAACACGGATTTGTTTGCCATCGTCTTCATCCTTCGTTTTCACGAGCCGATCATTTCAGGCTTCGTGCCAACTCCGGGAGAGCGGCAGGAAAGACACGCGGATTCTCAGATTATTTCATTGAAATATAACAGAAAAAATTTTTTCAGCTGCCTCAGATCGTCCAAGGCTGTGGTTGCCTGGTGCCTGAAAATATTATCCTGTAGGATAGCTCAATAGATCATTGGATAATACGATCATGCGCCGCCGCGTCGCTATCAGCATCCTTGGAACAACGCTCGACGCTGGGCGCGGCGAGCGCTGGAAACGCTGGCGTCCGACGATCGGGCTCTGCCAGCAACCGGGGCTTTTCATCGATCGCCTCGAGCTGCTCCACGGCGCCAACTCGGCAGGGCTGACGCGCGAGATCATCGCCGACATCGAGAAGGTCTCGCCGGCGACCGAGGTCAGGCAGCATCTGATCGAGATGGCCGACCCCTGGGATTTCAGCGAGGTCTATACAAGCCTGCGCGACTTCGCCCGCGCCTATGCCTTCGACCCCGATCGCGAGGACTATCTGGTCAATATCACCACCGGCACCCATGTCGCGCAGATCTGCTGGTTCCTGCTCACCGAGGCGCATTACATCCCGGGCCGCCTGATCCAGCTCTCGCCGCCGCGCGGCCGCCCCGAGACCTGCGACTATGCCGGCAATCATTCGATCATCGATCTCGACCTCTCACGCTACGACGCCATCGCGACGCGCTTCGCGGCCGAGCATGAGGAGGCGACCTCCTTCCTGAAATCCGGCATCGCCACGCGCAGCGCCGCCTTCAACGCGATGATCGACCAGATCGAGAAGGTCGCGATCCGCTCGCGCGCGCCGGTGCTGCTTACGGGGCCGACCGGGGCCGGCAAGTCGCAGCTCGCCAGGCGCATTTACGAATTGAAGAAGGCGCAGCACCAGGTCCCCGGCGAGTTCGTCGAGGTCAATTGCGCGACGCTCCGTGGCGACCAGGCGATGTCGACCCTGTTCGGCCATGTCAAAGGCGCCTTCACCGGAGCCCAGAGCGACCGGCCGGGGCTGATGAAGGCTGCCGACAAGGGCGTGCTGTTCCTTGACGAAATCGGCGAGCTCGGGCTCGACGAACAGGCGATGTGCCTGCGCGCCATCGAGGAGAAGCGCTTCCTGCCGATGGGCTCGGACCGAGACCGGACCTCCGATTTCCAGCTCATCGCCGGCACCAATCGCGACCTCTCGGTCAGCGTGCGCGAGGGAACCTTTCGTGACGATCTGTTCGCGCGGCTCAATCTCTGGACATTCCGCCTGCCGGCCCTGCGCGACCGCAAGGACGACATCGAGCCCAATCTCGACTTCGAGCTGCGCCGCTTCGCCGAGCGAGAGCGGCAGAACGTCACCTTCAACAAGGAGGCGCGCGCGCTCTATCTCAAATTCGCCATCGCGCCCGATGCCGCATGGCACGCCAATTTCCGCGACCTCTCGGCCTCGGTCACCCGCATGGCGACGCTCGCCCCGCAAGGGCGCATCAATGAAGCGACGGTGCGCGACGAGATTGCTCGGTTGTCTCAGCATTGGGGCGCCGGCCCGGCCGAGTCTGCCGCGCCCGAGCAGCGGCTGCACGACATCCTCGGCCATGACCGGGTCGAGGAGATCGACCTGTTCGACCGGGCCCAGCTGGCGACCGTCGTCGCGGTCTGCCGCGAGAGCCGCACGCTCAGCGCCGCGGGGCGCAAGCTCTTTTCCGTGTCCCGCATCGTCAAGACGAGCGGCAACGACGCCGACAGGCTGCGCAAATACCTCGCCCGCTTCGGGTTGAAGTTCGAGGATCTCTCAGAGGCTTAGTCGGAAGACTAGCGATGTCCGGTTTCGGGCAGCTCCCCAACGTCAGCGCCTGGCGCGAAGCGAAAGCCACCCCTACGCGCAACGGCGCACTCCTGGCGGTAGTCCAAGTGGGGTTTGCGTGACCACGAAACTAATCTGTTGGGGTGGCCGACGGGGTTTGTTGTTGCCTACTTGCTTAAAATTTCAATAGAATCAAAGCATTAGATTAAATGTAATGGCGGACAGGGCGGGATTCGAACCCGCGATACGGTTTCCCGTATACACACTTTCCAGGCGTGCGCCTTCAACCACTCGGCCACCTGTCCGGCGCGCTGCTTATGGCGTCCATGCGCGCGACTTTCAAGGCCTAAAGCCACGAGGCGCACAGGGTTGCGCGCAATTGTCCTTTGCCGTTGCATGACAGCAGGCGAGGGGACACATGCGGCATGCACCGACCACGATGGCCGGGCGCTTGCGGCGGGATGGGGGAAGGCTTGCGATTTCTCGTCAGGATGTTCGGCTATTTCCTCGTCGCCGGCGGTTTCGTCGCGCTGCTCACCGACGGGGCGCGCTCGATCGCCAATTCGGCCCTGCGCTTCACGCCGCTCGGCGAAACCGCGCTGACGCTGCTCGGCGAGCGCTTCCGCCTGCTGCAGCCCGCCGTCGAGCGCAATCTCCATCCGGTGCTCTGGGATCCGGTGCTGGTTCAGATGCTGCAAGTGCCGACAGCCGCGGCCGGGTTGCTGCTGGGTTTCCTGCTGCTCTGGCTCGGCACAGCGCCGAAGCCGCAGATCGGCATCGTCACGCGACGATGAAGCCATCGTGCTGTGAGCCATTGGCCGATGCCTGGATCGGCACGGCTCCCGGCCCGGAAGCCGCCCTGGTTCTCGAGACGGGTTGAACTGTTGCATAGGCGGACAATCGCGCGAAAAGGCAGTCGTCGCGCCTGCGTAGAAGTTCCCGGTATGTTCTTGCAACCCTGGCGCGCTTCCGCTAGCATCATGACGCCGGGCGGGGGTGGGCTTGAATGGTGACGCGGGTCGCGACGGTGGCGTTCGAGGGCATCGAGGCGCGCGCCGTCGATGTCCAGGTCCAGGTCACGCCGGGCGGCGTCGCTTTCATCCTCGTCGGCCTGCCGGACAAGGCGGTCGGCGAGAGCAAGGAGCGCGTTCGTGCCGCCCTGATCGCCTCGGGGTTGGCGCTGCCGGCCAAGCGCATCACCGTCAACCTCGCTCCGGCCGACCTGCCCAAGGAAGGCAGCCACTACGACCTGCCGATCGCGCTCGGCGTCATGGCGGCGATCGGGGCGATCCCGGCCGATGCGCTCGCCGGCTATACCGTGCTCGGCGAGCTCGCCCTCGACGGCTCGATCGCGCCGGTCGCCGGCGTGCTGCCGGCGGCGATCGCGGCCTATGCCAGAGGGCAGGGGCTGATCTGCCCGGCGGCGAGCGGGCCGGAGGCGGCCTGGGCGGCTGGTGATCTCGACATCCTGGCGCCGCGCTCGCTGATCCAGCTCGCCAATCATTTCAAGGGTACGCAGGTGATGGCGAGGCCCGCGCCGGCCGTCGCCCGCCGGAGCGGGGCGCTGCCGGATCTGCGCGACATCAAGGGCCAGGAGAGCGCCAAGCGCGTGCTCGAGATCGCCGCTGCCGGCGGCCACAACCTGCTTATGAACGGGCCGCCCGGGGCCGGCAAGTCGATGCTGGCGAGCCGCTTGCCCTCGATCCTGCCGCCGCTCGACCCGCGCGAGTTGCTCGAGGTCTCGATGGTGCTCTCGGTCGCCGGCCATCTCGCCGATGGCGAACTGACCGACCGGCGTCCTTTCCGCGCGCCGCATCATTCGGCTTCGATGGCGGCCCTGGTCGGCGGCGGCCTGCAGGCCAGGCCCGGCGAGGTCTCGCTCGCCCATCACGGCGTGCTCTTCCTCGACGAGTTGCCGGAGTTCCAGGCGCAGGCGCTCGATGCTTTGCGCCAGCCGATGGAGACCGGCGAGGTGCTGATCTCGCGAGCCAATCACCGCGCCGTCTATCCCGCGAAGTTCCAGCTGATCGCGGCGATGAACCCGTGCCGCTGCGGCAAGGCGACGGAGCCCGGCTATGCCTGCCGGCGCCAGCCGAACGAGCGCTGCATGGCGGGCTACCAGGCGAGAATCTCTGGTCCGATGCTCGACCGGATCGACATCACCATCGACGTGCCCGCGCTGACGGCGGCCGACCTCATCCTGCCGGCGGCCGCCGAGGGCTCGGCCGAGGTCGCCGCGCGTGTCGCTGCGGCTCGTGCCCGCCAGTCGGCGCGCTATGCCGCGCTCGGCGTCGAGGGTGGCACGACCAATGCCCGCTGCCCGTCCGCTCTGCTCGACGAGGTTGCACGGCCGGATGCGGCCGGGCTCGCGCTGCTGCGCAGCGCCGCCGAGGCGATGCGCCTGACGGCGCGTGGCTATCATCGTGTGCTCAAGGTCGCGCGCACGCTCGCCGACCTTGATGGCGAGGACAAGCTCGGGCGCATCCATCTCGCCGAGGCGCTGTCCTATCGCTCGCGCATCGACCAGGCGGCCCAAGCTGCCTGATGAGGGATTGCGGCCTGATGAAAGGTTAACGAAACCATTCAAACCATCCGGCATCCGCGCAGATGAGGCGAACCCTTTCTCAAGAGGGGGATGCTAGATGGGATGGCATGATCGAGCTGCCGCCTCCTCTCGTCCTGCTGACAGGCATTGCCAGCGTCGTGGCGATCGCATGCGCTGTCGTTGCGATCAGGCTGCTGCGCGAGCGGCAGCGGGTGACGCAGCAGGCCAGGGCGCTGACGGCCGATGTCGAGAAATTGAGCGACCGCCTCTGGGAGCTCGCCGACAGCGAGGAGCGCTATCGCAGCCTGATCGAGGCGCAGGGCGACCTGATCGTGCGCCGCAGCGAAGGCCGGATCGTCTATGCCAATGCCGCCTATGCGGCGCTGATCGGCAAGAGCGAGGCCGAGGCCGTCGGCAGCGGCGAGCAGCCGCGCCTGCGCATCGCGAGGCCGGTGCAGGTGCTGCCGGGCGGCGCACGCGTCGTCGACGAATGCATCGAGACCGAGGACGGCGAGCGTTGGCTCTCCTGGGTCGAGACGGTCGTCCCGGTTGCTGCCGGCAAGACCGTTCTGCAGCGCGTCGGCCGCGAGATCAGCGGGCGCATTGCCGCCGAAACCGCCCTGGAGGAGGCACGCAGCCGGGCCGAGGAGGCGAGCGCTGCCAAGTCGCGCTTCCTGGCGACCGTCAGCCACGAATTCAGGACCCCGCTCAACGGTATCCTGGGGATGGCCGACCTGCTCGGCGACACCAGACTCGATCCGGAGCAGGCGACCTATGTCAAGGCGCTCAGGACCTCCGGCGAGGCGCTGCTCGGCCTCGTCGACGACATCCTCGACTTCGCCAAGGTCGAGGCCGGCAAGCTCGAGCTCGCCGATGCGCCGTTCGATCCGGCCGCGCTGATCGAGGACGTCACCGAGCTGATGGCGCCGCGTGCCCAGGCCAAGGGCATCGAGATCTCCGCGCTGCTCGGCTCCGATCTGCCGGGGAGGCTGATCGGTGATGCCGAGCGCCTGCGCCAGATCCTGCTCAACCTCGTCGGCAATGCCGTGAAGTTCACGCAGGAGGGCGGCGTCGGCATCGAGGCAGACATCGCCGCGGACAAATTCGTCGTCACCATCGCCGACACCGGCCCGGGTATCCCGGCCGATCGTCTGGCGACGATCTTCGAGGAGTTCGAGCAGGGCGGGATGAGCGGGCATCGCGACCAGGCCGGCACCGGCCTCGGCCTCGCCATCGCCCGCCGGCTCGCCCGCGCCATGGGCGGCGAGATCGAGGCGAGCAATCGCGAGAACGGCGGCGCGCTGTTCCGGCTGGTGCTGCCCTTGCGAACGGATACGGCCACAGCGGCGTCTTCCGCTGCTCCGGACTGGCGGGGGCGGCGCATCCTGGTCGCCTCCTCAGCGCCGTTCAGCGCCGCCCATATCGCCGCATGCCTCGGGCGGACGGGGGCAGAGGTCCTGCGAGCCCGCGATCACGCCCAGGCCATGGCCGCGATCGCCGATGAGACGGCTTTGTCCGCGGTGCTGATCGATCGCAATCTCCCTGGCGGCGCGGTCGAGGCGCTCGCCGTCGCGGCCCGGAGCGCCGGCGTCGCCGACATTGTGATCATGCTGGCGCCGGCCGAGCGCCGCAGCTTCGGCTCGCCCTATGCGGCCGGCTTCACCGGTTTCCTCGTCAAGCCGGTCCGGGCGCGTTCGCTGCAGGTGCGGCTCGATCCGGTCGAACGTGCGCGGGAAACGAGCATTGCGCAGCCCGCGGCTGATATCGCGGCGCGGCAGCTAGTTGCCGGCCTGCGGGTTCTCGTCGCCGAGGACAACGAGATCAACGCGCTGCTGCTGACGCGGACATTGGAGCGCCTTGGTTGCACTGCGGTCTGGGCCCGCGATGGCGGCGAGGCGATACGCCTGGTCGAGGAGGCGCGCTCCGGCAAATCGCAAGGGTTCGATCTTGCCCTGGTCGATGTCCGCATGCCCGTGCAGGACGGGCTCGCCGTCAGCAGGCGAATCCGCGCGGCCGAGAGCGCGCTCGGCACCAGCCGGCTGCCGATCGTCGCCGTCACCGCCAATACGGCGGAGGAAGACCGGCGCGAGGCGCTCGCCGCGGGCATGGACGATTGCCTGGCTAAGCCGCTCTCGCGCGAGCAGTTGCGCGGCTGGATCGATCGCCTTTCACAGCCGCGAAAGGCCGAGATTCTGTCGGCCTGAGCCGGGCTTCGATCCACAGGCGGTTGGCTTCGTCATCGCAGTGACGTAGTTTTGTCGCGATCCCGTAAGACGGTCGGCGCAGAGCTGTCATGCGCCGATCCGAGATCGCAGGGGCCAGACCGTCTATGACGCACGACGTTTTTCAGGGTTCTCGTCAGCCGGCAAAGCAGAAGCTCGCCGGCCAGGCCCTGTTGCAGCGTTTCTCCCCCTCGAACCTGCTCGCCGCCGGCAAGCAGCTCGGCGGCTTCGCTTTCCCCGGCCCTGACGCGCTCTCCGGCACGCTCGGCCGCTCCGGCACGCTCGAAGTCAGGCTGGCGCGCGGCCCGCGCGAGATCTGGCGGGCGCAGCGCCTGCGCTACCGCGTGTTCTACCAGGAGATGTCGGCCAAGCCCGATGTCGTCTCACGCATGTTCCGCCGCGACGCCGACCGATTCGACGCGGTCTGCGACCATCTCCTCGTCATCGACCATGCCGCCCGCGGCCGCTTCGGCGGGATCAAGCCCAAGGTGGTCGGCACCTACCGGCTGATGCGCGAGCAGGCCGTCGCCAAGCTCGGCGGCTTCTACACCCAGTCCGAATTCGACATCGCGCCGCTGCTGGCGCGCCATCCCGATCTGCGTTTCCTCGAGCTCGGCCGCTCCTGCGTGCTGAAGCCCTATCGCACCAAGAAGACGGTCGAGCTGCTCTGGCACGGCATCTGGGCCTATTGCCGGCATCACCGCATCGACGCGATGTTCGGCTGCGCCAGCTTCGATGGCGTCGATCCCGACATGCTGGCACTGCCGCTCAGCTTCATCCATCACCACGCCACCGCCCAGGGCGAGTGGCGCGTCGTGGCACAGCCGGGGCGGCATGTCGCGATGGACCGCCTGCCGGCTGGCATGGTCGATGCCAAGCTCGCGCTGAAATGCCTGCCGCCGCTGGTGAAGGGCTATCTGCGCCTCGGCGCGCGCTTCGGTTCCGGCGCTGTGGTCGACAAGCAGTTCGGCACCACCGACGTGCTGGTCATCCTGCCGGTCGCTGCGATCGACCGGCGCTATATCGAATACCTCGACGGCGACGCTGGGCGCTACGCCGCCTGATTCGGGCTTATTCGCCCGCCGCCGCGAGGTCGCGCAGCGCCTGCCGGTAATCCGGATAATGGAAAGCATAGCCGAGTTCGCGCTTCGCCAGCGCGTTCGAGACCCGCTTGTTCTCGCCATAGAAGCTCGCGGCCATCGGCGAGAGCTTGGCCGGATCGAATGGCGTCTCCGGCGGCGGCGTCAGCCCTGAGACCTCGGCCGCGAAGCTGACGACGTCCTGTGGCGGCGCCGGTTCGTCATCGGTGACGTTGTAGATCGCCCCCGCACGCGGCCGCTCGATCGAGGCCATCAGCACGCCGGCGATATCGTCGACATGGATGCGGTTGAAGACCTGGCCGGGCTTGACCAGCCGGGTGGCGGTGCCGGCCCGCAATTTGGTGATCGGGCTGCGGCCGGGGCCATAGATGCCGGAGAGGCGGAAGATCTGGACCGGTTTGCCGCCGCGCGCGCCGAAGGCGAGCCAGTCCTGCTCGATCTCCAGCCGCTGCCGCGAGCGCCGGCTGGTCGGCCGGCATTCGGCGGTTTCGTCGATCCAGGCGCCGCCATGGTCGCCATAAACGCCGATGGTCGAGAGATAGCCGATCCAGCGCAGCTTCTCGGCGGCCGCGAGTTTCTCGGCGAGGGCACCGAGGACCGGGTCTCCGTTTTCGTCCGGCTGGGCCGAGATCAGCACAGCATCCGCCTCGGCGACGATCTTCGCCAGCGGCGTCGACACCGCGAAGCCGCCGAACACCAGCGTATGCAGCCCTTGTTTGCTGAGCTCGCCGGCCTTCTCGGCCGAGCGCACGGTACCGGTAACCTCCCAACCCCTGGCCAAGGCGGCGCGCGCGAAGAACCCGGCGGAGTAGCCGAGGCCGAAGATGACGAGCTTCATGCGGGTTCCAGTTGGTTCGGAGAAGGCTGAGCCCATTCGGCCCTGACATCGGGGTCGATTTCCTGCGCAAGACGTGCCGGCGCGAGCGCGGAGGCACGGGTGGGCAGGAGTTGCCAAAGCGCCCAGGCCGCCATCGCCCTCACCAAAGGCGAGGGATCGTCGAGCAGAGCCTCGGCGCTCGCGGCCAGGACAGGATTGCCGCTGTTGCCGATCGCGATCAGGACATTGCGCACGAAGCGGTCCCGACCGGTGCGCTTCACCGGCGTTCCCGCGAAGAGTGTGCGGAAGGCTGCGTCGTCGAGCGCCGCGAGATCGGCCAGTGGCAGCGCGTCGAGCTCGCTTTTCAATGCGAGGCGCGTCTCGTGCGAGGCTTCCGCGAACTTGTTCCAGGGGCAGACGGCGAGGCAATCGTCGCAACCGAAGACGCGGTTGCCGATGCCTTCGCGGAACTCGACGTCGATGTGGCCCTGATGCTCGATGGTGAGATAGGCGATGCAGCGGCGCGAATCGAGCTGGTAGGGCGCCGGGAATGCCTTGGTCGGGCAGATGTCGAGACAGCGCGTGCAGGAGCCGCAATGGTCGCGTTCGGGTTCGTCCGGCGGCAATTCGGCTGAGGTGTAGATCGCGCCGAGGAAGAGCCAGGCGCCGCGCTGGCGCGAGACCAGCACGGTCTGCTTGCCCTGCCAGCCGAGCCCGGCGGCCTGCGCCAGCGGCTTTTCCATCACCGGGGCGGTGTCGACGAAGACCTTGACCTCGGCCTCGCCGCGCGCCGCCAGCACCGCGGCGACGCTCTTCAGCTTGCCCTTGATCACGTCGTGATAGTCGCGCCGGCGGGCATAGAGCGAGATCGCGCCGCGATCGCGCTGCTCCAGCACGGCGAGCGGGTCGCCTTCCCCGGCATAGCTCATGCCGAGCATGACCACGGAGCGCGCCGCTGGCCACAGGGTCGCCGGGTCGGCGCGTTCGGCCGTGCGCTCGGTCAGCCAGGTCATGTCGCCGTGATGGCCGGCCTCCAGCCAGCCAGCAAGGCGCGCCGGTGCTTCCGGAATGGAATCGACGCTGGCGACGCGCATCACCGAAAAGCCTTCGGCTTTCGCGCGCGCGGCGATCGCCGCCTTGAGCTTGTCGGGGCTCAGAAGTCCAGATCGTCGTAATGGGCCGAGGGCGCCATGCCGGGAATCCGGTCGCTCAGCAGCGGCCGGAAGCTCGGTCTGGACTTGATCCTCGCATACCATGCGCGGGCTGCCTCGTCCTCGTCCCAGGGCACGTCGCCGAGATAGTCGACGCAGGAGAGATGCGCCGCCGCGGCGAGATCGGCATAGCTCAGATTGTCGCCGGCGAGCCAGTTCCGTTTCGCCGTCAGCCAGGCGATGTAGCGCAGATGATAGCGCACATTGCCGCGCGCCGCGCGGATCGCGCTCATTTCCGGTGGGCCGCCGCCCTCGTCCCGGCTCATGAAGCGCTTCATCACCTTCTCCAGCACGAGCGGCGCGGTGATCTCTTCGTTGAACTTGATGTTGAACCAGTCGAGCAGCCGGCGCACCTCGATCCGCCCGCCAGGGCCTTCCGGCAGGAGGCGCCGCTCGGCCAGCGCCAGCCCGCGGGTCTCGTCGAGATATTCGGCGATCGGCCCGGGGCCTGGAATGACGAGCCCGCTATCCTCGCGCAGGACAGGCGTCGTCCCGGCGGGATTGAGCTCGAGGAACTCGCGCCGCCGTTCCCAGACGCGCTCCTCGACCAGCGTGGCGTCGAGGCCGAACTCGCCGAGCGCGAGCCGGATGAAGCGCGAATGCGGGCAAAGCGGATAATGGTGAAGCGTGGCCATCGATGACTGGAACAGATGAAGGTTCGGATGGGTAGGCCGGCGCATGATGCAGCGCGATAGAGCGCCCCCGTATAGGCCTGCCGGCTAAGCCTAACAACCCGGGACCGGGTGAAGTGGCAGATTGAGCAGAAATCCTTGCCGATCTGGTAACCAATTTGCAAAGACCATGCGCCATAGCTTTAACGCGTTCGACGCAGCTTTGTTGCGCCGCACCAGCAAGGCTCGGAAGGACCCTCCCATGCATGACCTGATCGTCGCCGCCGTGCTCGGCGTGGTCGAGGGGCTGACCGAATTCCTGCCGGTGTCCTCGACCGGCCATCTGCTGCTGCTCGGGCATTTCCTCGGCTTCGAATCGAAGGGCAAGGCCTTCGAGATCCTGGTCCAGCTCGGGGCGATCCTGGCGATCCTCTTGGTCTATTTCCGCCGCCTGCTCGACATCGCGCTGCGCCTGCCGACCGATCCTGGCGCGCGGCGTTTCGTCATCGGCGTGCTCGTCGCGTTCCTGCCGGCGGCAGTGATCGGGGCGCTGGCGCACGGCTTCATCAAGGGCGTGCTGTTCAACCCCTTCCTGGTCTGCTGCACGCTGATCGCCGGCGGCCTCGTCCTGCTCGTCGTCGACGAGCTGGAGCTGGAGGTGAAGCATCACGACGCCACCAAGTTCCCGCTGCCGATGTATCTCAAGATCGGCTTCATCCAGTGCCTCGCCATGGTGCCCGGCGTCTCGCGCTCGGGTTCGACCATCGTCGGCGCGATGCTGCTCGGTGCCGACAAGCGGGCTGCGGCAGAGTTCTCCTTCTTCCTGGCGATGCCGACCATGGCCGGCGCCTTCGCCTACGACCTGATGAAGAACTACAAGGAACTGACGACGAACGATCTCGCCCTCATCGGCATCGGCTTCGTCACCGCGTTCGTCTCGGCGCTGATCGTCGTCCGCAGCTTCCTCGATTTCGTCTCGAAGCGCGGCTTCACGCCCTTCGCCTGGTGGCGGATCATCGTCGGCTCGGCCGGCCTCGCCGGCCTCTGGGTCTTCGGCTGATCTCAGCCCGAAGCAGGGAGGGGCCCGCGCCAAGTCCCGAGTAGCATCTCCAGGAAGCGCTCCGCCGCCGGCGCCAGCTTGACGCCGCGGCGTCTCACCACGCCGATCGTACGCGAAACCTCGGGATCGCGGATCGGCCGCGTCACGATGATCGGGTGATTCTCCCCCGGCGTCGCCAGTTTCGGCAGCACGGATATGCCGAGGCCGGCCTCGACCAGGCCGAGCGAGGTCGACAGATGCGTCACCTCGAACGACCAGTCGAGCCGGACACCGACCTTGACCAGCGCCGCATCGAGGATGGCGCGATTGCCGCTGCTGCGGCTGACGGTGACCAGCGGATGGCCTTCGAGATCGCCCCAGCCCAAAGCTGATTTCCCCGCCAGCGCGTGATCATGCCGGCAGGCGAGCACGAACGGGTCGTCGATTAATGGCTCGAAGGTCAGCTCGGCATCGGAACCACCGAGCAGGTTGATACCGAATTCGACCTCGCCGCGCGCCACCGCCTCGAGCCCGTCATTGGCCGAGAGGTCGAGGATGCGGAAGCGGATGTTCGGGTACTGCGCCTGGAAGCGCGCGATCACCGAGGGCAGGAAATAGAACGCGGCCGTGGGCACGCAGGCGAGCGCGATCAGCCCGGCGCGGCGGCTGCCGAGATCGCGCATAGCGAAGATCGAGGTATCGAACTCGTCGAGCATGCGCCGGACCAAAGGCAGCATCTCACGCCCGACCATGGTGAGCGCGACCCGGCGCGTCGTTCGCTCCAGCAGGGCCGCTCCGACCGCGCTTTCCAGGCGCTGGATGCGCCGGCTCAGCGCCGGTTGCGACATGTTGAGCGCCTCGGCAGCGCGATGGAAGCCGCCGAGCTCGACCACCGAAATGAAGGCACGCAGGTCGAGGGCTTCGAAATTGATGCTCATGACGTATCAATAGCGCCAATCTCTGCATTTCACAGCGATTATTCGATTTGAGAAGAGGGGGCATCGCCAATCGCCGGGTGACGCCCTTGTCCGCTCCCTTCCAGCTTCCTCAGCCTCAGGCCCTGCGCATTCCCTGCGTGCTGATGCGCGGCGGCACCTCGCGCGGCCCGTTCTTCCTGGAACAGGACCTGCCGAGCGATCCGGCGGCGCGCGACCGTGTCCTGCTCGCGGCGATGGGCTCGCCGCACATGCTGCAGCTCGACGGGCTCGGCGGCGGCAATTCGCTGACCAGCAAGGTCGCGATCGTCAGCCGCTCCAGCCGGCCGGATGCCGATGTCGACTATCTCTTCGCCCAGGTCGCGGTCGAGCGCGCCCATGTCGACTTGAGCCCGAACTGCGGCAACATGCTCTCCGCCGTCGGCCCCTTCGCGATCGAGGCCGGCCTGGTGCCGGCCATCGACGGCGAGACCATCGTGCGCATCCATAACCGCAACACCGGCGCGCTGGTCGAGGCAGCCGTGCAGACGCCGGGCGGTGTCGTCGCCTATGACGGCGCGACCGCGATCGACGGCGTCGCCGGCACGGCAGCCCCGATCAAGCTCGGCTTCCTCGAAGCCGTCGGCTCGAAGACCGGCGCGCTGCTGCCGACCGGCCTTGCCCGGGAGGAGATCGACGGCATCCCGGTGACGCTGGTCGACTATGCCACGCCGATGCTGCTGCTGCGGGCAGGGGATTTCGGCCTCGCTGGCGACGAGACGCCGGCCGTTCTTGACGCGAATCCAGCCCTGTTGCTGCGTTTGGAGGAGCTTCGCCGCGAGGCCGGCCGCCGCATGGGCCTCGGCGACGTCGCCGGGCGCGTCATTCCCAAGGTCGGCCTGCTCTCCCCAGCGCGCCGCGGCGGCAGCCTGACCTCGCGCTATTTCACGCCGGATCGCTGCCATCGCAGCCATGCCGTCACCGGTGCGCTCTGCGTCGCCGCGGCGAGCCGGATCGCCGGCAGCGTCGCCGCCGAGATGCTGTCTTCCGAGATCGGCTTTCTGGTCACGGTCGAGCATCCGAGCGGCGCCATCCAGGTCGACCTCGCGCTCGACGCCGCCGGCCAGGTGGCCCGCGCCAGCCTGATGCGCACGGCGCGCCGCATTTTCGAAGGCCATGTCATCGTCCCCGCCAGCGCGCTCCTCGCGCTTGCAGAGAGGGCGGAAACGGGAGGAGAACTGACCCATGACGATCACGCGCCGCCATTTCTGCAGCCTGCTGACGGCCGCTGCGGCCAGCGTCTGCCTGCCTGAATTCGCACAGGCCCAGGCTGCCTTCCCGGACAAGCCGATGAAGCTGCTTGTGCCCTATGCCGCCGGCGGCGGCACGGATGCGATCGCGCGCCTCGTCGCTCAGGGTGTCGGCGAGCGGCTCGGCCAGTCGCTGGTGGTCGAGAACAACGGCTCGGCCGGCGGCAATCTCGCCACCGCCCAGGCGGCTTCGGCCTCGCCCGATGGCTACACCGTGCTGATGGCCAATCAGGGGCCGATGGTGGTCAACCCGCACCTGTTCAAGAACGTCAAGGTCGACCCGCTGACCGCTTTCGATCCGCTGACGCTGATCTCGGCGGCACCGCTGATCGTGGTCGTCGCGCCGAATTCGCCCTACAAGTCCCTCGCCGAGCTCGTCGGCCACGCCCAGAAGAATTCGGGCAAGCTGACCTATGGCTCGGCCGGCAACGGCTCGGCCAGCCATCTGGCGACGGTGCTGCTGGCGCAGACCGCGCAGTTCGAGGCCGTGCATGTGCCCTATCGCGGCGCCGGCCCGGCGCTGACGGACCTGCTCGCCGGCAACAGCGACTTCATGGTCACCACCGTGCCGTCGGTGCTCGGCCTGATCGAGGGTGGCAAGGTCAAGGCGCTGGCGGTGACCGGCAAGGCGCGGGCCAAGCTCTTTCCGGATGTCCCTTCGGTCGCCGAGAGCGGCTGGCCGGATTACGAGGCGACGGCCTGGTATGGCTTCGTCGTGCCCAAGGGCACGCCCAAGGACGTCGCGGCCAAGCTGCGCCAGGCGACGGTCGAGACCATCAACAGCGAGCTCATCCGCGAGCGCCTGCAGAACGAGGGCGCCGAGCCGATCGGCAACAAACCCGAGGAGTTCGCGGCGATGATGGAGGCGGAATCGCGCCGCTGGGCCGGGATCATCAAGCAGGCTCGCCTGGCGATCAATTGATGGAGTCCTAGGCGATCCGCTTGTCCGCGGAATCGCAGAGATCAGCGACGACGCAGGTCTCGCAGGCCGGACGCAGCGCCTTGCAGGTGTAGCGGCCGTGCAGGATCAGCCAGTGATGCGCGTGCCGGCCGAACTCGGCCGGCACAGCCTTTTCCAACCCGAGCTCGACCTGCAGCACGTTCTTGCCGGGAGCGATGCGCAGGCGGTTGGCGACGCGGAAGACATGGGTGTCGACTGCATGGGTGATCTCGCCGAAGGCGATGTTGAGCACGACATTCGCCGTCTTGCGGCCGACGCCGGGCAGGCTCTCCAACGCCTCGCGCGCGGTCGGCACCTCGCCGCCGAACTCGGCGATCAGCTTCTTCGAGAGCGCGATGACGTTCTTGGCCTTGTTGCGATAGAGCCCGATCGTCTTGATCAGCTCACGCACCTTGTCCTCGCCGAGTGCGAGCATCTTCTCCGGCGTATCGGCGAGCTCGAACAGACGCTTCGTCGCCTTGTTGACGCCGGCATCGGTCGCCTGCGCCGAGAGCACCACGGCAACCAGCAACGTGAAGGCGTTGATATAGTCGAGCTCGCCCTTGGGCTCGGGCCTTTGCTGCCGGAAGCGGCTGAAGATCTCGTAGATCTCGGCAGCGCTGCGCTGCTTCGGATTCGTGATCCGCTTGGGCGGCGAGCTACGGCGTTTTGGGCTGTTCGGCGCGGGCATCGCGGCGTTATAATTCGCGGATGACCTTGGGCAAGCCCAATTCAGATGACGTCGCCGAAGCGGCCGAAAAGCCGGTCTTCGACGCGACGATCACACCGCATCGCTCGCTCGGCCAGGACGGCTTCCGCATCGTGATGACGCTGGTCTGCCTGACGAGCGTCGCCGCCTCGATCCCGTTCATGGTGCTGGGCGCCTGGCCGGTCGCCGGCTTCTTCGGCCTCGACATCATCGCGCTGTTCATCGCCTTCAAGGTCAATTTCAACGCGGCGCGCGCCTTCGAGCGCATCATCGTGACGCCGCTCGAAGTCTTGCTGCGCAAGGTCTCGCATCACGGCCGCGAGAAGATCTGGCGCTCCAATCCCGCCTGGACCAAGCTCGAGCGCGAGGACGACGAGGATTACGGCCTGCTCGAGCTCTCCCTAGTCTCGCGCGGGCAGCGCACCATCGTCGCCTCGGCACTCTCGCCGCAGGAGCGCGAGGGCTTCGCGCAGGCGCTGGGCACGGCGCTCTCCAAGGCCAAGCACGGCCCGGATTTCGAACCCGCCTGAGCATGGCCGCGACGATCATCCCGTTGATCGCGCTCGCGGTGATCATCCTTGTGATCGTCACGGCGGTCAGGGCCAATCGCGGTCCGCGTGACCCTTTGCCCAGCCGGAATGGTGGCGAGGAATCGGCCCGCGCCTACGGGCTCGTCCTGCGCGACAAGCTCGATCGTTCCCGGTTCGGCCCGGTGCTGGCGGGGCAGGTCTGGGATCGCCTGATGAGCTGCAAGGTCGGCGAGGGGCTGATCCACGAATTCCACCGCGATTTCTGCGGCCACGGGCTGATCCGCACGCCGGATGGCATCAAGCTTTGCGACATCCAGGATGGCCATCATCCCGGCGAGGCGATCGCGCAATGGCATTCGCGCGACGAGTTTGTCGCTTTCTTCGCCGGGCAGTCGGACTATAGCTGCAGCGGTTGGGACGAGGGCTCGCCGATCTTCTTCACCAGCGATGAATGGTACCGCAACAATCAGCGTCTCACCCGCGAGAAGCTGCGCCGGTTTGTTTGAAGGGGTGCGTTGTCACCCTTGTTGCACCAGCCAGACCGTATGGCCGCCGCACTCCGGATCCTCGGCGACATGATCGACCACGATAAAGCCGTTCTCGCCTAGCAAGCTGCGGTATTCGGCCGGGTCGAGGCTGGCATGATAGAGCGGCTCGCCCTCGAAACTGCCGATCGCCTCGCCATGGCCCGGTCCGCTGGTGAAGAGCAGTGCCGCCCCTTCCTCCGCATGCGTCCGGAACAGCGGGAACATCCGGCGCTGATCGTCAGGTGTCAGATGGAAGAAGCTGTCCCAGGCGATCAGCCCGTCGAAGCGCTGGCCGAGCGCGAGTGAGCGCATATCGGCGACCTGCCAGCTCTGCCCTGGGAAGCGCTGGCGACAGAGCACGATCAGCGGCTCCGACGAATCGATCCCTGTGACGGCGCAGCCGCGCTCGATCAAATGCCTTGCGATCGGCTCGCCCATGCCGCAGCCGATGTCGAGCACCGATGGTGCCGTCGGCAGCAGTGACAGGAAGCGATCGAGCCAGCGCGCTTCCATCAGCTTCCGGCCGCGCTGCTGGTCATAGGCCGCGGCATGGCGCCGGTAGAGCGAGACGATGGCGTCGGCGGAATTGGTCATCCGTGGATATCTACGCGCCCCCCGACGCGAAGACGAGCTTGTCAGCTTTCGGGTGGGATAGGCATGCTGACATCACTAGCTTCGTGAGCATGAGAGATCAGATCGCGAGGATAGAACGATGAACGCTCATTTCAGAACAGCGATGAAACCGATCACCGTCTCCAACGCCGTGCTCGCCCGCGCCACCGAGGCCATCCCCTCGGAGGCCGATTTCCCGGCGGTCGCGCCCGGCTCGGACTACGATACGGTCCGCCGCATCCTGTCCTACATCACCAATAACTGGCGCCAGCAGCCGACGATCGAGGCGATCGCCGACGCGGCCGGCGCGACGCCGACCGATGTGCACCACCTGTTCCGGCGCTGGTGCGGGCTGACGCCGAAGGCCTTCCTGCAGGCGATTACGCTCGACAACGCCAAGGGCCTGCTCGCGGCTTCCGCCAGCATCCTCGACACCAGTTTCGAGGTCGGCCTCTCCGGTCCCGGCCGGCTGCATGATCTCTTCGTCACCCATGAGGCGATGTCGCCGGGCGAGTGGAAGACGGGCGGCGAAGGCCTGCGCATGTCCTACGGCTTCCACACCTCGCCCTTCGGCGAGGCGCTGATCGTGGTGACCGAGCGCGGCCTCGCCGGCCTCGGCTGGGTCTCGAACAATCTCGACGGCGGCAAGGTCATCGGCGGCCGGGCCGAGGCGCTGGCCGACATGATGCGGCGCTGGCCGCATGCGGATTACCGCTTCGACCCGCAGGCGACGGCATCCTATGCCAGTCGCATCTTCGAGCCGGGCAGCTGGTCACCGCAGGTGCCGTTGCGCGTCGTGCTGATCGGCACTGATTTCGAGGTCCGCGTCTGGGAGACGCTGCTGCGCATTCCGGTCGGCTGCGCCACCACCTATGGCGACGTCGCCGATCATATCGGCAAGCCCTCGGCGGCCCGCGCCGTCGGTGCGGCGGTCGGCAAGAACCCGATCTCCTTCGTGGTTCCCTGCCACCGAGTCATCGGCAAGTCGGGCGCGCTCACCGGCTATCATTGGGGGCTGACGCGCAAGCGCGCCATCCTCGGCTGGGAAGCCGGGCAGGTCGCAGGCGGCGAGGCCGCCTGAGCCGAGAACTTACTGAATCGTCGGAGCGGGCGCCGCCGCGGGCGGGGGCGTCCGCTTCGCCGTGGCCGGGCGCGGCTTCGCCGTCTCGGGCTTGGGCTCGGGCAGGCCGAGGCGGGAGCGGATCGAGGCGGCGCGCGCTTCGGTGACGCGGGCGCCGCAGAAGCCGTGCGAGCCCTCGCGCTGGAAGTCGCGGCAGATCTGCTCGCGCTCCGAGGAGAAGCCGGCCTGCTCACGCGCGATCGTGCGCTGCTCTGTCAGGTCGGCCTTGGCCGAGAGCGCACGGTAGCCGTCGCGCACGGCGCCCTCCGCGTGTTTGCGCTCGGCCTCGATGTCCTTGGCCCGGGCGGTCAGGGTGCGCGCATCCGGCCCCCAGACGCCGCGCGGATCGATGCGGCAGGCGGCGGCTTCGATCACGCAGGGCTGCGCCGGCTCGACCACCAGGAAAGCGCCGTCGAGCACGTCGAAGACGATCGGGCAGGCCGGGGCTTCGAGCTTGTAGCGCGCCAGCCCCGCTGGCTTGCCCAGCGAGGTCACCGGCACGGGCGTGTCGCCGAGGGAAATGGCGCAGGGCTCGACGAGGTTGCTGGACTGGAAGCCCTCGGCCCGCAGCTTCAGGCCATAGCCGCTACCAGTCTTCTCCAGTGTCGCTTCGCCGAAGCCGCCATTGCGCCGCAAGGTCTTGCCGAGGATCGAATCCTCGCCGGGAATCTTGATCGCCGGCATGGTACGCGGGCGCGGCGTTGCCGCGCCGGTCGTCGAGGCCGGAGCGGCCTGGTGGGCGCCGGGCTGGTTGAAGGGCTGCGCGCCGGGAAGTTGCATCGGCTGCGCCAGAGCCGTGCCCGCAAGGCCGAGCCAGGCCAGCGCTGCGCCGGCGGCGAGGCGGTAGGCAGTCGGGCGGCGGAGCGTCGTCACGGCTGTTTCCTGTTGGCGCAAGGTCCATTCTGAATGGAATGGCTACGCCCGTTGCGCAAGAGCATGCGGGCAACACTTGTCCGGAATGGTCAGCCCCGCGAATTTCTGTGCGGGATACTGCACACAGCCGATTCTTAATCCGGCTCCGCGCCTTGCAAGCAGGCCGTCACCCTCCCTATATACGCCGCGAAGCGGTGGTTTTTGCAGGCCATCGGGGCCGGATTGCGCCAGGCGCCAGCACTCGCATGCGGACGCTGAAACGCAGGGCCGGTCGATCTTTGTTGTAACCGGCGGGTGAAGCCGGAACGGAGCCTGAAGCTCCGTTCCGTCACTTCGGCCGCCAGACGTGGATATCCCGGGTTCGTTCGCCGCGGAAGGTGGGGGCGATCCGGGACCATGGGCCGGGGAGCGGCGTCTTACGCGCGCTCTTCCGGCGATCTGCTAAATCGAAAGGGATCCCATCCATGGGTAAAGTCATTGGTATCGACCTCGGAACCACCAATTCCTGCGTTGCAGTGATGGAAGGGTCGACGCCTAAGGTCATCGAGAATTCCGAGGGCGCCCGCACCACGCCTTCAATCGTCGCCATCACCGATGACGGCGAGCGTCTGGTCGGCCAGCCGGCCAAGCGCCAGGCGGTCACCAATCCGGAGCGCACCTTCTTCGCCATCAAGCGCCTGATCGGGCGCACCTTCGACGATCCGATGACCAAGAAGGACATCGATCTCGTTCCCTACAAGATCAAGAAGGCTCCGTCGGGCGACGCCTGGGTCGAGGCCGACGGCAAGGATTACTCGCCCTCGCAGATCTCCGCCTTCACGCTGACGAAGATGAAGGAGACCGCGGAGGCCTATCTCGGCCAGGCAGTCACGCAGGCGGTCATCACCGTACCCGCCTATTTCAACGACGCTCAGCGCCAGGCCACCAAGGATGCCGGCCGCATCGCCGGCCTCGAGGTGCTGCGCATCATCAACGAGCCGACCGCGGCGGCGCTCGCCTACGGCCTCGACAAGAAGTCGACCGGCACCATCGCGGTCTATGACCTCGGCGGCGGCACCTTCGACGTCTCGGTCCTCGAGATCGGCGATGGCGTCTTCGAGGTGAAGTCGACCAATGGCGACACCTTCCTCGGCGGCGAGGACTTCGACATGCGCCTGGTCGAGTACCTGGCGGACGAGTTCAAGCGCGAGCAGGGCATCGACCTGAAGAAGGACAAGCTCGCTCTCCAGCGCCTGAAGGAAGCGGCCGAGAAGGCCAAGATCGAACTGTCGAGCGCCTCGCAGACCGAGATCAACCTGCCCTACATCACGGCGGATGCCTCGGGCCCGAAGCACCTCGCCATCAAGCTCTCGCGCGCCAAGTTCGAGAGCCTGGTCGATGACCTGATCCAGCGCACCATCGAGCCCTGCCGCAAGGCGCTCAAGGATGCCGGCCTGTCCGCCGGCCAGATCGACGAGGTCGTCCTGGTCGGTGGCATGACCCGCATGCCGAAGGTCCAGGAGGTGGTGAAGCAGTTCTTCGGCAAGGAGCCGCACAAGGGCGTCAATCCTGACGAGGTCGTCGCCATCGGCGCCGCGATCCAGGCCGGCGTTCTGCAGGGCGACGTCAAGGATGTGCTGCTGCTCGACGTGACCCCGCTCTCGCTCGGCATCGAGACGCTGGGTGGTGTCTTCACCCGCCTGATCGACCGCAACACCACGATCCCGACCAAGAAGAGCCAGGTCTTCTCCACCGCCGAGGACAACCAGGGCGCGGTGACGATCCGGGTCTTCCAGGGTGAGCGCGAGATGGCATCCGACAACAAGATGCTCGGCCAGTTCGACCTGATGGGCATTCCGCCGGCCCCGCGCGGCATGCCGCAGATCGAGGTGACCTTCGACATCGACGCCAACGGCATCGTCTCGGTGACGGCGAAGGACAAGGCCACCAACAAGGAGCAGCAGATCAAGATCCAGGCTTCCGGCGGCCTCTCCGAGGCCGAGATCCAGAAGATGGTCAAGGATGCCGAGGCGAACGCCGCCGACGACAAGAAGCGTCGCGAGCTGGTCGAGGCCAAGAACCAGGGCGAGAGCCTCGTGCACTCGACCGACAAGTCGCTGAAGGACTATGGCGACAAGGTTTCGGCCGCCGACAAGGGCGCGATCGAGACCGCGCTCGAGGCGCTGAAGACCGCGCTGACGGGCGAGGACGTCGAGGCGATCCAGGCCCGCACCAATGAGGTGATGCAGGCGTCGATGAAGCTCGGCGAGGCGATGTATGCCGCCAGCCAGGCTGAGGCGAACGCTCCCGAGGGCGCCGCTGCCGAGGAGCCGAAGAAGGACGACGTCATCGACGCCGACTTCAAGGACGTCAGCGACGACAAGGGCGACAAGAAGAAGAGCGCCTGATCGCGCTATCGGTCATCCATCGACCGTGACGGGATGGCCGGGCTTGACCCGGCCATTCCATTAAGGCGATGGCGTCGGCAGGACATGACTCGCCGGCCTGCGCAGGAGGCGCGGGGCGGCGCAGGGGCAGCTGGTTGAATGTCGAAGCGCGACTATTACGAGATCCTCGGGGTCTCCCGGACGGTGACGGAGGTCGAGCTCAAGGGCTCCTTCCGCAAGCTCGCCATGCAGCATCACCCGGATAAGAACCCGGGCGACAAGCAGGCCGAGATCAAGTTCAAGGAAATCAACGAGGCCTATCAGGTCCTCTCCGATGGCCAGAAGCGTGCCGCTTATGACCGCTATGGCCACCAGGCCTTCGAGAATGGTGGCGGCGGCGGTGGCCCGGCCGACATGTCGGATTTCATGTCCGACATCTTCGAATCCTTCTTCGGCGAAGGCCGCGGCCGTGGCGGTCCGCGCGGCGCCAATGGCCGCGAGCGCGGCGCCGACCTGCGCTACAATCTCGAGATCGGCCTCGAAGAGGCCTATGCCGGCAAGAACGAGACCATCCGCGTCCCGACCTCGGTGACCTGCGAGGTCTGCTCCGGCACTGGCGCCAAGGCCGGCTCGAAATCGCGCCAGTGCCCGACCTGCGGCGGCCATGGCCGCGTCCGCGCTAGCCAGGGCTTCTTCTCGGTCGAGCGCACCTGCCCGACCTGCGGTGGCCGCGGCGAGATCATCGACGATCCCTGCGCTGGCTGCCAGGGCGCCGGCCGCGTCACCCGCGAGCGCACGCTCTCGGTCAACATCCCGGCCGGCGTCGAGGACGGCACCCGCATCCGCCTCGCCGGCGAGGGCGAGGCCGGCCTGCGCGGCGGCCCGGCGGGCGATCTCTACATCTTCCTGTCGATCAAGCCGCACGCCATCTTCCAGCGCGACGGCGCCGACCTGTTCTGCCGCGTGCCGATCGGCCTGACCTCGGCCGCCCTCGGCGGCGAGATCGAGGTGCCGACCCTGAACGGCGACAAGGCGCGGGTGAAGGTCCCCGAGGGCACCCAGACCGGCAAGCAGTTCCGCCTCAAGGGCAAGGGCATGAGCGTGCTGCGCTCGCGCGAAATGGGTGACCTCTACATCCAGGTGCTAGTCGAGACACCGCAGAAGCTCACCGCCCGCCAGCGCGAATTGCTGATGGAGTTCGAGCGCGAGAGCTCGGGCGCCACCCACCCCGAGACCGCCGGCTTCTTCGGCCGGGTCAAGGATTTCCTCGGCGGCCTCGGCGGCTCGGCCTGAGACAAAAAAAGGCGGGCGACCTTGCGGTGCCCGCCTGTTTCGACCGGGACTCGATCCTTGCGGATCAGGCCTTGTCGATCACTTTCTTGACCGCGTCCTTGGTCTTGCCGATCGCCTGCTGGGCCTCGCCCTTGCGTTCCTGCGCAATGCCCTCGGCCTGCAGGCCGGGCTTGTTCAGCGCCTTGCCGGCGGCCTGCTTGACGTTGCCGGCGGCCTCGTTGGCCATGCCCTTGATCTTGTCGGCGGTGCTGCCCATGGACGTATCCCTTTCCGAATGAAGCGAGATCGGCGCCGCAGCGCCGGTTCGGATGAGAGAACGTCGCGGCCGAACTTTGGTTCCGTCTTCCTCAGGCGGGCGCAATCGTCTCCGCCATCGCCCGCAGTACCCGGCCCGTCGCCTCGTCGGCCGGGAAGAATGTCTCCAGCGCCAGTTCCGACAAGGTCACGTCCACGGGCGTGCCGAACACCGTCGTGGTCGAGATCAGCGAGAGCTCGGTCTCGCCCAGCCGCAGATGCAGCGGCAGCACGATCGGTGGCTCCGCTTCCTCCTGCACCTTGCCTTTGACGATCGGCGCAGCCGGGACGGGATAGCTCAGCAATTCGGTCAGGAGCTCCGCCAGCAGCGGATCGGCGGTAGCGCGGATCTGCTGGCGCAGCCTTGCGATCAGATGGCCGCGCCACTCCGTGAGATTGATGATCGCCGGGGCGAGCCCGCGCGGATGCAGGCTGAGCCGGAGCACATTGACCGGCGGGCGCAGCAGGTCGGCATCCTCGACCCCCGCCAGCAGCGGCGCGATCATCCTGTTCGCCGCGAGCAGGGTCCAGTGCCGGTCGACCGCCACGGCCGGGTAGGGCTCGTGCCCTTTGAGCAGCAGGTCGATGGCGCTGCGCGCCGCCTGCAGGCCGGGATCCTCCAGCGAGCGTTCGAGATAGACCGGCGCGTAGCCGGCCGAGAGCAGGAGCGCGTTGCGCTCGCGCAGCGGCACGCCGAGATGCTCGGCGAGTAGCAGGACCATGTCCCGGCTCGGTATCGAGCGGCCGCTCTCGACGAAGCTGAGATGCTTCTGCGAGATCTCGGCTTCGAGCGCGAGGTCGAGCTGGCTGAGACGGCGCAGCTGGCGCCAGTCGCGGATGAGATGCCCGATCGCGGGCTGCTGATGCTTGTTCATGGCAGCCAAGCTAGCCGTGAGCGCGCCGCCATCCAATTACCTCCGGCTTAATCGACCGGCCGCCCTGGCTTCGTCAGCATGGCCTCCATCAGCAACTGCCCCGGATGCAACGGGGCCGATCGGAGAACGACCATGGCCTTCATCCAGTCCTCGCGTTTCCTGCGCAATGCCCTTGCCCTCGACGCCGCTGCCTGCGCTGCGACCGGCCTGTTGCTCAGTGTTGGAGCTGGCACTCTCTCCGGACTTCTCGGCTTTCCCATGGAATTCCTGCGTGCTGCCGGCCTCGCGCCGCTGCCTTGCGCCGCCGCGCTGGCCTTCCTCGCCAGCCGGGAGCGCCTGCCGCGGCTCGCCGTCTACGCGGTGATCGGCGTCAACATCCTCTGGATCGCCGACAGCGTGCTGATCCTGGTCGCCGGCTGGTTCGCGCCGACCACGCTCGGCATCGCCTTCGTCCTGGCCCAGGCCGCGGCCGTCGCAGTCGTGACAGAGCTCGAGGTGATCGGCCTGAAGAAGTCGAGTGCCCAGGCCGAGGGAGCCGAAGCCGCGCTGCGCTGACCCGCATGCTTGCTAGGCAAGCCGCTGTGGCTCCCGCCGCGGCGGCCTTTGTTTGCGACGGCTTGTCACGAAACCGTCGTCTGTGCTCACTAGCCGGAAGGCCTGCCTCCTCACCCTGCGGAACAGGACCGTCCCAATGCGCAAACCCCTTGTCCTTGCGGCCCTCGCGACGCTCCTTGCTGGCGGAACGGCACTGGCCGAGCCCACCTTCAACCGCATCGCCACCTTCTCGGTGCCGCTGAATCTGCCGGCTGATCGGGATGCCAAAAAGAAGACGGTCTCCGAGATCGTCGCCGCCAACGAGGCCGGAACCCTGCTCGCCTATACCGACGCCGAGCAGAAGGCGCTCGGCCTCGTCGACATCACCACGGCCAACGCACCCAAGCCCGCGGGCTTCATCCCGCTCGAGGGCGAGCCGACTTCGGTCGTGATCCTCGGCGAGCGCGCCTTCGCCGTCGTCGTCACCTCGGGCGACAACTTCAAGGAGCCGGCCGGCCATCTCGCCACCATCGACCTCAGGACAAAGCAGGTTTCGGCGAAATGCGAGCTCGGCGGCCAGCCCGATTCGATCGCGCTGACCAAGGACAAGGGCAAGCTCGCCATCGTCATCGAGAACGAGCGCGACGAGAAGCTCAACAAGGGCGACCTGCCGCAGCTCCCGGCCGGCAATCTCACGCTGATCGGCCTGAAGGGCGGCGAGGCCGATTGTACCTCCAGGCAAGTCGTCGATCTCACTGGTATCGCCGCGATCGAGCCGACCGATCCGGAGCCGGAATTCGTCGACGTCAATCTCGACGGCCTCGCCGTGGTGACCTTACAGGAGAACAACCACATCGCCATCGTCGATACGAAGACCGGCAAGCTCGTCACGCATTTCCCGGCAGGCACGGTCGATCTCACGAATATCGACAAGACCCGGGACGGTGAGATCAAGCCGGTCGAGGAATTGAAGGGCGTGCGCCGCGAGCCCGACGCGGTGCGCTGGCTCGACAATGACCGCTTCGTCACCGCCAATGAGGGCGACTGGAAGGGCGGCTCGCGCGGCTTCACCATCTTCCGCAAGGACGGCACGGTCGAGTTCGACGCCGGCAACATGGTCGATCACCTCGCCATCCGCCTCGGCCACTATCCGGAGCGCCGTTCGGCCGCCAAGGGCAGCGAGCCGGAGGGCATCGAGGTCGGCACCTATAATGGCGAACGCCTGTTCTTCGTCGGACTGGAGCGCGCCTCGCTCGTGCTCGTCTTCAAGGATGAGGGGGCAGGCAAGGCTCCACGCTTCCTGCAGGCCCTGCCGGGCGGCATCGCCCCGGAAGGCCTGCTCGCCATCCCGCAGCGCAATCTCTTCGTCTCCGCCTCGGAGGCCGATCTCGGCGAGAAGGGCGGAGCGCGTTCGGCGGTGACGATCTACGAGCGCAGCGAAGCCCCGATCGCCTATCCGACCATCGTCTCGGCCGATGTCGACGGCCTCCCGCTCGGCTGGGGCGCGCTCTCAGGCCTCGCAGCCCATCCCGAGCTGCCCGGCCGCCTCTTCAGCGTCACCGACAGCGCCTATACGCCCTCGCGCATCCTCGAGATCGACGCGACGAAGAAGCCGGCGTCGATCACCGGCGCGATCACCGTGACCAAGGACGGCAAGCCTGCCTCCTATGATCTCGAGGCGATCGCGACGCGGCCCGGCGGCGGCTTCTGGCTGGCTTCGGAAGGTGCGCCCGAGCGCAAGGACAAGCCGACGCAGAATCTCTTGCTGCGCGCTTCGGCCAAGGGCGAGATCGAGGAGGAGATCGCCCTACCGGAAGAGTTCGCCGCCAAGGCGATCAACCAGGGCTATGAGGGCGTCGCCGTCACCGGCACCGGCCAGGACGAGACGGTCTGGATCGCGGTCCAGCGCGAGTGGAAGGACGACCCGAAGGGCAAGGTCAAGATCCTCTCCTACAAGCCCTTCACCAAGAGCTGGGGTATTCTGCATTACCCGCTGACGGCTCCGGCTGCCGGCGCCTGGATGGGGCTCTCGGAGCTGACCTATCTCGGCGACGAGACCTTCGCCGTGATCGAGCGCGACAACCAGTTCGGCGCCAAGGCGGTGAAGACGCTCGCGACCTTCTCGGTGAAGGGTTTGAAGCCGGCGCCGTTCGGCTCCTCGGAGATCCCGACCGTCGAGAAGAAGCTGCTGCGCGATCTTACGCCTGACCTGATGAAGCTCGGTGGCTACGGGCTCGACAAGGTCGAGGGCATGGCGATCGATAAGGCGGGCGATCTCTTCGTCGTCACCGACAATGACGGCGTCGACGATTCCTCCGGCGAGACCCAGTTCTTCGCCTTCGGCAAGCTGGCGAAGTAAGACGACATAACAGGCGGGCCGGCGATATCTTCTTGCCGGCCCGCCGACCGCTCCGGATTTTTGCTCCGCAGCGTAATCGCACTGCTCCAGCCTTGCTGTCATTGCCGCCGCGTGCCCTACTCCTGCGAAAGGGGAGGCGGCGCATGACCCAAGGGGTTCTGTCACAGAGCAGCTCGCCGTCTCATGGCGAGCACCACGGCCCCCTTCCGGCCCTGACGCTCGGCGCGCTCGGGGTCGTCTACGGCGACATCGGCACCAGCCCGCTCTATGCGCTGAAGGAGGCGGCCCGCGCCGCGAGCGCCGGCGGGACCCTGCAGCCGGGGGCGGTCATCGGTTGCGTCTCGATGATCCTGTGGGCGCTGATCCTGATCATCTCGCTCAAATATTCGCTGCTGATCATGCGTGCCGACAATCGCGGCGAGGGCGGCATCATGGCGATGCTGGCGCTGCTCAAGGCGCGTCATGCCAAGCCAGGCACTTCCCGGGCCTACGTCCTCGTGGTCGGGCTCGTCGGTGCTGCACTGCTTTATGGCGACGGCGCGATCACGCCGGCGATCTCGGTGCTCAGTGCGATCGAGGGCCTCAAGGTCGACGCGCCGTTCCTGGCGCCGGCGATCGTGCCATTGACCGCGGCGATCCTGATCGGCGTCTTCCTCGTGCAGAGCAAGGGCACCGGCTTCATCGGCAAGCTGTTCGGGCCGATCATGCTGCTCTGGTTCATCGCCCTCGCGCTGCTCGGCATCCGGGGCATCCTGATGGCGCCGGAGATCCTCTCCGCCATCAACCCGTTCAACGCGCTCTACTTCATCACCCATACCGCCCCGCTCGTCGGCTTCGCCGTGCTCGGCGCGACCTTCCTGGCGGTGACCGGCGGCGAGGCGATGTATGCCGATATGGGTCATTTCGGCCCGCTGCCGATCCGCATCGCCTGGCTGACGGTGGTGCTTCCGGCGCTGATGCTGAATTATTTCGGCCAGGGCGGCCTGCTGCTGACCCAGCCCGGGGCGATCGACAATCCGTTCTACCAGCTCTCCCCGGACTGGGCGCATTACCCGATGGTGTTCTTCGCGACCGCGGCTGCGGTCATCGCCTCCCAGGCGGTGATCACCGGTGCCTTCTCATTGACCCGGCAGGCCGTACAGCTCGGCCTCTTCCCGGCCATCCACATCCAGCACACGGCGCATGACCAGAAGGGGCAGATCTACATCCCGATCGTCAACTGGCTGATCTGCCTGGCGACCCTGACCTCGGTCTTCATGTTCCGCTCATCCGATGCGCTGGCCGGCGCCTATGGCATCGCCGTCTCCCTGCTGATGGCGATCACCACCGGGCTGGCGGCGCTGATCGCGCTGAAATGGGGCTACAACCCCGTCCTCGTCATCGCGGTCAACGGCTTCTTCCTGCTGATCGATCTCGCTTTCTTCTCGGCGAACCTGCCGAAGCTGCACGAGGGCGGCTGGTATCCCTTGCTCCTGGCGCTGGTGCTGACAGTGGTCATGCTGACCTGGCGGCGCGGCCTCGCCCTGGTCGAGGCGGCGCGCAGTCGCCAGCGCGAGCCGGAGAAGGACTTCCTCGACATGCTGGCGACGAACCCGCCACTGCGCCTGCCGGGTACGGCTGCCTTCCTCGCCTCGGCCGCGCGCGGGCTGCCGCTCTCGCTGACGCATTTCGTCCGCCACAACCACGCGCTGCATGAGCGCATCCTGCTCGTGACCGGCAAGCTCGAGGAGATTCCGCGCGTATCGGACGAGAACCGGATCGAGCTGATCGAGCTCGCCCCCAGCGTCACACGCGTGATCCTGCATTTCGGCTTCATGGAGACGCCGCATATCCCGAACGGCTTGCGCTGCGGCGTCGAGCACGGCTTGCTGCTTGGCGTCGATCTCGCCGGGATGTCGTATTATATCGGCCGCGAGACCGTCATTCCGCGCGCCGAGATCGCGGGCATGGCGATGTGGCGCGAGGCGCTCTTCGCCTTCATGCAGCGCAACGCCGAGCGGTCCGCCGCGCATTTCCACATCCCGGCCAAGCAGGTCGTCGAGGTCGGGGTCGAGATCGAGATCTGATCTTCGTGCCGCGGCGTATCCGGTCAAAAAATGGTCATCCCGGGCGACCGAAGGGAGACCCGGGATCCATTTCTGAACCTCTATCGGAAAGGCTCAGGCGTGGATCCCGGATCGTCGCTTCGCTCCGTCCGGGATGACCAGCGTTTTTCTATCGGCTGATATCAGAGCCCCAGCTTGCGCTTGCGCTGGCCGAGCGTGCGCAGGCGCAGCGCGTTGAGCTTGATGAAGCCGGCGGCGTCGCGGTGGTCGTAGGCGACCGCGCCTTCCTCGAAGGTGACGAGGTCCTGATCGTAGAGCGAATAGGGGCTGGAGCGGCCGATGACGTGGACGCCGCCCTTGTAGAGCTTCAGCCGCACCTGGCCGGCGACGAACTCCTGGCTCTTGTCGATCAGCGCCTGCAGCATCTCGCGCTCCGGCGAGAACCAGAAGCCGTTATAGATCAGCTCGGCATATTGCGGCATGAGCTGGTCCTTGAGATGGGCGGCGCCGCGATCGAGCGTGATCGACTCGATGGCGCGATGCGCGACGGCGAGGATCGTGCCGCCGGGCGTCTCGTACATGCCGCGGCTCTTCATCCCGACGAAGCGGTTCTCGACCAGGTCGAGCCGGCCGATGCCGTTGTCGCGGCCGAGCTCGTTGAGCTTGGCGAGCAGCTTGGCCGGCGAGAGCTGGACGCCGTCGATCGCCACCGCATCGCCCTTGGCGAAGTCGATCGAGATCACGGTCGGTTTGTCCGGCGCATCCTCGGGCGAGACGGTGCGCGAGAAGACGTAGTCCGGGACCTCCTGCGCCGGGTCCTCCAGCACCTTCCCCTCGGAGGAGACGTGCAGCAGGTTGGCGTCGATCGAGAACGGCGCCTCGCCGCGCTTGTCCTTGGCGATCGGGATCTGGTGCTGCTCGGCGAAGGCGATCAATTGCTCGCGCGAGCGCAGGTCCCATTCGCGCCAGGGCGCGATCACGTGGACGTCGGGCTTCAGCGCATAGGCGGTCAGCTCGAAGCGGACCTGGTCGTTGCCCTTGCCGGTTGCGCCATGCGAGACGGCGTCGCCGCCGACCTTCTCGGCGATCTCGATCAGCTTCTTGGCGATCAGCGGACGGGCGATCGAGGTTCCCAGCAGATAGACGCCCTCATAGACGGCGTTGGCCCGGAACATCGGGAAGACGTAGTCGCGGACGAATTCCTCGCGCAGGTCCTCGATGAAGATGTTCTCCGGCTTGATGCCGAGCAGCAGCGCCTTCTGGCGGGCCGGCTCCAGCTCCTCGCCCTGGCCGAGATCGGCGGTGAAGGTCACGACCTCGCAGTTATAGGTGGTCTGCAGCCACTTCAGGATGATCGAGGTGTCGAGCCCGCCGGAATAGGCGAGCACGACCTTGTTCACGCGCTTGTCGGCCATGGACTGGTCTTCCTGCAATGGCGGCACGAGGGCTCGTGCCTGGTGTAGAGAATGCGGCCCGGCCGGCCGCATTTCGGACGTAACCGGGCACTATCGCAGGGTTCGGGGCGACGCAATCGGAACCTTCTGATCGATCTGGCGTCATCCGCTGATGGGTTGCCGCCCGCAATGCGGGCGGAGCGATGTGTTGCTGGTTGGGGGTCAGATGCCGAATCGTCCTGTTCTGGATTTCTGGTACGAGTTCGCATCGACCTATTCCTGCCTGAGCGCCCTGCGGATCGAGGAATTGGCGGATGCCGCCGGAGTGGCGGTGCGCTGGCGGCCCTTCCTGCTCGGACCGATCTTCGCCGCCCAGGGCTGGACCAGCTCCCCCTTCAATCTCTACCCGAACAAGGGCCGCTATATGTGGCGCGACGTGGCGCGCCGGGCTGGCCGCAACGGCTTCGCCATCGTCCGTCCCGAGGTCTTCCCACAGAATTCGCTCGTCGCCGCACGGCTGGCATTGGCCGGGCGCGAGCCGGGCTGGATGCCGACTTTCTCCAAGGCGTTGTTCCGCGCCGAATTCTGCGAAGGGCGCAACATCGCCGAGGAGGCGGTGCTGAGCGCTGCCCTGCGCGAGGCCGGCGCCGATCCCGCCAGCGCTTTTCCTGCCTCGCGCAGCGAGGAGGTCAAGGGCCGGCTCAAGGCCGAGACAGAACTCGCGAAATCGCTTGGGATATTCGGCGCGCCGACCTTCGTCACCGGCGACGGCGAGCTGTTCTGGGGCGACGACCGGCTGGAAGAAGCGCTTACCTGGGCGACTGACGGACGGTAAGGTGAGCTGAGACGGCTTGCCCGGCCGCCAAATCTTCCGCTACGGTAGGTCCGGTTGCCGCGTCTACACGCCGGGGTGGAACCGTGAACGATGTTCTTACCGCCCTCTCGACTGCTGTCTTCTCGGTTTTCCTGATCGTGATCCTGAGCGGGCTCGTATCGGGCTTGGTGGCTCTCGGGTATATTGAACTGTTTGCACGGTCGACGATCCAGCGGCGGGTCGTGCGTTCGATCGCCGAGCGCGGCTGGAGCTTCCGTTTCGGCAAAATGGTACCGCCTCATAGCCCGGAGCTCGCCTCCAACTTGGAAGATGGTTTGCCCTTCGCGCTCGGGATGGATCCGCCGCAATTCTTCAACCTGCATCATAGGCAGATTTGCGGGCTGTTGATTGCGGGCTTGAGCCGCGAATCGATGGCAAAGCGCGAGCCCTCATCGTCCCAGCATCGGATCTTGCCTGAAGTGCTCGCATTGGCGCCGCCGTCGCTGATGTCGGGGGCCGGTTTCATTCCGGGAGACTATGAGCGGCGTCCTCGCGCCAGCGATGTCGACCTGGCGACGTCCGTAGTGGACAATTTGCAGGTTGAACTGTCGCGGCACCTGTTCCTGGCGGCCTTCTGGAGTGCGTTCGCGGTCTGGCTGCTGCTGTTCGTCCTCGCTGCGACCCCGGCGATCTTCACTTTCAAGAGCTTCTTCGGAACGCTTTTTGAAAGCGCCGCCTATGTCGGCGCGATCCTGCCGGCCTGTCTGTTGTTCGCGTTTGCCGCAGCCGTCGTCGGGGCTCTGGTCTTCGGATGGTTGGACCGTGTTTTCTCGATCCGATAGATTCGCCTCGACCGACGCCGATATCGATCTTGAAGCCAAGGATGGCCGGGTCGCGCCGAAGCCACGGGCGATACCGGCCGCATTCGAGCCGGCACGCCGCAAGATATTCCTGATCCACGGCTACAACGTTCCAGGCGCCGAAGCGGTCGCGACCATCAGCGCTTTCAGGGAATGCCTCACCGAGCTGGCGCCCGAGCTCAAGGCAGACACGTTCATCGTCACATGGCCTGGAGCATGGTCCGCACCCGTCATCGCTCCGGTCGCCTACCCCTATATGATCGGGAATGCCCAAGCCTCGGCAGAGAGCTTGCTGACCTCGCTCCGTCTTTGCCTCGAGGATCCCGATGGGCCTGAAGAGGTCGTCTTCGTCGCCCATTCTCTCGGCTGCAGGTTGTTGATCGAACTCCTGGCCGAGCTGCCGTCACGCTCGCGGCGGGCGCAGGAATTTCCGGCGACCAAACGTATCGTGGCGATCACCATGGCCGCAGCGGTGCCGATCGATCTGGGGCGCCGGCTGACATCGGCCCTGGAGGCCGTCGATGCGTTCGTCGTGCTGCACAGCAGGGCTGACAAGGTGCTGCGATTTGCTTTTCCACTCGGACAGCTCATCGAGGCCGGCTTTCGCCGCTTCACCGAAGCGATCGGCTACGCAGCCAATCCAAAGGGCTTGCCCTGGGAAGTCGCCGAGATGCGCGGCTATGATCACGGCGACTACTGGTCAGGCCACGAGACGGCGCTGGAGATTTGCCGCGTCCTCGCGATTCAGCTTCTCGGAATCGTCGTGCGCTGGGGTCGCTATCGATCAAGCGAACTGCCGCAACACCATCTGCCGAGCACCGGTCCGCTCTTCGCGCACAGGACGGTTTGGTAGTGTTTTCATTGCGTACGGCGCAGGCCGCTAGCCGCCGGCAGGCGGCGCCGGGCGTGACCACGGTCCATGTGTCGCCGAGGTCTGGGCGATCTCCGGCAGCGGCTGCCTTTCGCTGATCTTCGGCGGGCCGGGCGGGGCCTGTGGTGGCAGGCGCCCGCCGGCTGTCTGCACCAGCGCCTGCACCCGCTTGGTGACGGAAGGGTGGGTCGAGAACAGGTCGGCGAAATCGTCCGGGTCGTTCTCGAAGCACATGTCCATCACGCCCGATGGCACATTGTCGATGTCGGCTCGTCCCGAGATTTTCAGCAGGGCCGAGATCATCGCGTCCGGGTTCTTGGTCAGCTCGACCGCCCCGGCATCGGCGAGATATTCGCGGGCTCGCGACAGCGACAGCCGGATCAGCACCGCGAGCAGCCAGGCGACGGCGATCACCGCAAAGCCGAGGATGATCGCGACGCCGCTGCCCTTCTTGTCGCCGTCCGAGGAGATGCGGACCCGCCCGAGATTGCGGAACAGCACCTCGCCGACGAAGGAGATGATGCCGGCGATCACCACGGCGATCACCATCAGCCGGACGTCGCCATTGCGGATATGCGTCAGCTCATGGGCGATTACCGCCTCGATCTCGGCATCGTTGAGCTGCTCGATCAGGCCGGTGGTCAGCGTCACCGTGAACTGCTTGTCGTTGACGCCGCTGGCGAAGGCGTTGAGCGCGTCGCTCTGGATGATGGCGAGCTTTGGCGTCACCATGCCGCGCGAGATGCAGAGGTTCTCCAGCATCCGATAGAGCTTGGGCTGCGCCTCCCGCGTCACGCCCTCGGCGCCCGAAACCGCCTCGATCAGCCCGACATTGACCTTGAAGCCGATCAGCACCCACGCCGCTGTGCCCAGGGTGATGAAGGGCAGCCAGGACCAGAAGCGCTGGTTGACGAAGCTCAGCACCGTGCGCCCGCGCGGCACGCCGATATAGCCGTAGCCGACCAGCATCACGCCCCAGACGGTGAGATAGACCATCAGGAAGAGCCCGATGATCAGGGCGACCGACCTGATCCGGTTGTTGCGCTGATGGGTGTAGAGCCCGAAGGCTTCCCCCGGCATCGCCGCAGCTCCGCTGTGAGGATTATCGCGCCGCTCAGAACTTCACGGTCGGCGCGACTTCGATCTGCTTGCGCGTCTCTTCGCCGACATCGAAGAACTCGCGTGGGCTGAAGCCCATCTGCGGCGCGAAGAACACCGCCGGGAAGGCCTGGATCGCCGCGTTGAATTCGCTGACCGCATTGTTGAAGAAGCGCCGCGCCGCTGCGAGCTTGTCCTCGACATTGCCGAGGTCCTGCTGCAGCTGCTGGAAGTTTGCGCTCGCCTTCAGATCGGGATAGGCCTCGCCCAGCGCCAGCAGGCGCCCGACAGCGCCGGTGAGCTGCTGCTCGGCCACAGCCTGGTCGTGCGGGCCGGTCGCGGCCTGGGCCTGGTTGCGCGCCTTGATCACCGCGTCGAAGGTTTCCTTCTCGTGGCTGGCATAGCCCTTCACGGTCTCGACCAGGTTCGGGATCAGGTCGTGGCGCTGCTTCAGTTGCACGTCGATGTCGGCGAAGGCCTGGTTGACGCGCTGGCGCATCGCGACGAGGCCGTTATAGGTCATGATCAGCCAGACCACGACGACGACGATCAGTCCAAGGACGACCCAACCCATGGTGTTCTCCTTCGGCACAGGCGATCTTGCGGCTTAGGCGATCTCGCCGGCAACCTTGCATGAAGGACGACGCTAGGGAAGCTGCCGCCACTCGCCGGGAGCGCTTTGCGCCGGTCAGGCTCGCTTTCCGGCGTCCTATCTGAAAGAGGCCGGCGCGTTCTCGGCGAAGGCCGGAATGGCACGGCAATGGCCGGCGATCTCGGCGATGTTAGGCCATTGCGCCACGTCGAGCCCGACGCGGGTGGCACCGACCGCCTGCGGGAACAGCACGATGTCGGCGATGGACGGCCGGTCTCCGACGGTGAAGCGGCCGGTGCGCCGTCGCGCGATCAGCGCTTCGACCGCGCTCAAGCCTTCGCTGACCCAATGCCGGTTCCAGCTCGCGACCTCCTCGGGCCCGACGCCGGGAAGGGTCCTCAGGCGGTTGCCGATCCGTGGCGGCAGCAGCGCGTGGATCTCGGCGGCGATGGCGAGCGCGACCGAGCGTGCGAAGGCCCGCTGCTCCGGCTCTGCCGGCAGCAGCGGCTGCTCTGGCACGATCTGGTCGAGATAGTCGATGATCGCCAATGACTGCGTGATCAGCCAGCCATTGTCAGTCAGCAGGGCAGGCACCAGCCCTTGCGGGTTGAGCGCCCGGTACTCCGGCCGCCGGCTGGCGGCGTCATCGCCGAAGATGGTGACGCGTTCTTCCTCCACCTTGAGCCCTTTCAGGGCGAGCGCGATGCGCACGCGTGCGGTCGCGGACGAGACTTCGTTGAAATAGAGCTTCATGGTTTCCTCCCATTCTTGTCTGGATTGGCGACCTGCTCAGCCGAAGGTGAAGGCGTAGGCGCGGGCGCCGGGATCGAGGAATTCGATGCTGAAGTCGCGGGGCTTCACCGGCCCGTCCTGGCGGATCAGCTGGTAGAGCCGCTCGTCGCTGATCGTGCCGTAGCCGTCGGCGTCGACATCGGCGCCATGGGCGCTGCCGGGCGCGGCGCCGTCGACGGTGACGCGGAAGCGGACCGGCGGGCTGCCGGGCGCGCGGCCCATCACCAGATGCAGGTCGCGGGCATGGAAGCGATGATTGATCCGCCCGCCCGCCTGCTGCGACGCCACGAATTCGCCGGCGACGGTCCAGTTGCCCGACAGGCTCCACTGGTTGAGGCGCGGCGAGGTGGCAGCTTCATAGGTCGCGGGCGCATCGGCCTTGATGCCCCCCGGCGAGGCGAAGCCGTTGCTGCGGGCATGGCCGAGATAGGTCTCGGGCGAGCGCAGATTGGTGAAGTCGGGCGCTCCCTGCGCGCCCTCGGCCGAGACCTTGGCGACGCCGGGTTCGACCTTGCCGCCGGCTTCGGCGAGCAGCGACTGGATCACCCGCTCGGAGGCGGCATAGTCGCCCTCGCCGAATTCGTGATGGCGGGTGCGCCCCTGCGCGTCGATGAAATAGCGCGCCGGCCAGGCCTGGTTTCCGAAGGCGCGCCAGACCGCATAGTCGTTGTCTATCGCGACGGGATAGGTCACGCCGAGCGCGGCGACGGCCTTGCGCACATTGGCGGGGTCCTTCTCGAAGGCGAATTCCGGCGTGTGCACGCCGACCACGACGAGGCCTTGATCCTTGTACTTCTCGGCCCAGGCCCGGACATAGGGCAAGGTGCGCAGGCAGTTGATGCAGGAATAGGTCCAGAAGTTCACCAGTACGACCTTGCCGCGCACGCTCTCGGCCGTGATCGGCTCACGATCGAGCCATTGCTTGGCGCCGAACAGCGGCTTGGCGGCCGGCTGCGCCTGCGCGCTTGCGACCAGTTCCGGCATGCCCGGCGATGCGAGGTCGATCAATCGCTGCTCGATCGCGGCCGTGGCCGGCGCCGACAGGCGGGTGAGGACGCTGCTGTCGAAGCCGAAGGCGATCGCGACGCTGCTCGCGACCACGGCGAGACCGAGGCCGCGGCGTAGCGGGTCGATCGAGGCGGCAGGCCGCCGGACCCAAGCGAGCAGCCGGTTGCCGAGCAGCAGCACGGCGGCGAGCGCGGTGGCAGCGCCGGCGGCATAGGCGAAGAGCAGGAGCGCGGTGGTGAGGCTCGGTCCGCCAAGGGCGGCGCCCGCCAGGATCAGGCCGAGCACCGGACCGGCGCAAGGCGTCCAGAGCAGGCCGGTGGCGACGCCGAGCAAAGCGGATGAGACCGGCCGCAGATCGCTGCGGCCATTCGTGCCCGCCATGCGCGTCAGCCTTTCGCCGAGCGCCGTCAGCGGCGCGGCGAGGCGCGCGGCGAGAGCCGGGAACAGCAGGGCGAGCCCGAACAGGGCGACGAAGCCGAGCGCGATATTGCGGCCATGGCTGTTGAGCGCGATCGCCCAGCTGCCGGCGACGGCGGCTAGGCTCGCGACCCCCGCGAAGGCCAGGGCCATGCCGAGCAGCATCGGCAAGGTGCTGGTCCGAAAGGGCTGGCCGGCCCGTGTCAGCACGAAGGGCAGGACCGGCAGGATGCAGGGGCTGGCGATGGTCAGGACGCCGGCGAGATAGGCGAGGGCGAAGTTCATCGGATCATCTCCTCGAAGAGCGTCAGGAACGAGCCGTGCTGCGGCGTGGCGGAGCATTCGAGGTCGTGATCGGGCCTGGGCCGTAGCTGCGCGGGCCGGTGAAGGCGCTGCAGGTCATCGCGAAGCTCGCGGTCGCGGCCAGCATCGCGGCGGCCAGCAGGCGGCGCAGGGTGGTGGCCGGTTCCGCCTGGGGCTGGGCGGGCGCCTTGACGGCGAGGGGAACAACGCGGGTCATGCCATGCTCCGATCATTTACTTATCGAGCTATTTGATCGCTCGATAAGTAAATGATCGGAAGGCACCGCTCAATCGCTTGAAAATAAATCGTGCATCAAATATCTGTGAGCGATCCTTTTCGGGGAGATGCGCGTTGGCTGACGAGACAGGACAGGCGGATCGGCAGGGTGGAGCCGACAGGCTGCCGGGGCTCGATGAATTCCTCTGCTTCGCGGTCTATTCGACCAATCTCGCCTTCAACCGCGTCTACAAGCCGCTGCTCGACGAACTCGGGCTGACCTATCCGCAATATATCGCGCTGGTCGCCCTCTACGAGGAAGCCGATCAGACCGTCGGCCAGCTCGGCGAAAAACTCTTCCTCGATTCCAGCACGCTGACACCATTGCTGAAGCGGCTTGAAGCGATGGGCGCGGTGACGCGCCAGCGCGACCCGCAGGACGAGCGCCAGGTCCGCATCAACCTGACGGTGCAGGGCCGCGCGTTGCGCGAGCGGGGCAGGGCGGTCAGGGTCAGCATGCAGCGCGCGACGGGCCTCGCTCCCGAGGAGCAGCGTGATTTGCGCGAGGCAATGGTTCGGCTGCGGGGAAATCTCAACGCAGCCGAACATGAACGCCGCTCCTGAGCGGCGGCCCGGTCAGGCCGCGACCGCCGCCAAGCCCAGCGCTGGCTGGATCTCGGCCAGCAGCTCGTAGGAGCGCTTGCGCGCGGTGTGATCGAAGATCGCCGAGGCGACGATCAGCTCGTCCGCCCTGGTCTTCTCGATGAAGGCCTGCAATTGCGCCCGCACGCTCTCGCGCGAGCCGACGAAGGAGCAGGCCAGCATTCGCTGCGCCTGCGCCTTCTCCGGACCAGACCAATAAGCGTCGATGTCGTCGATCGGCTTCGGCAGGAGGCCGCGCCGGTTGCGCAGCATGTCGGTGAAACGCTGCTGGACCGAGGTGAAGAGGCGCTGCGCCTCGGCGTCGGTCTCGGCGACGATGACGTTGCAGCCGACCATGGCATAGGGCTTGTCGAGCTGTGCCGAGGACTGGAAGCGCTCGCGATAGACGGCGAGCGCGTCCATCAGCGCATCCGGCGAGAAATGCGAGGCGAAGGCATAGGGTAGCCCGAGCACGGCGGCGAGCTGCGAGCCGAACAGGCTGGAGCCGAGGATCCAGAGCGGGACATTGGTGTTGGTGCCCGGCACCGCCTGGACCACTTGGTCCGGCTGCAGCGGTCCGAGCAGGGCTTGCAGTTCGAGCACGTCCTGCGGGAAGCGCTCGGAGGCGTCGGCCTCGCGTCGCAGCGCCCGCCAGGTGCGCTGGTCGGTGCCGGGCGCGCGGCCGAGGCCGAGGTCGATACGGCCGGGATAGAGCGTCTCCAGCGTGCCGAACTGCTCGGCGATCACGATCGGCGAATGGTTCGGCAGCATGATCCCGCCGGCGCCGACACGGATCGTCTTGGTCCCCTCGGCGACATAGCCGATCGCGACCGAGGTTGCGGCGCTGGCGATGCCGGTCATGTTGTGGTGCTCGGCCAGCCAGAAGCGGGTGTAGCCGAGCCTTTCGGCATGGCGGGCGAGATCGCGGCTGTTGTGGAGGGCGTCTGCTGCAGTCGAACCCTCGGCAATGAAGGCGAGGTCGAGGATGGAAAGCGGGAACATCGGGCTTTTCCCTTGCATCGCTCCGGCTTGGCGCCGGGCTTCGCGGGGAAAGATCGGGAGCCGCTGCCGCGCCGGCAACCCGTCCGGGCGCATATGCGCCCGGCTCGCGGTGAAGGGTCAGGGGCTGGCGACGGTGAGATAGGGCCCCGGCGCCTTCTCCGATGGGCCAGCCAGCGCCGGTGTCTTGTTGCGGACCGCCGGCAGGCTTTTCAGATAGCTCGCCAGGGCGAGCGCATCGGCATCGGTCAGCTTGCCATAGCTTTGATACGGCATTGCAGGGGCGAGCATGCGCCCGTCCGGCCTGGCGCCGGTACGGACCGCCTTGACGATGTCCTGCTCGCTCCAGCCGCCGAGGCCGGTCTCGACGTCAGGCGTCAGGTTCGGCGGGTAGAAGGTGCCGAGCCCGGGGATCTGGAAGCCGACCTCGGAGCCGGCGAATTTGCGCGCCATGTCCGGCTTGCCGAGGAAGATGCCGGGCGTGTGGCAGCCGCCGCAATCCATGATGTTGGCCAGATACTCGCCGCGCTGGATGCGCTCCTTCGGCGCGGCGGTCTGCGCCTGGGTGACGGCGCCGGTGAACAGGGCGGCGGCGAGGATCGCGGTGCCGGCCAGGAATTTGTGCATTCGGAAGCTCCTTTCACGGCTGCACGCAGATGCGCAGCCGGCTCCGGTTGATGGTGGCGTCAGAACGCTATTCGCGGCCAAAGACGATCCACTCTCCTGCAAATGGCGGGGTTAGTTCGCGCCGGTCGATTGTTGTCATGCATGTGACGTAACGGCAATCGGCCCGAAAGCCTTGCCCTGCGAAGTCGGATCGATTACATCAGCCGCGTCCGAAGGGCCGTGATCGATCACAGCCGGGGGCGGTCGAAATGGCCGGCTCCCGTTTCGTGTTTGGAAAACGGCCTGCCGGATGCGGATCGGCCCCTGCGGCCAGGCGCCGCCGTCCCAAGGGATGGCAAGCTCCATGAGTGGAGCACCGTGCGGACCGGTCCGGTGTGAAACACCAACCCAATCGGCGCCATGCCGGACATCCGCGGGATACGCGGCCGGCGTTCAGGAGCATTTATGTCAGCTGTCGAAAGCTATAGCGCGGGTCGCGAGGATTTCGCCGCCCTGCTCGAGGAATCGTTCACCCGGAACGAGGCCCTCGAAGGGACCGTCATCAAGGGCAAGGTCGTTGCCATCGAGAAGGACATGGCGATCATCGACGTCGGTTTGAAGACCGAAGGTCGCGTCGCCATCAAGGAATTCACCGGCCCGGGCCGGGACGAGGAGCTGAAGGTCGGCGACGAGGTCGAGGTCTATCTCGACCGGATCGAGAACGCGCTCGGCGAAGCCGTGATCTCGCGCGACAAGGCCCGCCGTGAAGAGAGCTGGGTCAAGCTCGAGAAGGCGTTCGAGGCCCGCGAGAAGGTCATGGGCAACATCTTCAACACGGTCAAGGGTGGCTACACCGTCGATCTCGACGGCGCCGTCGCCTTCCTGCCGCGTTCGCAGGTGGATATCCGCCCGATCCGCGACGTCGGCCCGCTGATGGGCCAGCCGCAGCCCTTCGAGATCCTCAAGATGGATCGTCGCCGCGGCAACATCGTCGTCTCGCGCCGCACCGTGCTCGAAGAGACCCGCGCCGAGGCTCGCTCCGAGCTCGTCGCCTCGCTCGAAGAGGGCCAGGTCATCGACGGCGTCGTCAAGAACATCACCGAGTACGGCGCGTTCGTCGACCTCGGCGGCATTGACGGCCTGCTGCACGTGACCGACATGGCTTGGCGCCGCGTCAACCATCCGTCCGAGGTCGTGACCATCGGCCAGACGGTCAAGGTCAAGATCATCAAGATCAACCAGGAGACGCACCGCATCTCGCTCGGCATCAAGCAGCTGCTGGCCGATCCGTGGGATGGCATCGCCGCCCGTTATCCGGTCGGTACGCGCCTGAAGGGCCGCGTCACCAACATCACGGACTACGGCGCGTTCGTCGAGGTGGAGCCGGGCATCGAAGGCCTGATCCACGTCTCCGAGATGTCCTGGACCAAGAAGAACGTCCACCCCGGCAAGATCGTCTCGACCTCGCAGGAAGTCGACGTCGCGATCCTCGAGGTCGATCAGGTCAAGCGCCGCATCTCGCTCGGCCTCAAGCAGACTCTCCGCAACCCGTGGGAGGTCTTCGCCGAGCAGCATCCGAGCGGTTCGGTGGTCGAGGGCGAGGTCAAGAACAAGACCGAATTCGGTCTGTTCCTCGGCCTGGAAGGCGACATCGACGGCATGATCCATCTGTCGGACCTGGACTGGAACCGTCCGGGCGAGCAGGTGATCGAGGAGTACAAGAAGGGCGACATGCTCCAGGCGGTCGTCCTCGATGTCGACGTCGAGAAGGAGCGCATCTCGCTCGGCCTCAAGCAGCTCGGCGGCGATCCCTTCGTGGATGCCGGCGAGTTCAAGAAGGGCCAGGTCGTGACCTGCGAGATCATCGACGTCAAGGAAGGCGGTCTCGACGTCAAGATCGCCGGCACGGACATGACCACCTTCATCAAGCGCGCCGAAATCGCGCGTGATCGTGCCGAGCAGCGCCCCGAGCGCTTCGCGGCCGGCGAGAAGGTCGACGCCCGCGTCATCCTCTTCGACAAGAAGGCCCGCAAGATCCAGGTCTCGATCAAGGCCCTGGAAGTGGCCGAGGAGCGCGAGGCGATGGCCCAGTACGGCTCGGCCGACTCGGGTGCTTCGCTCGGCGACATCCTGGGCGCCGCCCTCAAGAAGGCGACGACCGACAAGAAGTGATCTCGGGCCGCGTCTCGCGGCCTGACCAATCCATCGGCCCGCGCGGAGAAATCCGCGCGGGCTTTTGTTTCGGCTCGAGCATGTTCCGCAAAAGTGGAAGCCACTTTTGCGATGAGAACATGCTCAACTGATTGATTCGGCGCGAACTCTTTCCGTTCGACCATCGGTCGAACGGAAAGCGCGCAGTGGAGGCGAAGATGCAGGACGCAGCGATCGGGATCGATTTCGGCACCACCAACAGCGTGGTCGCGCTCGCACGTCCCGACGGCTCGGTGACGACCCGCAGCTTCGCCACAAAGCAGGGCGCCGTCGACGCCTACCGCTCGGCCCTGATGTTCTGGCGCGAGGGCCGGCCGCCCCACGCCCATGTCACCCATGTCAGCGGCCCCGATGCGCTCGACATGGCGCTCGGCATGACCACCGAGCACCGTTTCCTGCAATCGCTGAAGACGCATCTGTCGAGCCGCGCCTTCCAGGAGACGCGGCTGTTCGGCAAGCTCTTTCGGCTGGAGGACCTGATCGCGGTCTTCCTGAGCGATCTATCGGCCGGCCTCGACGATCTCGGCGAGCGCGCAGTCCTCTCCGGCCGCCCCGTCGTCTTCGCCGGTGATCGCCCGGATGAGGAACTCGCCCTGACGCGCCTCTCGGCCGCCTATGGCAAGGCCGGCATGAGCAAGGTCGACTTCGCCTATGAGCCGCTCGGCGCCGCCTATTGGTACGCCCGCGAGCTCAAGACGCCGCAGACCATGCTGGTCGCCGATTTCGGCGGCGGCACCAGCGACTTCTCGGTGATGCGCTTCGAGCCCGGCGGCAACGGGACCTTGCAGGCGGTCCCGCTCTCCCATGCCGGCGTCGGCGTCGCCGGCGATACCTTCGACTACCGCATCATCGAGCACGCGGTCTCGCCGCTGCTCGGCAAGGGCTCGGACTATCTCTCCTTCGGCAAGCGGCTGCCGATCCCGGCGCATTATCATGCCGCCTTCGCGCAATGGCACCGGCTCTCGCTGATGAAGAGCAGGGAGACCATGACCGAGCTCAAGGCGCTGATCCGCGACGCGGTGGAGCCCGAGCGGCTCGAGAATCTGATGACGGTGATCGAATACGATCTCGGCTATGAGCTCTACCGAGCCGTCTCCGCGACCAAGATCGCGCTCTCCTCGCAGGAGGAGGCGCAGCTCAGCTTCGACCAGATGGGCGTGCGCATCGATCGCACCGTGACGCGGGGCCTATTCGAGCGCTGGATCGCCGAGGATGTCGCGGCGATCGAGGGGGCGCTCGACGAGGCGCTGGCCGCCGCCGGCGTCGCCGGCGACGAGATCGAGGCCGTGTTCATGACCGGCGGCACCTCTTATGTGCCGGCGGTGCGCGCCTTGTTCGACCGGCGCTTCAGCCCGCAGCGTATCCATATCGGCGACGCCTTCCGCTCGGTCGCAAGCGGGCTTGCCCTGCTCGCGCTCGATCGCCAGCGGGCGCTCGCCGCGGCCTGACGCTCAGACCCAGAGATCGTTCTGCGCCGTCCGCGCACCGCCTTCATGGCCGGTGTTGAGCGTGCCGCGCGGCTCGATCAGCAGCATGCAGACCTCCTTTTCGGCGAAAGGCTTGTGCTCCTTGCCCTTGGGCACGACGAACATCTCGCCGGGGCCGACGGTGACCGAACCGTCGCGGAAATCGATCCGCAACGAGCCCTCGATCACGAGGAAGGCTTCGTCGGTCTCCGGATGGTCGTGCCAGATGAAGTCACCTTCGATCCTGACGATCTTGATCTGATAATCGTTGAGCTCGGCCATGACGTGCGGCTGCCATTGCTCGTGAATATGGCCGAGCTTCTCGGCGAAATTGATGGCGCGATAGGTGTTTTCGGGCATCTCGGCTGGGCTCCGATCAAGGTGGCGGCATATTCAGCGCCTGCCATCGCCATGTCTTGAACGATCGTGCAGCGCCCGCCGTGACCGCCGGCGCGACAACTGCTGCCTTGCCCGTCCGGAACCACGGGGCTACATCACAGGCCCCGCCAACCGGAGCCGCCGACAATGTCGTCCGATGCCGATCTGCTCGCCGATCGTCGCAGCCTGCGGCGCAAGCTCTCGCTCTGGCGGCTGCTCGCGCTGGTCGGCGTGGTCGCCCTGATCGTCGCCGGCGCGCTCGCCTGGAGCGGACGCCTGCCGGGCAGCACCGCCCAGGCGCATATCGCCCGCGTCACCGTCTCCGGCTTCATCTCCGGCGATCGCCGCACGCTCGAGCTGATCAAGTCGTTGGAGGACAGCCGCGCCAGTGCCGTGCTGCTCAGCATCGACAGCCCCGGCGGCACCGTGACCGGCTCCGAAGCAATGTACGATGCGATCCGCCGCCTCGCCGCCAAGAAGCCGGTCGTCGCGGTGGTCGACGGCATGGCCGCATCCGGTGGCTACATCGTCGCGCTCGGCAGCGAGCGCATCGTCGCGCGCCAGACCTCGATGGTCGGCTCGATCGGCGTGATCGCCCAGATCCCCAATGTCGCAAGACTCCTCGACACCATCGGCGTCAAGGTCGAGATCACCCGTTCGAGCCCGCTCAAGGCGGCCCCGAGCGGGTTGGAGCCGACCTCGCCCGAAGCTGCCGCCGAGACGGCGCGCGTGATCGCCGACAATTACGACTGGTTCAAGCGGCTGGTCGGCGAGCGTCGCAAGCTCGCCGAGCCCGAGATCGCCGCGGTATCCGACGGGCGTGTCCATTCCGGCCGCCAGGCGGTCAAGCTCAAGCTCATCGACGAGGTCGGCAGCGAGCGGGAGGCGATCGCCTGGCTCGAGCGTGAGAAGGGGGTCGGCAAGGATCTGCCGGTGCGCGACTGGCGTCGCCGCAACGAATCCTCGTCCTATGGACTATGGAGCGCGAGCGAGGCGATGGCCCGCGCCGCCGGCCTGGAGACGCTGGCAGTGCTGATCTCGCGTGCTGCTGAAACTCCGATCGGGCTACGGCTTGACGCGCCCTTGGCGCTCTGGCAGCCTGCCGTCGAAAAGTGACGATGTTACAAGCGGTTATATTGGACCCATGATAAAATCAGAACTCGTCCAGCGCATTGCCGAGCGCAACACCCATCTCTACCAGCGGGATATCGAGAACATCGTCGGCTCGATCCTCGACGAGGTCGTCAAGGCGCTCGCGCGCGGCGATCGGGTCGAGCTGCGCGGCTTCGGCGCCTTCTCGACCAAGGAGCGCGCTGCTCGCGTCGGCCGCAACCCGCGTACCGGCGATTCCGTCAAGGTCGATCAGAAGTTCGTGCCGGTCTTCAAGACCGGCAAGGAGCTGCGCATGCGGCTGAACGGCAAGGCCTGAACGGGCCGGAGGAGCGGGATGAAGGCTTTCTTCAAGGCGCTGGTGCTCGTTCCGGTCGCGCTGGTCGTGGTGCTGTTCTCGGTGGCGAACCGCGCCCCGGTCCGGGTCTCGCTCGATCCGATCAGCCGCGACGCGCCGGCGCTCGCCCTCGATCTGCCGCTCTTCGCCGTGATCCTCGCTGCCATCGCCGTCGGCATCCTGATCGGCGGCTTCGCCTCCTGGCTGGCGCAGGGCAAGCATCGCAAGGCCGCCAGGGTCAATCGTCGCGAGGCCGAGAAGCTGCGAGGCGAGGCGCAGTCGCTGCGTGCCGCCGTGCCGGATTCGGCGCTGCCGGCGCTGACCAACCGTATCTGAAGCGCTCGCGATGCGCTTCTTCTCCGCCGCCGAGATCGACGGTCTCCTGAATTTCCCGGCGCTGATCGATGCGCTTGCCGACGCCTTCCGCGGCGACATCGTCACGCCCGTGCGCCATCACCATGAGATCGAGCGCCCGGATGCGGCCGCGACGCTGCTGCTGATGCCGGCCTGGACGGCCGCGGAGGCAAGACCTGCCTTTCTCGGCACCAAGGTCGTCACGGTTTTCCCCGGCAATGCCGCGGCGAGCCTGCCGAGCGTGATGGGCAGCTACCTGCTGATGGATGGTGCGAGCGGCGCGCCGCTCGCGGCGCTGGACGGGGCACGCCTGACATTGTGGCGGACCGCTGCGGCCTCGGCGCTCGCCTCGCGCATGCTGGAGCGCCCGGATTGCAAGCGGATGCTGATGGTCGGTGCCGGCGCGCTCTCGACCTTCTTGGTCAAGGCGCATCGCAGCGTCCGCAATTTCGAGGAGATCGCGATCTGGGCGAGGCGGCCCGACGCTGCGGCAGAAGTCGTTGCCGATCTGGCGCGCGACGGCATCGAAGCGCGTGTCGCCGAGAACCTGGAGGCCGAGGCGCGCCAGGCCGATCTGATCTCCTGCGCGACCCTGTCGCGCGAGCCGCTGATCCATGGTCGCTGGCTGAAGCGCACTGCCCATCTCGATCTGGTCGGAGCCTTCAACCTGTCGATGCGCGAGGCCGATGACGAGGCGCTGCAGCGCGCCCATGTCTTCGTCGATACCGAAGCTGCGCTCAATGAGGGCGGCGATGTCGCCGTCGCGATCAAGGCGGGCGCTTACACTGCAGAGCAGGTCTCGGGCACGCTGGCCGGCCTTTGCCGTGGGCAGTACGACACCGCGGCCGAGCGCGACGACGTGACCTTGTTCAAATCGGTCGGCACTGCGCTCGAAGACCTCGCTGCCGCCATGCTGGTCTGGAAGCTGGCGAACTGAAGCGCGGCACGTTGTGCCGCGCTTGTTCCGTCATCAGACCCTGACGGCCGGGCCGCCGAGCGCCCCGAGCAGCCACAGCACGATCACGATCGTCAGCACGAGGCCGACCACGCCGCCGAGGCCGGCGCCGCCATAGCTGCGATGGCCGTAATACCCGCCGCCGCCGAGCAGGATGAGGAGCAGGATGATGATGAGCAGGGTGGACATGGTTCGCGCCCCTTCTTTCGTCCGCCCGCGTCCTCGCCGATCGGCGGGCGGGCGTTCCAAGAACGTCGGGCGCGAACGGTAAGTTCCGTTGAAGACAACTGGTTAGCCAGTCCAGCTTTTGGAATCGACGGTAACTGGCGGCTGAGCGGGTGTCTCCTCCTCCTGTTCAGGCTCTGTGGCTCTGCGTCTTAGCAGCGACCTAGGAACTGGAACCAGATCCCAGCGATAGACATGGATCGCCTCGATGAGGCGGTCCCTGCTCACCAAAAACTGAAAAGCCAGAAAGACGGTCCGTGGATCGGTGTCGGACTCACGCGGCTCGATCTTCATTATGTTCGTAGAGATGTCGATCGATCGAATGTTTTGCCAAGCTGTGAAGCGGCGCTTGAACGACCATACTCGGATGCCGCTCTCGTCAAGAACCGCGATAGGCACGCGGAAGATGACTGCGGTTACCAGTAAAATGAAACAAATGCCGCTGGCTCCTACTACGAGCCATGCCAGCGACATACGAACTTCCAAGGGTAAGCTGTCGAACCACGTTGACTTGAGTGTTCCAAGTGGCTTGCCAATTCTCTGGTTCGTCCAGAGTCCAATATGAAGCGCTAGCGCCGACATCGTTAGCGCTAGCACTCCCTCCGGACCAGCATGAATTCGGATGCTTTTGGGGGACATAGGATGGTGATAGCACGCGGGAGTTGCGGGCGCGTTACTCCGCCTTGATACCGACCTCGCGGATCAGGCTGACCCATTTCGTCTGCTCCGTGCGCACGAAGGCGGCGAGCTCCGCCGGCGTGTTGCCGACCGGCTGGGCCGCGAGCTGGTCCATTTTGCCGCGCATCACGGGGTCGGCGATCGCCGCCTTGGTCTCGGCCTGCATCCGGTCGATGATCGCCTGCGGCGTCTTCGCCGGCGCGAACAAAGCGAACCAGGAGGAAACGTCGAAGCCCGGCACGAGATCGTTGATCGGCGCGAACTCGGAGGCGGTTGGCGCGCGCTGGGCGGTGGTGACGCCGAAGCCGCGCACCGTGCCGGCCCGGACCTGCGGCAGCGCCGCGGTGATGTTGTCGAACATCAGGTCGACGCGCCCGCCGATCAGGTCCTGCATCGCCTGGGCCGAGCCGCGATAGGGCACATGCACCATCTTGATGCCGGTCAGCTTCTGGAAGAGCTCGCCGGCGAGGTGGATCGAGGTGCCGACGCCGGAGGAGGCATAGGTGAGCTTGCCCGGATTGGCCTTGCCGTAGGCGATCAGCTCGGCCGTGTCCTTGACCTTGAGCGCCGGGCTGACGACGAGCAGGTTCGGCACCAGCGCGACCATGGTGATCGGCGCGAAATCGGTGAGCGGATCGTAATTGACCTTGGCGTAGAGCGCCGGGTTGGCGACGAGGCCGACCGAGACGATCAGCAGCGTGTCGCCGTTCGGCTCGGAGCGCGCCACTGCCTCGACGCCGATATTGCCGCCGGCGCCGGCCCGGTTCTCGACCACGAAGCTCGCTCCGAGCGCCTGCCCGACCTTGTCGGCGACCAGCCGGCCGAGGATGTCGGTGGCGCCGCCGGCCGTGAACGGTACCACCAGCTTCGGCGTGCGTCCCTGCGGCCAGGCGCCTTGCGCATGGCCGGCCGCGGGCAAGGCGAGCGAAGCGCCGAGGCCACCGAGCAGCGTGCGGCGGTCGAGAGAAAAGCGGCTCATCGTCTTGCGTCTCCTCCATAGGCGTTCGCCGGAGGGCTTGCCGCCCGTTCTTCGGCAGCGCAGACGCTGCCGGCTCTCGCGCGCCCTGTCCAGCCCATTGAGCGGGCCGCGGCTTGACCTCGGTGCGAAGGGCCTGCGATTCTGCCGCCATGCAGCCGCTTCGCCGCTTCGCCCCCCTGATTCTCCTGCCGATGCTGATCGCGGCCGGCACAGCCCGAGCTCAATCCACCGCCGAGGCGGAGGCGAAGACCCGGGCCGCCAACATCGCGGCTTATCCCGATGCGGCGCGCGCCTTGTTCGGCCAGAAGACCACGCCTGCCGCCTTGAGGGCTCGTTCGATCGGCTCCTATGCCCGCGGCTGCTTGGCGGGCGCGACGGCGCTGCCGGTCGACGGCGAGAACTGGCAGGTCATGCGCCTCGCCCGCAACCGCAACTGGGGCCATCCCGAGCTGATCTCCTTCCTCGAGCATTTCGCCCGCGAGGTGCCGAAGATCACCGGCTGGTCCGGCCTCCTGGTCGGCGACATCTCGCAGCCACGCGGCGGGCCGATGCTCACCGGCCATGCTTCGCACCAGATCGGGCTCGATGCCGATATCTGGCTGACCCCGATGCCGAAGACGCGCCTCGACAGCGACGACCGCGAGAACATGTCGGCGATCAACATGGCCCGCTCCGACTGGCGCGACGTCAATCCGAAGAACTGGACGCCGGCGCATACCCGGCTGATCAAGGCCGCGGCGAGCGAGCCGCGCGTCGAGCGCATCTTCGTCAACCCGGCGCTCAAGGTCGCGCTCTGCCGCGAGGCCGGCTCGGACCGGACCTGGCTCAACAAGGTCAGGCCGATCTGGGGCCACAACTACCATTTCCACATCCGCCTGAGCTGCCCGGCCGGCATGGAGGGCTGCCAGGGCCAGGAGCCACCCAATTTCGGCGATGGCTGCGGCGCGGAGCTCGATGGCTGGGTCGAGAAGCAATATCAGGCGATCTTCAACCCGCCCAAGCCGAAGCCGGGCCCGAAGCCGAAGCCCAAGCCGCCGATGTCGCTCGACGCGCTTCCGGCCGAGTGCCGGCAGGTGCTGGTGTCGCGCTGAGGCATAGTGCGGCCAGCCCGTCCTCTGTCATAGTGCTGCTCCAGGCTGGCCGTGCGCCACGCATCTCGCGCCGCGCCCGGCTTCGCTGCCGACAGAGGAGGACGCGATGAGTGCCAGGCCGACCATCGTTCTCGTTCATGGCTTCTGGGGCGGGGCCGCTCACTGGAGCAAGGTCATCGTAGAGCTGGCTCGGAAGGGGCATTCCGAGCTGCGGGCCGTCGAGATGCCGCTGACCTCGCTCGCCGACGATGCCGAGCGTACTCGCAAGATGGTGAAGCAGCAGGCGGGACCGGTGCTGCTGGTCGGCCATTCCTATGGCGGCGCCGTCATCACCGAGGCGGGCGACCTGCCGAACGTCGTCGGTCTCGTCTACATCGCGGCCTTCGCGCCGGATGCCGGCGAGAGCCCGGGCGGTATTACCCAGGCGACGCCACCGGCAGCGATCGCCAATGTCGCTCCCGACAGTGACGGCTATCTCTGGATCAACTACGGCAAGTTCCACGAGAGTTTTTGCCAGGATCTCGGCGCCGACGAGGCGCTGGCCATGGCGGTCGGGCAGAAGGCGCCGCTGGCGTCGACCTTCGGCGATACGATCACCGCGCCGGCCTGGAAGGTGAAGCCGAGCTGGTACCAGCTCTCCACCGACGATCGGATGATCCATCCGGACAACCAGTATCGCATGGCCGAGCGGATGAAGCCGCGCCGCATCCTCACGCTCGACGCCAGCCATGCCTCCCTGGCCTCGCGGGCTGGAGAGGTCGCGGCCTTGATCGACGAAGCCGCTCGCGAGGTCGCCAGGGCCTAGGAAAAGCGGGGGTTGCGGCGACCCGCATGGCAGGTCGCCGCGGCAGTCCTAGCGCCGCAACGATCCGGTCTGCTGCCCCTGCGGCCGGTAGGCGAACGGGTCGTTGCGCGGGTTGATCGGTGGCTCCTCGCCCGGCTGGGCGCTGTCGATGATGCCATTGCCCTCTTCGTCGCCGACGATCAGCTCCTCGGTTGGCGGCGTCGAGCCCGGCAGCTGCAGCGGCCCGCGCATCTCGCTCGGCGTCGGCTGCGGCTGGTAGCGCTGGCTCATCTGCGGCTCCGGCGCCTCCTCGATATAGCGCCGCTGCGCCTCGAGGCCGCCGTGCTGCTGATGCGCGACCGGGTAGCCGCCGCTGACCGAGCCCGGCGGACGCAGGCCACCGCTCGGCTGGCGCAGCAGGCCGCCGGAATTGCTCGCCACCATCGGCGGCGGCAGGCTCTGACGCGTATCATGCTGCTGCTGTTGCATCGCCATCCGGTCCGGCCGCGCCGGGTCCGGCGGCGGCAGGTTGTAGTTGGGCTCGTATTTGATCACCGGTTTGCAGATGTGCCGGCCCTTGGCGTGGCGCGCCAGGTCGATGTGGAAATGGTCGTAATGCAGCGGGTCGGCGCCGGGGCCGAGCACGGTCGAGAAATGCTCGCAGGCGCCGACGAAGATCTCGCGCAGGAAGGCCTGCTCCTCGGGCGCGCCGCGCCAGCCATCCTTGACGGTGACGACGCGGTTGTCGTTCAGCCGGAAGGAGAACACGTCGACGGCATTGCCGAAGGCGTGTTCGGAGGTGCGGGTCGTGGCGGTGCCGTTGTTCATGGCGCGGCAGGAATAGGAGCCGGCGCGGATCTCGATCACCTGCGCGCCGAGCACGTTCATCGCCGCCGGCTGCACCACCTCGTTGAACCATTTGTCGGTGGTCGCGACGACAGGACAGGCGAGCGTCGCATTGCTGGTCAGGGCGACGCTGCCATTGGCGAAGGCCGCCACCTTGAGCGGCTTCTCCATGCCGCAGGTACCGGGCCCGTCGATCGCCTTGCCGCGCAGGCTGACATAGGCCGAGAGCTGCACCTGGCCCGAGGCCAGGCACTGGGCTTCGGCCTGGTCACGCCAGGGCGCGCGCTGCGGCTTCTGGAACTTGCCGCAGCCGGCAAGGCCGGCGCCGATGACGCCGAGCGCGAGGAGAGTGAGATGAACGCGACGCATGATCGATCAAATGCGAGGCGTTGGGTGAACGGTTTGTTGACCGGCTGCGTCCTGGAAGCCACGGGCGGATTAACTTTGCCGATGGCGTTAAGCAGGGGTTAATCCCGTATGGCGGGCGTTAACGCGCTGCCGCCGTGGCTTGCCCGAAGGCGACCTTGTTCATCAGGCGGCCCGGCGTCAGGGTGAAGGCGCCGGCCACGACCAGTCCGGCGAAGAGCCAGAGCATCGTGGCGCGATGGCCGGCGATGTCGCCGCGTCGGCGCAGGATGATGGCGCGGGGCAGGCTCACGATCGTCAGGATGCTGAGCAGGTGGATCGCGCTGAAGTGCCCGTTGCTGGTGATGAAGGCCGAGCTGAGCGCCGTCACCGCCATCGCCACCACGAAGATCCAGCCGACGAGGCGATGGCGCGCCGTGCCCTTGCGCATGACGAGGACGGTGAGGCCGGCCGCCAGCGAGGTCAGCGCTGCCAGGGCATGCAATTGCATGACGGCCGGTGCGGTGAGCAGCGGAACGAGCGTCATCGCGATATCCTCGCGGGCGATAGTGGCATCGAGCATCGCATCGAGATGTGAATCCTGCGTAAGCCAGTTGGCGTTTGCGCAAGCTTGGCCCGGTTGCGTCGGCCGAAGCGCCGCCCCAAGTTACGCCCCAACGTCATGGCCTCGCGCCATCGGCGTCCCGCCGACAGGGTGCGCCAGGCAACGCCGGTCACGCCCGCCATCCGAGGAAAATCTCTCGATGTCCGATCTTTCCGCTTTCGCGATCACGCAGCGCTGGCCGGCCCAGCATCCCGACCGCTTGCAGCTCTATTCGCTGCCGACCCCCAACGGCGTGAAGGTCTCGATCATGCTGGAGGAGACCGGCATCCCCTACGAGCCGCACACCATCGACATCGGCAAGAACGAGACCTGGACGCCGGAATTCCTCTCGCTCAATCCGAACGGCAAGATCCCGGCGATCATCGATCCCAACGGCCCCGGCGGGAAGCCGTTCGGCCTGTTCGAGTCCGGCGCGATCCTGGTCTATCTCGCCGACAAGGCCGGCAAGTTCCTGCCGACCGATCCGGCAGCCCGCTACGAGACCCTGCAATGGGTCTTCTTCCAGATGGCGGCGATCGGCCCGATCTTCGGCCAGCTCGGCTTCTTCCATAAGTTCGCCGGCCGCGAATACGAGGACAAGCGCCCGCGCGATCGCTACGCCAATGAGAGCAAGCGCCTGCTCGGCGTGCTCGAGACCCGGCTTGCCGGCGGCGACTGGCTGATGGGCGACGAATACACCATCGCCGACATCGCGGCGCTCGGCTGGGTCCGCAACCTCGTCGGCTTCTACGGCGCCGGCGAGCTGGTCGAGTACGACAAGCTCAAGCTCGTCCCGCAATGGCTGGAGCGCGGACTGGCGCGTCCGGCGGTGCAGCGCGGCCTGGAGATCCCGAAGCGTCCGGGCTGAGGGGGCGATACCGTCATGGTCGGGCTTGTCCCGACCATCCACGTCTTCCTTCACCGAATGCGGTGTTCAAGACGTGGATGCTCGCCACAAGGGCGAGCATGGCGGCGCCTCAATACTTGATCACCCCGAACCGCCGGAACGCATCGTGGATGCGGTCGGCATAGGCGTTGAAGCTCGGATAGTCGCCGAGATGGGCCGGGCGCGGCCGCGGCAATTCGATCTTGATCTCGTCGACTATCCGGCCGGGCGTCGGCGACATCACCAGCACCCGGTCGGAGAGGCCGATCGCCTCTTCGATCGAATGGGTGATGAAGACCACGGTCTTGGCCGTCTCCAGCCAGAGCATTTCGAGATCGTGCCGGATCTGCGTGCGCGTGATCGCGTCGAGTGCGCCGAAAGGCTCGTCCATCATCAGCACAGACGGGTTGTGGATCAGCGCGCGCGCGATCGAGACACGCTGGCGCATGCCGCCGGAGAGCTGCTTGGGATAGCGGTCGGCGGCATGGCTGATGCCGAGCTTGGCGAAGAGCTCGAGCGCCCGCTCTTTGGCTGGCGCCAATGGCAGGCCGCGGATCTCGGCCTGCAGTATGACGTTCTCCAGCGCCGTCCTGAATTCCAGCAGGAGATGGTCCTGGAAGACGATGCCGATATCGGTGAGTGGCTCCGTGAGTGGCTTGCCGTTGACCAGGAGTTCGCCGCCGCTGGTCGGGATCAGCCCGGCTGCCATCAGCATGAACGTGCTCTTGCCGCAGCCGGAGGGGCCGATCAGGCTGACGAACTCACCGCTCCGGATGTCGAGGTTGAGACCGTCGACGGCCGTGAAGCCGCCGAAGGTCTTGATGATGCCGCGCCCCTCGATCGAGGCCGCGGGAGAGGCGACTGCCGTGCTCACGAGCAGGCCGGTGCCGAGGCCGGCAGCAGCTCGGTCGTGTAGTAGTCGCTGATCGGCTTGTCCTTGGGCAGGCCGAGATATTGCGTCAGCAGGTCGAAGCTCACGCTCCAGTTCTTTTCCGGCACCTTGCCGAGCGAGGTTGCGCCGGGCGCGCAGAGCAGCTTGTTGACGACGTCGAACTGCGCCAGCACCTGCGCCTTCTTCACCGAGGGGAACTGCGCGACGACGGCGTCGGCGGCGGCGTCCGGGTTCTTGCGGGCGGCGTCCCAGCCCTGCAGGCTCGCCTCGATGAACTTCTTGTAGAGCTCGGCATCGGCCTTGATCTTGTCGTCGCGGGCGATGATCGAGAGGCCGACGGTCGGCACGCCGACATCGCGGTAGAAGATGTCGCGCACCTTGAAGCCGCGCTCGCGGATCTGCACCGAGTGGAAATCGGCGCCGCCGAGGATGGCGTCGACCTTCTTCTCCAGCAGCGCGCCGACGAAGGCGCCGGGATCGATGTTGATGACGTCAACCTTGCCCTTGTCGATGCCGTTGCTGGCGAGGATCGCGTCGAGCAGCGTCGTCTGCGCCGTGCCGGGCTGGACCGCGAGCTTCTTGCCGACGAGGTCCTTGGGCGAGGCGATGCCGCTGTCTTCCAGCGCGATGATGGCGAAGCCGTTGGTCTGCAGCACCGGCGCGACGATCTTCACCGGCGCGCCCTTGGTGCGCAATTGCATCGCGGCCGGCGCGTCGGCGAAGCCGACATCGGTCTGGCCCGTCGCGACCATCTGCGCGGTCGTGCCCGAGCCCTTGCCTTCCTCGATTGTCAGGTTGATGCCGGCCTTCTCATAGAGGCCCATCTGCTTTGCCATCATGAAGCCGGCGTTGGGCGCGGCCGCGAGGAAGTTCAGCGTGATCTTCATCGGCTTGCCGGCTTGGGCGAAAGCCACGCCGCTGCTGAGGGCGAGGATCGCGGCGGTGGTCAGCAAGGTCCTGCGTTTCATCGGTCTATCCTCCCTATAGTGCCGGTTGGCTCCGGCGAGATGGCGATCGGATCAGCCCTTGCGCTGCCAGGGCATCAGCAGCACTTCGAGCCAGTCGACTAGGTAGCTGAACAGGATGCCGACGGCCGACAGCGCCACCAGGCAGGCGAAGATCAGCGGCATGTCGAGGAAGCTCGTGCCGCGCAGCAGCAGGTAGCCGAGGCCGGCATTGGCGCCGACGAACTCGCCGACGATCGCGCCCGTCGCAGCGAACACGGCCGAGACCTTGAGACCGGAGAAGATGTAGGCCAGCGCCGCCGGCACCCGGACATAGCGGAAGGTCTGCCAGGCGGAGGCGCCCATCGAGCGGGTCAGATAGAGCACACGCTCGTCCAGCGCCCGGAAGCCGGTCATGCTCGCGACCAGTGTCGGGAAGAAGCAGAGCAGGAAGGTCAGCAGCACCTTCGGGAACAGGCCGAAGCCGAACCAGACGACGAAGAGCGGCGCGATCGCGATCTTCGGCACCAGCTGGAAGAAGACGATCACCGGATAGATCGCCTTCTCCAGCAGCTTCACCGAGACGATCACATAGCCGAGCGGGATCGAGATCACCGCCGCCATCAGGAAGCCAAGCACGATCTCGTTCGCTGTCACCAGCGTGTGCCGGAAGATGTCGGCGCGGTCGATCCAGAGCCGCTCGAAGAAGGCGCTCGGAACCGGCAGGATGTATTCGGGGATGCCGGCCATCGGCACCAGCAGCTGCCAGGCGACGAGCAGCACGGCGAAGCTCGCCAGCGGCCAGGCGAAGGCCGAGGCCCAGGCGGCTGCCTTGCCGGGGTTCTGCGGCGTGCCGGTGGTGGTTGCGCTGTCGCTGCTCATGCTGATGTCCCTGTCGGCAGCACGCGCAGGGCCACCTCTGTCGAAACGGCGGGGAGGGCGCCGATCTGGCGCCGCCTGAGCGGCCAGATCGCCGCCATTTCTCCCGCGGCCGTGGCGAGCGCAGCCGCGATTTCGCCGCGGCGGGCCTCGTGCATGCGCGGCAAAGGCCCGGCGACGCTGAGCGTGCCGGCGACGGGGGCGCCCGCATCCGGCCCGGCGCGGAAGGTCGTCGCCATCGCGACAGTGCCGATCTCGCCCTCCTCGACGGCCAGCGCATAGCCGCGGCTGCGGGTTTCACCGAGATGCCGCCGCAAGGCATCGACATCGCCGAGCGCGTTTGGGCCGGTACGCCCCTCAGCATCGAAGCCGCGTGCGCAGACGATGCGCAGTGCTTCCGCTTCGGGCAGCGAGGCGAGCCAGGCCTTGCCGGTGGCCGTCGCGTGCAGGACGATGCCCATTCCCATCGGCGGCTCGTAGCGCAGGCCGGCGGTCGCGCCCTGTGCGCGAGCGATCCAGGTCAGGCTCTCGCCTTCGACTACGGCGAGGCGGCAATATTCGCGGGTGGTGCGGGCGAGCGCATCGAGCACGATCTGGCCGGCATCGGGCAGGCCGCGCAGATCGAGATTGCGGAAGGCGAGCTGGGACAGCTTCAGCGTCAGCCCATAAGCGCCTGATTGCTGGTCCTGCGTGACGAAGCCACGTTCGGCGAGGGTCGCGAGCAGTCGGTGGGTCGCGCTGACCGGCAGGTCGAGCCGCTCGGCTAGCACGGTCAGGTCGGCGCCGTCGGCCTCGCCGGCCAGCGCCTCCAGCAACTTGAATGCACGCTCGACCGCCGCGATCGTCACCCGTTCCCGCCCGTCTTTCGCTTAGAATTGGAAATCATTTCCAATTTGGATTTCATTTTCGTATAGAGAGGAGGCGAGGCCGAGTCAACGCGCCGCGCGGGACGAGCCCGGTGGAGGGAATGATGAGCCTGGCAGGTGAGGGGGCGGTCGCGATCTGGCACGACATCGCGCCGGAGGGCAGGGCGGAATTCTACGCCTGGCATGGCGAGGAGCACATGCCGGAGCGAGTCGGAATTCCCGGCTTCCTGCGCGGGCGCCGCTATGTCGCCATCGACGCCGAGCTCGAATTCTTCAACCTGTACGAGGCGCAGAGCGTCGAGGTGCTGAAAGGGCAGGACTATACGGCGAGGGTCAATGCGCCGACGCCCTGGACCCTCTCGGCCGTCAGGCATTTCCGCTCGGTGGCGCGCGCGATCTGCCGCGTCGCCCATACCAGCGGCCCCGCCCAGGGCGGGCTGATGGCCACCCTGCGCTACGATGTGCCGGATAATATCGCCTCGGCCCACAAGGCGGCGCTGTTGCGGGGGCTGGTGCCGGACCTGCTCGCCACCCGCGGCGTCGCCGGCGTTCACCTGCTGACGGCGGATGCGCAGGCGAGTGGCGTCGCCACTGCCGAACAGAAGGCGCGCGGCGTCGCCAATGCCGTGCCACGCTGGGTGCTGCTGGTCGAAGGCTGGGGCGATGAAGCCGAGTTCGCCGCGCTGGCGCGCGATCAGCTTTCGGCGGGGGAGTTGCAGGCGCTCGGCGGCGAGGGGCCGTTCTCGCTCGGCCTCTACCGCCACCAGATCACCCGGGCCAAGACCGCCTGGAGCGCCGGCTGATGAGCGTGCGGCATGATCTTTCCGGCCGCCATGCGGTCATTACCGGCGGCGCCGGCGGACTCGGCCGCGGTATCGCCAAAGCGCTGATTGAGGCCGGCGCCAGCGTCGAGCTTTGGGATCAGGATGGGGGCGGCCTGGCGCAGGCCGTCGCCGAGCTCGGGCGCCGGGCCAGCAAGCGCCAGCTCGACATCCGCGATGCCAACGCCGTCGAGGCGGCAGCCGATGCCGCGATCTCGGCACATGGCCGCATCGACATCCTGATCAACAATGCCGGCGTGCTCGGCGAAGTGAAGCCGATCTGGGAGACGACGCCGGAGAATTTCCAGCGCGTCCTGCAGGTCAACCTGTTTGGCGCCTATCTGGTGACGCGGGCGATCGTCGGCCGGATGCTGCGGCAGGAGCCGCGGCGCTCGCCGGACGGCCACCCTCTGCGCGGCCATGTCGTCAACATCGCTTCGATCCAGGGCAAGGAGGGCATGGCGATGGCCGCCGCCTATTCCGCCTCGAAAGCCGGGCTGATCGCGCTGACCAAGAGCGTCGCCAAGGAGACGGCGAAGGAAGGCATCATCGTCACCGCCGTGACGCCGGCCGCCGCCGAGACGGCGATGGCGAAGGAAATCTCGGCCGAGCGGCGCGCCGACATCCTGTCGCGCATCCCGATGGGACGCTTCGTCGAGGTTGCGGAAGCGGCGCGGCTGGTGCTCTGGCTCTCCAGCGACGATTGCTCCTTCTCGACCGGCGGCATCTTCGATCTTTCCGGGGGCCGCGCGACCTATTGAACGGCGCACTGCGGTGCGCCGGCTGCATACCCTGTCTGTGGGAGCTCGTTCCTGGCTTCCTTCAGGCTTGGGGCCTGTGCCAGCATGGCCACATCGGCGGCACGGCCGCGGGATTCCAGGGACAGATCCATGCTTTCGGTTCGCGATATCGCTCGCCGCGTCGCCAATGGCGAGGTTTCCGCCCAGGCTGCCCTCGCAGACAGCGAGCGTCGAATCGACGAGCGTGATGCTGATCTGCGCGCCTTCGCTGCCCGCCCCGAGGCCCTTGTGGCCGGTGAGGGGCCGCTCTCCGGTGTCGCTGTCGGGGTCAAGGACATCATCGACACCGCCGACTTGCCGACCGGAATGGGCTCTTCGATCTATGACGGCCATCAGCCCAAGGCGGATGCGCCGATCGTGATGGCGCTGAAGGCAGCCGGTGCGACGGTGGCGGGCAAAACCCAGACCACCGCCTTCGCTTTCCTCGACCCGGCCCCGACCCGTAACCCGCACGATCCTTCGGCGAGCCCGGGCGGCTCCTCGGCCGGCTCGGCCGCTGCTGTCGCTGCCAGCCTGATCCCGCTCGCGATCGGCACCCAGACCGGCGGCTCGGTGATCCGCCCCGCCGCCTATTGCGGCGTCGCCGCGATCAAGCCGTCCTATGGCCTGCTGCCGAGCGTCGGCGTGAAGCCCTTTTCCTGGTCGCTCGACACGCTCGGCCTGATGGCGGCCAGCGCCGGCGACCTCGGTTTCGCTCTGGCGGCGCTGACCGGGCGTGCCGATCTTGATGCATCCGAGGCTGCGCTGGACGGGCTCAGGCTCGGTCTCTGTCGGCAGGAATTCACCGACAGGCCGGAACCGTCCTGTGAAGGGGCGCTGCAGCGCATCGCCGACTTCGCCCGCAAGGGCGGCGCGACTGTCCTGGATATAGCGACGCCGGCAGAGCTCGCCGAAACCTTCCACGCCCATGGCCCGCTTCAGAATTGGGAAGCGACGCAGGCGCTCGCCTGGGAATACGCCAACCGTCGCGACGACCTGCCGCCGAAGCTGCGCGCCTATCTCGACGAGGCCCGTGCCACTACGCCGGAAGTTTACGATGCGGCGCGGGCTACCGCCAGGCGCGGCCGGCACGCAGCCGAGCGCTGGCTCGGCGAGGTCGATCTGGTGCTGACCTATGCAGCGCCGGGCGAGGCCCCGGAGACCCTTGCCTCGACCGGCGATTCCAAGTTCAACCGGCTCTGGACGCTGCTCGGCACGCCCTGCCTGACCGTCCCGCTGATGCGCGGCCCGCGCGGTCTGCCGGTCTCCTTCCAGCTCGTCGGGCGCTTCGGTGACGATGCCCGCGTCATCGCCGTGGCGCGGGCGCTCGAACGCCTGATCCTGATGCCGGCATGACGATACCTCGGCGAGAACTGGGCGCTGGTCCCGCGTGGGACAATATTGCGCTGCAACAACTTCGGCTCGATTGTGGCAGAAAGGATTTATGCTGCACTTGCCAATACTAAAAGCTTCTCTCGGGAAGGTCTTGTTCGGAACTATCCACAAAGCAGTTCAATGATTTAACCACTGATTAAGGACGCTTCTCTGGTGCGGTGCCGGCTGCGGCTACGCAGCCACTTGCGGCGGCCGCCGTTTCTGCTAGCTTCCATGTCAGGTCAATGACAAAGGAGGGTTCACATGAACCTCGCGCTAAGTCTCGACCGGTTGGCCATGGGTGCGGCATTTGCGCTGGTTCTGGCGATCGTGATCGGAGCGTTCTGACGGGGAAGTCAGTCTCGAGTCGAAAAGACCATTAAGCCAATTGGAAAGCGTCGCGGGAGAGGCCCCGCGGCGCTTTTCCTTTTGGGGTCTTCCGGATGCAGTGAAGCCGCGGCTCCGTTCAGCTTTCCGGGCAGGGGTTCTCGGTCACTTCCCAGGACATCATGTTGATGACCCGGCCGCAGGTGGCCAGGCGCCGGCCCAAAGTCGTGCGGATGCAGGCCATGCTGCCCTCTGCGATCTTCTTGCCGTCACTCCAGCAGAAGCAAAGGGGCTCGGGCGCCTGCGCCAGGCGCGGCTTGTCGAGGGCGACGGCCCGCTCTTGCGCGATGGCCGGCAGCGCCAGCAGTAGCACCATTGTCGTGAAAAACGCGGATACCAGCAGCGCCGCGGCGCCGGAGCAGGGTAGCCTCCGAGAGGATCGGACCATGGCTTGCTCCCGTCATTCGCCTAATCAGCGTGACGACACGGAAAACGATAGCATAGTGGAGCCGGCAACCCAATATGATGAGGGCTCGTCAGTCGAAGGTTCAGGCCATCCCCACCTTGCGAAAGTCGTACGACCCGACCATATTTCGGGTCCAGTGAGCCGATCCTGGCTCCGGGAGGAACCATGTCACTGATTTCGCTCGCCCGTCGTGGCCGTGCAATCGCCCTCATCGCCGGCGCTCTGCTGCTGGTGCCGATCATCGCCGAGGCCGCTCCGGGCGGCCGCAGCATGGGCAGCCGCGGCTCGCGCAGCCAGTCGCAGGTCGCGCCGACGCCGACCGCGCCCGGCTCTTCGTTCCAGCGCAGCCCGACGCAGGCGCCCGGCCCGTCGGCCGCGGCTCCGGCTGCCGGTGCGGCAGGCGCTGCCGCGCAGGCGGCTCGCCCGTCGATGGCGCGCAGCCTGATGATGGGCGTCGCCGGTGGTCTGCTCGGCGCCGGCCTGTTCGGCCTGCTCTCGGGCGCCGGTTTCGGCGGCATCGCCGGCTTCCTCGGCCTGCTCTTCCAGGTCGCGCTGATCGGCGGCCTGATCTGGCTGGCGCTGCGCCTGTTCCGTCGCCGCAGCGAGCCGCAGCTCGCCGGTGCCGGCGCGCCGCTCGGCCGTGAAGCCTATCAGCCGCAGCCGGCCGCCCCGGCGATGGGCGGCGGCGCTGCGGCCGCGGCTTCTGCCGCCAAGCCGGTCGAGTTCGAGCTGCAGGGTGCGGACTACGGTACCTTCGAGCGCCTGCTCGCCGAGGTCCAGACCGCGATCTCCGACGAGAACATCGCCCGTCTGCGCCAGATCACGACGCCGGAGATTTCCGGCGCCCTCGAGCAGGAATTCGCCGACAACGCCCGCAAGGGCCTCATCGAGAAGGCTGCCGAGGTCAAGCTGCTGCAGGGCGACCTCGCCGAATCCTGGCGCGAGGACGGCTATGAGTACGCGACTGTCGCCATGCGCTTCAGCCTGCTCACCGCCATGGTCGAGCGCAATGGCGGCAAGGTCGTCGAGGGCCACGCCACGATCCCGCGCGAGGTTACCGAGCACTGGACCTTCGTGCGCTCGCGCGGCGGCGAGTGGAAGGTCGCGGCGATCCAGCCGGTCGAGTAAGCTGGCGACGGCACCCGAAATCTGGACGGCCGGGCAGAGCCCGGCCGTTTTTCGTTTCGGCTGAGGCTGAAGCACCCTATAGGCAAGTGTAGCGTCGGCTTTCGGCGCGCCTTGGCTATCTGGAGCGTTTCCCCATGAGCGACATGCGTCTCGTCGTCGTCGGCGCCGCCGGCCGGATGGGCCGTTCGCTGGTCAAGGCGATCCATGACACGCCAGGCTGCGTCCTCTCCGCCGCGATCGAGCGGCCGGGCTCGCCCGCGCTCGGCCAGGATGCCGCGGTGCTCGCCGGCCTGCCTGCCAGCGGCGTTCTGGTCAGCGACGATGCGCTCGCCGCCTTCGTCGAGGCCGAGGGCGTGCTCGATTTCACCACGCCCGAGGCCACCGTCGCCTTCGCCGGCCTCGCCGCCCAGGCCCGTATCGTCCACGTCGCCGGCACCACCGGCATGGAGCCGCAGCACCTCGCCAAGCTGGAGGCGGCCTCGCGCCATGCCGCGATCATCCGCTCCGGCAATATGAGCCTCGGCGTCAACCTGCTTGCGGCGCTGGTGCGCAAGGTCGCGGCGACGCTCGGCACCGACTGGGACATCGAGATCGTCGAGATGCACCATCGCATGAAGGTGGATGCGCCCTCGGGCACTGCCGTCCTGCTCGGCGAAGCGGCGGCGCAGGGGCGTGCCGTCGATCTCGCCGAGTCCCGCGTTGCCGTGCGCGACGGCCAGGTCGGCGCCCGCCAGCCCGGCACGATCGGCTTTGCCGCGCTGCGCGGCGGCACCGTGGTTGGCGACCACAAGGTGATCTTCGCCGGCGCCGGCGAGCGGCTCGAGCTCGCCCATGTCGCAGAGGATCGCAGCCTGTTCGCGCAGGGCGCAGTCAAGGCGGCGCTCTGGGGCCGCGGCCGCAAGCCCGGGCTCTATTCAATGGCCGACGTGCTCGGCCTCGACAAGTTCTGATGGCTGCGCTTGCCGTCGCGCCGGGCGTGACGCATTGGCCGGGCTATCTCGATCCGGCCGAGCAGGCGGCGCTGGTCGCGGACTTGCGCGAGGCGGCACGGCAGGCACCGTTCTACGTGCCGCGCATGCCCAAGACCGGAAAGCCCTTTTCGGTCAGGATGACCAATTGCGGCTCGCTCGGCTGGGTCTCCGACGAGCGCGGCTATCGCTACCAGCCACTGCACCCCGAGACCGGCGCGCCCTGGCCGCCGATCCCGGCCCGGCTCCTGCGCGCCTGGGAAGAATTCTCAGGCTATCCGCATCCGCCCGAGGCATGCCTGGTCAATTTCTATGAACCGACAGCGAAGATGGGCCTGCATCAGGATCGCGATGAGCAGGACTTCGATGCGCCGGTGCTGTCGCTCTCGCTCGGCGACACCGCGGTCTTCCGCATTGGCGGGACCAGCCGCGGCGGCAAGACCGTCTCGCTGAAGCTGGCTTCGGGTGATGCGCTCGCCTTCGGCGGCGAAGCGCGTCTGGCCTATCACGGCGTCGACCGCATCCTTGCGGGCTCGTCGAGCCTGCTGCCGCAGGCCGGCCGGATCAATCTGACCCTGCGGCGGGTGACGAAGCCGTAAGCCGGCGGATGAACCGGGCAGGTCCACCGCCAGCCTCAAACATCTGTCAGTTCGCCGGTTTGTCGCCGGCATCGGCCGCCGGGCTGTCCGAGCCGTTGGCGGCGGGCTTCGGCGCGCCGGCGGAGACGCCGACCAGTGCCGGGCGCAGCACGCGCTCGCCGATCTTGTAACCGGTCTGCACCACCTTCGAGACGAGGCCCTTGGCGATGCCGGCATCGGGCGCCTCGAACATCGCCTGGTGCAGGTTCGGGTCGAACTTCTCGCCTTGCGGATCGATCTTGCGCACGCCGTGGCGTTCAAGCGTCTTGAGCAGCTCGCGCTCGGTCAATTCGACACCCTCGACCACCGCCTTGAGCGCAGTGTCGGCGGCGGCGCGGGCCGTCTCCGGCACGCTCTCGAGCGCACGGCGCAGATTGTCGGCCGAGCCGAGCAGGTCGCGCGCGAAGCTGGTCACCGCATAGGCCTTGGCGTCGGCGATCTCGCGCTCGGTGCGCCGGCGCAGATTCTCCATCTCGGCCAAAGTGCGCAGCAACTTATCCTTGAAGTCGTCGCGCTCGGCTTCGAGCAGGGCGAGCGGATCGGGCGTCTGCGTCTCGTTCGCCTTCGTCTCGGCCGCGTCCTGGTTCTCGGTTTCCGGCTTCGGATCGTCCTTCGCAGGGTTCTGCGTCATCCCATCATCCCAATCGTTGCTCGTCATGCATCATTGCAGTGCCGGCTTTGAGCCGCACTGGCTTCGCCGCCGATATCGGGCTTCGGCCCGGCGAAATCAAGCGCGGGCCACGGTCTTGGCCTTGCCGGAGGGCTGCTTGTCGAGCTCCAGATTGAACACGGCGAGCAGCGCCTGGCGGATCACCAGCTGCCGTCCGGTCGAGGTGATCTTCGCTCCGGTCAGGTCGGTGACATAGAAGACGTCGACCGCCTTCTCGCCGAAGGTCGCGATATGGGCCGAGGCGATGTTGAGGTTGAGTTTCCCGATCGCGGTGGTGAGATCGTAGAGCAGCCCGGGCCGGTCGAGCCCTGAGACCTCCAGCACCGTGTGCCGCGACGACAGCACATTGTCGATGATGACCTCGGGCGCGACCTGGAAAGTCCCGCCGCGCGGCGGCGGGGCACGGCGCTGGGCGACGAGGTCGGCGATCCTGATCTCGCCCTTGAGCGCGCGCTCGATCGCCGCCGCGATCCGCTCGGCCCGGCGCAATTCGTCATCGTCGCGCTCGAAGGCACGCGAGACGAAGATGGTGTCGAGGACCAGCCCGTCGGTGGTGGTGAAGATCTGCGCGTCGACGATGTTGCCGCCGGCCGCGGCGCAGGCGCCGGTGACGATGGCGAGCAGGCGCGGATGGTCGGGCGCCAGCACGGTGAGCTCGGTCACGCCGCGGAACTGGTCGGTCTCGACCCGCGTCGCGGTGGTGCGGCCGGCAGTCTCGGCCTCGCGCAGGAAGCGGGCATGCTGCTCCTGCCGCTCGGGCTCGACCTTGAGCCAGTAGGCCGGATAGTGCCGGGCGAGATAGGCGGCACGGTCGTCCTCGGTCCAGTCGGCGAGGCGCGCCTCCAGTGCCTGCTGTTTGCGCTCGACCCTGGCCTTGCGCTCGATGCCGGAATGCCCGCCGGCGAGCACGACCTCGGTCTCGTAATAGAGCGTGCGCAGCAACTGGCCCTTCCAGCCGTTCCAGACGCCCGGGCCGACCGCCTTGATGTCGGCGACGGTCAGCACCAGCAGCAGCTTCAGCCGCTCCAGCGTCTGCACGATCGCCGCGAAGCTTTCGATCGTCTTGGGGTCGCCGAGATCGCGGCTCTGGGCGACGGTCGACATCACAAGATGGTTCTCGATCAGCCAGACCACCGTTTCGGTCTGCGCATCGGTCAGGCCGAGCCGCGGGCAGAGCTTGCGGGCGATGCGGGCGCCGGCGATCGAATGGTCTTCCGGCCGGCCCTTCGCGATGTCGTGCAGGAACAGTGCGACATAGAGTGCGCGCCGGTTGGTGATGGTCGCGAAGATCGAGTTCGCCAGGGGGTGCTCGGCTTCGAGCTTGCCGGCGTCGATCTCGGCGAGGATGCCGATCGAGCGGAGCAGGTGCTCGTCGACCGTGTAGTGATGATACATGTTGAACTGCATCATCGCGACGATGCGGCCAAAATCCGGGACGAAGCGGCCGAGCAGCCCGGATTCGTTCATTCGCCTGAGCACGGCTTCCGGTGAGCGCCGCGCCGTCAGAATCTCCAGGAAGATGCGGTTGGCTTCGCGGTCCTGCCGCAATTGCGGGGTGACGAGCCGCAGCGATTGCGTCACCAGCCGGCTGGTGTCGGGATGGATGGCGAGATCGTCGCGGCTGGCGATCTCGTAGAGCCTGAGAAGGTTGACCGGGTCGCGCTTGAAGGCCTCGTCGTCGATCACGGCGAGGCGCTGGCCCTGCAGGGTGAAATCAGGATGGCCGAGCGCGCGCACGCGCCGGCGCTTGGTGAAGGTGCCGATCAGGTTGGTCAGGCTGGCGCGCGGCTTCTGCTGGCGCGCCTCCAGCGCCGCGCAGACGATCGCGGTGAGGTCGCCGACATCCTTGGCGACGAGGAAATAGGCCTTCATGAAGCGCTCGACCGGCGCCTGGCCGCTGCGGCCGGCATAGCCGATCGCGGCCGCGACCTGGCGCTGCAAGTCGAAGGAGAGCCGCTCCTCGGCTCGGCCGGTGATGAAATGCATCCAGCACCGCACCCGCCAGAGGAACTCCTCCGAGCGCTGGAACATCGTAAATTCACGCGCATCGAACAGCCCGGCCTCGACCAGCTCGGCCGGGTCGTCGACGCGGTAGGAGTATTTCGCGATCCAGAACAGCGTGTTGAGGTCGCGCAGGCCGCCCTTGCCGTCCTTGACGTTGGGCTCGACCAGATAGCGCGACGAGCCGGCGCGGGCGACGCGGGCCTCGCGCTCGGCGAGCTTGGCCTCTGTGAAGATTGCGGCGGTGCCCTCGGCGATCTCGGCGCCGTAGCGACGTTGCAATTCGGCGAATAGCGCCGCATCGCCGCAGATCAGCCGTGCTTCCAGCAAAGCCGTGCGGATCGTCATGTCCGCCCGGCCTTCGCGGATGCAGTCGTCGACCGAGCGCACGGAATGGCCGACTTTCAGCTTCAAATCCCAGAGCGGGTAGAGCATCGCTTCGACCACGCTCTCGCCCCAGGCCGTCTGCTTGTCCGGAAAGAGGAAGAGCAGATCGACATCGGAGCCCGGCGCCAGCGTGCCGCGACCATAGCCACCGACCGCGACGACGGCGATACGTTCGCCGGCGGAGGGGTTCTCGACCGGGTAGAAATGCCGCGTCGCCGCCGCATGCAGGCTGGCGACGATGCTGTCCATCACACCGGAGAGCCGCTTGGCACAGGACAGGCCGTTGCGGGACTTGGCCAGGATCTCGCGCGCCGATTGGCGGCCTTCCTCGAGATTGTCGCGCAGCGCGTTGACCAGCGCACCGCGCAGGCTGTCGCGATCGCCCTGGTCGAACTGCCCTGCCAGCCTGCCGACTGCGGCTTTGGGATTGTCGATGAACTCGGCGAGACGCGGGGCTGGCTTGTCGGGGGAGGGCGGCACTGAACGAGGCTCTTTGAGACTTCCGGCAGACACGACGATGGCGATCCCTAGCATGAACGGGGCCAGGCGCGGAAACATAATTCAACACGAAATTCATGTGAAAATTGGTATCTCACATACCCGGCCGTCTTGTTTGACAAAGAGAACGATCGAACCTATCAATCGGACACGCGCCGATTTGAGCCAGCAGCTTGCGGGCGCGAAACAAGTGCAGCTAAAGCGGGGGCGCCGGCGGCGAACAGCCTCCACCCCTTCGCGCAAATCGACCGAAGGGGAACGCTATGCCGATCATCTCTCGTCCGACCCGCCGCGCCGTGCTCGCCGGCCTCGCCGCCGCCTCGCTCGCTTTCGGCAGCGCGCAGGCGCAGGCGCCGAAGGAAATCCGGGTCGACTACGCGACCTACAACCCCGTCAGCCTGCTGCTGAAGGATCGCGGCATCCTCGAGAAGGCGCTGGAGGCCGACGGCATCAAGGTGCGCTGGGTGCTCTCGGCCGGCTCGAACAAGGCGCTCGAATTCCTCAATGCCGGCTCGCTCGACTTCGGCTCGACCGCCGGCGCCGCCGCGCTGATCGCCAGGATCAACGGCAATCCGATCAAGTCGATCTATGTCTATTCGCGGCCGGAATGGACGGCTCTCGTCACCGGCGCCAAGGGCGAGATCAGCAAGGTCGCCGATCTCAAGGGCAAGCGCGTCGCCGTCACCCGCGGCACCGATCCGCACATCTTCCTGGTTCGCTCGCTCGCCGAAGCCGGCCTGACCGAGAAGGACGTCAAGCTGGTCCTGCTGCAGCATGCCGACGGGCGCCTCGCGCTGGAGCGTGGCGATGTCGAGGCCTGGGCCGGGCTCGACCCGATGATGGCCGCGGCCGAGGTCGAGGCCGGCGCCAAGCTCTTCCACCGCAAGGCCGCCGACAACACCTGGGGCGTGCTCAATGTCCGCGAGGAGTTCGCCGAGAAGAACCCCGGGCTCGTCCGCAAGGTGCTCAAGGCCTATGAGGAGGCGCGCGCCATCGCGCTCGCCAACCCGGCCGAGGTCAGGAAGGCGCTGGTCGAGGCGACCAAGCTCTCCGACGCGGTGATCGAGCGCCAGCTCACCCGCACCGAGCTCACTCACAGCACGATTGGCCCGGATCAGGCACAGACCATCCTCGCCGCCGGGCTTGCCTTGCAGCAGGCCGGCGTCCTGCCCGCCACTGCCGACGTCAAGGCATCGGTCGACGCGCTGATCGACAAGCGCTTTGCCGCGACCAACTGAGCGGTCATGATCGCAGGCCGATGAGTTCGATCGAGATTGCAGAAGCCGTTGACGAGAAGCCGGTCGCGTCGCGAGCGCGGCCGGCTTCTCGCGTCGGCTTGCGCCTCGCCGGCCTCCTGCTGCCGGTCGTCCTCGCGATCCTCTGGGAGATCCTCGTCCGGGCCGGCCTCGCCAATGGCCGGCTGATGCCGCCGCCCAGCGTCGTCGGTGGCACGCTCTGGCAGCTCGCCGTCAGCGGCGAGCTCTGGACCCATGCCGCGGCGACGCTCTGGCGTGTCGCTGCCGGCTTCGGCATCGGCGCCGCCGTCGGCACCGCCTTGGGCGCTCTGACCGGCGCCCTGCCGCTGGCGCGCGGCCTGTTCGACCCGACGCTGCAGGCGCTCCGCGCCATCCCCTCGATCGCCTGGGTGCCGCTCTTCATCCTCTGGTTCGGCATCTTCGAGGCCTCGAAGGTGGCGCTAATCGCGGTCGGCGTCTTCTTCCCGGTCTATCTCGGCGTCGCCGCCGCCATCCTCTCGATCGACCGCAAGATCGTCGAGGTCGGCCGCGTCTTCCGCCTCGGTCGCCTGGCCATGGTCAGGCGCGTGCTGCTGCCGGCGATCCTGCCCGACTGGTTCACGGCGCTGCGCGGCGGGCTCGGCCTCGGCTTCATGTTCGTCGTCGCCGCCGAGATCATGGGTGCGAGCGAGGGGCTCGGCTATCTCCTGGTCGACGGCCAGCAGCTCGGCCGGCCCGACACCATCATCGCCGCGATCATCGCCTTCGCCGTGCTGGGCAAGCTCGCCGACGGCCTGCTGCTGGCGCTGACACGTCCCTTCCTCGCCTGGCAGGACACCGCCAGGGACAGGCTCTGAGGGCGCGATGCTCACTTTCGACCATCTCTCCAAGACCTATGCCGACGGCACCCGTGCCCTCTCCGGCATCGACATCTCCGTCGCCGCCGGCGAGATCCTGGCGCTGGTCGGTGGCTCCGGCTGCGGCAAGACCACTTTGCTGCGCCTCGTCGCCGGGCTCGACCGGCCGAGCGAAGGGCGCATCCTGCTCGATGATGCCGCCATCACCGAGCCGCGCGCCGATGTCGGCGTGATCTTCCAGGAGCCGCGCCTGCTGCCCTGGCTCTCGGTCGCCGACAATGCCGGCTTCGGTCTCAGCCATCTGCCCGTGGCGGAGCGCGACCGCCTCGTCACCGGGGCGCTCGCCCGCGTCGGCCTCGCCGGCTACGAGGCGCGCTGGCCGCGCGAGCTCTCCGGCGGCCAGCAGCAGCGCGTCGCCATCGCCCGCGCCCTCGTCACCCGGCCCAAGCTCCTGTTGATGGACGAGCCCTTCTCGGCACTCGACGCCACCACGCGCGCCAGCCTGCACGGCCATCTCCTCGCGCTTTGGGAGGAGAGCCGGCCGACCGTGGTGATGGTCACCCACGATGTCGAGGAGGCGGTGACGCTGGCCGACCGCATCGTGGTGATGCAGCCGCGGCCCGGCCGCATCTTCGATGAGCTCGACAATCCGTTGACCCGCCCGCGCGACCGGCTCTCGCCGGCCTTCGAGGCGATCAAGCGCGAGGCGCTGCGCACGCTCGACCGCTCGCTCACCGACAGCGAGCCGCGTCAGCACAAGGCGGCCGAGAGCGCCGGGATGTGGTGGTGATCAGCGGCGCGGAACAAGCCCGCCCACGCCAAGTTCACCTCGCATGTTCGACCATACCGGTATCGTCGTCACCGACCTCGCTAAGGCGCGCCGCTTCTACGACGCGATCGCCCGGCCACTCGGGCTCGCCACCGCCTCCAACAGCCCGGAATCCTTCCTGCTCGGCCGCAGTGCGCAGGAGCCGATCCCCTTTCTCTGGATCGGCACGATCCGCCCATCCTATTGGGTCGAAGGCTCGCGCGCCGGCCTGAATCAGGCCCATATCGCCTTCATCGCGCCGGACAGGGCGGCGGTCGACGCCTTCTATCAGGCGGCGCTTTCGGCCGGCGGCCGCGACAATGGCCTGCCCGGGCCGCGTGAGGGGGCCGGCGACTATTACGGCGCGTTCGTGCTCGATCCCGACGGCAACAATATCGAGGCCTGCGTGCGCGGCGCAGCGGCGCGTTAGGGCGAACGTAGCTTCTCCGCTCCTTCCGGCTGTTTGACAAAACGGACGCTCAGACCTTATGAAAGGACACGCGCCGATTTGAGCCTCAGCTTGCGGGCGCGAAACAAATGCAGCTAAAGCGCGGGAACGACGGGACGGCCTCATGCCGTCGGCGCTCCTTCCGCCTTGTCTATGGATGGAGCCAGTCATGCCGGCCGATCTTCACACGCTCTCCCGCTCTCCCGATCATGCCCTGCCGCGTCCGGCCGTTGGCGAGGTTGTCGCCCTGCTTGGCGCTTCCGAGGTGCGGGCGGCGGCGCTCCGTGGTTTCGCCGGCCTTCGTGCCGACGAGGAAACCGTGCCGACCGCCGAGATCGCCCTGCTCTGTGCTCGCCCGCGCTTCTTCGCCTGGCTCGATCTCACCGAGAACCTCGCCTTCGCCTTGCCCAAGGCTACGCCGTTTGAGCGCGAGGGCCTGATCGCCAATGTGCTGGTCCGCGTCAGCCTCGCCGCGCAGGCGGCGCAGCGGCCGGATGCGCTCTCGCCGGAGGAGTTGCTGCGGCTCGCCATCGCCCGCCTCCTGCTGGTCAGGCCGCGTCTGTTGCTGATCGACGAGCCTTTCGCTGGACTCGATGCCGAGGCGCGTGAGCGGCTCGCCGCCTTCCTGCCGGAACTCTGTACACAGGGGCGCCCGGCCGTCGTCATCGCCACCGGCTCGGTCGAGGAGGCCGTGCGCCTGGCCGATCGCGTCCTCGTCCTGCCGCAGCAGGCGGGCCCGGTCGCCTTCAGCCTCGACAACCTGCTCGCCCGTCCGCGCGAGGAGGGTTCGGTCGGCTTCATCGCCCTGCGCCGTGAATTGCGCCGGGCGCTCGACAAGGAAGTCCGGCATGCCGCGCCGGAGGTGGAGGCGGCCGCCTGAAGTGGCTACAAGGCGGCGGACCGCTTCAGAGGGATCACGATCATGGACGTCACCGCGCTGCGCGCTCTGCAGGCCCCGCTCAAGGACAAGTATCGTGAGGCGCCCGATGCGGCGGTGATCACGCTGAAGGCCAAGGGCGAACTCGACGACCAGCACATCGCCTGCAAGGTCGAGACCGGCCGTGCGATCGCGCTCGCCGGCCTGCACCCGGCGACCGGCGGCTCCGGCGCCGAGCTCTGCTCCGGCGACATGCTGCTCGAAGCCCTCGTCGCCTGCGCCGGCGTCACCTTGAAGGCGGTCGCGACAGCGCTCGAGATCGAGCTGAAGAAGGGCACGGTCCGCGCCGAGGGCGATCTCGATTTCCGCGGCACGCTCGGCGTCGCCAAGGATGCCGCCGTCGGCTTCAAGGCGATCCGTCTCTCCTTCGACGTCGAGACCGACGCGCCGCAGGAGAAGCTCGATACGCTGCTCAAGCTGACCGAGCGCTACTGCGTCGTCTTCCAGACGCTGAACGTGAAGCCGGAGCTGTCGGCGGCGCTGAACAAGGCTTGAGCGCGGGCTCCTCAGCGCGTCCGGCTTGTCACAAGCCGGTTCTACCGTTGCGATACATGCCCTGATCGGTACAAGCTTGGGGCGTCCTGCATGGCTCGCCCCGATCGCAGGCGCCGCAACAGGAGATTCCCGTGCCGATCATCGCGACCCTCGTCGGCGCCATCACCACCGGCGTGATCTACTGGATGATCTGGGGCGGCGGCATGGAATATGTCAGCCAGCGTCTCAGTGCCGGCAGTGAGCAGAAACGCCGCGAATTATTGGCTCGGCGTCGCGCCGAGTCGGAAGCCGAAGCGCGCCGCACCGCCTTGAAAACGCTGCCGGAAAGCCGCGACGGCGCCGTCGCGCTGATGTGTCTCGTTGCCAATGAGCGTGGCGAGCCGACGACCGAGCAGCTCGACCTGATCCGCAGCGAGATGCGCGTCATGCTGGAATACGGCGGGGATCTCGAGGAGCGCCTCGTCCTGGCGCGGCATGCCGTCAAGGCGTCGCCTTCGAAGACGATCGCGCTGATGGATCTGCGCGACCTGCTGCGGTCCCACTTGACCCGCGCGGAATTCGACGAGCTCTTCGCGATGCTGCGCCGTGTCGCCGCGCTGCATGGCGGCCCGACCGACGGGCAGGACAGCCTGATCGGCGAGGCCGAGCGGCAATTGCCCCGGCCGCGCTGAGCTAAGCCTTACTCCGCCGCCTTAAGCTTCACCGCCTTGGCGAAGGGCAGTTGCGGCTCGTTCGGGCGCGCATCGTCGAATTCGAGCGCACCGATCTTCTCGGCCCGGCCGGTGACCTTGCCGGCCGAGGTCTTGATCTGGCTGACGTCGTCCTGCGCCTGACGGAAATGGTTGTCGAGCTTGTCGACGCGCTCGCCGAGCCGGCGGACATCGTCGAGCAGCTTGCCGACCTCGGACTGGATCACCTGCGCTTCCTCGCGCATGCGGGCATCGCGCACCAGCGACTGCATCAGCTGGATCGCCAGCGCCAGCAGCGAGGGCGAGACGATCATCACCCGCGCCCGATGCGCCTTCTGGATCACATCGTCGAAATGCTCGTGCAGATCGGCATAGATCGCCTCCGACGGCACGAAGAGCAGGGCCATGTCCTGCGTCTCGCCCGGCAGGAAATAGCGCTCGGCGATGTCCTTGACGTGCTGGCCGACATCGGCACGCACCCGGGCCGAGGCCTGCTTCTTGGCGTCGTCGCCGCGCGCCTCGCGCAGCATGGTGAAGCTCTCAAGCGGGAACTTGGCGTCGATCACGAGGCCGCGGCCGTCGCCCGGCAGGGTGACCAGGCAATCCGGCCGCTTGCCGGTCGAGAGCGTCGGCTGGAAGCTGAAGAAAGCCGCTGGAAGGCCGTCGCGGATGATCGCCTCCATCCGGCCCTGGCCATAGGCGCCGCGCGCCTGCTTGTTGGCGAGTACGTCCTTCAGCGTCACCACCTCGCCGGTGAGCTCGGTCAGGTTCTTCTGGGCGTTGTCGATGACGGCGAGGCGCTCCTGCAGCTTGCCGAGGCTCTCATTGGTCTGACGGACGTTCTGTTCGAGCCCGGCGCCGACCTGTTGGCGCAAGCCGTCCATCCGCTCGGCCATGATCCGGGCGAGGTCGCCTTGCCGGGTCGAGAGAATCTCGGCCATGGTCTGCATGCGGCCGGCGAGCTCGGCCTGCTGTCGGTTCATCTCGGCGACCTTGTCGTCCATCTCGCGGGCGCGCTCGGCAGCAACCGCCGCCTCCATCTCGCGCCGGCGCGAGGCGCGCCAGGACGAGAGCAGCGCCAGCACCAGCAGGACGAGGGTCAGCCCGGCGAAGCCGAAAGCGGCCTCGGCCCAGCTCACGGGCCGCTCCAGCAGGACGAAAGCGATCTGGTTCATGCCGCAAGCCTACACGATTCGAGCGGCAATTCCAGAACATAAGCGGAACAGTTTGACCGCTTCCACACAAGTGCTTTATGTCGCCGCAACTCCTGAACACCGTCCCAGAGCGCCCTATGGCCATTCGCCCCCTCGTCATCCTGCCCGACTCGATGCTGCGCAAGGTTTCCGCACCGATCGGGGACATCACGCCGGAGATTCGCAAGCTGGCGGAAGACATGCTGGAGACGATGTACGACGCGCCGGGAATCGGCCTCGCCGCGATCCAGATCGGCGAGCCGGTCCGCCTCGTCACGCTCGACGTCTCGAAGAAGGCCGAGGAGGGCGAGGAGCAGCAGCGCGAGCCGATGGTCCTCATCAATCCCGAAGTGACCTGGCGCTCGGAGGAACTCAGCTCCTATGAGGAGGGCTGCCTCTCGATTCCCGAATATTACGAAGAGGTCGAGCGGCCGGCGCGGGTCAAGGTCGCCTATCGCGATCTCGACGGCAAGGCGCAGGAGGTCGAGGCCGACGGCCTGCTCGCCACCTGCCTGCAGCACGAGATCGATCATCTCAACGGCGTGCTCTTCATCGACTACCTGTCGCGGCTGAAGCGCGACCGGGTGAACAAGCGCTTCGCCAAGGCGGCGAAACGGGACAGCGCGGCCTGAGCGGCTGGAGCGTTAGAGTATGAGCTTGCGCGTCATTTTCATGGGCACGCCGGATTTCGCCGTGCCGACCCTGACCGAGATCATCGGCCAGGGCCACGAGGTCGTCTCCGTCTATACCCGCGCCCCGGCGCCGGCCGGGCGCGGCATGGAGCTGCGGCCCTCGCCGGTCCAGGTCACGGCCGAGCGCTTCGGCATCCCGGTGTTCTCGCCGAAGACGCTGAAGAACGCCGAGGCGGCCGAGATCATGGCCTCGCACCAGGCTGATGTCGCCGTCGTCGTCGCCTATGGCCTGATCCTGCCCAAGGCGATCCTGGAGGTGCCGGAGCTCGGCTGCCTCAATCTCCATGCCTCGCTGCTGCCGCGCTGGCGCGGTGCCGCGCCGATCCAGCGCGCCATCATGGCCGGCGATGCCGAGACCGGCGTCTGCGTGATGAAGATGGAGGAGGGGCTCGATACCGGCCCTGTCGCCATGGTCGAGCGGCTTGCGATCGACGGCAACGCCACCGCCGGCGACATGCACGACCGGCTTGCCGGCCTCGGCGCCGATTTGATGGTACGAGCGCTTGCCGCGCTCAGTCGCGGCGGCTTGCGCTTCACGCCGCAGCCCGAAGAGGGCGTCACCTATGCCAGCAAGATCGGCAATGACGAGGCTAAGCTGAGTTGGAACCGGCCGGCGCAACAGGTCCATGACGTCGTGCGCGGCCTGTCGCCGTTTCCGGGCGCATTCGTCGAGGTCGATCTCGGCAAGGGACCGGAGCGATTGAAGCTGCTGCGCACCGCCCGTGCCGGTGGAGCGGCCGAGCCGGGTACGCTGCTCGACGATGACGGCACGGTCGCCTGCGCCGTCGGGGCGGTGAAGCTCCTTCAGGTCCAGCGCGCCGGCAAGGGGCCGATGAGCGCTCAGGAGTTTCTGCGTGGTGCGCGGCTCTCGGCCGGCGCGAAACTGTAGAAATGCCGCGTTACAAGCTCGTCATCGAATATGACGGCACGCCCTTTTCAGGCTGGCAGCGCCAGCTGAACGGGCCCTCGGTGCAGCAGAGTGTCGAGGAGGCGGTTCAAGCCTTCTGCGGCCATGCCGTGCGCCTGCATTGCGCCGGGCGCACTGATGCCGGCGTGCACGCCACCCATCAGGTCGCCCATGTCGATCTCGACAAGGAATGGCGCACCGATGTCGTGCGCGACGCCAGCAATGCGAGGCTGAAGCGTCTGCCGGTCGCAGTGCTGAGTGCCGAGCTGGTGCCCGATAGTTTCGACGCCCGCATCTCGGCGACGCGGCGCTACTACATCTACCGCATCCTCGACCGGCGGGCGCAGCCTGCGCTCGATGTGAACCGGGTCTGGCATGTTCCGGTCAAGCTCGATCATGAGGCGATGGATCGTGCCGCCAAGGCGCTGATCGGCCATCACGACTTCACCACCTTCCGTGCCGCCGAATGCCAGGCCAACAGTCCGCTGCGCACGCTCGACCGGTTCGACTGCCGGCGCGAGGGGGCCGAGATCGTCGCCTATGTCCATGCCCGCTCCTTCTTGCATCATCAGGTCCGCTCCATGGTCGGCTGCCTGAAGATGGTCGGCATGGGCCGCTGGCCGGAGAACAAGGTCGGCAAGGTGCTGGCGGCGCGCGACCGCTCGCAATGTGCGGCGCTGGCGCCGCCTTGCGGGCTCTATCTCGCTGGCGTCGATTACTGAGGCCGGTTCAGAATCCGGCCAGTCCGAAGATCTTCAGCACCGTGTAGTCGGCAAGCACGCTGGCGCAGGCGATCGCGCCTGCGACGCCGCTTCCCGCGCCGAAGGCTGCTCTGGCGACGCAATAGCGCAGCCTGAGCACGATCGCGGCGAAGGCGAGGCTCTGGAAGCCGGCGATGCTGGGATTCGACCAGCCCAATGCGAACACCGTCGCCGGCACCGCCATCAACGCCGCCGAGAGGATGCCGGCCCAGTTCCAGGCGATGACGAAGCTGGTGAAACGCGGGTTGCGGGTAAGGCCGGGCGCGAGCCCGACCAGCAGCGCCGGCACGGCGAGGATCGCCAGAATCTCGGCGGTGACGATCGCGGCGATCAGGCCGGGCGCGTCGAACAGGCCGCCGCTGTTCGAGAGGCCTGCCAGCGTGCGCTGCGCCGCCAGCGCCGGGATCATCGAGGGCACGACCAGCACCAGCGCGAGATAGGAGCGCCAGAAGCCGTCGCGGCTGAGGTCGAGATCAGGCAGGGCTTTCGCGTCGGCCCGCAGCAGGCGCCAGGAAGCGGCGAGCGATCGCGTCACATCGTCGGCAGCAAGCCTCATGGCCCAACCCTCCGGACGTCACGATATTAGACTTTCGTCTAACTGTGAGCGCCAGGGTCGGTTCCGTCAAGCCTGCTGCGCTGCAGCGAAATAGGTCGCCAGTAAACGATGCGTGATCCGCTCGAGCGTGACGAGGTCGGCGATGGCGACCCGCTCGTCGATCTGGTGCATGGTCTGGCCGACGACGCCGTACTCGACCACCGGGCAGTAATTCTTGATGAAGCGGGCATCCGAGGTGCCACCGGTCGTGGACAGGGCCGGGCGCTTGCCGGTTTCGGCTTCGACGGCATCAGTGACCATCGCCACGAACGGCCCTGGCTGGGTCAGGAAGGCGACCGCATTGGTCGGCTCGAAGCTGACCTCGTAACGCACAGTGTTGCCGGCCGCCTCGCGCAGGCGGCCCTCGATCTCGGCCGCCAGCGTTTCCGGCGTCCAGAGGTCGTTGAAGCGGATGTTGAACACGGCTTTGGCCTGTGCCGGGATCACGTTCGTCGCGGGATTGCCGACATCGAGCGTGGTCACCTCGAGATTGCTCGGGTCGAAATGCTCGGTGCCGGCATCGAGCGGGCTCGCCTCGAGCCCGGCCAGCAGCCGGACCATGCCGCGGATCGGATTCTGGGCCAGATGCGGATAGCCGACATGGCCCTGCACGCCCTGGACGGTGAGCTTGCCAGTCAGCGAGCCGCGCCGGCCGATCTTGATCATGTCGCTCATCGAGGCCGGGTTGGTCGGTTCGCCGAGCAGGCAATGGTCGAAGCGCTCGCCGCGGGCGTCGGCCCAGGCCAGCAGCTTGACCGTGCCGTTGACGGCGGGGCCTTCCTCGTCGCCGGTGACGAGGAAGGCGACCGAGCCCGGCGCATCCGGGTTCTCGCGGCGATAGCGGATGGCGGCTGACACCATGGCGGCGAGCCCGCCCTTCATGTCGCAGGCGCCGCGGCCATAGAGCGTGCCGTCGATGATCTCGGCAGCGAAGGGATCATGCGTCCAGGCGGCGAGGTCGCCGGGCGGCACGACATCGGTGTGGCCGGCGATGACGAAGACCGGTCCTTCATTGCCGATGCGGGCGTAGAGGTTCTCGATGTCGGGCATGCCGGGTTCCGAGAACACCGGCCGCTCGACGGTGAACTCCTCGGCGCTCAGCACGGTGTCGAGCAGCGCCAGCGCGCCGCCTTCGGCTGGCGTCACCGAGGCGCAGCGCACAAGGGCCTGGGTGAGGGCGACCGGATCGGTAGGATCGAAGGCGAGGGAGGCGGGCGTGTTCTGGCTCATCGAGCCGGTTTAGCAGCCGCGGATTGCTCCGCAAGCGGCGCGTCGCGGTCGACACCCGGCATCAGGCCGAGATCGACCAACGCGACCAGCCAGGCCATGGTCGAGATCGCGACCAAGGAAGGCGCCCAGGCATAGCCGAGCAGCGGCTGCAATTCCCGCGGCAGCACGATGGCGCAGACCAGGAAGATGCCGAAGACCGAGGAGCCGCCCCGGTCGGTGGCGCGCTTGGCCGCCAGCGCAGCCCAGGGAAACAGGGCGAAGGTGCTGGCGAAGGCGACGGCCATCTGTGCCGAGTACGGCTCCAGGAGGCGCGGGGCGCCCCACTGGATCGCCAGCAGGCAAAGCGCGAGCGCGATGCTGCCGAGCCAGAACTGGCGCAGGCCGATACGGCCGTCGAGATCGGTGAACAGGCGGATTGCGGACATGAGTCAGGCTCCGATCCCGCATCCTCGCATGGAGAGCGGCCGGAATGAAGCTTATGGTGAATAAAAGGTTAATGCACCAGAACCGGTTGTTCTGGCAGAGAAAGCGCTTGAACCCGGCGGGGCGCGCCGCTAGCTGCGAAACGGTCTCCGGATTTTCAAAGGAGGCCATTCGGCTTGGCTGGCGGATGGCAGGTTGAGTGAGCGGCGCGTCGCGCTGCCGAGCGAGGTTTTGGGCATGACCATTCGTCTGCACCGCGGCGATCTTCCCGACGGGTTCGAACCGGGGCCGATCCTGGCGATCGACACCGAGACGCTGGGTCTCAACCCGCAGCGCGACCGGCTTTGCGTGGTGCAGCTCTCGCGCGGCGACGGTACTGCCGATGTCGTGCAGATCCCGAAGGGCGCCCCGGCGCCGGCCAATCTCTGCCGTATCCTCGCCGACGCCAGCGTGCTGAAGCTGTTCCACTTCGCCCGCTTCGACATCGCCGCGCTGGAAAAGGCCTTTGGCGTCGTCACCACCCCGGTCTACTGCACCAAGATCGCCTCCAAGCTGGTGCGCACCTATACCGACCGGCACGGGCTGAAGGACCTCGTCCGCGAGCTCCTCGGCGTCGAATTGTCGAAGCAGCAGCAATCCTCGGATTGGGGCGCCGACACGCTGACCGAGGCTCAGCTCGGCTATGCCGCCTCCGACGTGCTGCACCTGCACGCGCTGAAGGCCAGGCTCGACGTGATGCTGGAGCGCGAGGGGCGCATGCATCTCGCCAAGGCCTGTTTCGACTTCCTGCCGGCGCGTGCCGAACTCGATCTCGCCGGCTGGCCTGAAGTCGACATCTTCGCGCATACGTAAAGTTGATGTATCAGGGCTAGAGTCATTCGTCTGGCGGCTGCCGGACCGGATGCGTTCGCCTATTGGCATGCGCCCCGGTTCGACATGAAAAAGCCGCCGGTGGCTGGCAATGGGCGGGCATGAGCTTGGCGATCACGACCCCTGAGATGCGCAGCCCGGCAGCGATTCGGGCGCAGATGCGGCAGAGCGCCTTCGCGGCGGCCCGCCGGCATTCCGCGCTCGTGCGCCTGCTGCGGCGCCTGATCCCGGTCGGGGCCATCGTCGCGGTGGTCGGCCTGATCATCGTCCCCTTCCTCAACCCGCTGCGCCATGCCGGCAATTTCTCGCTGGGTGGGATCAGCCTGTCCGGCGGCAAGGTGGTGATGGAAGCGCCGAAGCTCGCCGGCTATCGCAAGGACAACAGCCCTTACGAGGTCACGGCGGAATCGGCTCTGCAGGACGTCCGCAATCCCACGCAGATCGAGCTCGTGCAGATGGTGGCGCGGGTGCTGATGAAGTCCGAAGGCTGGATCAACATCAATGCCAAGAGCGGTCTTTTCGATCAGCAGAAGGAGAAGCTGAAGCTGGTCGACGACGTGAAGATCCGCACCGATTCAGGCTATGATGTCCGTATGCGTACCGCCGATGTCGACTTCAAGGCCGGGACCGTCAATTCGCGCGAGCCGGTCAAGGTCAATCTCGGCACGACCACGATCGATGCCGACACGCTCGACGTGAAGGACAATGGCGCGCTGATCACCTTCGAGGGACGCGTCCATGCCCTGATCGAGAATGCGCCGGCGCGCAGCCTGGCCGGGCCTGAGCGCGAGGGCAGCACGCCCAATGTCGAGGCCCTTCGCTCGCCGGCCAAGCCGTGAGATCCAAGCCGTGAGATCATCGTACCCAACCATGCAGGTCAGCCACAGGTCATCGATGAAACCCTTCGCTCTCGCTCTCGCTGTCCTGATCGTGCCGGCTCTGTCCGTCGCCGCCCTGGCGCAGCAACAGCCCGCGCGCTCCGGCTCGACCCCTGCCGCCGCGCCCGCCGCTGCGAGCACGGCGCCGGCCAAGCCGGCCAAGCAGCGCGGCGGCGCCCCGGGCTCGCCCTTCGGCGGCATGGGCGGCGACAGCAAGGAGCCGATCAAGATCGATGCGAACAAGCTCGATGTGCTCGACAAGGAAAACCGGGCGGTGTTCTCCGGCAATGTCGTCGCCGTGCAGGGCGAGACGACCGTGCGCTGCTCGGTGATGACCGTGTTCTACGAGGGCCGCGGCCAGCAGGGCGGCGCGGCGAAGCCGGCGCAACCCGCTGCTGCGCAAGGCCAGGGGGCCAATGACGGCGCGATCAAGCGCATCGAATGCACCGGGCCGGTCACCGTCGTCTCGAAGACCCAGGCCGCGACCTCGGACAATGCCGTGTTCGACCGGGTCAGCAACAAGGTGATCATGACCGGCAATGTCGCGCTCAACGACGGTCCGAACATCACCCGTGGCGACCAGCTCGTCTACGATACCCAGACCGGCGTCGCCAACGTGACCTCGAAGGGACGTGTCCAAGGCTTCTTCGTGCCCAACCAGGGCGAGGAAGGCAAAGACAAGAAGGACGGCAAGGACAACAAGGCGGGCGCCAAGCCGGCCGCCACGCCGACCAACTGATTGCCATTGCGGCTGGGGCGGCCGCAGGAAGGCGTTGCCAGCCCGGCGCGCCTCGCATACCAGAGCGGACCCATGACGAACGTCAGCAGCTTGCGCTTCCTCCTGTGACGGTATCCATCTCCCCGCCTCCCGAGGCTGCCCCGCAGGCGCAGCCCAATCCAACGCGGTCGGCCAAGGCGCCGGCGGCGCGCGCCGGCCTGTTCACCAGGCTGGGCGGGCTCTTCGGCAAGGGCAGGGACAAGGGCGAGCAGGAGGACGAGGCTCAGCCCGGCCCGATCGCGAGCGCGGTCGGCGGCGCCGGCATCCTCGCCGTCAGCGGCCTGCGCAAAACCTATGGCGCCCGCAATGTCGTGAGCGAGGCCTCGCTCTATGTCCGCAATGGCGAGGCGGTCGGCCTGCTCGGGCCGAACGGCGCTGGCAAGACCACGATCTTCTACATGATCACCGGCCTGGTCAGCGCCGATCTGGGCGTGATCTCGCTTGAAGGCAATGACATCACCACCCTGCCGATGTACCAGCGCGCCCGGCTCGGCATCGGTTATCTGCCGCAGGAGGCCTCGATCTTCCGCGGCCTCTCGGTCGAGGACAATATCCGCGCCGTGCTCGAGGTGGTCGAGCCCAACCGCAAGAAGCGCGAGCGCGAGCTCGACAAGCTGCTCGACGAATTCAACATCAGCCGCCTGCGCAAGGCGCCCTCGATCGCGCTCTCGGGCGGCGAGCGCCGCCGCTGCGAGATCGCCCGTGCGCTCGCCGGCCGCCCGTCCTTCATCCTGCTCGACGAGCCCTTCGCCGGCATCGATCCGATCGCGGTCGGTGACATCCAGGAGCTGGTCCGGCAATTGACGGACCGCGGCATCGGCGTGCTGATCACCGACCACAATGTCCGTGAGACGCTCGGCCTGGTCGATCGCGCCTACATCATCCATTCCGGCCGCGTGCTGACCGAGGGCTCGCCGGCCGAGATCATCGCCAACGCCGATGTCCGCCGCGTCTATCTCGGCGAGGATTTCCGCCTCTGAGCGGGCTGGCGCTGCAGCGGCCGGGATGGCGGATGCTGCAGTGCATTAACTTCCTGACGCAAAAGCCCGCTTCTGGCTTTGACGCCGCTGCACCGCACAGCTAGTCTGTCTTACAGGCAAGAACCGTGCCGAGTTGTCGCAGGCTAAGGAGTCGGGATCGCGATGGCGATGATGCCACGCATGGAGCTGCGCCAGGGCCAGTCCCTGGTGATGACGCCGCAATTGCTGCAGGCGATCAAGCTGCTCCAGCTCTCCCATCTTGAATTGCAGAGCTTCGTCGAAGGCGAGCTGGAGCGCAATCCGCTGCTCGAGCGCGGTGACGAGGCTCCCGAAGCCGGCCCGCTCAACGGCGTCGGCGAGAGTCCGCTCGCCGCCGATGCCGAGACCTATGCCCGCGCCGAGAGCCTCAATACCCAGGAGGGCATCGAGGGTCGCCTCGGCACCGGGCTCGACAATGTCTTCCAGAACGAGCAGCCCAAGGCGGCGCGGCTGGAGACGCAAGGGACCGACAGCCTGCCGATCATCGGCGGTGCCTATGGTGGCTCCGGCGGTTCCTTCGAAGAGGGGCCGGAAGGCTTTGAGAGCGGTCTGACCAGCGAGCTCTCGCTGCATGAGCATCTCAGCGCCCAGCTCGACCTTGCCGTGACCGCCCCGGCCGAGCGCCTGATCGGTAGCCACATCATCGATGGTGTCGATGATTCCGGCTATCTGACCGAGCCGCTGGCCGATATCGCCGAGCGCCTCGGCGTCGATATCGCCAGGGTCGAGCACGTCCTCGCCATCGTCCAGGGTTTCGATCCGAGCGGTATCGCCGCCCGCGATGTCGGCGAGTGCCTGGCGATCCAGCTGCGCGACCGTGATCGCTACGATCCTGCCATGCAGGCCCTCGTCGCCAACCTGCCGCTTCTCGCCCGGCGCGACTATGCCGCGCTCAAGCGCATCTGCGGCGTCGACGATGAGGACATCGCCGACATGGTCGCCGAAATCCGGCGGCTCGACCCCAAGCCCGGACGGGCTTTCGGTGGATCGGCGGCCGAGACCGTGGTGCCGGATGTCTTCATCCGCGCTGCACCGGACGGCTCCTGGCTGGTCGACCTCAACCCCGACACGCTGCCGCGCGTGCTGATCAACCAGACCTACCATGCCCGCGTCTCCAGGGCCGCGCGAAGCGACATCGAGAAGGCCTTCATCGCCGAATGCCTACAGACGGCGAACTGGCTGACACGCTCGCTCGAGCAGCGCGCCCGCACCATCCTCAAGGTCGCCAGCGAGATCGTGCGCCAGCAGGACGGTTTCTTCGCGCATGGGGTCGAGCATCTGCGCCCGCTCAACCTGAAGACCGTCGCCGACGCGATCGGCATGCATGAATCGACGGTTTCGCGCGTCACCTCGAACAAGTACCTTGCCTGCTCGCGTGGGGTCTTCGAGATGAAATACTTCTTTTCCGCCGCGATCGCCGCGACCGGCTATGGCGAGGCGCATTCCGCCGAGGCGGTGCGTCATCGTATCAAGCTGATGATCGACGACGAGCCGCCGAGGGACGTGCTCTCCGACGATGCCATCGTCGCCAGGCTGAAGGAGAGCGGCATCGACATCGCCCGCCGCACCGTGGCGAAGTACCGGGAATCGCTGCGCATCCCCTCGTCGATGGAGCGGCGGCGCGAGAAAGCGGCAATGGCGCTCGCCGGGCGCTGAGAGAACCGGCCGCCTGCGCCGGCGTTTCGGCGTGCTTGCGACGCGCCTTCCCGGCCATGAACCGTTCACAGCCTCGCCCTGCAGCCCATGCAACTGCGCCAGTCCGCGCATTGACAACCCCGTAAGGGCGTCCTTACCTCCTCAGGATGGTCGGCTACTGACCATGGCGACAAGAAGGGGAAGCACTCCATGAGCTTGCGAATCTCCGGCAAGAACATCGATGTCGGCGAGGCCCTGCGCGGCCAGGCCGAGGCCAGGGTCGCCGCAGCGTTGGGCAAGTACTACGAGGGCGGCTATCAGGGCCACGTCACCGTCGGCAAGGACGGCACCGCCTTCAAGACCGACGGCGTCCTGCATCTGTCTTCCGGCATCACCCTCGAAGCCTCGGCCACGGCGCATGATCCCTATGCCAGTCTCGACAAGATGGCCGAGCGCATCGAGAAGCGCCTGCGCCGTTACAAGCGCCGGCTGAAGGATCGTGCTGCGGCTGCCAATGGGCGCGAGCCTGCCCTGGAAATCCCCAGCTATGTGATCGCCGCTCCCGATGAGGACATCGAGGAGCACGAGGCGGATCACGCTGGCGAGAACCCGGTGATCGTGGCCGAATCGACCAAGTCCCTGCACCAGATGACGGTCGTCGACGCGGTCGCCGAGCTCGATCTGACCGGCGCGCCTGTGGTTATCTTCCGCCATGCTGGCAATGGCCGCATGAACGTCGTATACCGCCGCCGCGACGGCAATATCGGCTGGATCGATCCGCCGGCTTCTCTTTCTTGAAGTCCCGCCGCTGATGGAATTCGGGCGCCGGCCGGGATGCCGGTGGCGCCCGCGTTTCGGCACGGGACATGCATGGATTGGCCTATGACGCTGACCGATCTCCTCCGGCCCGACGCGGTGATCTCGCCGCTGCGCGCCAACTCCAAGAAGCAGGCCCTGCAGGAGCTGGCGCAGCATGCCGCCGTGCTGACCGGCCTGCCCGAGCGCGAGCTCTTCGAATCCCTGCTCCAGCGCGAGCGCCTGGGCTCGACCGGCATCGGTGACGGCATCGCCATCCCGCATGGCCGCATGGCCGGGATCGATCGGCTCGTCGGCCTGTTCGCTCGCGCCGAGAAGGCGATCGATTTCGAGGCGCTGGACGGCCAGCCGGTCGACATCATCTTCGTGCTGATCGCCCCGGAAGGGGCGGGGGCCGACCATCTCAAGGCGCTGGCCCGCGTCGCCCGCGTGCTGCGCAATCAGGCGGTGCTGGAGCAGGTGCGCCACGCACACGACCCGGCCGCCATCTACGCCATCCTGGCGGAGACCGCCGCCAAGGCGGCCTGAAGGCGGCTGCACGAGGCAGCCCACTCCTTTGAATGATGACAGTCTAGGCTTGGAGGCCTTGCCCCGAGCGGCTATGACGCGGCCGAAGCTGTGAGGCGCCGTGCGCGGCGCCGCCGAACCGCGGAGTGCCGCCGATGGCCTATACCCATGTCGATCTCTTTCCCCTCGGCGAGGACAAGACGCCCTATCGCTCACTTGGCAGCGAGGGGGTCTCGGTCGAGACGGTCGGCGGGCGCGAGGTCCTGAGCGTCTCGCGCGAGGCGATCAAGCGGCTCTCCGAGCAGGCTTTCATCGACATCAACCATCTGCTGCGTCCCGGCCATCTCGCCCAGCTCGCCAAGATTCTCGACGACCCCGAGGCGACCTCGAACGATCGCTTCGTCGCCTATGACCTGCTCAAGAACGCCAATATCGCCGCAGGCGGCGTGCTGCCGATGTGCCAGGACACGGGCACGGCGATCATCATGGGCAAGAAGGGCCGCAAGGTCTGGACCGATGGTGACGACGAGGCGGCACTCGGCGAAGGCGTCTACGACGCCTATCTCAAGCGCAATCTGCGCTATTCCCAGGTCGCTCCGCTCTCCATGTTCGAGGAGAAGAACACCGCGACCAACCTGCCGGCGCAGATCGACATCTATGCCGAGGGCGAGGACGCCTACAAATTCCTGTTCGTCGCCAAGGGCGGCGGCTCGGCCAACAAGACCTTCCTCTTCCAGGCGACGCCCTCGCTCCTGACCAGGGACCGGATGATGGCATTCCTGAAGGAGAAGATCCTGACGCTCGGCACCGCCGCCTGCCCGCCCTATCATCTCGCCATCGTCATCGGCGGCACCTCGGCCGAGCAGAATCTCAAGACGGTCAAGCTCGCCTCGACCAAGTACCTCGACGCGCTGCCGACCGCGGGTTCGCCCTCCGGCCACGCCTTCCGCGACCTCGAGATGGAGGAGGAGGTCCACAAGCTGACGCAGGCGCTCGGTGTCGGTGCCCAGTTTGGCGGCAAGTATTTCTGCCACGACGTGCGCGTCATCCGACTGCCGCGCCATGGCGCCTCGCTGCCGATCGGCCTCGGCGTCTCCTGCTCGGCCGATCGCCAGGCCAAGGGCAAGATCACCAAAGACGGCATCTTCCTTGAGGCGCTGGAGACTGATCCGTCGAAGTACCTGCCGGAGATCGACGAGGCCAAGCTCGGCGGCGACGTCGTCAAGATCGACCTCAACCGGCCGATGAGCGAGATTCTCGCCACATTGACGAAATACCCGGTGAAGACCCGGCTCTCGCTGACCGGGACGATCATCGTCGCGCGCGACTCGGCCCATGCCAAGATCCGCGAGCGGCTGGAGAACGGCCAGGGCATGCCGGACTATCTGAAGAACCACCCGGTCTACTATGCCGGCCCGGCCAAGACGCCCGAGGGCTTCGCCTCCGGTTCCTTCGGCCCGACCACGGCCGGCCGCATGGATTCCTTCGTCGATCAGTTCCAGTCCTTCGGCGGCTCGATGGTGATGCTGGCCAAGGGCAACCGCTCGGCCCAGGTGCGCGAGGCCTGCAAGGCCTATGGCGGCTTCTATCTCGGCTCGATCGGCGGCCCGGCGGCGCGCCTCGCCCAGGACTGCATCCGCAAGGTCGAGCTGCTCGAATATCCCGAGCTCGGCATGGAGGCGGTCTGGCGCATCGAGGTCGAGGACTTCCCGGCCTTCATCGTCATCGACGACAAGGGCAACGACTTCTTCAAGGAGCTGAACCTCGGATGATCGCTCGCGCTGCCGTCGCCGTCCTGCTGACCCTGGCTCCTGCTCTCGCTCTGGCACAGCCGCGTCCCGTTCCGGCGACGTGCACGCGCGACCTGTTCCAGAACGAGGCGGCGATGCGCCAGCGCCAGTACAAGATGCAGCAGGTCGCGACGGCCGACCAGGCGACGCAATGCGCCGCCTGGCGCGACCATGTCGTCTTCATGCAGAAGGCGCGCTCGATCTTCGCCACATGCCAGACCGGTCGCGAGCGCGAGCAGAACGTCGCGCAGATGGACCAGTCGCTCGCCGACTACCGGGTGCTGCTCGCCAATCGCTGCGGGCGCCGCTGATTATCTGATCTCTGGCGGCTCGCCGAGCTGCGCCTTGAAGAAGGCGAGCACGCGCGCGTTGAAATCGGCGTGGAAAGCGGCCCGGTCGAAACCGGGCTGATCGCTGCAGATTTCGGCAGCCGACTGGGCCAGCTCGGCCGGGCAGGGCGGCACGAAAGAGAAATGCTGCGAGCCCGGCACGACGTGGAAGTCGGGTTTCGTGGGCAGCCGGCCGGCTATCTCCGCGACCTCGGCCGGAGTGACGCCGTCGCCGCCGCGTTCCGAGCCCCAGAGCTGAACCGGCACCCGGACGTTCCTGAAGCTGTCCTGCGTGAAGAAGACGCTGAGCGGGTCGGCGATCACCGCCGCCTTGATGCGCGGGTCATGGCTGAGTTCCGGAAGCGCGCCTGTGCGGACCTGCTCGCAGAGCGGGTCGCTCTTGCCCTCACACATCCTGAGGCGCTTGCCGAAAACCGGATTGGCACCGACAGCGACGAGGCCGGTATAGCCGCCGCGGGAGAAGCCGAAGAAGCCGACGCGCCCGGCATCGATTTTTGCCGCATCGGGCCATGCACCGAGCATGTAGTCGATTGCGCGCTTGATATCGGCCGGCCGCTCGACGAAGACCGGGAACTCGCGCGTCCGGCTCTGGTCCAGGCTGGTGTCGCCGGGATGATTGATCGCGACGACGATGAAACCGGCATCGGCCAGGACCTGCGCCGTGTCGCGATGTCCGAGGAAGTTGCCCGTTCTGCCGTGCGAGATCACGACGAGTGGACGTTTCTCGCCAGCGAGCGGGCAATTCATGCTGACGGACATGACGAAGGGACCGAGCCGCGCCTCGCTCAGCGGCTGATTGCATGGGTACCAGACCGCGCCCTTGAGCGGTTGGGATGCTCCTTCGGCGGGAATATCGATGGATTTGAGTCCAGCGGCCTGCGTCAGCGACGCCGCAAGGCAAAAGGCAAGGCAGGACAAGAGACGGTGAAGCGTCATGGCGGGCTCGCGCTGCGGATGGGAATGAACAGATAGGTGCGCAGGGCGGCAGGCGCGATCCCACGCGACGAGGTATCGAGATAGTGCTCCAGCGTCGGCCGGTCGTCCGGCTCATAGCCGCTGGCCGGCATCCATCTCGTATAAATGGCCTGTGCAGCCGCGTTGATCCGGGTGTATGGGCCGACCAGCCGGTGCACGGCATATCGGCCGCCGGGGATCTCCAGCGTCTCGATGTCCGAGTTTTCTGGCCAGGGATCGGGCGAGGCGATGGCGGCGTAGTATCTGAAGCGGCCGGCATGTTGGGGATTGCCGAATGAGGCGCCCCATTTCTCGGAGATAGTGCGTGGACCAGCGCGCAGGCGCAGCTGCCGATGGGTATGGGGGATGGTCGCGAACGATCCGACGTGCCGCAGCGCACGCAGTTGCCGTGTCGGCCGCTCGACGATCGCAATCGCCGGCAAGGTAGAATCGCCCGGGAGCAGCGGCGTCATTTCGGCAGCGTCGAACGCCTGCTTCATCTGTTGCCGGAAGGCGCGTGGCGACTGCCCGGTGAACTCATGGAAGGCGCGTGTGAAGGCTTGCGGACTGTCGTAGCCGACCGTCAGCGCCACTTGCGTGATGCTCTCATTCGAGCCGGTCAGGAGACGGGTCGCGAGCGCCAGCCGGACGCGGCGGACCGTGGCGGCCACCGTCTCGCCGACGACGCCCGCATAGACGCGGTGAAAATGAAAGGGCGAGAAGTTGGCGAGGCGCGCGAGATCGTCGAGACGGAAGTTGGCCATCGGGTCGGCGATGATGGCCGCGACCGCGCGTGCCACGCGGGTGCGATAATCCCGTTCTGTTCGATCGTTGGCCATGGCTGGTAGCTTGCCCTATCGCTGCGCCGGAAACTTAGCTGCTTTTGCTAAAGTGTCCGGGCGTCGATCCTTGCATCGCCTCATCCTGCCCCCGGATCGCCTCATGGATATGAGTGCTGGGCTCGCCTTGCTTCCGGACGCGGCGGGCGAATGGGTTTGGGCAAGGCGGCGTTTGGAGTATGGCACTCGTGCAGGCGCTTCTACAATTTGCACCGCTGGTTCGATTTGAACGATGACGGGATGATGGAATGACTGACGACGTGACCTCCCCGCTCGGCATCGCCGTCGTGCCGGTGACGGCTTTCCAGCAGAACTGCTCGATCGTCTGGTGCACGCGCACCAAGGAGGCGGCGGTCGTCGATCCCGGCGGCGATGTCGAGCGCATCCGCGGGGCGCTGAAGGAGCTCGGCGTCACGCCGGTCGCGATCTGGCTGACCCATGGCCATATCGACCATGCCGGCGGCGCGACCGAGCTCGCCGGCGTCCTGAACCTGCCGATCGTCGGCCCGCACGAGGCCGACAAGTTCCTGCTCGATGCTCTGCCGCAGCAGGGCCTGATGTTCGAGATGCGCGGCGTGCAGGCGGTGACGCCGACGCGCTGGCTCGCCGAGGGCGACACCGTCTCGGTCGGCGATGTCGAGTTCTCCGTCCTGCATGTGCCCGGCCACACGCCCGGCCATGTCACGCTGTTCCAGAAGGATCTGCGCTTCCTGCTCGCCGGCGACACCGTCTTCGCCGGTTCGGTCGGTCGTACCGATTTTCCCTATGGGAACCACAACGATCTGATCACGGGGATCAAGGGCAAGCTGCTGCCGCTTGGCGACGACGTTCAGTTCCTGCCTGGGCACGGACCGGCCAGCACGCTCGGCGAGGAGCGCCGGACCAATCCGTTCCTGCAGGGGAATTCGCGGTAAGCGCTGCGGGGTCCAGAAACGCCAACGGCCATGTCCGGAAGGGCGCGCGTACATCCGGCGTCGCTACCTTCGGGCTCATGGCCGTCTTCAACGGGACGGAGGACGGTGGAACGCCCTCGACATCGCCGTGAACGGGATATGGGATTATGATCCTGCCTTTGCAAGGGGTGGGGCTGTGAAACTCCGAATGCTCGCCTGGCGTGCGATTGCGTTGCCGGTTTCGCTGCCCATGCGATAGTCGGCATTCATGTGGGAGATTCTCTCCGCCTATTGGCCGCATATCCTCGGCTTCATTTCGCTGGCGCTGACCGTGGTCGCTGCCAGCCATGCCGCGATGACCAAGGACGAGGTCCGTGCCGCCATCGGCTGGGTCGGCGTCATCGTGCTCTCGCCGATCGTCGGACCGCTGATCTATGCGGTCGGCGGCATCAATCGCATCCGCCGTGCCTCGATCGTCTCGCAGCGCCGGCATAAGTTCGGCGTCGGTTCGCTCGCGCCGAGCTTCGAGGTTTCGGATGCCGAGGTCGCCGGCGATATCGGACGCCGCTTCGCCGCGCTGAAGACCCTGGGCGACAAGGCGACGCGCCGCCATCTCAAGACCGGCAACGCCATCGCGGTGCTCAGGACCGGCGACGAGGCCTATGCCGCGATGATCGCGGCGATCGAGGCGGCGCGGCGCGCGATCATCCTGGAGACCTATATCTTCGACCGCGATCCGCTCGGCCTGCGCATCGCCGACGCGCTGATCGCGGCGACCGGGCGCGGCGTCGCGGTGCGCGTGCTGATCGATGCCGTCGGCGCGCGTTATTCGGTGCCGAGCATGGTCGGCTACCTGCAGAAGGGCGGCGTGCCGGTCGACGTCTTCAACGGCAACATCATCATGGGCCTCAGGCTGCCCTATGCGAACCTGCGTACCCACCGCAAGCTGCTGATCGTCGACGGACGGATCGCCTTCGCCGGCGGCATGAATATCCGTCAGGGCTTCACCACCGAATTCGCCGGCGATACCGCTGCGCACGATACGCATTTCCGCGTCGAGGGCGCGGTCGTCGAGGATCTGTTCGGCGTCGCGGCCGAGGACTGGCGCTTCGCCTCGGGCGAGGACCTCACCGGCGAAGTCTGGACGGTGACGCCGCAAGCCGCGACGCAGGGCCCGGCCGTGCTGATGCGCGCGGTCGCCTCGGGGCCGGATGCCAGCCTGGAAACCAATCACAAGCTGCTGATCGGCGCCTTCTCGATCGCGCGCGAGTCGATCCGGATCATGTCGCCCTATTTCCTGCCGGACCGCGAATTGATCAGTGCGCTGGTCACGGCGGCACGGCGCGGGGTTGCCATCGACATCGTCGTGCCCGACGTCAACAATCTCGTCCTGGTCGACCGCGCCATGCGGGCGCAGTTCGACCAGGTGCTGAGGGATGGCTGCCGGGTCTGGCGCGCCACCGGCTCCTTCGATCATTCCAAGCTGCTCGCAATCGACGGCGCCTGGGCCTATGTCGGCTCGTCCAATCTCGATCCGCGCTCGCTCAGGCTGAATTTCGAGATCGATCTCGAAGTGCTCGACGAAAGCTTCGCCCGCGGTATCGAGGCGCGCATCGACACCGCTATCGCAGGCGCGCATCCGGTCACGCTGAAGGAATTGCGGGCGCGGCCCTTCCCCCTGCGGCTGCTCGACCGGATGCTCTGGCTCTGCTCGCCTTACCTGTGAGAGAGGTGGCTATCAGGGGCAGACCCCTTTCCGTCATGGTCGGGCTTGTCCCGACCATCCACGTCTTCCTTCGGGCAAGGTGGTGTTCAAGACGTGGATGCTCGCCACAAGGGCGAGCATGACGGCGGAACATCTCAGGCGTCGAACACGCCCTTGAGGAAGTCCTGCTTCCCGATCTGGAAGCCGTTCTCGCGCAGGATGTCGTAGGCCGTCGTGGCGTGGAAATAGAAGTTCGGCACGGCGAAGCGGGTGAGATAATCGGCGCCCTTCATCGTCACCGTGGCCGAGGGGCCGCGCGGGAAGGTCACGTCCTTGTCGAGACCGGCATCGAGCGCGCCCTTGTCGACCGAGGCGATGAAGTCGAGCGTCTTGGCGATGCGCGCCTTCAGCTCCTCGAAGCTCGTCTCTTCGTCGGGGAAGCGCGGATTCTCCGCCCCGCTCAGGCGGGCCGCGGCGTTCTTGGCGAAATCCGACATCAGCTGGATCTGCCGGGTGAAGGACAGCATGTCCGGCGCGAGCCGGCTCGCCAGCAACACCTCCGCCTGGATCTTGCGCTGGGAGGCTTCGGCCCCCGCCTTGTCGAGGATGGCGTCGAGCGCCTTCAGGGTCTGGATGAAACCGGGGAAGACGGCGTCATAGGCGGAAAGCGGCATCGGGAAACCTCACCAACGGAAACGGGCCCGGAAAGGGCCCGCTGCGTTCATCGATATAAGGCTTCTCCGCCGCTGTCAGCGGCAGAAGACCTTTAGTCCTTGGCGCGCTCGACATAGGAGCCGTCGGCGGTCATCACCACGATGCGGGTGCCGACGCCGACATGCGGCGGCACGGCGCTGCGCACGCCGTTGGAGAGGATCGCCGGCTTGTAGGAGGACGAGGCCGTCTGGCCCTTGGTCACCGGCTCGGTCTCGGCGACCTCGAGGGTGACGCGCTGCGGCAGCTCGATCGCGACGGCGCGGTCGTCGAAGACCGAGAGCGTGACCTTCATGCCTTCCTGGAGATAAGGCGCCATGTCGCCGACCACGTCGCCATCGACCGGAAGCTGGTCGTAGGTCTCGGGGTTCATGAACACGTACTGCTCGCCGTCCTGGTAGAGATAGGTGAAGTCACGGTCCTCGACATAAGCGCGCTCGACCTGCTCGGTCGTCTTGTAGCGCTGCGAGACCTTCACGCCGTCGGCGATGCGGCGCATGTCGATCTGCGTCGTCGGCGTGCCCTTGCCCGGGAAGAAGCTCTCGGCCGAAAGCACCGAGCAGAGATGCCCGTCGACTTCGAGGACGTTGCCCTTGCGGACGGAAGAGGCGATGACCTTGACCACGTGACTATTTCCTTGGCTGGCGCGGGCGCTGTCCGCGCGCTATGCGAATTCCTGTGCCGCGCCACTACCGCATTCGGGGCGCAAACGGAAGCGCGCAGGCCGCTTTTGAAAGGCTTTCAGCGCAGCGAGGTTCAATGAGCGAGACGCTCCCGCCCTTCTGGCGGCCGGACATCCATGCCGACCGGCGCCCCGCTCTGCTCGCACGCGGGCGGATCAAGGCGGCGCTGCGACGCTGGTTCGAGGCGCGCGACTTCATCGAGGTCGAGGCCGCGATCCTGCAGCTCTCGCCAGGCAACGAGACGCATCTGCACGGGTTTTCGACGACGTTGATCGACGATGCCGGCGTCGGTCACCCCTATTATCTGCACACCTCGCCGGAATTCGCCGCCAAGAAGCTGCTGGCTGCCGGCGAGCCGCGGATCTTCGATTTCGCCCGCGTCTTCCGTAATCGCGAGCGCACGGCGCTGCATCATCCCGAATTCACCATGCTGGAATGGTATCGCGCCGGGGAGGACTACGAGGCGCTGATGCGGGACTGCGCCGCGCTGCTGGCCGAGGCCGCCCGTGCTGCCGGCACGACGGTCCTGCGCTGGCGCGGCAGCGAGGTCGATCCCTTTGCCGAGCCCGAGCGCGTGACCTTGCACGAGGCTTTCGCCCGCCATGCCGGCATCGACCTGCTGGCGACGATCTCGGGCGATGGCGCGGTCGATCGCGCGGCGCTGGCTGCGCAGGCACGGGCCGCCGGCATCCGCCTCGCGGAGGATGACAGCTGGTCCGACATCTTCAGCCGCGTCCTCTCCGAGACGGTCGAGCCCGGACTCGGCCGCGGCCGTGCCACCATCCTGTGCGAATACCCGATCTCGGAGGCGGCGCTGGCCCGGCCCAAGCCCGGCGATCCGCGCGTCGCCGAGCGTTTCGAGCTCTATGCCTGCGGCGTCGAGCTCGCCAATGCCTTCGGCGAATTGACCGACCCGGCGGAGCAGCGCCGGCGTTTCGAGGCCGACATGGACGAGAAGCAGCGCATCTATGGCGAGCGCTACCCGATCGACGAGGATTTCCTCGCCGCGCTCGGCCAGATGCCGCAGGCTTCGGGCATTGCGCTCGGCTTCGATCGCCTCGTCATGCTCGCGACCGGCGCGCGCCGGATCGAGGATGTGCTCTGGACGCCGGTCGCGGAACCGGGCAGGGGAGGGCGATGACGATCCACCAGCCGCCCGGCCAGCCGCTCAGGACGCTCGACGCCCTCGTCGAGCGCGGCCTCGTCGTGCCCGAAAAGCGCCCGGTTCTGGGCGAGGTGGCGAAGCGGTATGCGGTCTCGGTGACGCCGGCGGTCGCGGCGCTGATCGATCCGGCCGACGAGGCCGATCCTATCGCCCGCCAGTTCATCCCCGCCGCGGCCGAGCTGACCACGCTGCCGGAAGAGCTGGCTGACCCGATCGGCGACGAGGCGCATTCGCCGGTCGAGAGCGTCGTCCATCGCTACCCGGACCGGGCTTTGCTCAAGCTGGTCCATGCTTGCCCGGTCTATTGCCGCTTCTGCTTCCGCCGCGAGATGGTCGGGCCTGGTGGCGATGCGCTGACCGGCGACAAGCTCGAGGCCGCGCTCGCCTACCTCGCCTCCCGCCCGGAGATCTGGGAGGTGATCATGACCGGCGGCGACCCGCTGATCCTCTCCGCCCGGCGGGTACGTGAGATCGCGAAACGCCTCGCCGCGATCCCGCATATCAAGGTGGCGCGCTGGCACACGCGCGTGCCGATGGTCCAGCCCGAGCGCATCACCGAGGATTATGCCCGCGCGCTGCGCATCCCCGGCAAAGCGAGCTACATCGCCGTCCACGCCAATCATCCGCGCGAGTTCACCGCGGACTCGCAGGCTGCGCTGGCGCGCTTGGCCGATGCCGGCCATGTCCTGGTCAGCCAGAGCGTGCTGCTCAAGGGCGTCAACGCCGATGTCGAAACGCTGTCGGCGCTGATGCGCGCTTTCGTCGAGAACCGGGTGAAGCCCTATTACCTGCACCATCCCGACCTCGCGCCGGGGACTTCGCATTTCCGGCTCTCGCTGGCGGAAGGGCAGGCGCTGGTCAAAAGCCTGCGCGGCAACCTTTCCGGCCTGTGCCAGCCGACCTATATCCTCGACATCCCCGGCGGGGCCGGCAAGATTCCGGTCGGGCCCGCCTTCCTTTCGGGCTGCGAGACGCCCGGCGCGCAAGGCTTCGCGGAGGATCGCCATGGCGAGCTCCACGCCTATCCGCCGGTCTGAGGCAGCCCCGCCGCGGCGTTCCGCGTAGGATTAAAAGGCCATGCTGACCCCCTCCGCGCCCGACAAGCTGCCGCTCGCGATCGTCTCCGACATCGCCTGCCCCTGGTGCTTCATCGGCAAGACCCGGCTCGAAACGGCGCTCGCCAACCACAATCTCACCGAGCGCGTCGCCATCACCTGGCTGCCCTATGAGCTCAATCCGGAAATGCCGGCCGAGGGCATGGACCGCACCGCCTATCTCGACGGCAAGTTCGGTCCCGGCAAGCGTCGCGAGATCGAACTGCGCCTTTCGGAGGCGGCGCTGGAGAGCGGCGTCACTTTCAACTGGACGAAGGTCACGAAGAGCGTCAACACCCGCATGGCGCATATGCTGGTCGCTGCCGCCGCGACCGTGCAGCGCGGCGGTGAGATGACCGCGGCGCTGTTCAAGGCCTATTGGCAGGACGGGCGCGATATCGGCGATATCGAGACGCTGGTCGCGATCGCTGTCGAGCAGGGCTTCGACGAGCAGGCGGCGCGCGACGAACTCGCCAATGACGAATTGCGCGAGACCATCATCGGGTTGGAGGCGCATGCCCAGAAGGTCGGCGTCACCGGGGTGCCCTTCTTCATCGTCGACGGCAAGCTCGCGGTGTCGGGCGCCCAGCCGCCGGAAGTCTGGACCCAGGTCTTCGCGCAGGTGCTGGCGTCGAAGCCTCATGACGAGGATGAATGAGGCGTTCCGCAGTACATCCGTCGCGGGATCGAAAAAAGGATCTGTCTCAAAAATGAGATAATCCTTGCGCCACCGCTCGAATCGTGCCTTTCACCGCAGAGCAGGTGGAGGGCAGGGCGATGACGCAGAAGATCAACGATCTCCGGGACCGCATGATCGTCGCGCTCGACGTGCCGACGGTCTGGGACGCCTACCGCATCGTCTCGACGCTGGGCGACGGGGCGAGTTTCTACAAGATCGGCTACCGGCTCGCCTTCGCCGGCGGGCTCGACCTCGCCCGCCAGCTCGTGATCGAGGGCAAAAAGGTCTTCCTCGATCTCAAGCTGCACGACATCGGCAACACCGTGACCGAAGGCGTGGAATCGCTGACCAAGCTCGGCGTCACCTTCCTCACCGTGCACGCCTATCCGCAGACCATGCGCGGCGCGGTCGAAGGCCGCGGCGAGGCGGCGCTGAAGCTGCTCGCCGTCACCGCCCTGACCTCCTATGACGATGGCGACTTGAAGGATGCCGGCTACGGCCTCGCCGTGCGCGACCTCGTACGCATGAGGGCGCAGCAGGCCCGCAGCGCCGGCGTCGACGGCATCGTCTGCTCCGCCGCCGAGACCGAGATCGTCCGCGACGTGATCGGCCCCGACATGGCAATCGTCACCCCCGGCATCCGCCCGGCCGGCAGCGCCGTGGGCGACCAGAAGCGCACGCTGACCCCGGCCGAGGCGATCCGCGCCGGCGCCGATCATCTCGTCGTCGGGCGTCCCATCATCCGCGCGGCAGACCCGCGTGCAGCGGCGGCCGCGGTCATGGACGAGATCGCGGGCGCCGCATAGTCTGCCGCTCCTTTCCATCGGATACGGACACGGCAATGCCCAAGGGATATGTGATCGGTCGCGCCAAGGTGACCAATGCGACGCAATGGGCGGTCTATGCCGCGAAAGCCTCCGAGGTGATCAAGCAGTATGGCGGCACGCCTTTGGTGCGCGGCGGCCAGATGTCGGTCGGCGAGGGCGAAGGCCGGGCCCGCAACGTCGTCCTCGAATTCCCCGACTACACGGCGGCGAAGGCCTATCTGTTCTCGGTCGAGTATGGCGAGGCGCGCAAGCTGCGCGAGGGCGCCGGCGAGATCGACCTGGTCGCGGTCGAGGGGGCGTGACCATGGCGAAAGGCTACTGGATCGCCCGCGTCGACGTGCAGAACGAGTCGGAATACGCCACCTACCGCTCGCTCAACGCCATCGCCTTCGCCAAATATGGCGGCAGGTTCGTCGTCCGCGGCGGCGAGTACAAGCTCGCCCGCGGCGAGGGCCGCAAGCACAATGTCGTCATCGAGTTCAGGGACATCGAGACGGCGCGCGCCTGCTATGAATCGCCGGAATACCAGGCGGCCGTGCAGCACCTCGCCAAGGTCGGCCCGATCGACCTCGTCATCATCGAAGGCTATGAGGGCGCGCAGCCGGGCGATTGAGCCTGCCTGCCCTCAGCTTTCGAACAGCGTTCGGAACCGGCTCGGCTGCGAGCGCAGATACTGTTTCGGCGCCTTGACGCTGGCGCCGAGATGGGCGGCGGCATGCCAGGGCCAGCGTGGCTCGTAGAGGATGCCGCGAGCGAGTGCGACCATGTCGGCATCGCCGCCGGCGACGATCGCCTCGGCATGCTCGTAATCGGTGATCAGGCCGACGGCGATGGTCGGCACGCCCGTCGCCGCCTTCACCGCCCGGGCCAGCGGCACCTGATAGCCCGGCGACAGCGCGATCTTTTGCTCGGCCGAGACGCCGCCGCTTGAGACATGGATGAAGCTGACGCCACGCGCCTTCAGCGCCTCGCAGAAGGCGGCAGTCTGGCCGATGTCCCAGCCGCCCTCGACCCAGTCGGTCCCGGAGACACGCACGCCGACCGGGATCGCGGCGGGGACCGCCTCGCGCACCGCGTCGAAGACTTCGAGCGGGAAGCGCATGCGATTTTCCAGCGAGCCGCCATAGGCGTCGTCGCGCTGGTTTGCCAGCGGCGACAGGAACTGGTGCAGCAGATAGCCATGGGCGCAATGCAGCTCGATCGCCTGCAGGCCGAGCCGCACCGCCCGGCGCGCCGTCGCGACGAAGGCCTCGCGGATCCGCTTCAGCCCGGCGGCGTCGAGTGGCAGCGGCGGGCGGTCCTTGGCCTGCATCGGCAATGCGGAGGGGGCGAGCGTCTGCCAGCCGTTGTCCTCGAGCGCGCGCTGGCCGCCGCCGGTCCAGGGCGAGTGGACCGAGGCCTTGCGGCCGGCATGGCCGAGCTGGATGCCGACAGGCATGTCGGAGTGACGGCGGATTCCGTCGAGCACGCGCGCCAGCGCCGCCTCGTTCGCATCGCTCCACAGGCCGAGATCGTCCGGGCTGATCCGCCCCTCCGGCTCGACCGCGGTCGCCTCGATGATCAGGAGCCCGGCGCCCGACAGGGAGAGATTGCCGAGATGGATCAGGTGCCAGTCGGTCGCCGAGCCGTCTTCTGCCGAATATTGGCACATCGGGGCGATCACGATGCGATTGGACAGGTGCAGGCCGCCGAGATCGAAGGACTGGAAGAGTTGGCTGGGCATGGACGTCTCCGGGCTGGCGTTCAGGGTGAGATCAGCCAGATCGCAAGGGGGAAGGTGAGGGCGGCGGCTGCGGTCGAGATCACGATCGCAGCCGCGATCGGGCGGCTGCCGGTGTCGAAGCGTTCGGAAATGACGAAGACATTGGCCGCGATCGGCAGTGCTGCATAGAGCACGCCGGCCTGGACCCAGAATGGATCGAGCTTCAGCACCAGCGCCAGCACCACCCAGGTCAGCAGGGGATGCAGGACGAGCTTGCCGACGACCAGCGGCAGCACGCCGCGCAAGGGCAGCTTGCCCTGCCGGCTCCACTGGAAGGCGGCGATCCCCAACGCGAAGACGCCGACCGGCGCCGCCGAGGCGCCGAGGAAGAGCAGGAATCGGTCGACCGGCTCCGGCAGCGCGACCCCGCTCAGCGACAGCGAGATGCCGGCCATGATTGAGAGCATGAAGGGGTTGACGATCGTGCCACGGACGAGCCTGAGCGCGATCGTCAGCGGCGAGCCTTGGCCGCGCCCGGCCTCGATCAGCCCGATCGAGAGCGGCACGATCAGGGCGGTGTCGCAGATCAGGCCGATCGCGATCGGCGCCGCGGCGCTGTCGCCGAGGAAGGCGAGCATCAGCGGGATGCCGAGAAAGGCGAAATTGCCGCCGACCAGCGCCTGCCCTCGCGATACGGCGTGGGGAAAAGGCAGGCCGAGCAGGCGCCGCTGCAGCAAGATGGCGAGGGCGAGCACCCCAACTCCGATTAGCGCCAACGCTGCGAAGAAGACGCCGTTCCACAATTCCGCGATCGGCTGGCGCGACATCACCCGCAGCACCATCGCCGGCGTCGCCACCATGAAGGCGAAGGTGTTGAACACCCTGACCGTGTCGGCCGCGAACATGCCGCGCCAGGCGGTGAGGGCGCCGAGCGCGATCACCGCGAAGAAGGGCGTGCTGGTGGCGAGGAATTGCAGCATGGGTGGACCGGTCGCCCGCGGGACGGGCCTGTGCGATCGCGCTAGCAGATTTCAGCAAAGTGCGCGGCTGCCACAGACGCATGGGGCCTGCGCTTGGGCAGCGTTCAGTGCCGCTCCGCCTCCGCGGTGGCAGTCTTCGCGCTGTTGCTGCGCCGGGCCTTCAGCACCGGCTCGACGATGACATGCATGCCGACGAGGCAGAGCCCGCCGACGACGAGCCCGAACAGCGCCGAGGCCGCTGCAGTCGTCAGCCATTCGAGCACGCTAGTGAGCGTCGGCCAGGCGCGCCCGACCGCGATGGCAATATCGTGAATGACATGCTCGATCCCGGCGAGCCCGTAGCCGGCGAGGCCATGGATGATGATTCCGCCGCCGACCCAGAGCATCGCCGCCGTGCCGACGGCGCTCAGCAGCTTGAGGAAGGGCGGCATGCCGGTGACGAGGCCGCGGCCGAGGAGCCGGACCGGGAGGATGCTGCTGCGCGCCAGCGCGACGCCGGCATCGTCGGCCTTCACGATCAGGGCGACGACGCCATAGACCAGCACGGTCATGCCGAGCCCGACCACGGCCAGCACCAGCGCCTGCATCCAGAAGGAGGAGGCGGTGATGGTGGAGAGCGTGATCGCCATGATCTCGGCCGAGAGGATGAAATCGGTCTTGATCGCGCCGGCGATCTTCTGGTCTTCGAGCTCCTTGGCGTCGAGGATGCCGGTGCCGCCCTCGCCGGCGGCTTCGTCGTGATGCGCATGCGGCACCACGAGCTCGTAGACCTTCTCGAAGCCCTCGAAGCAGAGATATGCGCCGCCCGCCATCAGCAGCGGCGTGATCGCCCAGGGCGCGACCAGGCTGAGCACCAGCGCCGCCGGCAGCAGGAAGATGAGCTTGTTCTTCAGCGAGCCGAGCGCGATCTTCCAGATGATTGGCAGTTCGCGCTCCGCCGCGAAGCCGACGGCATAGCGCGGCGTCACCGCGGCGTCGTCGATGACGATGCCGGCCGCCTTGGCGCCGGCCTTGGTCGCCTGCGCCGCGGCATCGTCGAGCGCGGCCGCAGCGACCTTGGCCAAGGCTGCGACGTCGTCGAGAAGGGCGAACAATCCCGAACTCATGGCGGTCTCCAGGCGAGGCCGCGGACTTGCGGCACACAGCTGATAGGCGATCCGATTTCCCCCGATATGACAGCAGTGAAGCGCCCGCAGGCAAGCAGGAGCGGATGCGGGCTTGACTCCGGTGTCGTTTGGAGTCGCTTTATGCTTGGAACAAAAAGTGAACATATGCCCTATGGCCGATGCATCCACCCGCTCCCTGGCTGCCCTGCGGCAGAGCCTCGCTCTGGCGGGGCTGGCGCGCGAGCTTGCGCCGGTGGAGCGGATCGCCTTCGGCTCGCCCTCGCTGGACGAGCCGCTGGGTGGTGGCTTGGTGCGAGCCGCCTTGCATGAGGTCTATGCCTCGGCCGGGGCCGACCTGCCCGCCGCCACGGGCTTCGCCGCGGCCCTGGCCTTGCGCGCTGCCGGATCGCGGCCGCTGCTCTGGGTCCGGCAGGATTTCCTCGACGCCGAGGCCGGACGGCTGCACCCGCCGGGCCTGGCCGAGCTCGGCCTCGATCCCGCGCAGATCCTCCTGGTCCGGGTCAGGGATGGCGAGGGCGCGCTGCGGGCCGGGGCGGAAGCAGCGCGTTGCGCCGCGCTCGGCGCGACCCTGATCGAGCCCTGGGGCGCGCCGCGCCAGTTCGACCTGACCGCCAGCCGCCGCCTGGCGCTGGCGGCTGAGACCTCCGGCGTCCTGACCCTGCTGCTGCGGGTGGCGGCGCAGCCGCAGCCCAGCGCCGCCAGTACGCGCTGGCAGGTGCGCGCTCTGCCGTCGCGGGCGCGGGAGGCGCAGGCGCCGGGCGACCCGGCCTTCGGGTTACGGCTGCTGCGCCATCGCGGCGGCCTTGGTGAGCGTGAGTGGCGTGTGGAGTGGAACCGTGACGAACGATGTTTCCGGGACAGGATCGGGAGCGAGGGAGGCAGCAACAATGGAGCGGGGGATGCAGCGCCGCTATCTCGCCCTCTGGTTTCCCTATCTGGCGAGCGAGCGCCTGCGCCGGCGGGGCTCCGCCGGGCCGGATGAGCGCCCGCTCGTCCTGGTCGAGAAGGATCGCGGCGCGCTGCGCCTCGCCGATTGCGACAGGCGCGCCGTCGCGCTCGGCCTGACCCGCGGACTGACCCTGGCCGATGCCCGCGCCCGCATCCCGGAGCTGACGGTGGTCGAGGCCGATCCGGCCGCCGATCAGCGCCTGATCGAATGGCTCGCCGCGCTCTGCGACCGTTTCACCCCGCTCGTCGCGCTCGATCCGCCGCATGGGCTCGTGCTCGATATCACCGGCTGCGCCCATCTCTTCGGCGGCGAGGCGGCCCTGCGCCAGCGCGTTGGCCGCAGCATGGATTGGTTGGGCTTCACCGTCTTCGCCAGCATCGCCGGCACGCCCGAAGCGGCCCGTGCACTCTCCCGCTTCGGCCGCTGTGCCATCTCGCTTCCCGGCGAGGATGAAGAGCGGACGTTGCCGCTGCCCGTCTCCGCACTGGAGGTTTCCTCCGAGACGGTGATCGCCCTGTCGCGCGCCGGGCTGAAGACACTGGGCGATCTCGCCGGCCGCCCCTCGCATACGCTCGCCGCCCGCTTCGGCGAGGGGCTCGTCACGAAGCTGCGCCGCATTCTCGGCCATGAGGATGCCCGGATCACGCCGTTGCGGGTGCCGCCCGATTGCGTGGTCGAGCGGCATTTTCCCGATCCGCTGCAGGATACCGACGGGCTCGAAGAGATCATCGCGCGCCTGCTCGGCGAGGCCGGGCGCCTGCTCGAGGCGCGCGGCGAGGGCGGGCGCGCCTTCGAGGTCAGCTTCTTCCGCAGCGACGGCGCGGTGCGAAGGCTTCAGCTGGAGACCGGCCGGCCCTCGCGTGACGCTGCTGCGATCCTGCGGCTCTATCGCGAGCGCATCGACAGCCTCGCCGACCCGCTCGATCCCGGCTTCGGCTATGACGCGATCCGGCTCGCCGTCCCGGTCTGCGAGCCGCTCGGCACGCCGCAGGCGAGCCTCGACGGGCGCGCCGTCGAGGAGGAGGCGGTGGCCGATCTGGTCGACCGGCTGGTCGCCCGCTTCGGCCGCGAGCGCGTCTTGCGCTTCGTCGCGCAGGACAGCCATCAGCCCGAGCGCGAGGCGGCTCTGGTTCCGGCTGCGGCCGGGAAGTCGGACGAGACGCCCTGGCCCGTCGTCCAACCGGACGAGCCGCCGGCCCGCCCGCTCCAGCTTTTCGAGCCGCCGCAGCCGGTCGAGACCCTGGCCGAGGTGCCGGATGGTCCGCCCCTGCGCTTCCGCTGGCGGCGCGTTCTGCATGAGATCGCCCGGGCCGAGGGGCCGGAGCGGATCGCGCCGGACTGGTGGCGCGACGGGCCGGGAGAGCACACGCGCGATTATTACCGCGTCGAGGATGCGCAGGGGCGCCGCTTCTGGCTGTTCCGCGCCGGCCTCTATGGCCGCGAGACGACGGCGCCGCGCTGGTATTTGCACGGGCTGTTCGCATGACGACTTACGCCGAGCCCGTCGCCGCGACGAACTTCTCCTTCCTGCGCGGAGCTTCGCCCGGGCCGAACCTGGTGATGACGGCGCTGCTGCTCGGCCAGAGCGGCCTCGGCATCGCCGATCGCAATACGGTCGCCGGCGTGGTGCGGGCCTGGAGTGCGCTGCGCGATCTGCGCGAGGACGGCGTGCTGGCCCCCGAAAAGATCCGCGAGGGCGGCAGTCCAGGCGAATATATCTGGGTCGAGAATCCGGCTTTCGCCGATCTGCCCTTCACCTTGCCGCAACTGCAAGCGATGGCGAAGGCCTTCAAGCTCGTCACCGGCAGCCGCCTCGTCTTCGCCGACGGCACGCCCGATATCGTCGTCTATCCCGCCAACCGCGCCGGCTGGGGCCGGCTCTGCCGCCTGCTGACATCTGGCAATCTGCGCGGCGCCAAGGGCGAGTGCATCCTCACCCTCGATGACCTCCTGAACGATGCCCGCGACCTCCTCTTGATCGTCATGCCGGAGCGCCGGCTCGACGGCTTCTCCGACATCCTCGCTCGGCTCGATGCCGCCGCGCCCGGCGCGGTCTGGCTCGCCGCGACCATGTCGCGTCGCGGCGACGACCGCCGCCGCCTCGCCAGGCTGAAAAGCATCGCGGCGCCGACCCGCACGCCGCTGATCGCGACCAATGACGTGCTCTACGACGCGCCGGAGCAGCGCGATCTGCAGGACCTGCTGACCTGCATTCGCGAGGGCACGACGATCGACAAGGCCGGCCGCCTGCTCGAAGCCAATGCCGAGCGTCATCTCAAGCCGCCGCAGGAGATGCTCCGGCTCTTCAGGGAGGCGCCGGAGGCGATCGAGGAGAACCAGCATCTCTTCGGCCGCATCGCGTTCGATCTCGGCGAGCTGAAATACGAATATCCCGACGAGCCGGTCCCGCCCGGCTGGAACCCTCAGGCCTGGCTGGAGGAGCTTGTCCGCAGACGTGGCGAGATCCGCTATCCGGAAGGTGTGCCGGACAAGGTCCGTGACTTGTTGGCCAAGGAGCTCGCTTTGATCGGCAAGCTCGATTACGCCCGCTATTTCCTCACCATCCGCCAGATCGTCGACTTCGCCGAGAGCAGGGGCATCCTCTGTCAGGGCCGCGGCTCGGCTGCCAACTCCGCCGTCTGCTATGTGCTCGGGATCACCGCCGTGAACCCGGCCGAAAGTGACGTGCTGTTCGAGCGCTTCATCTCGACTGAGCGGCGCGAGCCACCCGATATCGATGTCGATTTCGAGCACGAGCGGCGCGAGGAGGTGATCCAGTGGATCTATGAAAGATACACGCGCGATCGCGCCGGTATCGCTGCGACCGTGATCCATTACCGGCCGCGCAGCGCCATGCGCGAGGCCGGCAAGGCGCTGGGGCTGACCGAGGACGTCACCGCCCGCCTCGCCTCCACGCAATGGGGCAGCTGGGGCTCCGACATCACCCGCAACCAGATCCGCCAGGCCGGGCTCGATCCTGATAATCCGGTGATTGCGCGGGCCGTACGCTTCGCTGTGCGCCTGCTCGGCTTTCCGCGCCACCTCTCGCAGCATGTCGGCGGCTTCGTGCTGATGCGCGAGCGCCTCGACGAGACCGTGCCGATCGGCAATGCCGCGATGGAGGACCGCACCTTCATCGAATGGGACCGCGACGATATCGACGCGGTCGGCCTGATGAAGGTCGACGTGCTCGCTTTGGGCATGCTGACCTGCATCCGCAAAGCCTTCGACTTGCTGCGCCAACATGAGGGCGAGGATTTCGGCCTCGCCGACGTCCCGCAAGACGACGATGCAACCTACGACATGCTCTGCGAGGGCAAGTCGCTCGGCGTCTTCCAGGTCGAGAGCCGGGCGCAGATCAACATGCTGCCGCGGCTGAAGCCGCGAAAGATTTATGATCTCGTCATCCAGGTTGCGATCGTCCGCCCCGGCCCGATCCAGGGCAACATGGTCCATCCCTATCTGAAGCGGCGCGCCGGGATCGAGGACGTGACCTATCCGTCGCCCTCGCCGGAACACGGTCCGCACGACGAACTCTTCGAGGTCCTCAACAAGACGGAGGGCGTCCCGCTTTTCCAGGAGCAGGCCATGCGGCTCGCCATGGTCGCGGCGAGGTTCAGCGACATCGAAGCCAACGGCCTGCGCCGTGCCATGGCGACCTTCCGCAATGTCGGCACCATCGGCCAATACGAGGCGATGATGGTCGAGCGCATGGTCGCGCGCGGCTATGAGCGCGATTTCGCCCAGCGCTGCTTCGAGCAGATCAAGGGCTTCGGCAGCTATGGCTTCCCTGAAAGCCACGCCGCTTCCTTCGCCAAGCTGGTCTATGTCTCCTCATGGCTGAAATGCCATCATCCGGCGATCTTCGCTGCGGCCCTGCTGAACTCGCAGCCCATGGGCTTCTATGCTCCCGCTCAGATCGTCCGTGAGGCGCAGGAGAATGGCGGCGTCGAGCCTCGGCCGATCGACGTCAATTCCAGCGCCTGGGACAATCTGCTGGAGGAGGTCTCAGACGCTGTTCCCTCCCCCCGCC